>VFQQ010005049.1_pt1 | contig 11201 bp, 11 predicted proteins | sample 3512341 | NCBI WGS metagenome assembly VFQQ01 (sample SAMN10412373, study PRJNA504923) | tailings metagenome | isolation source: Relicate 2 Philex TSF1 revegetated site | place: Philippines: Tuba, Benguet | collected 2017-08-29
CAATCACCGGGACGAAGATATGAAACCCTTGATCATCAAGCTCTTGAAGGCTACCACGGCTGACGAGAGTAAGAAAAATCTAGTCCAGCTTGCTTAGGCATTACCCAGATTAAAAAAGCCGCTGCCTACAAAATCTCTTGCTGTCCAGAAACAAAAGATGGTTTGTAAGATGGTTTTTGCGGGGGTATTTATATTTAATACAATAAAATCAACAACTTAATTCAATATCTGGCGGATGGGGTGGGATTCGAACCCACGGTACCCTTGCGAGCACGGCGGTTTTCAAGACCGCTGCCTTAAACCACTCGGCCACCCATCCTCGGCGCGGCCAGCCCAAAACGGCCCTGGCGCGCTGCATGGCAATAGCGCCGGGGCTGCGTCAGGTCAACCATTCCTGGCACCGCTTGCCGGCATGGCGTGGCGGCGGCTAGGCTGGTGGCCTGGTTCCTGCCGTTCTGCCGGTGTTTCGCATGTCCTCCGCCGCCCCTCTTCCCGCCCCCGTCGCCACCTCCCCGGCCCTGGTGCAGCCGCGCCCGACCCTGGCCTGGGACGATCTGCGGCTGATCCTGGCGATTGCCGAGCAGGCCACCCTGTCGCGCGCCGCCGTGGCGCTGGGCATCAGCCACCCCACGCTGTCGCGCCGGCTGCGCGATATCGAGGCGCGGCTGGGCTGCCGGCTGGTGGAACGCGGGCCACAATCCTGCCGCCTGACGGCAGCCGGCGAGGAAGCGCGCGGGCTGGCCATGCGCATCGCGGTGGAGATCGCCGATCTGGAACGCCGCATTGCCGACCGCGATAGCGGCAGCACCGGCGTGGTGCGCATCACCGCGCCGGATGCGGTGGCGGAATATGTGCTTTCCGGCATCCTGGCGCGGCTGAGCCGTGATTTGCCCGGCATCACGCTGGAATTGCTGGTGAGTAATCAGGTGCTGTCGCTGGCGCAGCGCAACGCCGATATCGCCCTGCGCGTCACCGATCAGCCCGACCCGGCACTGAAAGGCCGCCGCGTCGCCAGTGTCGGCTGGGCCGCCTATGGCTGCGACATTGGTGGCGACGCCCTTGCCGGCGATGCGCCCTGGATCGGCTTTGAGGCCGGCCTGGCCTGCTCCGGCCCGGGCAAATGGCTGGAACAGACGATCCCGGCACAGCGCATCCGGCTGCGCGCCAATACCCTGCCGGCAGCGGCCAAAGCAGTGGCAGAAGGCGCCGGGATCGGGCTGCTGCCCTGCTTCATCGGCGAAAGATTGCCGCAGGCCCGGCGGCTGGGCGCACCGGTTGCAGAGCTGGAAACCGGTCTGTGGCTGCTGGTGCATGCCGAGACCGCCGCCCTGCCCCGTATCAAGACGGTGCGCGCTGCCCTGGCCCGCGCGCTGGCACAGCAGGGCGATATCATCGCCGGCCGTGCCGCCGCCTGATAGGGATCAATCAGGCCGGCACCAGCCCGGCAAGATATGAGCCCTGGCGCCGCAGATAGGCGCGGAAATGCCCGGCATAATCCGGCACCACCGCCTGCTGCACACTCGGCCGCGCCGCCAGCGCCAGGCGATAGGCCTGCACCCGGGGCGCATCGGCGAAAATGCCGAAATCGCCCAGTTGGTCAAAAGTCTCGAACAGCCGGAAGATCGGCGCGAAGGCCGCATCCACCAGGCAGAAATCGGTGCCGGCAAAATAAGCGCCGGCCTGCGGCCGGTCGTTGAGCTGTTGGTCCAGGCGCCGCATTCGGACCTTGAGATCGGCCGCCTTGCGACGGCAGGCCGCTTCATCCGGCGCGGTGTAGAACTGGAACACATCGCCGATACCGGCCGAGGCAATTTCACACCAGGCGCGCTGCCTTGCCCGCGCAAAGGCATCGCGCGCATGCAAAGGCTGCGGCTGCGTTTCCTCGATATAGTCGCAGATCACATTGGTCTCAAAAATCGCGCCCTCCGCCACGCGCAGCACCGGCACTTTGCCGAGCGGCGACAAGGCCTCGAACCAGGCCGGCTTGGCCGCCAGATCGATATAGGTGCGCTTGAACGGCACCTGCTTTTCCAGCAATTGAATGCCGGCGCGTTGCGTGTAGGGGCAAAGGATATTGCTGATCAATTCCAGACTGTGCATCGCGGCTACTCTCCTGTTGCGTGAAGCTGCCGCGACTATCGGCGCAGTCGCAGCACGCGCGATATCGAAAGCTTTTGCATCCCATTGTGCAGAAATGTTCAGCTCGCCAGGCTTGCGCAGGGTCAGGCTTGCTTGACATTGCCGGCAGGCTGCTTTTCTATCCTCCAGCAATCGTATTTTGGCCTGCCATGCAGGCCATCGAGCCACGTCTGTTTGAAAGCTGCTTGCTGCGGCGCAGCTTGGCCCGATAGCTGGCCCAGCATCTTTCCAAAATTCCGGTTGTCGGCCTTGCCAGGCCCCGTCTGGCGCAGCCGTACGACAATAGCCGATGACAGGAGTTCTCCATGGCTACAGGTACCGTGAAGTGGTTCAACAGCACCAAGGGCTACGGCTTCATTCAGCCGAGCGATGGCGGTGGCGATGTGTTCGTGCATATCAGCGCTGTGGAGCGCGCCGGCCTCACCGCGCTCAATGAAGGACAGGCAGTGAGCTTTGAGCTGGCGACCCAGCGCGGCAAGACATCGGCCGTGAATCTCAAGGTCGGCTAAGCCGAAATTCGCCACACGGCGCGACGGCGGTTGCCGCAAGGTGGCCGCCGTTTTTTATTGCTGCTGGTTACAATGTGGCGAGGATCGCAGCACCGAGCCGGGCCGGCGCCAGCGCTTCATGGGCAATGGCTTCATCGGCTGCCGCTTCATGCCGCAAGGCTTTGCCCAGAACTTTGTCCAGGGCTTTATCCAGCGCCCGTGCCGCCGATGGCTGATCCAGATGGCGCAGCAACTTGCCACCGGCCAGCAGCAAGCCGGCAGCATCTTCCTGCTCGGCGGCAATCACCGGCGGCCGCCAGGCATCGGGTTCCAGCAGGTCCAGCCCGTCAAAAACCAGCGCCGCCATGCTGCCATCGCGCACCAGGATGGCATCGTTGCGGGCCAGGAAATCCGCCGCCGCGCCGCCGCGCCAATGGCGCCAGCGAAAACCGAAACCATGGCGCCGGCCGGCCGCTTCCAGCACTTCCTGCACCACCGACAGGATACCGGCAGCAGCAGCCGGGCGATCAGCATCCACCAGGGCAATTGTATACGTAACCATGCCTCTAGCTGTACCAACCGACAATAGAATGTCAATTAATACTATACGCCTGTGTTAAAAATATTCTGGCTGTCAGAGGCCGAAAATCTCGCGCGGCTCGGCCACACCGCGCAAGGTATGGCGGCCAAGATGGCGCAAGGCACCATTGCCGCCGATAGCCGCAGCAAAACTGTCGGATGCCAGCAGCGGCCGATCCAGGGTCGAACACAGGCTTTCGATCCGCGCCGCCTCATTCACCGCCGGGCCGATCAGGGTGAAATCGAGCCGCTCCGCCGTGCCGACATTGCCATACATCAAGGTGCCGAGATGCAGCGCGATATCCAGTTGCAGCACCGGGCGGCCATCGCCGGCGCGGGCCTGGTTCAGCGCCTGCACGGCGGCCAGCGCCTGCTGGGCCGCCAGCAAAGCCGCCCGGCAAGCCGGGCCGGCGGCAGCATTTTCGGCAATCTGGAAACTGGCCAGCAGGCCATCACCAAGGAATTTCAGCACCTGGCCGCCCTGCCCGGCCACGGCCGGTCCGAGGCAATCAAAATAGGCGTTCAGCGTCTCCACCACCGGCTCGATTTCCAGCCGGTCGGCCAAAGCGGTGAAACCGCGCAGATCGGCATAGAGAATGGCCGCCAGCACGCGCTGCGCCTTGCCGCGCCGGATTTCGCCGGACAGCACATGGCGCGCCGCATCGCCGCCGAGATAGGCCGCCATCACATCTCGGGTGATGGTGAGCAAAGTGATCGCCTTCACCGCCAGCGCCAGTTGCGGCAGCAGGCTATCAAGCCGCGCCAGATGGTCGGCGGCAAAGCCGCCCGGCGCCGCCGTGCAAAACGAGCAGACCATGCCAATTTCCGCCATCTGGCCGGCCACCGGCAGATGGCGCATCTCCCAGCCGAAGCCAAAGGCCTGGGCCAGCCAGTCGCTGTAGCCCAACTCAGCGAATTCCTGCAGCACCGGAAAATCCAGCACCGCCGATGGGCCGGCCAGGCAACGCCGCATCTGAAGCGTATTATTCACCAGCATGTGGCGGAATGGACTGGTGAACCAAGCCGCCGCCTCCTCCTCACGGTCGCGATGCGGCATATCCTCGTGGGCGATGCCGGTTTCGCCCAGCAGCCAGGTCAGGCTATGGGCGCGCACCAGTGGATGCAGCGCTGCCAGGGCGATATGCGCCCGGGCCAGCGGCAGGCCTTCGGCGCGCAGGCGCAGGCAGAAGCCTTCCAGCAGATCATGCAGCGGCAAACCATCCAGCCCGGCACGGATCAGCCAGGCTTCCAGTCTCTCGTTATCCAGCGCAGTCTGAAGCATGGTGCAAAATAGCACGAAGCCGGCGGCGAATTCCTGTGCCGCCGGCTACAATTTCATGCTGAAGTACTGGCAACCAAGGCTGGTTCAGCGCTGGCTGTGATGCGCCTTGATCGCGGTTTCGCGGATCTGGCTCAAGGAAGCGCGCGGCGTCAGCGCTTCGGGGTCTACCCGCACCTCGATGATCGCCGGCTTGCCGGATTGCCGCGCCCGCTCGAAGGCGGCCGGGAAATCCTCGGTGCGCTCCACCGTCTCGCCATGGCCGCCATAGGCACGCGCCACGGCAGCATAATCCGGATTGAACAAGTCGGTGCCGCTCACCCGGGCCGGGTATTCGCGTTCCTGATGCATGCGGATGGTGCCGTACATGCCGTTATTCACCACGACGGCAATGATATTGGCGCCGAATTGCCGCGCGGTGGCAAATTCCTGCATGGTCATCTGAATGCAGCCATCACCGGCAAAGGCCACCACCAGCCGCTCCGGCCGGGCCAGCTTGGCCGCCACCGCCGCCGGCAGGCCATAACCCATCGAACCGGAAGTCGGCGCCAACTGGTCGCCATGGCGGCGATAGCGATGGAAACGATGCACCCAGGTGGCGTAATTGCCGGCGCCATTGGTCACCACCGTATCGGCCGGGGTGTTGGCGCTCAGCCAGCGCACGATCTCCGCCATCTGCACCGGGCCGGGCGATACCGTCGGCTGTTGCCAGGCTTCGTATTCGGCGCGCGCCTGCTTCACGTAATCGGCCCAGCGGCTGCCATCGATTGGCCCCAGTTGGCGCGCTGCCGCAATGAAGGCGCGCGACGAGGCCTGGATCGCGAGATCGGGCTGATAAACGCGGTTGAGTTCCTCGGCGCCGGCATGGATATGCACCATCGGCTGACCAGGACGCGGGATACCGAACATGGTGTAGCCGCCGGTGGTCATTTCGCCCAGCCGGGCGCCCAGCACGATCAACAGATCGGATTGCTTCACCCGTTCGGCCAGTTTCGGATTGGGCCCGATGCCGATCTCGCCGACATAATTCGGCCAGTCATTGTCGATATAATCCTGGCGGCGGAAAACCGGCGCCACCGGCAGGCCGGCGGCTTCGGCAAAGGCCTGAGTCTCCAGGCGCAAAGCCTCATTCCAGCCGCCGCCGCCAACAATCAGCAACGGCCGCTCGGCCTGTTCCAGCAGGGCTTTGAAACGCTGCATTTCCTCGGGGCCGGGATGCGCTTCCGGCACACGCACCGGCGGCGCATCCACGGCTTCCACTGCCTCGGTCAGCATGTCTTCCGGCAAAGCCAGCACCACCGGGCCGCGCCGGCCGGATTGCGCCACCGAGAAGGCGCGCGAAATATATTCCGGAATGCGTGCGGCATCGTCGATCTGCGCCACCCATTTCGCCATCTGGCCGAACATGCGGCGATAGTCGATTTCCTGGAACGCCTCGCGCTCGATCATGTCACGCCCGACCTGACCGATCAGCAGCACCATCGGGGTCGAATCCTGGAAGGCGACATGCACGCCAGCCGAAGCATTGGTGGCGCCGGGGCCGCGCGTCACCATGCAGACGCCGACCTTGCCGGTCAGCTTGGCATAGGCATCGGCCATCATCGCGGCGCCGCCTTCCTGGCGGCAGATCACGAATTTCATGGCATTGGCGTGATCATGCATCGCATCGAGCACGGCAAGATAACTCTCGCCCGGCACCCCGAAGGCGGTATCGACGCCTTGAATGCGCAATTGCTCGACCAGAATCTGACCACCAGTACGCTTGCCCATGCCGCTTCACTCCCTCAATCGGTTAAGCGGCGACAGATTAGGCAGCCAGGCAGCCGGACTCAAGGCATGGCAGCCCTTCAATCAACCTTCCCGCGCAGTGCCGATACGGAAGAACCCCACCAGTTCGGCCAGTTCATGCGCCTGCCCGGCCAGTGACTGCGCTGCCGCGGTGGTTTCCTCCACCAGAGCGGCATTGCGCTGGGTCATCTCATCCATACTGGCTACTGCCGTGTTGATCTGATCGAGGCCGGTGGCCTGCTCGCGGCTGGCGGCCGCGATCTCGGCCACGATATCGGTCACTTTCTTCACGGCAGCGACGATATCGGTCAGGCTGGCGCCGGTCTGGTTCACCAAAGCCGCGCCGGTTTTCACCTGGGCATTGGATTCCTGAATCAATGCCTTGATATCCTTCGAGGCACTGGCGGAGCGCTGTGCCAGCGCGCGCACTTCCTGCGCCACTACGGCAAAACCTTTGCCGGCTTCGCCCGCCCGCGCCGCCTCCACGCTGGCATTCAGCGCCAGCAGATTGGTCTGGAACGCGATCTCGTCAATCAGCGCCACGATATCGCCGATACGCCGCGCACTATCCTCGATGCGGCTGACTGCCGCCACCGCATCCTGGGTCACGGCGCCACCCCGCTCGGCGGTGTCGCGCGCGGCCTGGCTGAGCTGGTTGGCTGCCTGGGCGTTATCGGCATTCTGCTTCACCGTGGTTGTGATCTCATGCATCGAGGCAGCGGTTTCCTCAATGCTGGCGGCCTGGCTTTCAGTGCGTTGCGCCAGATCCTGGCTGCCGGTGGAGATTTCATGCGAAGCGCCGCGCACGGTCTGCGCCGTGCGGCCAAGCCGGCCGGCAAAATCGCGCAGGCGCCGCGCCATGCCATTGGCGCTTTCCTTCAAATCGCCGAACACGCCGCGATACTGGCCTTCCACATTGCGCGTCAGGTCGCCTTCCGCCATCGCCCCCATCACCACGGCCAGTTCCCGTGCCATGGCCTGCATGGTGGCGGTCAACTGGTTCAACTGCTGGCTGACCGAGAGATAGAAGCCGTCCTTGCCGGCTTCATTCAGCCGATCATTCAGGTCGCCGGCCGCAATCTTGGCACACAATGCCGCGATCTCGGCAGCGGCGGCGCGGTCGCGTGCCTCGCCTTCAGCACGCTGCCGTTCAGCAGCGGCACGCTGTGCGGCGATCTCCGTTTCGGCACGTTCGCGCGCAATCATGTTATCCTTGAACACCTGCACCGCCTTGGCCATACCGCCGATTTCATCACCGCGTTCGGCGCCGTTGATCTGCGCCTTCAGATCGCCACCGGCCAGTTGCCCCATCACCGTATTCAGCCGGGTCAGCGGCCGGGTGATGGTGGCGATCACCACATAGGCGCCCAGCAGCATCGCCACCAGAATGCCGGCGATCATGCCGGCAATCATGGTCGGGCGCTGCACATCATAAAAATGCGTCAACTCTTCATTCAGCACCGTCACCTGTTCAAAATTGCGCTTGGCGGCGGCATCAAGTTGGCGGTTCAGCGCCTGACGATTGCTGCGATTGGCTTCATTGTCGCCGTATTCGCGGCCCTTCGCCACTTCCACTTCCGTACCCAGGCGCACCAATTCGGTGCGGAAGGCGATGAATTGGTCGACTACCTTGCGCAATTCGTCATAGGCCTGGCGCTGCCCAGGCTCCATCAGGGTGCCGATCTGATCCGCCGTCTCGCGCAGCAACTGCAAATTGCCCAGCAGCGGCCGGCCATAGCGTTTCGCTTCCTCAAAATCGCGCGACATATAGATGCCGCGCGAATCCATCACCACGGCATAGACCAGCTTGTCCACCCGCTCGATCAGGTTGGCGCGCTTCGCCAGCACCTCCATGCGGTTGGTCTGCCGCTCATAGCGATCCAGCGCCTGGATGCCGGTAAAGCCGACGCCGGCCGCCACCAGCGACAGCAGTATGATGACAAAGAACACCCTGGGGCCGATATTGATCCGGGATAGTAGCGGCATGGCTGCCTCCTATGGCTGGGGATCGGGAAAGGCGCAAACAGGGCAAAACCCGGCCAGGCAAAGGCCCGGCCCGGTTGTGATCGCTGAGCGGCGATAGACGGAAAATTCGCAAGGATGCTTGGCGCCGCAAAGCAGCGCGCCGGGCCGGCGATGCGCCAGGCCTTGGCCTGGTGTGGCATCGGCGGGCCGGAATGAGACCTCAAAACGAGCAGCCAGGCCCGGAGTCCCAATCGGCGCGTTCCTCCCTGAACGACACGCTTGTTATTGGGTGAAGCCTAGTCTGCCACGCGGCCGGATTCCAGAATTAAATACCTGAAATTACTCGCCTTCCGGGTGCATCAAACACAACCGGAGAATGTTGCCTCCAAATGTCGGCGAGCGCGTTACTGGTAGCTTTTCAGACGACCTCTTTCTCCGCCGTCAACTTCAATCCAAGCACCCGCATGACATCCATAACCGTTGTCAATGTCGGGTTCCCGCTACTGCTCAATGAACGGTACAATGCTTCACGGCTCAGCCCGGTCGCTCTCGAAACATTGGTGATACCCCTGGCGCGTGCAACAATACCAAGCGCATGCGCGGCATATTTCGGATCACCGCTTTCCAGGGCATCAACCAATAGCGCAATCTGGTCGTCAGCCTCCGTGAAGAACTCTTCTGCATTGAATGGCACCGTCTTGACCATTTCAGACCTCCAACTCGGCCGCGATTTGTCTGGCCCGTTTGATATCACGTTGCTGCGAAGCCTTGTCGCCGCCACACAACATGACAACCAGCACGGTACCGCGACGGACAAAGTAGAGCCGGTAACCAGGCCCATACGTGATTCGCAACTCACCGATGCCATCGAAATATTTCACGTCACCGAAATTTCCGGCTTCCAAGCGCGTCAACCTGATAGCCATGCTCCGCCTGGCTTCCAAATCGCGCAGGCCCTGGAGCCAATCCCGGAAATTTTCGGTCAGCCTGACCTCTAAAACCATCTGTGATTTATAAGCTACACATGAATTTTCGTCAATTATGAACTACACTTGCCCACTTACGGCGTTATCAGGCCCTATACCGCAAGCCCCCTGGCTACTCAGCGGACGATGGGCGCGAAGCTGGCCGGGGTCATCTGCTTGTTTTCCTGGGCGATCAGATAGCCGGCCTTGGCGCTTTCGGCCAAATAGGCGATCCAGTCCGGATCGGCCTGCATGGCGGCGCGCTTGCGGGCGCGGTCGGCGGCATCCTCGTAGCACCAGATATGCATATAGGTATTGAGCGGGCCGGTTTCGGTGATCAGGAAGGCCAGCGGCTGGCCGAGATGGCGCTGCTGCGCCGCCAGCCCCAGCTTTTCATAGATTTCGAGATGCAGTTTCACGGTGCCGGGCCGGCAGGTGTAGGTGCGCACATCAAGCAGCATGGTTTTCTCCCCAAGATATTGTCGTCCGCAAGTTAGGGCTGCCGCCTGCCCTTGTCGAGTTGCCGCTTTCCCGGCATAAGCAGCAGGTCGATAGCAGGGAGGGATACCATGCAGATTGCCGCGCGCATGAACCGGCTCGGTTCCGAGAGCGCCTTTGAAGTGCTGGCCCGTGCCAAGGCGCTGGAGGCGCAGGGCAAGTCGGTGATCAATCTCGGCATCGGCCAGCCGGATTTCGCCACGCCCGACCATGTCGTGGAAGCCGCCGTGAAGGCTTTGCGCGACGGCCATCACGGCTATACCCCGGCCAATGGCATCCTGCCTTTGCGCGAGGCGGTGGCGGCCGATATCGCGGCGCGGCGCGGCGTCAGCGTCGATCCCGGCCGCATCGTGATCGTGCCGGGCGGCAAGGTCACCATGGCCACCGCGATCCAGATGTTCGGTGAACCGGGCGGCGAAATTCTCTATCCCGATCCCGGCTTCCCGATCTACGAAAGCCTGGTCAATTTCACCGGCGCCACGGCGGTGGGCTATCCCCTGCTGGAAAAAGACGGCTTCGCCTTCCGCGCCGAAGACCTGCTGGCGCGCATCACGCCACGCACCCGGCTGCTGATCGTCAATTCCCCGGCCAACCCGACCGGCGGCGTTGCCCCGGCAGCCGAAGTGGCCAAGCTGGCCGCAGGCCTGGCGCAGCATCCGCATGTGGCGATCATGGCGGATGAAATCTATTCCCGCCTGGTGCTGGATGACGACAAGCCCTATGCCAGCTTCATTCCCTATACCGACCTGCATGACCGCCTGATCATCCTGGACGGCTGGTCGAAGACCTATGCCATGACCGGCTGGCGCCTGGGCTGGGGGCTATGGCCGCAGCATCTTGCCGACCTGGCCACCAAGCTGGCGATCAATGTGCATTCCTGCGTCAACGCCCCCACCCAGTTCGCCGGCATCGCCGCCTTGCAAGGTCCTCAGGATGCCGTGGAACAGATGCGCCAGGCTTTCATCCGCCGCCGCGAACTGACCGTGGCCGGGCTGAACGCCCTGCCGGGGGTGAACTGCATTCAGCCGGCCGGTGCCTTCTATGCCTTCCCCAACATCACCGGCACCGGCCGCAGCGCCCGGGAATTGCAGGATGCGCTGCTGGAACAGGTCGGCGTTGCCACAATTGCAGGCACCAGCTTCGGCCGCCATGGCGAAGGCTATCTCCGCCTCTCCTTCGCCGCCGATGATGCGGCTATTTCAGAGGCGCTTGGCCGTATCGGCGCCTGGCTGGACCAGGCAAAGGCGAAAAACTGAGCAATTATTTGCCCAATTTCTGATCAATCTGCACAAATATGGGCTTATTGTACGGAACCGGCGTCGCACCCGCCCCTCGCCATACCAGATTTTCAGTGTGTTAAAGCACTCTTAAAGCTGGCACACTCCGTGCATACATCAGCCTGTTCGTTTCAACACCGGCGGTTATCGGGACATCTCGGAAGACCATGAAAAAGATCGAAGCCATCATCAAGCCGTTCAAGCTCGACGAAGTGAAGGAAGC
>VFQQ010005051.1_pt1 | contig 11199 bp, 10 predicted proteins | sample 3512341 | NCBI WGS metagenome assembly VFQQ01 (sample SAMN10412373, study PRJNA504923) | tailings metagenome | isolation source: Relicate 2 Philex TSF1 revegetated site | place: Philippines: Tuba, Benguet | collected 2017-08-29
AGAAGCGCCGAGCTTGTCGTTGCAAGGGCGGTCCCCACCGCAATGCCGGCAATTCCTATCCCCGGGATCCCGCCAAATCCAAAGGCAAATGTAGCACCAAGCCCGACCTGCAAAGCCCCAGACGTCAGGAGCAGGATGGCCGGAAACGTCATATGACCTGCACCGCGGATGACGGCGGACATGATGTTCGTGACCCAAATGCCGACGACGGCAACTGAGACGACATGGCCGTAAGCGATGGCTTCCGTGAGAGCATCGCCGCGTGCACCAAGAACCTTAAATAGGTACGGTCCAACGAGCCAGAGGACCAACGCAAACAACGATCCGAGAATCAGGCTGATGGCTAACGCACAGCCTGCCAACCGCTCCGCCCTCTCCTGATCTCCAGCGCCGAGAGCACGGCTGATCGCCCCAGAAACGGCGCCACCGAAAGCCCCTCCGGACAGCGTCTGCATGAGCATAATCAGCGGGAAGACGATCGTGAGTCCGGCAAGTGCGGAGACGCCGAGCCGCCCGACATATGCGGTTTCGGCGATCGAGACGATTGTACCACTGCAGAACGCGATGAAGTTAGGTGCTGCGAAGGCGAGCAGTGTTGGGAGGATAGGCCCGTATAGCAGGCGGTGCTGGAATGACGTCACGCGGCCGGCAGTCACCACTTCTCGGTCCATGGCCTCAGGACAACCTCAAAAGCCCATGTCGAGCGATGCTGGCGATGCAGCTGCAGATAGACATCGGCAATCCGATCCGGGTCGGCCATGTTGTCATCGACGGTGCGCCCGGCGAGCCGGTGCGACCGTGTTCCGTCGGGCTGGGTCCAGCCGATCGCGGCGTCGATCGGAACATGCGCGACATGAATGCCTTGCGGCATCAGCTCGCGCGCCATGCTTTCGGCCAAGCCTGACTTGGCATGACACGCCATCGCGAAGGCGCCGCTGAGCGGGTAGCCCTTGAGCGCGGCGCTTGCGTTTGTGAACACGATTGTGCCCCGCCCCCCATCTGCGGTCGGCGGATTATCCAGCATGATGTGCGCGGCATTCTGACCAACGAGAAAGGCGCTGAACGCGGCGTTTCGGAGCGTTTGCAGCACCAGTCCCGCGTCGGCCTCGGTTAGCTTCTTGCGCAGAATGTCCTGCTCCCGGCCATCGATGTTGTGCACGACCAGCCGCGGGGGCCCCAGATCCTGGGTCACCTGCGCGAAGGCTGCATGGATGGCGTCCGGCTCGCTCGCGTCTGCCTCATAGCAGTGAACGCCATAGCGCTGCTGTAAATCGATCAACGCGGGCTTGTCCGCAGTTCGGGCAATCACCGCGACATTCATGCCGCTACGCGCAAACAGGCGCGCGCAGCTGGCGCTAATTCCAGGCCCGCCGCCGACAATCAATGCAACTTCCGCCACGTGCATCTCCCCGTCTATGCATTTGACATGCGTTGACTGACCTCTGATTGAACGTTACTTCAATGATTGAAGTCAATGGAGCTCACATGAAGCCCAAGTCCTTCATCGGCATGAAGTGCTCAATTGCTGGCGCACTGGAGGCGATCGGCGATCGCTGGGCGATTTTGATCGTTCGCGACATGTCGCTCGGGCTGCGACGGTTCGACCAGCTTCAAACTAGCACGAACATTCCGTCGGCTACGCTGACGGCTCGACTAAGACATCTGATCGGGTCTGGGATTGTCGAAGCATTCCGATACAACGACCGGCCGCCGCGCGATGAGTACACGCTCACCGCCAAGGGACGTGATCTGTGGAAGGTGACGCTAGCTCTGCGCGAGTGGGGAGATCGCTGGGATGCGACCGGCTTCGGCACCCCCACGGTGAAGGCGGTCGACCGCGAAACCGGCAACGACCTCGAACTCGCATTAGTCGATTCTCGTACCGGCCGCAAAGTTGCGCGAGACCGCGTAGAGCTTCGCGCCGGGCCGGCAGCGGACGCGTCAACACAAAGCTTGTTGAAGAGCTGGAGTAGAAACGCGCCATGAGCTGCTCGCGCTCGCATATGAGGCGTTGCGCATGACCGCCGCCAGAAAAAAGCCCTTGGCTTTGGTGACAGGCGTTGGCCCCGGAACGGGTGCATCGGTTGTCCGGCGTTTTGCCGAGGGCGGCTACCGAGTCGCTATGCTCGCGCGGAACGCAGAGCGGCTGGCAGAACTTGAAGCGGAAATCGCCGGATCACAGGCGTTTCCGTGCGATGTCACTGATCTATCTGCGCTGGAGCGCACAATCGCGCAAACGGGCATGCCAAAAGTCGTCGTCCATAATGCAGTCGGGGGAGCGTTTGGGAGTTTTGAGCAGATATCGGCCGATACTCTCCAGCGCAATTTCGACACCAACACGATGGCGTTATTGCATCTCGCCAAGCTGACCGCGCCGGCGATGGTGGAAGCTGGCAGCGGCTCCATCATCGTCACCGGCAATACATCCGCCCAGCGCGGCCGCGCCGCCTTCGCAGGATTCGCGCCCACCAAGGCGGCCCAGCGCATCCTAGCCGAATCTTTGGCGCGCGATCTCGGACCCAAAGGCGTGCACGTCGTCTACCTCATCATTGATGCAGTGATCGACCTGCCTTGGCAGCGCGAGCGCCTGCCCGATGCGCCCGATGATTTCTTCATCTCGCCCGCATCGATCGCGGCGGAAATCTTTCATCTCGCGCATCAACCGCGGGATGCCTGGTCATTCCTCGCCGAAGTGCGGCCCTACAAGGAGAACTGGTAACCGTGTCACTGGATCAAGCCATCGCTGCTGACTGTTTTCAGACGCTGCAGACGATGATGGCAAGCGACCGCAAAGGCGGCGTAGGCGAGATTTCGCTTGTCGAAGTCAATCGCGGCCAAGTGGCTTTTGAAGGAACCCCTGACCGCAGCGTTTACAACCCAATGGGATCGGTTCACGGCGGCTATGCCGCAACTCTTCTCGACGACGCGTGCGGGATTGCGACTCAATCGGCTCTTGGCCCGGGCAAAGGGGCATCCCACGCTTGAACTCAAGTCTCTGACTTAAAGGGTGTGAGCGACAGTAGCGGCCTCGTACGCGCAGTTGGGCGTGTGAATTCCCTTGGCATCGGGGAGCCAGTCATTCTCCGCCAGGAGCGTGCGCAACAGCGCGGCGCCGTCGTCGGGGGCGGGGGTGGGGCGTCTTCGGCATGGCGCTCGACGATGCCGGCGATGCCGGTGACGAGGTCGCGCAGGCGATAAAGACGGCGCGGCGGCATCTCTGACCTCGCTTCCGGCGGTGGATGAAACTCAGGACGAGAAGAACTGGTTGGACGGCCGCCGCAAGCCGAGATGATCGCGTAGGGTCGTACCCTGGTACTCACGCCGGAAGAGGCTGCGGCGTTGCAGCTCGGGAACGACGCTGTCGATGAAATCGTCGAGGCCGGCCGGAAGAAACGGAAACATCACGTTGAAGCCATCGCTGGCCTCTTCGGCGAGCCAATGCTCCATCTCGTCGGCGATGGTCTGCGGCGTTCCCACAAAAGCAAGGCCGCCGAAGCCACCGACGCGCTGGGCGAGCTGACGCACGGTGAAATTGTTGCGGGCGGCGGCTTCGACCAAGCGTTCGCGGCCGCTGCGGCTCCCGTTGGTTTCGGGGATTTCAGGCAACGGGCCGTCGGGGTCGAACTTCGAGGCATCGACGCCGAGTTGCGAGGATAGCGAGGCGATGGCGCTGTCGTAATGGACGAGGCTGTCGAGATGGGCTCGCTTGGCGCGGGCTTCCTCGATAGTGTCGCCAACGACGACGAAGGCGCCCGGCAAGACCTTGAGATCGTCGCGCGGACGGCCGAGCGCATCCATGCGGCCTTTGACGTCGGCGTAGAAGCGCTTGCCGTCGGCGAGATTGTTGGCGGCGCCGAAGATGACCTCTGCGGTTTCGGCGGCGAGCTGTCGCCCGGCATCCGATGCGCCGGCCTGAACGATGACCGGCCAGCCCTGAACCGGGCGCGCGATGTTGAGCGGACCGCGCACCTTCAGAAACTCGCCCTGGTGGTTGAGAACGCGGAGCTTTTCGGGATCGAAATAGATGCCGTTCTCGACATCGCGAATGAAGGCGTCGTCGGCCCAGCTATCCCAGAGGCCGGTGACAACATCGAAGAACTCGCGCGCGCGGCGGTATCGCGTGCCGTGTTCGAGATGTTCGTCGCGTCCGAAATTGTAGGCCTCGGTCGGATTTCCCGAGGTCACGACGTTCCAGCCGGCGCGGCCTGAGCTGATATGGTCGAGCGACGCGAACTTTCGGGCGATGTGATACGGCTCGTTATAGGTGGTCGAGCCGGTCGCGATGAGGCCGATGCGATCGGTTACCGCAGCGAGCGCGGGCAGCAAGGTCAGCGGGTCGAACGAGGTGACGGTGGCGCTGCGCTTCAGGCCGTCGATCGGCATGTTCAGAACAGCCAGATGATCGGCCATGAAGAAGGCATCGAACTTTCCGGCTTCCAGCTTCTGCGCGAGGCGGCGGATGAACGGCCAGTTGAAATTGCCGTCAGGCGTGCCACCGGGATAGCGCCAGGCGGCGGTATGAATGCTGAGCGGGCGCATGAAGGCGCCAAGCTTTAGTTGGCGGGCCACGAATGCCTCTGGTGCGGATGATCGTTGGCCAACAGGTGATCCGCGCGGCGGCGACCTTCAATGCGCTGCGGCTGAAGCGAGGGTTCAGCGCCCCATGGCTCCGTTATTGCGGAGGCATGTCTGCGATAGCAGTCAGACTGCTGGAGCTTCGGCGTCTCGTGACTCGTTTGTCAGAGGAAAAGGCGGAAAACCGCCTTTGCTGCGTTGCATCATTCTCCGTGCGGGCGCATGAGCCGGCACAGAAGATCGCCGCATGATGCGCCGGTCCGCAAAACTTGAAGACCGGATATTTCACCATGACAGCCACTCCCGCGATGATGCCGATGATGAACCCCATGATGATGGGCGGCATGATGCCGATGATGGGCAACAACATGCCCATGATGCCGATGATGATGCCGATGCCGATGCCCATGATGATGTGCACGATGACCTGCGCCATGAAGGACGGCAAAATGGTCTGCGAGATGATGCCGATGGCCGGCATGTCGGCGGAGATGTTCGCCGAGTGCTGCAACCGCATGATGGCCATGATGAAGTCCGGAATGCCGATGATGATGGCGTGCGGCGGCATGCCCATGATGATGTGCGCGATGACCGCCTGATTTCAGGCGTCTTCGACTAAAGGCTTTCAGGGCGTCCCTTGCGGGGCGCCCTTTGCTTTTCACCCGTGCTTCTCGGCATAGGTCATGACGAGATAGAGCACCGCATCCTCGCCGCCGAGATTGCGGTAGCGGTGCGGTGCATCGGCCGAGAAAACGATGGCGTCGCCTTCACCGAGCGCGGCCGGCGGCTCGCGGCCCACGGCGATCTCGACAGAGCCACGCACGACCACGAGATTTTCGATGGTGCCGGGCGCGTGAGCTTCGGCGTACTCGGTGTGACGCGGGCCGATGCGCAGCTCGTAGAACTCGACGTCGCGTTCGCCATCGAACGGGAACAGGGCCCGCGAGGTGAACTTGTTGCCGGACGAGACCAGCACCTTGGCGTCCTCGCGCCGAAGGACCGTGGTGCCGCCTGGCCGGCTCGCGGCGATGAGCGTCGAGAACGGCACGTCGAGCGCGGTCGCGAGTTTCCAGAGGAGGTTGATCGTCGGAGCGCTCTTGCCCGTTTCGATCTGACCGATCATGGCCCGGCTGACGCCTGACGCCTTGGCAAGCTTTTCGAGCGAGTGCCCCTGGCGGGTGCGCAGCCGGCGGAGATTTGCGCCGATGACGTCGCTGAGTTCAGGAGCCGCTGGCGCACGCGAGGCCGATTGCGTGTCGACCGCGTGGCCCGGCTCAACCTTCTCAGGCATCAGGGTGGGCAGACGCGGGCTCGAACTGGGGGAAAAAGGCGGCCACAGGCACCATCACGGGCACCCAGACGATAGGCCAGGCCGCGATGGCGGGTTCGGGCGGCGGCACGGCACGCGCTCGAAGCGCGCGGTAGTGCGCGAGATCGACGATGTCCGCAGTCGCCAATGCCAATGCCGTCACTCCCACTTGGATCGTGAAACCATAGCGCCTGAGGCTCGGACGGACAGGCCGGGCGGCTAATGAATTCGTTAAGTCCCAGATAATCCAGACTGGCCCTGGGCAGCCGTTCCGCCCCGCTGGACAGCCGCAATCGCCAGGGCCGGCAGTCCTAGGTGCCGATACACAACGGCAAGCTGGCGATTGAGCGGCACGCTCTCGGGCTCGATTTCCCGCCTGGCCTCAAGCATTTGTTGTGCGTCGCTCCAACGCCCCGCGGCCAGAACAGCGGCCAGCAAGATCTGGTCGAACAAATCGCGCTGAGCGTGGCTTCCGCCGATTTCAATGAGGCGAGGGATGCCCTGTCGAAGCAACGACACCGCCTTGTTAGGCTCACCACGCAGATAGGCCGAGATGCCGTGCGCGAGGGGATGCGCGACTTCGCTCCAGACACGGTCATCGGCGCTATCGCCACCGGCCGCTCGCAAGTCGATCGATTTCAGAAGCGCTGCGGCCTCAGGCCGGCCGGCGCGCTCCAGACCATAGAGATACTGAAGAGACAGGAACGGCAGGACGACGTCGTGCGCGCGAACAGCAAGTGCGGCAGCGATATCGTCCCAGCGATCACCCACGTCGACGCCGGCGAACTCCAGCCGGGCAAGAAGAGAGACAGCGCCAACCTGATCCTGCGAGTAAGACGGGTTCACGCCCCACACATCGCGGTCATAGATGTCGCGCGCTTCGCTGAACCGGCCCTGGCTCAAGTAAAAGAGCGCGAGGTGCCACCAGGCATGGGTGTGCATGAAGGAGTTGAGTCCGATCCAGCCTTTGCTCGCGTCTTCAAGGAATGTGACGCCGTCCGCAATCTCGCCGCGCGTCAGGTAGACATGGGCCAGCGCGTGCTGTGCCCACGGCTCGTTGGGTTCGAGCTGCAGCGCACGGCGGGCGGCCGAAGCGGCCTCGTCCAGCAGATGGCACTGCTCGAACGCGAAGGCGAGCATGCCGTGGAACTGGGCGACCTCCTGGTTCGAGCCTGAGACCTCAAACGCCGCCCTCAGCATTTCCGGGGCATCGCCGCGATTGAAGGCGAGATACTGATGAAGCTTGAGCGTTGCGAGGTCCTGCGGCCATTGCGCGAGGATGCTGCGGCTGATGCCGAGCGCAGCATCGATATCGCCCCTCGCCCAGGCATCGACAAAACGCAGAAGCTTGCGCTCACGCGGATGTTCCGCCGTCTTCGCGGCGCGCGCCAGATAGGGCGCAGCAAGCGAAGGCGCTTCTGAGTTCTCAAGGAAGAGTTGCGCCGCAGCCGCGTAGATATTGGCGAGCGCCGCATGAGGCTTTGCGTCAGCCACGGGGACCACGCGCGCCGTGCGCGTCTGGTAGGTGAGAAATCCACCGACGAAATCGTTAACGCCTGAAACGATATCAGGATCGGAGTGCGAAAACGGGTTGCCTAGGTAGTCGAAACTGAACCGGCTCATATGACCTTAAACACGCCTGGGGTGGCGCGCTGCACCACCCCACGCAGATGACCTAGTAAGTAATGTTGAGACGCACGCCCCAGGTGCGGGGTTCATGCGGCGATGAAGTACGCCGGGCCGAACCGTTGAACCCATTCCGGGTTTCCTCGATCTGCTCGGCGAAGATATTGCGGCCCCAGACGGTCAGGCGCCAGTTTTCGTCCGCCGGTCCGAAGCCGATGCTGGCATTCGCCAGCCAGTAGCCCGGAATGATCGATGTCGTCGTGACCGAATATAGATCGCTGCGATAAGCGTAGTTGGTTTCCGCCCGGATCGCGACATCGCCAATCGTCCAGTCATACGAGACCGCGCCGCCATAGTTCCAGGTCGGGAAGCCAAGACGTTCGCCGGAGCGATCATTCGAGATGATGATGTCCCACGGACCGTTGACCGGGTTAGCGGCATCGGTCGCCGCGCCGTCGATCGCAAAATACTCGTCGTACTTGCCGGCCTTGTAGGAAACCCACTGGCTGAGATTGAGGCCACCGGTGATGCGCCAGTTCACTTCCAGCTCAGCGCCGTAGATGTGCGACTTGGGGACGTTGGTGATCTGGCCGAGGCGCCCGACGAGACGGTCGTATTCGAGGCCCTGAACCTGCTGGTCCTTGTAGTCGTAGTAGAAGACCGAGCCGTTCAGCGTGAGGCGGCGATTGAAGAACTGCGACTTGATGCCTGCTTCATAGGCCCAGACGACTTCCGGACGGAACGGCCGCGCCGACGTCGAGGTCGCGTTGTAGGTCGTGAAGCCGCCTGACTTCACGCCCCGCGCGGCATTGGCATAGAGCAGCACGTCCTCGCCAAGATCGTACTCGAGGCCAAACTTGCCTGAGACCTCGGAGAGGTCGGTGTTCTTGGTATAGGCGCCGGTATTGACGCTGCCCGTCGTGTTGGTGGTGCCGGGGCTCGTGATGCTGCGCTCTTCATACTCGTAGCGCAGGCCGCCAACGAGGCGGAAGTCATCAGTGATGGCATAAGAGCCGCTCGCGAAGACTCCGATCGCCTCAACTTTCTGCCTGTACGGCGTGTTGAGAACACCCGGAACGCCACGGAACTGCGTATAGAAGCCGCCGTCATTGGACTCGTTCGCGTAGTAGACGCCGGCAAGCCACTGGAGCGGGCCTTCGTCCTGCGACGTCAGGCGGAACTCCTGAGAGAAGACCGAAATGTCATTGTAGAAGAGGACATCGGACTCGTAATACCGCGTGCCGTCCCAGTCGTTGTACTCCTTGCGGTCAAAGGACTGATAGGCCGTGACGCTGGTGAGCAGCACCGGGCCGAGATCGAAATTCACGCGGCTGCTAGCGTCGATGCCCTCATTGTCGCGGAACGGCTTTGCATCCGTGCCGACGCCGGCAATGGCGGCCAGCGCCGGTGAAATGCGCCACCCGGTGATGCGCCAGGCGGTATCGGCCGGAATTGTCGGGCCGGCGCCGCCGGTCGGCGTGTAGGGCGTGAGCAGGCGGAAGCCGAGACCATCAGACTGATCGCGCGTGTAGGTGAGGCTGAGATCGACGTTCACAGTCTCGCTAACGTCCCAGTCGAGACGGCCGCGCACCGACAGGCGATCCTTGTCGCCAAGCTCTTCGCCCGTATCGCGGTTATACTGCCACGCGCCACCCTGATCGGTGAACGCGGCGAGGCGGAAGCGGAGATTCTCGGCGATCGAGCCGGAGATGTACCCTTCGACCGAGAAACGGTCGAACGAGCCGTACTCGGTCGTCAGGCCGGCGGTGAATTCCGTAGTCGGCGCACTGGTGATGATATTCACCGCGCCGCCAGTCGTGTTGCGGCCATAGAGCGTGCCTTGCGGACCGCGCAGAACCTCGATGCGCGCGATGTCGAACAGCGCGCCCTGCGTCGTCACCGTGTAGGGGTGAGCGACCTCGTCGATATAGATGCCGACTGTGGACGAGTTGTTGCCGGAGTACTCGCGTGCGCCGATGCCGCGAATGCGGAACTGAGGCTGACCGCCGCCGAACTGGCTGTCGACCTCAAGCGCCGGGACGTTGTTCTCCAGATCGTTGACGGTGACGATGTTCTTTTCTTCGAGCGCCGCGCCGCTGACCACGGTGAGCGCGAGACCAGTGTCCTGCGCCTTCTGGCTGCGGCGCTGTGCGGTGACAAGAACCTCTTCGCTGCCTGCGGCTTCAGCCGTTACCGCCGGCTGTGTCTGCGCAAGCGCGGCATGACCGACAAACGGCCACGACAACGCGATCGCCGTTCCGGCGAGTAATGACTTTCTCAATGCATTCCCCTCAAGGCGCAGCGCGGCGTTGCCACTGGCTCGCGTCGCGGGACGCGCTGCAGTTAACGTCGATGAGATGCAGTATGCGTCTGCGCGGCGACGGATAAATTGCCTTTCACTAAAGTGTCACAATAGGTGCGCTTCAGTGCAGAACACGGACGATACAACGTCACACTGCGCGCGCAGCTTCATAAACGCTGCGCGCAATGGCACGCGTCATGCAGTCGGCAGCGCCGCTGCCGAGCCTCGCGATGTGACCCGCGCGAGCCGGACCTGAAGGCAGCGGGACAGTTCCGTTCGACAGCGCAAAGATGACATCGCCATCCATCGGCGTGTGAACGGGACGGATCGCGCGCGCAAAGCCGTCCTGCGCCATGACGGCGATACGCTTGCATTCGGCGGAGCTGAGATCCGCCGACAGCGCGATCACGCCGAGCGTTGTGTTGGCACCGGCGTGGAGGCGTCCGATTTCGGCGAGGCGCGAATGATCGGGAACGGGATCGACTGATACCGGCAGATCGGCGGCGGGGCGGCGACCGCCGAACTCGCTATCGATTTCGAATGGCCATGCCCAGAAGGTCTTTCCGTCCGGCATAAAAACAGTGCCGACGGGATTGCTGACGACGAGCGCGCCGACGACGATGCCGTCGCCGAGATCAATCGAGGCAGACCCGACACCGCCCTTGATCAGGCCCGCCATGGCGCCACGGCCCGCGCCGACAGCGCCGAGTACGAATGCCGTCGATGCCGCGTCAACGGCGGCGCGGCCAAGTGCGTGATAGGGCGGCGTATCGCCCCAGTTCTTGTCGCCGGGATTGCCGAGATCGTGCAGCACGGCTGCGGGCACGACAGGGATCGGCGGCGAGCTGGGGCGAAGGCGGAGGCCCTGGCCCTTCTGCGCGAGAGCGATGACAGCGCCATCGGCCGCTGCGAGGCCATAAACCGACCCGCCGGCGAGAACGAGTGCGTGCGCCCTGCCATTCAGGCTTTCCGGCGCGAGGGCATCGGTTTCGCGGGTGCCGGGACCGCCGCCGCGAATATCGACGGCGGCGGACCAGAACCCGTCGCAGACAAGCGCGGTGACGCCGGTGCCGACACGGTCGTCGGTCGCATGTCCAACCGTCAGCCCCGGCACGTCGGTGATGAGATTTCTGGGGCCGGGCCGTGCGGTCATCGAGCGAACTTTCAATCGGAAATCAGGAGAGCAGCTATAACTAAGGTGTCAGTATAGTTCCACGCGGCGAGGGGCCGTGATGTGGTGGCGGTAGCACCATGATCCTGCGCGAGAAATCATGACGACGCCTGCACCCAATGCCCCTATCGTTCGCGGCGCGCCGGTGGAGATACGGCCCGGGCGCAGTCTGAGCATCGCTGTGAGCGGCGATAGCGCGGATACAACCATTTTTCT
>VFQQ010005052.1_pt1 | contig 11198 bp, 9 predicted proteins | sample 3512341 | NCBI WGS metagenome assembly VFQQ01 (sample SAMN10412373, study PRJNA504923) | tailings metagenome | isolation source: Relicate 2 Philex TSF1 revegetated site | place: Philippines: Tuba, Benguet | collected 2017-08-29
CGCGTGTCATCCCCCGGCCGAGATCGTGGCGGCCGGCTTCGAGGCTGGCATGGTGATGCTGGCGCGCATCGAGGACGGCGCTGAGATTCTGGCGCGGCCTCCCGGCAAAGGCGCGGTCACGGGGCTCGCGTGGAATGTCGACGGCACCAAGCTCGCCTACGGCACCGACGACGGCGCGGCCGGGATTGCGGATCTCTCGTAAGGCTCAGCCGCAACCGCTCGGTGGCGCGACGCCCGCCTGACGGCCGGGCTTGGACGGGATGTCCCTGAACACGATCCGGCTCTTGCCGAGCACTTTCATCGCCTGCGTCACCGCCTCATGATAGGCGATGAGTTGCTCCGACTGCATGCCGCGGTTCTGCCGCATCTTCTGGCGCAGCGACTTGAGTTCGGCTTTCAGCGCAGCTGATGTCTCGGGAGAGGCGATCGCCCGGTCGATGGTGCGCTTTTCGGCGACGTGGTCGTACCGGATGCACGCCTCGGCGTTGCCCGCCTGGGCCATGCCCAGTCCGAACACGCAAATGGCGAGCAAGCGCGCAGCCTGTTGCATGGAGTGTCCCCGTTGGTCCCGATCAGCGTCAGCGCCTTGCGGCGCCAGGTGCCCCCTGGCTGTCGTTCCATGCATATGTCACCGCAGGAGCGCCGCCGGTTCAAAAGAAAAAGCCCCGGAGCGAGGTCCGGGGCTTTGATCTTGGCGAGGATGCTGCTTTCAGATCACATACTGCCGGAGCGGCGGGTAGCCGTTGAAGCCGACCGACGAGTAGGTCGTCGTGTAGGCGCCGGTCGCCTCGATCAGCACCTTGTCGCCGATGGCGAGCGAGACGGGCAGCGGATAGGGGTTCTTTTCATAGAGAACGTCCACAGAGTCGCAGGTCGGGCCCGCAATGATGCAGGGGGCCATCTCGTCGCGGTCGCGCGCGGTCCGGATCGGGTAGCGGATCGACTCGTCGATGGTCTCGGCGAGGCCGTGGAACTTGCCGATGTCGAGGTACACCCAGCGCACGTCATCCTCGGGCGAGCGCTTGGCGATCAGCACCACCTCGGAGGCGATGACGCCGGCGTTGCCGACCATGCCGCGGCCCGGCTCGATGATGGTCTCAGGAATGGCGTTGCCGAAATGCTTGCGCAGCGAGCGGAAGATCGCCTTGCCGTAGCTTTCCAGCTTCGGCGTCTTGCGCAGGTACTTGGCCGGGAAGCCGCCGCCGAGATTGACCAGCGACAGCGTGATGCCGCGCTCGGCGCAGCCACGGAAGATCGCGGCCGCGGACGCGAGTGCGCGGTCCCAGGCCTCGATGTTGTGCTGCTGCGAGCCGACGTGGAACGAGATGCCGTACGGCGTCAGGCCGCGCCGGTGCGCCAGCTCGAGGAAGTCGACCGCATAGGCGGGCTCGCAGCCGAACTTGCGCGACAGCGGCCACTCCGAGCCCGAGCCGTCGCACGTGATGCGGCAGATCACGCGGGCGCCGGGGGCGGCGCGCGCCACCTTCTCGATCTCGGCCTCGCAGTCGACAGCGAACAGCGTGATGCCCAGCTTGTGCGCCGTGGCGATCTCGCTCTCCTTCTTGATCGTGTTGCCGTAGGAGATGCGGTCCGGCGTGCAGCCAGCGGCGAGCACCAGCTCGGTTTCGCCGATCGAGGCGACGTCGAAGCAGGAGCCGAGTTCGGTCAGAAGCTTGATGACCTCGGGTGCCGGGTTGGCCTTCACGGCGTAGTAGACGCGCGTATCGGGCAGCGCCTTGGCGAAGGCCAGGTAATTCTCGCGCACGACCTCGTTGTCGAGGACGAGGCAGGGGCCGTTATCGGTGCGGTTCTTGAGGAATTCGCGGATGCGTGCGGTCATTCCGGATGATCCCTGATCCGAATGCGCGGGCCTTGCGGCCGCGGCTTAAGGTGAACCCCTGTAGCGCTTCGGCGCGTACCGCGACTGCGGAACGCGCTGTGGCACCACCGTGAAGGTTGCCTTAGTCCGGATAAGGGTCAGACCCGTTCCGCACTGTTGGCAAAGAAGGACGAAGCCTTTTCAGTGTCAGTCCCGGCATACGCGCCGGCGTTACCAAAAAAGCCCGCTCCGTCGTTGCTTTAAGCCGCGTCCCCCGTTGAGCACGGGGTGCGCCGGTTTCGCCTCCGGTTGCCGATCGCATTGGCATTCGTCAGGAGCAGTGCTCCGTCGGACACCTAGCAAGGAAGAGAGTTCGTCTCTTCCGTAGGCGGCTGTCCGGTCTCTTGCCCGGACCCCACCGATCGACACGCAGCCACAGGCACGTGCGAAATTGGGCACGCGGTAAATATGCGATTCATGGGTGTGGCGCAAGAATTATGACAGCGTACGCACAAGCACGAACGGCGAGCGCGGTTAACCGCGCTCGCCATCTCGGTGCCTGATTGTCGCCGCGTCGTCGACGCGCGCAAGTGTGCCGTCGCTTAGCTGCGCACGATCACGTTCTTGAACTGCCACGGATCGGACGTGTCGATGTCCTCCGGGAAGAGACCCGGGCGGCCGGTCAGCGGCGTCCAGTCGGTGTACTTGCCGAAGACGTCGCCAAGGTACGGACGCTGGATCTCGAGGCAGCGGCGGAAGTCGAGCTCGTCGGCTTCCACAACGCCGCGATCCGGGTTCTCCAGCATCCACACGATGCCGGCGAGCACCGCCGAGGTCACCTGCAGGCCCGTGGCGTTCTGGTAGGGCGCGACACGGCGCGTCTCCTCGATCGAGAGCGAGGAGCCGTACCAATAGGCGTTCTTGGCGTGGCCGTAGAGCAGCACGCCGAGCTCATCGACGCCGTCCACGATCTCGTTCTCGTCGAGAATCTTCCACTCCGGCTGGCGCGTCCACGCGTCGCCGCCCATCTCGTGCAGCGACAGGACGGCGTCGTCGCACGGGTGGTAGGCGTAGTGGCAGGTCGGGCGGTACACGGCCTTGTCGCCCTCGCGCACGGTGAGATAGTCCGCGATCGAGATCGACTCGTTGTGCGTGACGAGGAAGCCGTATTGCGCCTGCGAGACCGGCGTCCAGGAGCGCACGCGCGTGCCGGCGCCCGGCTGCGTCAGGTAGATCGCAGCGTCGCAGCCGAAGGTGTGGCGATGACCGTTCGACGGCATCGTCTTCTCGTGCGTGCCCCAGCCCAACTCAGAGGGCTGCAGGCCTTCCGAGCAGAAGCCTTCGACGGACCACGTGTTGATGAACACGCCCCGCGCCTTGGGCGCATTGGCGCGCTGGGTGTCGCGCTCCGCGATGTGGATGCCCTTCACGCCGAGCTGCTGGGCGAGCTTGCCCCACGCGTCGCGGGTCTTCGGCTCGTCCCCTTTGACGCCGGTGTCCTTCGCGATGTCGAGCAGCGCCTGCTTGACGAACCACGACACCATGCCGGGGTTCGCGCCGCAGCACGACACGGCCGTGACGCCGCCGGGGCGGCGGCGACGCACGTCGAGCACGCCCTCGCGCAGCGCGTAGTTCGAGCGCTCGGAGATCGTCGCATTGGCGTTGGCGTAGAGGCCCGGCCACGGCTCGCACACCGTGTCGATGTAGAAGGCGTCGATGTCCTTGCACAGATCCATCAGATCCGCCGACGAGGTGTCGACCGACAGGTTGATGATCATGCCGCGGCCCGGCCCACCGGTGAGCAGTGGGGTCAGCACCTGCTTGTAGTTCTCACGCGTGATCGCGACCTTCTCGAAGCGCAGCTTGCGCTCGTCCAGCAGCTTGCGGTCGGTATCGACCGGGTCGATCACGACGAACTTCGAGCGGTCGAAGCCGATGTGGCGTTCGAGCAGGGGCAGGATGCCCCGGCCGATGGAGCCAAAGCCGATCATCACGATCGGGCCGGCAAACTGTGCGTGCATCATGTGTCCTTCGGTCATGCGGGCGAGCGCGTTCATGTCCATAACTCCAAGACAGGGCTGTGTCAGGCGGCAAGCGGGAGGGCGACCGGCACCGACGTTCCAGATCGGGCGTGCGCGCCGGTGAGGAAGTCGGGCAGGCCCTTTGGCAGGCGGTCGCCCGCCGCGCGGATCAGGCCGCGCGCGCCGTCGAGCGCGCCGCGCCGAAGTTCCAGGCCGAGCAGGCGCTCCGGCTCGAACGGACCCGGCATGCGCAGCGCGCCGGTCTTCTCGACCGAGAAGCCGAAGCGGCCGTAGTACGGCGCATCGCCCATCAGCACGACGGCGCGATGGCCGAGCTTGCGCGCCTCGCGCACCGCACGCTGCATCAGCGCGGCGCCGACGCCACGATTGCGCATGTCCGCCGCGACCGCGAGCGGCCCGAGCAACAGCGCGGGACGGCCGAGGCCGGCATTGACACTCCACAGCCGCACGGTGCCGACGAGGCGGCCGTTCTCGACCGCCACGAAGGACAGGCCCTCGGCGGCAAAGCGGTCCTCACGGAGGCGCTCCGACGACTTGGCGAAGCGCGCCGGGCCAAGGGCGGCGTCAAGCAGCCGCTCGCGCGCGGCGATGTCGGTCGAGCGTTCGTTGCGGATCGTGATCGTCATGGCCAACTCCTTCCCGCCCCGTTTCCGGAGCGTCATCAGTCCGAGAGAGTGATGATTTTCTTTCTCTCCCCCGTTGGCGGGGGAGAGTCGGGGAGGGGGCAGCTTCCCCCTCCCGGCCGCTTGCGCGGCGGGAAGTTCGGCTAGATGTGGATCGTCTTCAGCGGCGGAAGGCCGTTGAACGCCACAGCCGAGTACGTCGACGTGTACGCACCCGTGCCTTCGATCAGCAGCTTGTCACCGATCTCCAGGCTGACCGGGAGCGGGTAGGGCTGCTTTTCGTACAGCACGTCGGCCGAGTCGCAGGTCGGGCCGGCGAGCACGCACGGGGTCATCTCGGCATCGTCACGCGGCGTCTTGATCGCGTACCGGATCGACTCGTCCATCGTCTCGGCGAGACCGCCGAACTTGCCGATGTCCAGGTAGACCCAGCGCACGTCGTCTTCCGCGCTCTTCTTCGAGACGAGCACGACTTCCGTCTCGATGATGCCGGCATTGCCGACCATGCCGCGGCCCGGCTCGATGATCGTTTCCGGGATGCGGTTGCCGAAGTGCTTGCGCAGCGCACGGAAGATCGCCGAGCCGTAGGTCTTCACCGTCGGCACCGACTTCAGGTACTTGGTCGGGAAGCCGCCGCCGAGGTTGACCATCGACAGGTTGATGCCGCGCTCGCCGCATTCCTTGAACACCGCCGCCGCCTGCGCGAGGGCACGGTCCCAGGCATGCTGGTTGCGCTGCTGCGAACCGACATGGAACGAGATGCCATAGGGCTCGAGGCCCGCCTTGAAGGCGTGCTCGAGGACGTCCACGGCCATCGCCGGCTCGCAACCGAACTTGCGCGACAGCGGCCACTCAGCGCCGGCGCCGTCGCACAGAATGCGGCAGAACACCTTCGCGCTGGGCGCCGCACGGGCGACCTTGTCGGCCTCGGCCTGGCAATCGATCGCGAAGAGGCGGATGCCGTGCGCGTAGGCGCGCGCGATATCGCGTTCCTTCTTGATCGTGTTGCCGAACGAGATGCGGTCCGGCGTCGCGCCAGCCGCGAGCGCCATCTCGATCTCCTGCACCGACGCGGTGTCGAAGCACGAGCCGAGCGAGGCGAGCAGCGACAGCACCTCCGGCGCCGGGTTGGCCTTCACGGCGTAGAACACGCGCGTGTCGGGCAACGCCTTCGCAAAGGTGTTGTAGTTCTCGCGCACGACCTCGAGGTCGACGACAAGGCGCGGGCCTTCATCGGGGGTGCGGCGCAGATAGTCGCGGATGCGCGCGGTCATTGGCGTGCTCCTTCACAAGGCAGACTGGGCGCTGTGCGGCGCCACGGTTGACGTTCGGGCCAACGTGCTTGCGCACGCCACCCGGCGGTGCTGCCTTGGATTGGAGCGGGATGAACCGTTCCGCACTGCCGGCAAGGACGAGAAGCCTCTTGGTGCCGACCCTTGCGGATCAGCGAGTACCTAGAAGCCCGCTCCGTCGTTGCTTCAAGCCACGTCCCATGCGGAGAGCATGGTGTGCCGGTTTCGCTTCCGGCTGCCGGTCCAGTAGTGAGAGAGTAGAACCTCTCTCAGGCGGCTGGCGGGCCTCTTGTCCCGCTACCTACCGACCGACACGTGGCCACAGGCACGTGCGAGTTTGGGCGACGCGCGACATAAGAAGAGTCGGCGTCACAATCAAGATGAATCTCCGCTCATGCGGAATTTTTTTGTTAGCGAAAGATGAAGATGCGCTTGGTCGAGCGACGAGCGCCTGCGCTCAGTCGCGCGTGACGAACGGCTCGATCTTCATGCCGCGGCGGATGAAGCCCACCATCACGGCGATGCCGATGACGAAGAAGACCACCTGCAAAATGTAGGTGCCGTATTCGCCGAGGCTGAACAGGTTGCCGAACGCCCAGCCGCCCGCGAACGCCGCGCCGAACACTTCGGCGGCGATCAGGATGGCGGCCGACAGCACCGTGGACACGTTGATCCAGTTGATGCGGCGCCGGCTGGGTTCGAGCTTGGCGGTCTGGTCGAGCATGGCGCGCAATCAATACGAAATGGGTGGCCGGATCAAGGCCGGTTTGCCGGGGCCGCGTGACGCACTACATTGCGGTAACCTTTGGAGATTCCAGCTCAATGACCGCCCAGACCGCTGCAAATCCGCTGCTTGGCGCCTACGACGCCCCGTTCGGCGTGCCGCCGCTCGACCGCATCAAGCCGGAGCATTTTGCGCCGGCGTTCGAGCAGGCGCTGGCCGAGCACCGGGCCGAGATCGCCGCCATTGCGGGGGGCAAGGACGCGGCGACGTTCGACAACACCGTCGGGGCGCTGGAGCGGTCCGGGCGGCTTTTGTCGAAGGTGTCGGCGGTTTTCTACGTGCTGGCGGGGGCGCACACCAATGAGGCGATCCAGGCCATCGAGCGCGACATGGCGCCGAAACTGTCGCGCCACTGGAACGACATTTATCTGAACGACCAGTTGTTCGCCCGGCTCGATGCCGTTTTCGCCCGAGAAAACTCGAATCTCAGCCCCGAACAGGCGCGTGTTCTGGAGCGCTATCACTCGCTCTTCCGCCGGGCGGGCGCCGGGCTCGATGCCGCCAAAAAAGCGCGCCTGAAAGAGATCGCCGGACGGCTCGCGACGCTGGGCACCACGTTCGGCCAGAACGTGCTCGCCGACGAGCAGAGCTACGTGATGCCGCTCGGCGACGACGACCTCGCCGGGCTGCCGGATTTCGCCAAGGCGGCGGCGCGCGGCACCGCCGAGGAGCGCGGGCTGACGGGCCAGCACGCCATTACGCTCAGCCGTTCGAGTGTCGAGCCGTTCCTGCAATTTTCGGCGCGCCGTGAACTGCGCGAGAAGGCGTTCCGCGCCTGGATTGCGCGCGGCGACAACGAGGGCCCCACCGACAACACGCCGGTGATCACCGAGCTGACGAAGCTGCGCGACGAGCGCGCGCATATCCTCGGTTACGAGAGCTTCGCCGACTACAAGCTCGCCGACACGATGGCGAAGACGCCGCAAGCCGTCATCGGCCTGCTGGATGCTGTGTGGGGCCCTGCGAAGCAGCGCGTGCGCCAAGAGCGCGACGCGCTGCAGCAGATGGTGAGCGAGGAAGGCGGCAATTTCCGCCTCGCGCCGTGGGACTGGCGCTACTTCGCCGAGAAGCTGCGCAAGGCGCGCTACGATCTCGACGAAAGCGAGATCAAGCCGTACCTGCCGCTCGACAGCATCATCGAGGCGGCGTTCTACACGGCGAACCGGCTGTTCGGGCTCTCGTTCTCCGAGCGCAAGGATGTGCCGGTGTATCACCCCGACGTGCGCGTCTGGGACGTGACGGCGAACGGCCACCACGTCGGCGTGTTCTTCGGCGACTATTTCGCGCGGCCCTCCAAGCGCTCGGGCGCCTGGATGACCGGCCTGCGCGACCAGGAGAAGCTCGACGGCGAGGTGCGGCCGATCGTTCTCAACGTGATGAACTTCAACAAGGGCGCGAACGGCGAGCCACCGCTGCTCTCGTTCGACGATGCGCGCACGCTGTTCCACGAATTCGGCCACGGCCTGCATGGGCTGATGTCGGACGTCACCTATCCGATGATCTCCGGCACCGGCGTGCTGCAGGATTTCGTGGAGCTGCCCTCGCAGCTCTACGAGCACTGGCTCGACCGGCCGGAAATCCTCGAGCGCTATGCGCGGCACTACAAGACCGGCGAGCCGATGCCGAAGGCGCTGATGGATCGGCTGCTGAAGTCGCGCACGTTCAATCAGGGCTACATGACGGCCGAATATCTCGGCTCGTCCTACGCGGACCTCGACTTTCATCTCGGCGGTGCGAAGGACGCCTCGACGGTGGAGATGGGGACGCGCGCGCACATGCAGATGCCGCACGAGGTCGTGCTGCGTCACCGGCCGACGCACTTCCAGCACATCTTCTCGGGCGACAGCTATGCGGCCGGCTACTACAGCTATCTGTGGGCGGAAGTGCTCGATGCGGACGCGTTCAACGCCTTCGAGGAGACCGGCGACGTGTTCGACGGACAAGTGGCGCAACGGCTGAAGGACCACATCTACGCGGCGGGCGGTGCGCGCGATCCGTCCGAGGCCTATCAGGCGTTCCGCGGCAAGATGCCGTCGGTCGATCCGCTGTTGAAAAAGCGCGGGCTGCTCGGCGAGGCGGTCTGAGCCGTGGGCGACGGCAAGCTCATCGGCCTCGACTGGGGCACCACGTCGTGCCGCGCGTATCTGATCGGCGCGGACGGCAAGGTGCTCGACCGGCAGATGGACCACCCCGGCATCCTCAAGGTGGAGCAGGGGCACTTCGGGCCGTGGCTCGACTCCATGATCGGCGGTTGGATCAAACAGCATGGCGTGGCGCCGGTGATCCTCTCCGGCATGATCGGCTCACGACAGGGCTGGAAGGAAGCGCCGTACGCCAAGTGTCCGGCAGGCGCCGCCGACATCGTGAAGGCGCTGGCGCGCATCGAATGGGGTGAGCTTTCGATCGCGCTTGTGCCCGGTCTCTCGACCGAGAACGACGCGATGCCGGACGTGATGCGCGGCGAGGAAACGCAGATCATCGGTGCGCTCGCGTTGTCCGGCCGCGACGACGGGCTGTTCCTGCTGCCTGGCACGCATTCCAAATGGGCGCAGGTGACGGGCGGGCGCATCGTGTCGTTCCGCACCTTCATGACCGGAGAGGTGTTCGGCGCACTGAAGGATCACACGATCCTCGGGCGGCTGATGAAGGGCAGCGCGACGGACGCGGAGGGCTTTGCGCGCGGCGTGAAGGAAGGCGCAGCGCTCGGCAGCGCGGGCGCGCTGCTCAATCGCGTGTTCGCGACGCGCACGTATGGCCTGATGGACAAACTCGCCGAGACGGCGCTGTCGGACTATCTCAGCGGGCTGCTCATCGGCGCAGAAGTCGCCGAGGCGACGAGCCGACAAACGGGCGCCGTCACGATCATTGCGAGCGCTGCCTTGGCGCAGCGCTATACGGATGCGCTGCGGCTGCTCGGGTTCGATAGCGCGCTTGCGCCGGAGGATTGCGTTGCTGCGGGCCACTGGCGCATCGCGCAGGCGGCTGGTTTGGTTTAGTGAGATACCGCTCGTCCCCGCGAAAGCGGGGACCCAGAGCCAAGTAAAGACAGAACTGGATTCCCGCTTGCGCGGGAATGAGCGGAGATGGGAGCGAACGCCGATGGATCTGCGCGCCGCACTGTCCTATTGCCCGATCGTTGCGATCCTGCGCGGCGTGAAGCCCGACGAGATCGACGCCGTCGGGGATGCGCTGATCGAGGCGGGTGTCACCGTCATTGAGGTGCCGCTCAACTCGCCGCAGCCGTTCGAGAGCATCAAGCGCCTCGCGGATCGCCACGCACACCACGCGCTGGTCGGCGCCGGGACCGTGCTGGAGGTTGCGGACGTGGCGCGCGTCAAGGAAGCCGGAGGCCAGCTTGTCGTCGCGCCGAACTTCGACGCTGACGTGGTGCGCGCGGCGAAAGCCGCCAACCTGACGGCGCTGCCGGGCGTGATGACGCCGTCCGAAGGTTTCGCGGCACTGAAGGCGGGCGCGGACGGGCTGAAGCTGTTTCCGGCCGAGATAATTCCGCCTGTTGTGTTCAAGGCCTGGCGGGCGGTATTTCCGGCGAACGCCCTGCTGCTCGCGGTCGGCGGCGTCGGGGTCGACAACATCAAGACGTATGCGGCGGCCGGCGCCTCCGGCTACGGCATCGGCTCGGCGCTCTACAAGCCGGGCCGCCCGGCCGCCGAGATCGGGCCGTTGGCCGCAGCGCTGGTTTCCGCCGCAAAAGCTTGATTTTTCGGCCTTTCTGCACTACATACTTTCTTCGAGAACGTAGAGCCTCTCGTCCGGCAGTCAGTGTCGCGCGGGAGGTTTATTGCTTTTGGGGCACCCGATAAGGGCCGCGCATGACGACGAGTAATCGGACTGGTCATATCCGTCTGACTTCGCATCCGAACCGGACGGGCGGAGCACAGCGCTTCCCCATCACCTGGGGCGCGGCAACCGCACGCGAGCGCGGGCCGGTGGTCGGCACCGTCAATGCGGGCAGCGACCGCAACGCGATCGGCGCACACGGCGGCTCGTATGCGCTCTATCGCGCGCTCGCTGTCTCCTCCGGCGCGCTCAACCCGATCGCGCGGCCGGACCTGACGAACACGTCGCCGGTCGTGGAGATCGGCCCGTTTCCGCAGTGGTCGGAGCCGGGCCGCATCGTCTCGCTCGACCCGTGGGGACACCGCGTCGCGCAGGACTTCGGCCAGGAGATCGGCGAGGGCGTCGACATCCGCCCGAGCATCGCCATCACCAAGGCGCGGCTGACGATGTCCGAACTGAACGAGGCGGTCGCGAAGGGGCGCCTCAAGGTCGACGGCACCGTGATGAAGGACACCGGCGAGGTGGCGGTCACCAAGGCCGCCGTGGAGCCCGTGTGGTACCTGCCGGGCATCGCCGAGCGCTTCGGCGTGAAGGAAGATGTGCTGCGGCGGACGCTGTTCGAGCAGACCGGCGGCATGTATCCGGAACTCGTGACGCGGCCGGACCTGCTGACGTTCCTGCCGCCGATCGGCGGCATCACGCTCTACATCTTCGGCGATCCGTCCGCCGTGTGGGACAAGCGCCGCACGCTGGCCTGCCGCGTGCACGACGAGTGCAACGGCTCCGACGTGTTCGGCTCCGACATCTGCACCTGCCGGCCGTATCTCATTCACGGCATCG
>VFQQ010005053.1_pt1 | contig 11196 bp, 13 predicted proteins | sample 3512341 | NCBI WGS metagenome assembly VFQQ01 (sample SAMN10412373, study PRJNA504923) | tailings metagenome | isolation source: Relicate 2 Philex TSF1 revegetated site | place: Philippines: Tuba, Benguet | collected 2017-08-29
AGGCCAGCGCCTGGAGGATCAGGAATTCGGTGACGGTCAGCGTCACCCGCTGGCCCTTCCAGGTGCAGGTGTGGCGCTCTTCGTCCATCACCAGCGAGCCGCGCTCGATCAGCGCCTTGCTCGGCGCCGCCTCGGTGCCCGGCGTTGCCCCGGCGGCGGCCGGGTCGCGCGGCGCCGCGCGGCGCAGCACCGATTTGACCCGCTCGACCAGCAGGCGCTGGCTGAACGGCTTGGTGATGAAATCGTCGGCGCCCATCTTGAGGCCGAACAGCTCGTCGATTTCCTCGTCCTTCGAGGTGAGGAAGATCACCGGCACGTCCGACTTCTGGCGCAGGCGGCGGAGCAGCTCCATGCCGTCCATGCGGGGCATCTTGATGTCGAGAATGGCGAGGTCCGGCCGATCGTTGGTCAGCCCCTCGAGCCCGGAGGCGCCGTCGGTATAGGTGGAGACGTTATAGCCTTCGGCCTCCAGCGTCAGCGACACGGAGGTGAGGATATTACGGTCATCGTCCACCAGGGCGATCTTGGGCATCCAGTTCCCTTTCATATGTCCACCGGCGCGACGCATGCCGGAATGCGGCAGAGGTTGACTGCCACAATTGCACATAAATAAGGCGGGTTCCCCCCAGTTACCAGCCAATCGCGGCGTTTTGCTTCGCCGAACGTCGCAGAGACTATGGTCTTAAGCCGGATTTCGGGATGTTCCGTCCCGCTCCGCTGCCTCTACCACTGGCGCATTCCGGGCCAGCACGAGGCGCAAATGACCCAATTCGACCACGACGACCTGCACCAACGCATCGCCGAACGGGCCCGCTCCGTCACCTGGGATGCCGACACGCCAACGCTGATCACCGAGGCGCTGAACCGCAACGAGGGCGAACTCACTGCCGACGGTGCGCTCGCCGTGACCACCGGCGTCTTCACCGGTCGCTCGGTCAAGGACAAGTTCATCGTCGCCGATGAGCTCACCATCGACCGGGTGTGGTGGGACAACTCCGCCCCGATGGCGCCGTTGCATTTCTCGGCTTTGCTCGAAGACATGCTGCTGGCGCTCGGCGAGCGCAGTCTGCACCGCCAGCATCTGCTGGCCGGCGCCGATGCGGATCATCAGATGCGGGTGACGGTGTTCACCGAGACCGCCTGGCACGCCCTCTTCATCCGCAACCTGCTGATCCGGCCGGAAAAGCCGGCGCCGGGTGCCGATGTCACGATCCTGCACGTCCCGGGCTTCAAGGCGGATCCGGCGCGGCATGGCAGCCGCACCGATACGGTGATCGCGCTCGACATGAGCCGGAAGCTGGTGCTGATCGGCGGCACGGCCTACGCGGGCGAAATCAAGAAGGCGGTCTTCTCGCTCTTCAACTTCCACGCCCCGCTGGCCGGCGTGCTGCCGATGCATTGTTCGGCCAATGTCGCGGCAAATGGCGACACGGCGCTGTTCTTCGGCCTCTCGGGCACGGGCAAGACCACGCTCTCGAACGACCCCAAGCGGCCGCTGATCGGCGACGACGAGCACGGCTGGACGACGACCGGCATCTTCAACCTCGAGGGTGGCTGCTACGCCAAGACCGTCAAGCTTAGCGCGGCCTCAGAGCCGGAAATCTACGATGCCACGCGCAGCTTCGGCACCGTCCTGGAGAATCTGAAGCTCGGGCCGGATCGCCGGCCGCTCTACGACGACGTCTCGCTGACCGAGAATACCCGGGCGGCCTATCCGCTGGAAACACTACCGGCGGTGGCCAAAGGCGGAACCGGCGGCACGCCGAAGACCGTGGTTTTCCTCACCGCCGACGCCTTCGGTGTGCTGCCGCCCATCGCCCGGCTGACGCCCGAACAGGCCGTCTACCACTTCCTCTCGGGCTACACCGCCAAGGTCGCCGGCACCGAGCGTGGCGTTACCGAGCCGGTCGCGACCTTCTCGGCCTGCTTCGGCGCGCCGTTCATGTCGCTGCATCCCAAGGTCTATGGGCAATTGCTGGAACAGCGCCTCGCCGCCAGCGGCGCCCGCACCTGGCTGCTCAATACCGGCTGGACCGGCGGCGCCTATGGGGTGGGCAAGCGCATCGATATCGCTTCGACCCGCCGCCTGCTCGACGCCGCCCTCTCCGGTGAACTGGATGCCGCGCCGATGCGCACCGACGCGGTCTTCGGCTTCGACGTGCCGACCGAGGTCGCCGGCATCGACACCCGCTTGCTCGATCCGCGTCAGTGCTGGCCGGATGCTGCGGAATACGACGCCGCGGCCGAGTCCCTGCTCGCCCGCTTCGTCGCCAACTTCCGCAAGTTCGACGAGGGCCTGCCCCGCGCTGCGGAGTAGCAAGAATCCGCCGGGCTTACGCGCCCGGCGGCACCTGCTCGTCTTTTGCCGGATCCGGCGTCTCGCCTTCGGGCGGGACGACCCGGACGACTTCGAGCTTGACCTTGGTCAGCAGACCGGCGACGCCCGCCACGATGGCGAGCCACGGGGCGGTCAGCGCCACGAGCCCGCCCGCAACCACGCCGCCGGTGAGCGGGATGGAAAGGAAGACCTCGCCGTCCGGCGACTTGACGTTGAGCTTGTGGACATTGCCCTCGGCGATCAGGCGGTTGATCTCGCTGAGCAATTGCTGGCCGGTCACCTCGATTTCCTCGGTGAATGTCTGCCAGCCGGACTTGCGGTCGTCGGTCATTGATACCTCCATGGGCTACCCCTTGCCTTCCATATGGGAACGCCAGTGGCGTTGATCCAGCGCAAGGTCGTTGCCGCGCCGCAATTGACTGCCCATATCTGACTCATGCGCACCTTGATCCTCGCATCGCTGCTCGTCGCCGCCACCGCCGGCGCCGCCTCGGCCCAGTGCCGCAGCGCGCCTGATGACGCCGATACCGGCTACACCGCCAACCAGACGGCTCTTGCGGTCTGCCGGCAGAAAGAGCTGAGCGATACCGTACGCGAGCAGCAGTTCCAGCAGCAGATCGATGGCCAGTTGCGGCAGCTCGAGCTGCAGATGCGGCTCAACGAGCAGCTCAATCGCGCCCAGCAGAACCTGCCGAGCATGCCGGTCGCGCCGATCGTGCCGAGTTTCTGATGAGCGCGGGCGAGTTGATGCGAGATATCCTCGCGGTCTGGCCGCAGGGCTATTTCACCGCGAGCTTCCACGGCCGGCGCTATGGCGTCTCCAACACCAGCCATACCGGCGGCAGGAGCCGGAAGCTTTATGCCGAGGAGCTCGGCGGCACCGATTTCGTTAGCCTCAACCTCTATGAGCCCGATCACGGCGATCCGGCTCTGCGGCCCTGCGAAATGCCGGTGGAGAAGGTGGTCGAGTTCGTTCGCGAGGCGGTGCCGGAGGCAGCCTGAAAAGGCTTGCCTGTTCAAAATTCCTTCCTAGGGTGCTGGACCGCAAGAGGAGGAATTCATGTCGCTCAATGTTCTTTTCGTCGGCGGGACCGGCCAGATTTCGCTGCCCTGCGTCGAGCTGGCGCTCGAAGCCGGCCACAAGGTGTCGGTGTTCAACCGCGGCCAGCGCGATGCGGCTCTGCCCAAGGGCGTCACCTCGATCGTAGGCGACATGAAGGACCCGGCGAGTTACGCCAAGCTGGGTGAACAGAAGTGGGACGTGGTCAACCAGTTCATGGTGTTCACCCCCGAGCAGATGCAGCAGGACATCGCGACCTTCGCCGGCAAGGTCGGCCAGTACATCTTCATCTCGTCAGCCTCGGTCTACCAGAAGCACCCCTATGCCTACATGACCTCCGAGGCGACGACCCCGGCGGCTAACCCCTACTGGCCGTACAGCCAGGCCAAGATCGCCTGCGAAAACCTGATGAAGGCCGCCAAGGACCTGCCCTGGACCAATGTGCGCCCCAGCCACACCACCCGCACCGGCCTGCCCACCATGCTCAACGAAGGCGACAGCGTCGCCCTGCGCATGCTGGCCGGGAAGCCCGTGATCGTCGCTGGCGACGGCACCGCGATCTGGACGGTCACCCGCTCGGAAGATTTCGCCAAGCCCTATGTGAAACTGTTCGGCAACAAGGCCGCACTGGGAGAGGACTTCCACATCACCGGCGATGTCGGCTTCACCTGGGACGCGATCTATCTCAGCATCGGCAAGGCGCTCGGCGTCGAAACCAGGATCGCGCACGTCCCGACCGACACGCTGATCCGTTACAAGCCAGACTGGATCGGGCCGCTGCTCGGCGACAAGACCTATACGACGCTGTTCGACAACTCCAAGATCAAGCGCGTCGCCGGCGACTTCACCTGCGAGACCGATCTCGACAAGATCCTGTCGCAGTGCATCGCGCATCTGAAAAAGCGCCTCGACGCCAAGACTCCGGTCAACCAGGAGCTCGATCCGCTGATCGACCGCATTGTCGCTGATCAGGCCCGCCTCGGCGCGTAACGCATAAATGTGCTAGGGAGTGGTCATCATGACCGCTCCCGCTGCCATCGCCGCATTCTTCGAGACCACCAACCGCGCCGATACGGCCGGCTTTCTCGATTGCTTCACCGACGACGCGTTCCTCTCCGACTGGGGCCGCGACTTCACCGGTCGCGACGGCGTCGCCAGCTGGAACGAGACCGACAATATCGGTGTGAAGTCGCACCTGACGCTGCTGTCGATCGCCGGCACAGGTCCGGACTACAAGGTCCGCGTGCGGGTGAAGGGCCAGGGTTTCAACGGCGAGGGCGATATGACCTTCACCATCGCCGGCGGCAAGATCGCCCGGCTCGTGATCGCCTGAGCCGCTCGACTTGACAAATCGTCCAGCCGCACGATAGTTAAGTTCATGCTTAACCAAACGACTGACCCTTCGCTCGATCTGATGTTCCAGGCTCTGGCCGATCCGACCCGCCGCATGATGGTGGAGCGCCTCAGCCGTGGCCCGGCCTCGGTCAGCGAACTGGCCAAGCCGTTCGAGATGTCGCTGCCGGCCGTGGTCCAGCACCTGCAGGTGCTCGAGCATTCAGGCCTCGTCAAATCGGAAAAGGTCGGCCGCGTGCGGACCTGTACCATCGATCCCGGCGCCATGAGCCTTGCGGAAAAATGGATCAACGATCGCCGCATCCAGTGGGAGCGACGGCTTGACCGGCTGGGGGAGTTCCTCGCCGCCACCGAGGGTGACGCGGACTGAGATTTCGATAACGGCCGGACGCGAGGCCCGAGTGGCAACGCCGGCGAAGCTTTGACCTATTCAAGGAGAACGACATGACCGAACGGTCCATCGCACACGGCTCTTTCACCGTCACCCGCAGCTATCCGGCCAAGCCGACCCGCGTCTTCAAGGCCTGGGCCAATCCCGAGTTCAAGCGCAAGTGGTTCGGTACGCCCAAGGAGAACGACCCGGCCGACATCTTCGAGTTCAAGGTCGGCGGCCGCGAGTACAACTCGGGCAAGATGGGCGGCGACGTCTATACCTTCGACGTCCGCTATCAGGACATCATTCCCGACCAGCGCATCATCTACACCTATGAGATGACCATGAACGGCCAGCGCATCTCGGTGTCGCTCGCCACCATCGAGATCGAAGCCGATGGCGCCGGCACCAGGATGACGGTGGTCGAACACGGCGCCTTTCTCGACGGACTGGACAACGTCAACCAGCGTCACGAGGGCACCGAAGCCCTGATGGATGCGCTCGGCGCATCGCTGGCGGACTGAACCATGGACGACCTCGGCGTCACTATTCCGGAACGCGACATCGTCAGTCCGCGCCAGCTCGACGTTTCGCCGGAGGTGGCCTACGCCGCCTTCGCCGATCCCAAGCGGCTGGAACGCTGGTGGGGTCCGAAGGGCTTCACCAATGCGATGCAGGCGTTCGAACTGGCGCCCGGCGGGCGCTGGCACATACTGATGACCGGACCGGACGGGCAGAGCTTTCCCAACGAAAGCAAGTTCGTCGAGATCGTGCCCGGCCGGCGGGTGGTCTACGACCACGGCGGCCATGTCTTTCGCGCCATGCTGGACTTCGCCCCCGAAGGCAACGGCACGAGGCTGACCTTCGTCATGCGCTTTCCCACCGCCGCAGACCGCGACGCCGTGGCGCCGATCTGCATCCCGGCCAACGAGGAAAACCTCGACCGGCTGGAAGCGGAGCTTGCGCGATCATGACCATTGCAGGAGCAGCGGCGAACCGGATCGCGTTCGGCGATCTCGACGTCGCCTATTTCGAGGCCGGCGAGGGCGAGCCGCTGATCCTGCTGCATGGTGGCCTTGCCAATGCGGCAGTGAGCTGGGGTCATGCGATGCCGCGGCTCGCCAAGGGCTGGCGCGTGCTGGCGCCGGATTCACGCGGGCAGGGCGGCACCAACAATCCGGCTGATCATCTGGTCTACGACCAGATGGCCGATGACGTCGCCGCCTTCATCGAGGCGCTCGGGCTCGGGCACCCGGTGATTGTCGGCTATTCGGACGGGGCGCAGATCGGCATCGAGTTCGGACTGCGTCATCCGGGTGTCGCCCGCGCCATCGTGCTGGGCGGCGTCATCACCCGGCCGACAGCCGCTTATCTCCAGGGCATCAGGTCGTGGGGCTTCGCGGCGCCGGGCGAGGTCGATTATCAGACACTCGAGGCCGCATTCGGTGACTTCTTCACCTTCATCAAGACCGCGCATGGGCGCGGCGAGCCTGACTACTGGCAGCGGTTGCTGCCGCAGATTTCGCGGCTCTGGCACACCGTGCCGGCTTACTCCGACGCGCAACTGGCAACGATCAGTACCCCGACGCTCGTGGTCACCGGTGACCGAGATCATCTTGCCGGGCTGCCCGAGGCCACCCGACTGCTCGAGACTTTACCCGACAGTGAATTGGCCGTTGTGCCCGGCGCCGGTCACGATGCCGTCGACCGCCCCGTCTTCTGGGATCTGGTCGAAGAGTTTCTGGCCCGCCGTCTGGGCTGATCGAAAATTTCTTCACCGTCGTGTCGAGCGGGCCGAACCCCGTTCGTCGTGAAGGCAGAGGAACAAGAAAGGACGCAACAAAATGAGCACTGTCACTTCCAAGGACGGCACCCGCATCGCCTACACCGCCAAGGGCAAGGGCCCGGCGATCATTCTGGTCAACGGCGCCACCGCCTATCCGGCGCTCGACCCGTCGCTGGCGGTGCTGGGCGACCTGCTCAAGGACCAGTTCACCTTCGTCACCTATGACCGTCGCGGTCGTGGCGACAGCGGCGACACCCGGCCGTTCACCGCCGATCGTGAGATCGAGGATCTGGCGGCGCTGATCGATGCCGTCGGCGGCAAGGCCGCTCTTTACGGCCAGTCCTCGGGCGCCGTGCTGTCGCTGATCGCGGCGGGGAAGCTGCCGACCGTCACCCATGTGCTGGCCTACGAGCCGCCCTACTCGCAGCCCGGCATCGGCAACGACCTGCCGGCCGACTACGTCGAAAAGCTCGCCCGCCATAACGCCGCCAATGACGGCGCCGCGGCGGCCACCGAGTTCTTCACCGGCGCGCTCGGCATGCCGGAGGGCGATGTCGAGGGCATGAAGCAGTCCGACTTCTGGCCGGTTATGGTCGGCGTCGGCCCGTCGATCTACTACGACGCCGTCTACATGACCCACGAACGCAAGGGCTACGATATCCCCGCGCATCTCTGGGCCAGCAGCAAGGCCAAGATCCTGGTCGTCCATGGCGGCGCCAGTTTCCCCGGCATGGCCGAGGCGGCGGTTGCCGTCACCAAGGCGACCCCGGGTGCAACCCACAAGACCCTCGGCGACCAGGGCCACGGCCCCAGCCCCGAGTCCATCGCACCCGTGCTGAAAGCTTTCGCCGCGAGCTGAGGCTCGCCCGCGAAGAATTTTCCCATCGCTGTCGATCCTGACCGGCTCCATCCGTCAATGGAGTCGGAAGGATCAAGCACGACCCGCTCACCGAGCGAACCCAGGAGGACGAAATGACGATGATTCTGACCGACCGCGCCGACCTCGCTTCCGAAGGCGCCATTCACCCCGCCATCCGCTCTGTCGCCGTGGCCTTTGGGCGCTGGCGTGCCGCCCGCGCCCGTCGCGCCGCCCTGCAATGCCTGTTGAGCTTCGATGCACACCGGCTCGACGATCTCGGCCTCTCGGTCGAAACCGTCCGCGAGGCGCTGGCGGAGCGGCGCTAGGCCGCTTTCACCCAGGCGGACCACCAGCGCCACGGCTTCGTCCGTGGCGAGGCCGCCCTGCCGGCAAAGCTGGTCCCAGGTGGCAAAGGCCATGCCGGTGCGGATCGTTGCCATCGCCCAGGGCGTCGGCTGCCAGCCGGCGGCGAGGAAATCGAGCACTTCGCGCCCGTTTGCCGCGATCCCGGCCAGCACACCGGCGAACGATGGCAGTGCCGGACCGTCCGCGAGCACGTTGCGGGTCATCGGTTCGGTCGCGGCGTACCAATCGTAGAGCGCCAGCAGCGCCGCCCGAAGCCGCTCCATCGGCTGTTCGATGCCAGCCCAGACATAGGGATCGGGCTGCGGGTGGAGGCCGAGCCACTGGCTCTGCGCCGCCGTGATCAGGTCGCGCTCTTCGGGAAAGTGGTTGTAGACCGTCAGCCGTTCGATCTCGGCCATGCGGGCGATCTCCGCCACCGTCGTGGCGCGCGGGCCGATGGTGCGGTGCAATTCCATCGCCGCATCGACGATCTTCTTCCGGGTGGCCGCGGCGGCCTCGGCCCGCTTGCCGAGTCGGTATGTCCTGCTCATTGAACAGGGTGTGTATCGAATTCAGCGGCCGTGCAAGTCCGGGCTTACTCGGCGGCTTCGAGCGCCACCACTTCCGCGCTGGAGGCCGGCTGCACCGGTCCGCGGTCACGGTCGCGGAACGCCCGTACCGGCGCCTTCTGCACCTGGTTGCGGCCATTCTGCTTGGCCTTGTAGAGCGCCCCATCGGCCGCCGCGAGCAGGTCGGCGACGCCGCCCGAGGTATGCGGGATCGAGGCCACGCCGAACGACGCCGAGATATCGGCCTTGTGGGTCTCGCTGAGGCCTTCGATGCGCTGCCGCAGCAGCTCGGCCTTGTCGGCCGCCCGCTCGATGTTGCAGTCGGGCAGGATGACCACCAGTTCTTCGCCGCCGTAGCGGCACACGATGTCGGTTTCGCGCAGCGCCGCCACCAGCGCATGGGCGGATTCGCGCAGCACCTGATCGCCGAAGGCGTGGCCGTGCTCGTCGTTGAGCCGCTTGAAATGGTCGAGGTCGACCATCACCACGCTGACCTCGCGGTTCTCGCGCTCGGCGAGGCGGACGAAACGCTGCAGCGAGTCTTCCATGTAGCGGCGGTTGTAGAGCCCGGTGAGCGGGTCGCGCAGGGCCTGGTTCCGCAGCTTTTCGCGCAACGCCATGTTGGCCAGCGCCAGGCTCATGCCATCCGCCAGCGCCGAACCCAGTTCCTGCACCGTCTCGAGCCGGGCCTCTGCCTCCGTGCCATCGGCAAAGAGTTGCAGCAGGCCCACGATCTCGCCGCGGGCGATCATCGGAATTTCCAGCAACGCCTCGTTGCCGAAATGGTGGTCGCAGCAGAGCTTGCGGCCATCGGCACGATTGAGGTGCGGCTTGCCCCGCTTGAGCGCCCAGCAGGCGCCCGGATTGATGGTCTCGTGCATGTCCTCTTCGTCGCGGCCCCAGGCCGTCGACAGCACCAGCCGGTCGCGCGAATTGTTGAAGATGTAGAGCGCTCCGGAAAAGCCGGGCACCAGTTCGGCCGCGGTGGCGCGCAGCACCGCATTGGCGTCGCCATGGTCGGAAGCCGACTGCAGCACGTCCGCCATCTCGAACAGCCGCGCTACCTGCTCGCGCGACGAATTCGCCGAGGCCGCGGCAGCAAGACGCCCCACTGCGTCGGTGGCGCTGGAGCGGAAGGCGTAGATCAGCGCCACGATCGCCAGGATACCGCCGCCGACCTGCAGCATCAGCACCACCAGCGTGCCCAGCGCGATGCCGCTCTCATGCGCCGAGACATTGGCATTGGCGCGCTCGAGCACGCTTTCGACCGCATCGCCTACTGCTCGTACCTGCGGCCCGGTATCGCGCGCCAGCAGCACCTGCCGCGCTTCGGCGGCCTTGCCCGTGGCGGTGAGGTCGATGGCCTGCGTCCAGATTGCCAGCAGGGAATTCACGATGTCGGCCGTGCTGCGCGCCGACTCGCCCAGTTGCACCGGATCGAGGCGGTTCAAAGTCGTCTTGCGCCAGCTCTTGAGGGCTTCGACGGCGTTGAAATAGCTCCCGAGGTCGCCGTGGCCTTCGCCCAGCACGAAGCGCTGCACTTCGGCGTCCGCGCGGCTCAGCGACTGGTGCACCGCCCGCATCTCTTCGCTCGTCTGGCGCAGTGCGATCAGCGACTGCTGCTGCATGGTGACATGCATGAACCCCATGATGGCATTGGCCACCATGGCGAAGACCAGGATGATGATGCTGAGCGAAAGCAGGCGCGCCCGCACGGTGAGCGTGGGCAAGAGCCGCTCGAAGAGGCGCCCAACCAACGATGTCATGCTGCGAACCCCACACACACGTGCCGGCACTATGCCGCAAGGCGTGGGTTGCGCGGCACGGCAGCGCGAATCGGCGTTACTCTGGAGTGAACCCGCGTGGTTAGGCGCGGGTCACGAAAATCGCAGCAATTGCAGGCATCACGCCTTGCGCGAGCCCTGTCCGTCGGGCAGCACACGGTGCGGCGGCTGGTGGCCGTCGACGAAGGCGCGGATGTTGACGATGACCGTCTCGCCCATCTCGACCCGGGCTTCCAGCGTGGCGGAGGCCATATGGGCCGTCAGCACCACCTTGTTGGCGCGCGCCAGCGCCAGCAGGCGCTCCGAAATGCCGTGCCGGTTCTCGAACACATCGAGCGCCGCGCCCGAAAGGTGCCCTCTCTCGATGTCCTCGACCAGGGCGTCCTCGTCGACGAGCTCGGGGCGCGAGACGTTGACCACGAAAGCGTCGCGACGCATGGCCTTCAGGCGCTCGGCATTGAGGATCTGGAACGTGTCGCGCGTGTGCGGAGTGTGGAGCGAGATGATGTCCACTTCGGGAATCATCGCGTCGAGCGACGGCCAGTAGGTGGCCTCGAGCTTTTCTTCCACCGCCGGCGGCCGGCGGTTGCGCGAGAAATAGTGGATGGTAAGCCCGAAGGTTTTCGCCCGGCTGGCGACGGCGGTGCCGATCCGTCCCATGCCGACAATGCCCAGCGCCTTGCCGCGCAGGCGCCGGCCCAGCATCCAGGTCGGCGACCAGCCCGGCCA
>VFQQ010005054.1_pt1 | contig 11194 bp, 10 predicted proteins | sample 3512341 | NCBI WGS metagenome assembly VFQQ01 (sample SAMN10412373, study PRJNA504923) | tailings metagenome | isolation source: Relicate 2 Philex TSF1 revegetated site | place: Philippines: Tuba, Benguet | collected 2017-08-29
GTTCGGCGTCAAGCTGCCCGAGCGCACCGACACCAAGCTCAAGAACGTGGCCACGGTGATGGTCAGCGCCAGCTTTCCGCCGGGCTACCGCAAGGGACAGACCATAGACATCACCGTCTCTTCGCTGGGCGACGCCAAGAGCCTGCGCGGTGGCGTGCTGCTGCTGACGCCCCTGCGCGCAGCCGATGGCGAGGTCTATGCGCTGGCGCAGGGCAACCTGGTGGTGGGTGGACTGCAGGCGCAGGGCGCCAGCGGCTCCAGCGTCACGGTCAACACGCCCACCGCCGGCCGTGTGCCCAATGGCGCCACCATAGAGCGCGAGATAGAGACCGACTTCGACACCCGGGACACGGTGCGCCTGAGCCTGCGCCGACCCCATTTCCAGACCGCGACCAACATCGTCGACACCATCAACCGCCGCTACGGCGCCATTGCCAGCACGCGCGACGCCACCAGCGTGGAGGTGCTCGCACCCGCCAACCCGACGCAGCGCGTGGCCTTCGTGGCCGCGCTGCAGGCGCTGTCGGTGGAGGTCGGGCAGGAGATGCCCAAGGTGATCTTCAACTCCCGCACCGGCACCGTGGTCATCGCCGAAGGTGTGCGGGTGCGCCCGGCGGCGATCTCGCACGGCGCGCTCAAGGTGGTCATCGGCGAGCAGCCGGCGGTCAGCCAGCCCAACCCCTTCGGTCGCGGCGAGACGGTGGTGGTGCCGCAGTCGCGCGTGGCGGTGGAGCAGGGCCAGGGCCGCATGTTCCAGTGGTCGGCCGGCGCCAGCCTCAAGGACATCATCGACACCATCAACCGCACCGGGGCATCGCCGGACGACGTCATGGCCATCCTGCAGGCGCTGGACCAGGCCGGCGCCATCGACGGCGAACTGATCGTGATCTGAAGCCTGCCCCCGCCACAAGCCTGTTGAACTGCCATGAATCCGATATCGCATAGCTCCCAGCCCGGACCCTCGAACGACGCCGGCGATGCGGTCTACCGCGCCAGGGCGCAGGCCGCGGCCGAGAAGTTCGAGGCCTTCTTCATCACCGACATGCTGCGCCAGATGCGCCGCTCCACCCAGGCCCTGGCAGACGCCGACAGCCCGATCAACAGCAAGACCCACCAGGACATGCTGGACCTGACCGACACCATGATGGGCGATGCGCTGGCCAGCCAGCGTGCCTTCGGCATCGCCGACGCCATCCTGCGCCAGCTGCTGCCTGGCGCAACCGCGCCCGCCGAGGCCATCGCAGCGGCCGGGGCACTTAAGGTTTCGGCCCCCGTGGTCGCAGTACCTGGCAAAGAACCCAGCGACACGCCATGAACATCACCCAGACCGCCTTGTCCGGTGCCCTGGCCGCCCAGGCCGGACTCAGCACCACCAGCCACAACATCGCCAACGTGATGACCCCCGGCTTCACCCGCCAGGGGGCGCTGTTCGCGGCCGTGGGGCCCACGCTCAGCGGGCCGACGGTGCCTGGCACCGGCGTCACCGTGCCCGCGCTGCTGCGCTTTTCGGACAGCTACAAGAGCCAGCAGATGTGGCGTGCCAACGCCGAGCTGGGGCAGTACACCGTGTCCCAGCCCTACATGCGCCAGCTCGAGCAGGTGATGGGGGACGACGGCTCCAACCTCAACAAGGGGCTGGACATGTTCTTCGGCGCGCTCAACGCCGCCAGCGTGGACCCCACCTCCGCGCCGCTGCGCCAGCAAGTGGTGTCCGCGGCCGAGGCGCTGGCGCTGCGCTTCAACAGCCTCAACCAGGTGCTGATCAACCAGCGCCTATCCGTGGCCCAGCAGCGCGAGGCCACGGTGTCGCAGATCAACGGCCTGTCGCGCGACATCGCCGTGCTCAACGAACAGATCGCCGCCTCCCGCTCCAGCGGAGTCAACCCGTCCGGCCTGATCGACGCGCGCGACCTCAAGATCGACGAACTGGCCGGACTGGTGGGACTGCAGGTGGTGGACCAGCCCGATGGCACGCGCAGCGTGTCGCTGCGCAGCGGCGTGCCGCTGGTGGCCGGGGCCATCGCGTCCACGCTGTCGGTGCAGGGCAACCCGGACGGCTCCCACGACCTCAAGCTGAGCTTTGCCAACGAATCGTTCACCCTGCACACCGACAACCTGGGCGGCCAGCTGGGCGGTCTGGAGGACTTCGAGGCCCGGGCGCTCAAGCCCTTGATGGCCTCCGTGTCCTCGCTCGCGCAAGAGGTGGCCCAGCGCGTGAACACACAGCTGGCCGCGGGCTACACCATGTCGGGTGTGGCCGGAGTCGATCTGTTCGAGATCGACGGCGGCTCCAACGGTCTGCTCAAGCTGCGCCCCGGCGTGCTGGGCGACGAACTGGCTTTTTCGTCCGACCCCGCGCAGCCCGGCGACAGCAGCAACCTGCTGCTGCTGATCGACCTGCGCAACCAGCCCGCGCCCATTGATGGCCTGGGCAGCGTGCGCCTGGGCGATGTGCACACCCAGCTGGTGGGCCGCCTGGGCATGCAGAGCCAGCAGAACCAGGCGTCCATGGACACCGCCCGGACGGTGCGCAACCAGGCCGAGGAAAGCTGGAAAGCCACCAGTGGCGTCAACACCGACGAAGAGGCCGTCAACCTGATCCAGTACCAGCAGATGTACCAGGCCAACATGCGGGTGATAGCGGTCGCCAACCAGTTGTTCGATGCCACGCTGGCCAGCTTCGGCTGAGGAGTCCCATCATGCGAGTTGCCAGCACCCAGTTCCACACCACCATGAACACCGCGCTGCAGATGGCGCAGTCGCGGGTCGAGAAAGTCATGCAGCACATGGCCACCGGCCAGCGCGTGCTGCTGCCCTCGGACGACCCCATCGCCAGCGTTCGCCTGGCCCGCCTGTCGCGCGAGGAGTCGGCGCTGGACCAGTACCGCGACAACATCGGCGCGCTGGCGGTCCGGCTGCGCCAGAACGAGGTGCTGCTCGACGGCATGAGCCGCGACATGCTGCAGATGCGCGACCTGCTGGTGTGGGCAGCCGACGGCAGCAACACCGCCGACGACCTGCAGGCCATGGCCGGTTCTCTGGTGGCGCTGCGCGACAGCCTGTACGCCAGCGCCAACAGCCGCGACCAGGAGGGTCGCTACCTGTTCTCGGGCACGGCCAGCCACTCGCCCACCATCGGTTTCGACGCGCTTGCCGCGCCCGGTGCCCGCTACACCTTCACAGGCAACACCGCGTTGCAGCAGGTGGTGGTGGGCAACGGCGTCACGCAGGCCGCCAACGTGCCGCTGGACGAGATGGCCGCCTTCCTCAACCAGCTGGACCTGAGCATCGCCGACCTCACCACGCCGGGCGTGACCGTCAATGACCCGGCGGTGCGGGGCCGCCTGACCACCACCATGGTGCAACTGGACGTCACGCTGGGCAGCGTGAGTGCGCGCATTGCCCGGCTGGGCGGCGCGCAGGTGACGCTGGACACGCTGGACACCGGCCACGCCAACGTGAGCCTGTCCAACAAGCAGGCGGTGCTGGCACTGGGCCAGCTGGACTATGGCGATGCGGCAGTGCGGCTCAACGGCTACACCATCGCGCTGCAGGCGACGCAGAAGGCCTACGCCCGGGTCAGCGCGCTTTCGCTGTTCGACGTCGTCTGATTTCCCTCCATGCAGGTCGCCCCATCCTCTGCCTTGCGCCCGGTCTCCCCGCACGACGCGGGTGAGGCGCGGCGCTCAGGGGCACTGCTTGCCGCGCCGTCCCCCTCGGGTGTTGCCGCGCGAGCCGCAGAGCAGCCTGCGCGGGCTGCCGACACGCAGGAGCGGCCTGCCCGTGCGGGCCTGCGCCACTGGGATGCGGACCGCGAGGGCCAGCTGGCACAGGCCCAGCGTGCCCAGGGCTACCTGGAGCAGCTGGCCGGCCGCTTGCAGGAGCTCAAGACCCGCTACGGCGAATGGCTGGCCTCCGGCGGTCGGCCGGGCGACGAGGCGGCGGGCCTGCAACAGCCCAGGGCGGCGCTGGAGCGCCTGTGGCAACAGCGCCCCGAGGCCAGCGGGGGCGCGCTGGACGCGCAACTGCGCTTCGATCCCCGCGACGGCGCGCGCCAGTGGTTCCGGGTGCGGGGAATCGATCGCCAGACCCTGGGCGCGGGCACACCCGAGCGCCTGGGTTTTGCCTTGCCGTCCCTGCCGGGCGGGCTGACGATGGTGACCGTGGAACCGCAGCAAGGGGTGGAGGCCAACCGCCGCCGGCTGGACCTGGCCCTGGCGGGCGCCGGGGTGCGCGTGGCGGCGGACGCCGCGGGAGAGCCCGTGTTCGGCGTGGCCCAGGCGCGCTGGGCACAGGTGCGCGACCACCTGGCCGTGCGGGGCGAAGGGCGTCGGTTTCCCGATGGCATGGCGCAGCGCGTGCGCGCCGAACCCGAGCCCGAACTGCTGACGCCGGACCTGTGGCAGCGCCTGCCGCAGGACCCGGCCGAGTGGCGGCAGGTGCTGCGTCAGATCCTGGTGGCGCTGGATCGCGTGCGCGACGCCCAGCGACAGGTCGGTGAGGTGATGGCCCGCGCGGCGGCCGGTGGCGATGCACTGGTGCAGGCCCAGGCCCGCGACCGCATGCAGGCCTTCTCGGAAAGTTTTGCCGCCCAGGCGCGGGAGCCCCGTTTCGATGTGGCCCAGGCGCTGGCGCCCGCGCTGGCAGGCATGAGCCGCGAGCGCGTGCTTGCGCTGCTGGCCGCCCGCTGATTTTTTTTTGCGGTCGATTTAAGTTCCGGCACAAACCTGCCGCCTTGTGAAGGGGAGGGCATCGATATCCGGTGGCCCCGAACATCAGGAGATTTCCCATGCTCAGCCTGCACACCAACTACGCGGCCCTGTCGAGCCAGAACTCGACGGCCATGACCCAGAAGACCCTGACGACGTCCATGGCGCGTCTGGGCACGGGCTTTCGCATCAACTCCGCCATGGACGACGCGGCCGGCCTGCAGATCGCGACCCGCCTGAAGGCCACCTCCAGCGGCATGGCCGTGGCCATGCGCAACACCCAGAACGGCATTTCCATGATGCAGGTTGCCGAAGGCGCCTTCAAGGAAATGACCAACATCCTGATCCGCATGAAGGATCTGGCGACCGAGTCCGCCACCGCATCGTCCACCGACACCGACCGCGCGGCGCTGCAGGCCGAATTCGACGCACTGGGCGCCGAGATCGGCAACATCGTCAAGAGCACGGCATTCGCAGGCGAAGGCCTGTTCGAAGCCGACGGCGCCACCGCGCCGACCGACGCCGCCGCCGGCAAGTTCGGCGCCGCCCTGACTTTCCAGATCGGTGCGTCCGCCGCCGAAACCATGGACCTCGACCTGACGACGCCGCTGGACGACCTGAAGTCCGCATTGGACGGCCTGTCGGAAAAGTACGCCACCGGCGTTGACGGCACGGCAGGCACGGAGATCGATACCCTGGCGGGCGCCAACGGCATGATCACCAGCATCAACGACGCCATCGACCTCGTGGGCGAGATGCGCGCCCAGCTGGGTGCCGCGTCCAACCGCCTGGAACACGTCTACAACAACCTGGGCAACATGCGCACCCAGAACCTGCAGGCCATGGGCCGCATCATGGACGTGGACTACGCCAGCGAGACCGCCAACATGACCAAGAACCAGCTCCTGCTGCAGGCCGGCACCTCCATGCTCAAGCAAAGCAGCAGCATGTCGCAGCTGGTGATGTCGCTGATGCAATAAACCCGGTGAGCGACGGACGGCCGCCCCTGCGTGGCCGTTGCCTGGAAAGCCAGCCGGTTTCCGGCTGGCTTTCTGCTTTTACGCACGAGGTGTTGCATGGCGATTGAACGGGTGGGCGCGCTGTTGCCGGTGTCGGCGCTGCCGCGCCAGGGCACGCCCGAACGGCGTCCGGGCCCGCCAGCGTCCGTGGGCGAGCGCCTGGCCTTGCGCTTTGACGGGAGCGACAACGACGGCGTGTGGCTGCGCCACGAACAGGGCGAGCGCTGGCCCATGCGCGGTGGTGCCGACTGGGCCCGCCATCTGTCCGTCGGCGATCGGGTGTGGGTGCGCGTTCTGGCCACCACGCCGCAGCTGGAGCTGGAGTGGCTGGCGCCACCGCGCGCGGCCCGCCCCGATGGCACAGCGGACGTGGACCTTCCAGCCATGCGCATGGATCAGGCCGGTCTGCGGGGCCACCACTGGCATCTGCCGCCGCCCCAGGAGCTGGCGGCAGCCTGGCGCGTGATGCTGCGCGCCCATGGCCTGCTGCACCTGCCGCTGTCCCCGGTTGGCGAGGCGGCCGAACGCCTGCCTGCCATGCCCGTCCATGGCGGGGTGGCTTCACCCGTGCGCGGATCGTCCGGCGACGACTGGTACTGGGACTTCCCGGTCTATGCCTGGGGCGGGCTCAGCATCACACTGCGCGTGCGGGCCGTGGGTGCGGACACCCGGGCGCCCGGCGACGAAGAGCGCGATGACCCCACGGACGGCGCCTGGCTGGAGATCGAGCTGATGCTGCCCGGCCTGGGCGCGCTCAAGCTGCAACTGCGGGCCGGGCCCGGCGGTGTGGCCCTGGCCTTGTTGCCACGCCAGGTGCGGGCGCTGCCGCTGCTGCGCGAGGCGGTGGCCGAGATGTCCGCGCGGCTCGCGCGGCTGGGTTGCCCGGTGCAGCGCTGCCTGCTGGGGCAGGCCCTGCCACGCCCGGTGCGCCGCGCGGGCGCGGCACCCACGCCTGCGGTGCGCCCCTTGCTGCTGTCGGCCGCGGCCGAGCTGGTGGCGGTGCTGGCGCGGCGCTGGCCGGCTGCGCCCGACGGGCTCAGCCCAGCGAGCCCACGATAGTCACTTCGCGCTGCTCGGGCACCTCGTTGTAGGACAGCACGTGCAGCCCGGGCGCGAACAGCCGCGCGTAGCGCGCCAGCAGCGGGCGGATCTGTGGCATCACCAGCAGGATGGGTGTGGCCGCGAGCTGCTTCATCTGCTCGCGCGCCAGCGGCATGTGCGATTGCAGCTGCGACAGCAGATGCGGATCGACCGGGCAGTTGTCCAGCACCACCTTGCCCGCCTGGCGTGCCTGGTTGAGTGCGCCCAGCAGCAGGTTCTCCAGTTCGCCGCCCAGGTTGAAGGCCTTGACCTCGGCGGTCTGTCCACACAGCGCCGCCACGATCTGGCGGCGCAGCGTGCAGCGCACCTCGGCCGCCAGCAGCAGCGGCTCCTTGGTCTGCTCGGCGTTCTCCAGCAGCGTGGTCGCCACGGGCACGATGTCCTTGAGCGACACGTTCTCGCCCAGCAGGCTGCGGAACACGCGCAGCAGCTGGCTGTGGGTGAAGGCCTTGTCCAGCGCACCGGCCAGCTTGGGCGCCAGCGTGGACAGGCGCTCTATCAGGGCCGGCACGTCCTCGTGCTGGAACAGCTCGGCCAGGTTCTCGCGCACCAGCCGGCTGACGTGGGTGGCGATCACGCTGGGCACGTCCACCACCTGGTAGCCCATGCCCAGGGCGTGGGCCTTCTGGGCGGGCTCCACCCAGACCACGGGCATCTGGTAGGAGGGGTCCATGCCGGGAATGCCGTCCACGTCGCCGTACACCTGCGGCGAGGGGATGGCCATGAGCCGGTCGGGGAAAACCTCGGCCTGGGCCAGCACCGTGCCATGCAGCAGCACCGCGTAGTGGGTGGGCTTGAGGCCGAGGTCGTCGCGCGCGCCCATGGCGGGCAGCACGATGCCCATGGACTCGCTGAGCGTCTGGCGAACGCCCTTGAGGCGCCGCGTGAGCACCGCTCCCTGGGCCGGATCGATCAGTCCCACCAGCTTGTAGCCCACGGTGACGGTGAGCGCCTCGACGAAGGGCAGGCTTCGCCAGTCGATCTCGGGCTGGGCCTCGGTCAGCAGGGCGGCCTGCACCGCTACCGCCGGGTCCGGCGCCTGCACGGGCGGGCGCTGGCCCATGCGCCAGGCCACGTAGCCCAGCAGCCCGGCGAACGCCAGGAAGGTCAGCGTCGGCATGCCCGGGATCAGCGCCAGCGCGGTCATCAGGCCCGCCGCGCTGTAGAGCACGCCGGGCGAGGCCAGCAGCTGCGAGCCCACCTGCTGCTCCATGTCGCCGGAGTCGCTGATGCGGGTGACCACGATGGCCGCGGCTGCGGACAGCAGCAGCGCCGGGATCTGCGCCACCAGGCCGTCGCCGATGGTCAGCAGGGCGTAGGCGCGGAAGGACTCGGCCAGCGAGAGGTCGTGCATCAGCGCGCCGATGAGCACGCCGCCCACCAGGTTGATGAGCAGGATCAGGATGCCGGCGATGGCGTCGCCGCGGACGAACTTGGACGCGCCATCCATGGCGCCGTAGAAATCGGCCTCGGCCGCCACTTCCTTGCGCCGCGCCTGCGCGCCTTCCTGGTTGATCAGGCCGGCGTTGAGGTCGGCGTCGATGGCCATCTGCTTGCCGGGCAGGGCGTCCAGCGTGAAGCGTGCCGAGACTTCGGAGATGCGCTCCGCGCCCTTGGTGACCACCACGAAGTTGATGATCATCAGGATCACGAACACCACCAGGCCGACCACGAAGTTGCCGCCGATGACCACGTTGCCGAAGGCTTCGATGACCTGGCCTGCGGCGTGGGTGCCTTCGTGGCCGTCGAGCAGCACCACGCGGGTCGAGGCCACGTTGAGCGCCAGCCGAAGCAGCGTGGCCCCCAGCAGCACGGTGGGGAAGACCGAGAAGTCCAGTGGCCGGCGGCTGTTGACGCTGACCAGGATCACGATCATCGCGAGCACGATGTTGAAGGTGAACAGCACGTCCAGCAGCAGCGGTGGCAGCGGCAGGATGATCATGCCCAGCAGCGCCAGCAGCAGGATGGGGGCGGCGTAGCGCAGCCGCTTGAGGTCGCCCCAGAGGGATTTGAGCGGGTTCATGGCGGGTTCAGGTCAGGTGTTCGGGAACGTCCAGATGGGCGGGCAGGGGCGGGGCCGTGGGCCGGCCGCCCTGGCGGAAGGCGCGCAGCTGCAGCACGTAGCGCAGCACCTGCGCCACGGCCTGGTACAGCGCGGCCGGAATCTGCTGCTGCACCTGGCTGGTGTTGTAGATGGCGCGCGCCAGGGGCGGAAGCTCCAGCACCTCCACCGCGTGTTCACGCGCGATCTGGCGGATGAACAAGGCCATCTCGTCCACGCCTTTGGCGATCACGAAGGGCGCGTCGGCCCGGCCGGCGTCGTATTTCAGGGCCACCGCATAGTGCTGCGGGTTGACGATCACCACGTCGGCGGTGGGCACGGTCTTGCGCGCGCTGCGCCGCGCGATCTGCTGCTGCAGCTGGCGGATGCGCTGGCGCACCTCGGGGCGGCCCTCGCTGGTCTTGTGTTCCTCCTTCAGGTCGCGTTTGCTCATGCGCTGGTCGCGCAGGAAGACGAAACGCTGCACCGGCAGATCGATCAGCGCGAACAGCACGAACACCGCCACCAGCGCCCAGACGCCGCTGAGCGCCAGGCCTGCGGCCTGCGCGATGGCCTCGCCCACGGGCAGCGACTGCAGCCGCAGGAAGGCGCCCACGCTGCCACTGGCCACCATCCAGAGCACGGCCAGCAGCGCGAAGGCCTTGAGCGCGGTCGTCAGCACCGAGATCAGGTGTTTGGCCTTGAACAGGCGCTCCAGATAGCCCAGCGGGTTGAGGCGGTCGAACTTGGGCCGCAGCAGCTTGCCGCTGAAGACCCAGCCACCGGGGAACAGCGAACCCAGGCTGATGGCCAGCGGAATCAGCAGCAGCGGCAGCACCATCTTGCCCAGCAGGAGCACCGCGGGCGTGAAGGCGTTGGACCAGAGGTTGTCCAGCGCGGCTTCGCCGTCCAGCACCACGAAGCCTTGCGCGAACAGGTGCCGCAAGTCGTCCAGATAGCCCGGCGTGAGCACCACGAGCAGCTGCAGGCAGCCGGCGATGCCTATGGCCGTGGCCATGTCCTTGGACCGTGCCACCTGGCCCTCGTCGCGCGCCTTGCGCAGCTTCTGTGGCGTGGCCTGTTCGGTCTTTTCGCCGGTGTCCTGTTGTGCCACGTCAGCCCCTCATCATGTGCTCGATGAGCTCGAGCACGCGCGTCAGCAGGCGCAGGTAGTGCTCCGGAACGAAGCGCACGATCTGCGACAGCATGAACAGGCCGAACAGCGTGATCAGCGCGAACCCGAGCGAGAACAGGTTGAAGGCCGGCGCGACCCGGTTGAGGAAGCCAAAGCCGATCTGAACCACCAGCGTGGCGAAGATGACCGGAACCGCCAGCAGCAGCGCGGCCGAGAACACCCAGGCCACCTGCAGCGGCAGCGTGCCCAGGGCGAGCGCGGGCAGTCCGGAGCCGACGGGCCAGGCGCGAAAGCTCGCGCCCATGACGGCATTGAAGACCAGGTGACCGTCCATGGCGAAGAAGACCAGGATGCTCAGGATGTAGAGGAAGGTGGAGACCACGTCGGACGAGGTGCCGTTCATGGGGTCGTTCATGGTGGCCATGGACAGGCCCATCTGGCTCGACACCATGTAGCCCAGCACCATGACGACCGCCATGCTCAGGTGAAAGGCCAGCCCGATCACCAGGCCGATGACGACCTGCTCCACCGTGGTGACGATGCCGGCGATCGAGAAGGGCGAGATCGGCTCGGGCGGCTGGGCCACGGGCAGCAGCACCACGGCAATGACCAGCGCCAGCAGCACGCGCACGGAAACCGGCACCAGGTTGTCGCCCAGGACCGGGGCCGCGCTCAGCATGGCCAGCACGCGGCAGAACGGCCACCACAAAGCCAGCAGCGTGGCCAGCAGCTCGCCGAAGACGATTTCCATGGCCGCGCCTGTTTCGCTCTCAGAAGGCCAGCTGAGCCGCCCGCTGGAAGATGGCGACGCAGTAGTCCATGAGCCTGCCGGCCATCCAGTTTCCCAGCAGGACGATGGCCAGCAGCGTGATCAGCAGGCGAGGCAGAAAACTCAGCGTCTGCTCGTTGATCTGGGTGGCGGCCTGGAACAGGCTCACGATCAGGCCCACGACCAGGCCAGGTCCCACCAGCAGGGCCACCAGCATCATCACGAGCTTGAGGCTCTCGGACACCAGTTCGACCGCGATTTCAGGCGTCAGCATGCCGCGGCTCCCGCAGGGTCGGGTTCATATCGCCCGCACGCTGGTGACCAGCGTGTTGACGGTGAGTGTCCAGCCGTCCACCAGCACGAACAGCAGCAGCTTGAGCGGCAGCGAGATCACCAGCGGCGACAGCATCATCATGCCCA
>VFQQ010005055.1_pt1 | contig 11193 bp, 21 predicted proteins | sample 3512341 | NCBI WGS metagenome assembly VFQQ01 (sample SAMN10412373, study PRJNA504923) | tailings metagenome | isolation source: Relicate 2 Philex TSF1 revegetated site | place: Philippines: Tuba, Benguet | collected 2017-08-29
GGGGGGGGGGGGGTTACTCCAGCACTGGGCATGGGCACACGCTCGTGAGTGAAGCCTTGATGCACACAGCACAGCCCGTGAGTGAGGGGACCGTGTGGCGCAGCCTTGCCACCGACCTGGCATGAGCTGGCTCACCCAGATTGTGTGCTGAGCGTCGAGCAGCATGTGCACGCTGAGTGTGGGTTTGCATGTGCATGCTGGGCGCTGATCACACCTGCAGGCAAAGCATTTGAGGTGCAGGTGCGACCTTCCGCCCGCTCCAGCATGCTCTGCACACGCATCTGCAGTTCATCAGCTCTGGCATGACTTGGTCACCTGCTGTGCTGTTCGTGCAGGGGCCGGCCCTGCGACTTCACTGCTCCGCTGGGCCGCCTTTTCCACAAGGTGGGTCCCAATCCCTCATTTATTAGCTGCTTCCAAACATCAGGAAGCCCAACGGTCCGGAAAGAGCCGAGTCGAGCAGCTGTTCTACGCAAGGGGGTGGCTGGATCGATGGACGGCCGCTCCCTGGGGCTGGCTTGGTCTGGCCTGGCCATGCATGTCCACCCCAAGCACCCACCAGCCCAATGCCTGACCCGACCCCCTGCCCGCATTCACCCTCCTGCAGATCACTCTCATCCCTGAGGTTGGAGCTGCCGCCGCCGCCGCCCCTGCCGCCGCTGCTGCCACCACCCCGGCTGTCAAGGCGGCACGCACTCCCCGCGCCAGCCGCCAGCGTGCTGTGCCCGCTGTGGTCAGCAGCCCGGAGCACACGGCTGATGATTCAGCGACACCCAAGGTGGCACCTGCCAGCGCGCGGCGCCGCGCCCGCCGCCGGACAGCGGCCGCCGAGCAGGAGTGAGGGGTCTTCAGTGGGCCGGCAGCTTTTTGCTTGCTGGCGTGTGGCCAAGGCTTGCAGCTGGCATGCGACCATGGCTTGCAGCCGACATGCATGCTTGCCCAGCCAAAATGGCTTTGCAACGTCCAAACAATGCTGGGTGTTTCCCTCGTGATGCTACATGCAATGCACGCGCGCCACGTCAGACAGATGCACCCAGGTTGCAGTTGCACACGGTCCTTAGCCACGACCCGCTGCAGCTGCGTCAAGGTTGTTTACATCCAGCGACAGCTGGCGACGCTGGAAAAGTGGGCACAAGGAGTGCGGACGTAATTGCAACTGAGACCGCACACATTGCAATCATAACTCATCCCTGCCGCTCGCCTGGCGGCCGGGCTGTGCGCCGCCGCCATCAGCTATGCAGCCCGCCTGCTGCAGCTCAGCCAAGCACTTGGCTAGCTCTGGCGCCTGCTGTGCCTGCTGTGCCTGCTGTGCCTGCTGCGCCTGCAGCACGTCGCACACCTGTCGCAGCAGGCGGCACACCACCTGCGATTTGGCCGCCGGGTCGACCACCTTGCCAGGCTCAGCGCTCAGCGTCTCCACAGCGTGTAAAGCGTGACGATACGCCGCCACCGCCGCCGCGGCTGCCTCTGCCTCGCTGATGGGCCGGGCGCCTGAAGTGTCCAGCACGGTGACCTGCCGCAGGCTTTTGTCGGCCGCTTGGCTGGGCGGCAGCAGCTGGGCCGCAAAGATGTGGCCTGGACAGGAGGGGTGGGCGGGTGTGGAGATTGGAGGGATGGGGCAGTGTTCCTGAATGGCAGCCCACTATGAAGCACCTTGGGCCCTGGCATCGACTGAACGTGGCAGCTGGTCCAACAGCTTGCAAGCAACGCCCAAACCACAGCGCCGCAACGGTTTCTGCTGTACCCTCATTGTGCCATGGTCCATGATGCTGTCCATATGTACAGTTCAAACCCCCAACCCTTCAAAACCCCACCTGCCACCTCCAGGTGTGCCAGCGCCTCTTGTGTGCGCCCGCTGGCCACCAGCATGAGGCCCCACTCCTGCTGCAGCCACGGGTCGTTCACATCCGCCTGCTGCAATCTGCAGGGACAGGGCAGGAGGCAGGGAGGGAGCAAGATTTGCTGCGGCAGGGCACATTGTGTGGAGAAAGAGCAGGGAGAACTGATCGCTGCAGCCAGCAGGGGCGGTGGTGTGGGGCGGAAGCTCATGGTGGGTGGGAGCACTGAAGGCACTTTGCCCTAGGTGCAGGCGTTCAACTCTTGCCCGTGCAGCAGCCTTGTATGCACTACTTCATGCGCACAAGCACCCCCCACGTTCACTGCACTCACGCGTGCAGCAGCCCCATGTGAAAGGTGGCGCTGCGCGCGGCTGCGTCCTCCCCTTCTGCCTCCAGGGCCTGAATGGGTTGCCTGCAGTCCTCGCCATGCTGCGCCAGGTAGCTGCAAGATGGCAGGGAAGTGGCGAGGAAATAGCATGCAATGGATGAACGTAGCATGTGTGAGCAGATTTCCGAGACGTGGATGGGTGCCATAGAACAGGAGGCAGCTCAGCGCAGCGCAGCCAGCAGTGCAGCGCACCTGTATGCTGCCTGCTTGACGGGCTGGGTGGCCAAGCCATCCGGCTCAGTTGCCACACCGGCACCCACAGCTGTCAGCACGACCTACAGGGCGGAAAAGGTTACAAAACTGCCGTGTTCAGGCCGCTGGTGCTACAGCTGCTGGCAACCTCAATCACGGCAACGCAGGTGGATGCTGGACATTCACAGGAGTCAAGCATGAACCGGCGGCTGCAAGCAGTGGGCCTACTAGCTGCCTCAGCAGATCCCCGCCTCAACCCCGCAGCAGATTCAACAGTCAACCAAAAGAAAACGTCTGAACAACGCCTGAATCAGCCTAACAAGGGACCACTCCTCACCGGCCGGCGGGCCGCCATGCAGCGCGCCAGGCGCTCCAGGGTTTGAAGGTCAGCAGGCACCCTCACTGGGAAGTCGGGGGTGCGGCCGATGGGCACCGCACCCTGCGCAGCCTCTGCCAGCATGGACTGGCCCCTGCGTTGCATTTCGGGGGCAGGCAGGTGTTGCATTTCAGGACATGCAGGGCAGGGCGAGCGTGAGTTGAACAGCGCATGCTGCGCTGCCTCAACTTGCAGCGGCCGGCTCTTGCGTTGCATTTCGGCGCAGGCAAAGGAATAACTGACACACCACAACACCAAAATGGAGCGCACCGGTTGGTGATGAGCACTGCCTGCAGCGGCGACCGCGCTTTGAGCGCTGCGCTCTCGTAGTACGTGGCCGCCTCGGTGTAGCGCTGCAGGTGGGGGCGCGCCAGGACCGCACCCCACCGCTCCATCACCTCTGCGGAACGGTAAAAGGCAGCTGATCAGCGGCTTAGAGACATTGCTGGGCTGCGATGGGCAGCAGGGCAAACAGCTCCAGCGCTCCATCACCTCTGCGGCAAGGGGGAGGGAAAGGGGCGGGAGCACAGTGCTGTGCAGCAGCCAAGCATGCACACTGAGCAGTGGACCCACCCTCCGCCCACCTACCTTGCCCCTGCAACCCGCCGGGCGAGTGCGGCGGCGTGCTTTTCAGCAGCTGAGCACCGACCATGAAGCGGCTGGCACACCCACCTGGCGCGTGCTGCGGCGTGCTGTCCAGCAGTGCTGTGCAGCAGCCAAGCAGGCACACTGAAGGCAATATACCCCACCCCGCGCCCTGCCCCTACCACCCACCTGGCGCGTGCTGCGGCGTGCTGTCCAGCAGGTGCTGGAAGATCTGGTTCAGCCCCTTGACTGAATCTGCCGCCGTGTACTTGCAAGCTACACCCTTCTCCAGGTATTCTACCGCCTGTGTCAGGCTGCAAGTGCAAGCGGTTGGGGAGATGGCGCATTTTAGCCGGCCGCTGTGCACTTGCATGCTGCTCTTTCTACAGGTATTGCAAAGTTTGAGTCAGGCTGCACAGAGGTTATGGCCACAGAGGCAGCGCGCGCATAAGCAGGATCGAGGGAAAGGTACATGAGCTGGCTCTGTGAGCGGGGAACATAAGGACACCCCAGATATCCAGTATCATGTGGATGCGCCCAACACAAGCCACTCACTTGCTGCCCAGCAGGGTCAGCCCGATGTGGAAGTCGGGCTCGCAAAAGCCTTCCACGTCCGCCTCCTGTGCAGCAGATGTGTCGGCGTAGATGCGAGTTGGGTTAATTTGGGTTGAGTTTAGGTGCCGACACGCAGGCAGCTGAGACCGTACGGAATGACCCATCGGAACACCAACACATTTGCAGCAGCCCACCCGGGCCAGCCGGAAGTGCGCCTCCGCCTTGTCCCAGTTTTGGTAGCGGCGCTCAATGATGCCGCTGTTCAGCTGCACCTTGCCGCTGCGCCAGCACACCTGAGGGGCAGCAGGGCATGGGCAAATGGCACTTGGCAGGGGGGTGCTGTGCCCCACACAGGCTGCTGCTGACCAGAGTGATGGAGCACAAGTAAAACGGGCAGAATCCCTGCCTGGCTCCCCAGCGCATATGTGTACTGGCCCGGCACCGTGTTCCTGTCCAGCAGCACTTCATCCCGACACCCTTACGTCCCGGCTCCTGCCTTGCCTTTTGTGCGGCTCTGAACAGCCGCTCTTCGTCCCACCAGTCCCTATTTCGCTCCACCGTTCGCACGGCGTAAAAGCCGAGCATGGATCCCAGCAGCAGGGCTGAGACCACCGCCCTGCCCAGCTGCGCTCTGGAAGGCAGAGCACTGCCGCTGCCGCTGCTGCTGGCCGCGCTGCGGGCCGACGGGGGAAGCAGCGGCTGCAGGGCTGCCGCCAGCAGCTCAGCTAGCAGCAGGCAGTAGCCGACTGCAAGGGAATGTGGAAGGGCAGAGCATGGGTGGTACACAAGCACCTCTGCAGGCAGACGAAATGCTGCAAGCAGGAGCTAGCTGGCGTGGGCCCACCGTCAACATCGCATATGTGTGGCATTTGTCCGCAAGCAACAACTGAGCACGGGATGAGGAACACGCAGCCAGCAACGGGTTACACTAGCCATGCCGCACCTGACGGGAAGTACAGCAGGCGCTCTCCGATGAACGTCCCCACGTAGAACAGCACATTGGAGGCCGGAAAGAAAGGCCCAACCAGCAGGCCGGCCAACACAGCCAGGCGCCAGCGTGCAGACCGGTCGGCAGGGCTGGGCGCTTCCTGCGGACAAGGCCAGAGTTGAATGGGGGGCGAGTGGGGTGCGAATGTTTCCCAGCCTGGCTCAAGCTTGGTATGAGCAGCAGCTGCTGGCTGTGGTTGCACGCTGGGCATGCTGTGCCTGCAGCCCTGTGCACCCCCTGTCACCCCACCTGCAAGCACCAATATGCCCATGCAACAGACCACACTGCCGTGCAAACAAAACGCACTGCCCCCACCTCTCGGTGCCCGCTCCACTCCTGCAGCACGCGCCAGGGCCGAGCTGCCAGCGCCAGGTAGGCCAGCACAGCGTACAGCAGCAGGGTGGCCAGGTTGCGAGGGTCTGCCAGGCTGGACACGTATTCGATGCAGGCGTAGGACCAGTCGGCTGCAGGTGGGTGCATGGCAATGTAGAAGGTCGTTAGCGTTTCAGTGGCGGGATTTGACAGGCTGGACACGTACTCGATGCAGGCGTAGGACCAATTCGCTGCAGGTGGGATGGGATGGATGAATGTGTGGACCCGTTTGATCAAGGCAGATCATGTTGGGGCCTGCCAGGCTGGACACGGGTTCATGTCGCCACCAGACTGCCCAACGGCCCTTGCAAGCATCGTGCCGCCCTGGCCCACCCACCATTTGCACCCAACACGCGCAGCGGCGCCAGCGGCAGGCTGCCATAGTCAACACACCACTCGCTTGCCAACGTGCTAAACGTTGCCCCGCCTTCCCCTCGCACCTGACAGGTGCACCGGCGCCAGCAGCAGGCCGGCATATCGTGCATGCAGGTAGCCGGTTGTCAGCTTGCGGGTGAGGGAGCTGGCTGCAAAGGGGATGGGGTTCTCCACCTTGCGGTAGATGCGCACCAGCTGCACGGTAGGGAGGTGTGCAGGGTGGTAATAGGGTCAGCTTGCAAGTTGGAGGGTGCTACAGAGTGGTTGCGAAGGGGATGGGGCTCTCCACCTTGCGGTAAATGCGCACCAGCTGCGGAGCAACAACAAGGCAAGGGATGAGGAGGTATGAGATGCGCGGGCGGGTCGGCGTGCGGGGGAGGGGGCTGATTGCAATGGGGTTATTGAGTCAGGCTCTCCACCTTGCGGTAAATGCGCACCAGCTGCATGGCGGAAGAAGGTGTGCGGTTGCAGGTGTCAAGTTTGAGACGAGAGCGATGCCAAGGTAACCAAGCTGCATGACCAACCTTCATCTCTGGACAAAACCAAACCCACCTGGTCCCCCGCCAGCCAGGAGCGAGCCTTCACATACAGCAGCACCGCCAGCGCTGCAATTAGGATGCGCTGCAGCTTGAGCCGCAGCGCTTGGCGGCGGGACGCCGCATCTAGCTGGTGTGCCTCGCTGCCGCTGCCGCCGTTGGCGGCGGCTGCAACCTGCTGCAGCAGCTGGGTGGCAGCCGCCGCCACGGCTGCAGGCGAGGCGCCCCGGTTGTGCCGCCCTGACGCTGTGCTGCCACCAGAAGATTTGGCCTGCGCCGGCTGCTGCCCAGGCGTCTGCTGCTGTTCCCGCTCCAGCTGCTTATCCTCCTCCTGCTGCTGGTGCTGTGCATGCTGTTTCAGCGGGTGCTGCGGCGGCAGGTGCGGCAGGCGCCGCGGATGGCGAGCCGGGAACAGGCGCTGGAGCTGCTGGGGGAAGAGCGGGGCCACGAGCAGGTCGTAGCACACCATGGCCCCCATCTGCGGCAAACGAAAGGCACAGCAGCGCGTGTGACGAGGGACAAAATTTGGGTGTGTGCTGTTTAGAGCAGAGCACATATCATCATAGCACACCATGGCCCCCATCTGCGGTGAAGCGAAAGGGGGCAGCGGAGTGCTTGCATCTTCTCTCACAGCTCAAAAGCTGTGCATGATGCTTGGCCGCATGAAAAGCAGAGCCTGCCGCTCCGGGCCAGGAGAGCAGAGCCAGGCAAGGCACCCACACATCAGCAGCATAGCAGGGCTTGGTGCACTGCCAATCAACAGCCCCACAGGCAGCAGCCCACTCACAATGGTGATGCCGATCTCCTTGGTCAACGCCGCGGCCCAGCCCAGCGCGACAGCGGCCGCCAGTCGTGCCCAGTAGGCTCGTGTGCTTGCCACACGGCCGTCGGCCGCGGCCATGTAGCAAAGCAGGGCTGGGATGGACAGCGCTGCACACAGCAGTTCGGCATGGCCCACCACGCCGGCCACTGCCTCTGTGTGCACTGGGTGCAGCGCAAACAGCAGGGCCGCCAGAAAGGGCTCGAAGCTGAAGGCCGTCCAGTCAAAGCCGTCTCCAACAGAGCTGCCGCTGCCGCTGCTGCTGCTGCTGCTGCTGCCACTGCTGCTAGCCGCCCCTGCACCGCCCGCCCAGCTGCGGGCGGCTGCCAAGCGGCGGGCTAGGCGGTAGACCAGCACAGTCACGCCCGCATGTGCAGCCACATTGCAGGCGTGGAAGGTCAGGGGGTTGATGGTGTGCCCCCTCCGCTGCTGATGGTCTGCCATCAGCGGCCGGCTGCTGCCGCTGCTGCCACCGCCGCCACCGGCAGCAAGGTTGGGCGGTAGCGGGACGCGGCTCGCCTCCTCTTTCCAATCTGCGGGGCGGCGGTGGGCAAGCGAGTTAGAGTCGGCCGCGGCGGCCGGGTCTGCAGCTTTGCGCCCGCCCATTGCCCTGGCATGCGCTTGGCCCAAGTGTTCCGCTGGGCCCACCCACCTCCCAGCAGCGCGCGCCCCAGGCGGTGTTGCAGGCGGAAGGACAGCACCGTCAGCGGCCGGTACGACTTGTGGCTCATGGGGCTGCTCAGCTGCTGGCCCCTGCAGACAGACATGCGTGGTGGAAGGAAGGGTCGAAAGACATAAAGAAACAAAAGTGGCTCACGGGGCTGCGCAGCTGCTGGCCCCGCAAGGCGAACAAAAGTGGCAGCAAACACACAATCAGTGCAGCGCTGGACATCAGAGGATGAAGAGCAGTTGGCAATTTGGTGCAATTTGGCATTGCAATGTGCTGCAGCCTGCAACCAGGCAACCGGGCGGCAGTTGGCTGCGCACCAGAAATCGTTGGTCAGCAGCGCCCGCAGCGGCTTGCGGTCGTCTGTGACGTCTCCATTGTAGATCTGCTTGCGGTGCAGGGCAAACAGTGGGACAGGGGAAGGGCAAGACAAGCCATTCAGGACACGGCCAGAGGTAGATAGCTGAGCTCGTGCGCCTGCATCCACCGGCAGGCCTAGCGCCTCATCCACAGTAACCCACTCACAATGGCAAAGCTGTCGTCGAATGTGAACTGTGCCGTGAGCGTGTTTGCATAGACGGCGACAGCGATGGCAGCTAGCACGAGCGGCGTGAGCGGCAGGCGGCGGCGCCGCCGCTGGTGGTGTTGCTGCTCGGGCTGCTCTGTCGTCGACGGCATGGCTCTCCCGTCCGAGACGCTGGCAGCTGTTCCGGTGCGCTGGGTGCCCTGTCCAGGCGGCGGCCGGGCCCGTAAGCCCTGGCAGTGCTCAAACTCGCATGACCGGCTGGTCAATTGCGTTGGATGGGTCTCGGATCGCCGATGGCAGCGCCGATGGCACCAGTGCGCCCACCAGGAGCGGGGTGGAGGGACGGTCCTCGCGCACAGGTGACGCAGCCGCGATCCAGTGTTCTTATCGTGGCACTGAGCAGTCGAACATCACAGGAGATCCGATGCATGGGGCCAGATGGGTGCGCCTTGCTGCCGCCGCTGCTGCCCGTCGAGAGCGGCAGAGTGCCTCAGAACAGTGCCATGCATGGCTGCTTTTGGCAGCTGGCGCGCTTGTGACCATCAAGACACACTGTTCTACCAGCTCGCATTGTTCAGTCTTGCACACTGTTGTGCAGCTTTCGTGGTGTGGTACGTCGCCGCAACCTGCTGGCGGTGGCCAGCAATGGCACGGGACGTGCCTGCCTGTGCAACTTGCGCAGGCTAGATCGGATTCGTATTACATCAGTGCTGCATGCATGTCCAGCCACAATGGATCAGCAGGCTGCTGGCATGCCCATCCGCGACGGCTGCCAGCAGTACGGGCGGGACAGCATGCGATGGGGACAGAATGGCTGCATGGGGTTCAGCCCGCAGGTGAGCAGAGACGTTGATCGCCAGCACAAGGCCTCGGGGGCATTGCTCTCATCCCATTTGCAGCAGCGTGCGGCCTGGCGTCTGCGGGAGGGTCGACACTCACTATGCTCCGCGCTCGGGCACTCTGCGCCCTTGGTGAGCTGCTACCTGAGCATGGCATCTACCCCAGGCGGCAATGGGATTGCCGCTGGGCCCGATCGGCGCCCCGCGACCTCTGCTTCCAGAGGCAGCGGGCTTCAACTGGGGCTGCGGGCCTGGCCCATTGTGACCGCTTGGGCGGCGATCAGGCAGCTGCAAGCGCCGGAATTCCTGCGTCCCAGCCGCACAGCCGCCCTCGCTCCTTCCCGCCGCCGCTGCTGCCATCACCACCGCCGCCTGCTCCGCCCGCCTAGCCCCTCGTGCTCGCCCCCTCCCCCCTGCAGCGCTGCTGGCGGTGGCCGCGCAGGCGGTGCACCTGGATTTTGAGAAGGGCCTGAAGGGCTGGGAGCACTCTGAGGAGTCCAAGTGGGTGGGCCGCTTCGTGGCCGAGGTGCCCGGCAGCCTGGAGAAGAAGGCGCTCAAGGTGCGCCCCTCTATACCCTGTTCTTGTAGCCCGTATTTGCTGCTGCTGCTGCTCAAACTCTCCATGGTACTGCATTCGAGTAGTGCACAGCAAGCAGTGCAGCCAGGCGTGCCTGTATGCGACTTGCGAGGGCCCAATGGCAGCGCCTGGTTTTCGGCTTGCAACCCACATGGAGCCAGAGGCGCCGACCACCTGCTTGCGCTTGCCATGGCCTGTGGGCTGGCTTGGCTGCCGCCTGGCATTGCCCGCATGGGAGGCGGGCGCTGCATCAAGCAGCAAAGTGGGTTTGCCAGCTGACCCCCTCATCCGCGCCTCCCAGCGGCAGCTGGGCTGAGCATCCGCACCTCTTCTCCGACCACAGGTGTCCGATTAACGCCAAGCACCATGGCATCTCCACCTTTGCTGCCCTACAAAACCAATCATGCAAATTGAACCTGAAAATGTCCCCCCGGCCACAGGTGCCCGACAAGGCCAAGCACTATGGCATTTCCACCGTGCTGAAGGAGGCGGTTGACCCCGCTAAGGACCTGGTGCTCCAGGTGTGCTTGGGAAATCGGTGCTGGGTGGGGTTTGGTGCTGCAGCTGGGTGCTGGGCCTTGGTCCAGCAGCTGGGTGCTGAAGGAGGCGGTTGACCCCGCTGGCTGCTCCAGGAGGGCCTGAGCAATCCAATACCTGTTGGGCCGCGCTACTGAAATGGCAGTCTGATCAGCATGCGCTGGCAGTGCATGTGCTGATTGGGTGCAGCTACACTGCTCGACATGTTCCACTGCCTGCCACCCTTTCCACCGCCTGCCCCCCTGCCTCACTGCAACTCACTGCAGTACGATCTGAAGCTGGGCAACGGCCTGTCCTGCGGCGGTGCCTGTTGAGTCGTGACAGGGTTGCATTGACACAATATGCTGGTTGCAAAGCACACAGCATCCCCTGCCTGCATGGCTGGTCCTTCGTGTGCATGGCCAAGTGTGCCCGAAATGAGCTGCAGCGGAAAACATGCTGTGCATTGCCAGCCCACCCCTGCAAGTGTCCAGAGACCGTGCAAGCGCACAGAACAGGTGGTCTGAACCGGCCCTGGCTGCTGCACTGCCACCACAGACATCAAGTTCCTGACCGCCGACAAGGCCTTCACTCCCAAGGGCCTCAAGGACGACACGCCTTACACCGTCATGTTTGGCGCCGACAAGTGCGGCGACACCAACAAGGTGCGTGCTGTGTCATGCTGCTGCGGCTGCTAGTATGCTGCTGTGTGCCTGCTTGACTGCCGCCAGTAAATGCCGCTGGGCACTTGCTTTTTGCTGCCATGTTGCGTGCCGACAAGTGCTGGTACTCCAGCAGGGTGAATGCTGTGTCACACTGTGGTTGCTGTGATTGTGCCTTCAGTGGTTTTGTTCACAATTGCTGGTGGGGGAGTTGGGGGCCTGCATGTGGCATGCTCCCAAAGCTGCCTGCTCAACTGATGCCCCCTCCGCTGCTTGCCCAACTGTTTGCACCTTCGCAGGTGCACCTGATCCTGCGCCACAAGTCGCCCAAGACCGGCAAGATTGAGGAGAAGCACCTGAAGAGCCCGCCCTTTGTGGAGA
>VFQQ010005056.1_pt1 | contig 11192 bp, 12 predicted proteins | sample 3512341 | NCBI WGS metagenome assembly VFQQ01 (sample SAMN10412373, study PRJNA504923) | tailings metagenome | isolation source: Relicate 2 Philex TSF1 revegetated site | place: Philippines: Tuba, Benguet | collected 2017-08-29
CCCATGAGCCCACACGCCAGGTGTGCTGGGAAGGGATTCGATTAACAGCAGCGAAATGGTTGTTCAGTACCATCCGCATGCACACGTGTTTGCGCCGCAGTTGACGTGCCGCCCAGCACATCAGCTTGCCCGCAGTGCTGCAGCAGCAGTTCTTGCGGCCAACTGCATTTGGAGGTGCTTCCTCTGTTCAATACCGTGCTGATGCTCTCCGCATCCCCTGCTTCTGCCCCTGCTGCGCAGTCTGGCACTCCCGTCATCCAAGCCGATCCCAGCGACCCCAGCACCTTCAACATCTTCTTGGCGCCCCTTCAAGCCTTCAATGACAACGCCAGCTTTCAGCTGCTGGGTAACTTGGCGGGCGCACAGTCGCCGGCTGCCGTGCAGCAGCTGGTGGGCGCCTACCTGCAGGCACTGGCTGCGGCCAACTCAGCGCCGCTGCAAGGCCGGCTGGGGCGGGTCGAGCAGAGCGGCAATGCAGCATATCGGCAGGCGACGCCTGAGGCCTTCACTCGAGTGGGTAGCACGCAACCGCTGGGCAAACTGCTGCACGCTCTGATCAGCGAGTTCCGGCAGCAGCCAGGCATCCACCCGGTGCCGCCACCCATCAAGGGCGCGTCCCCCTATGTACAGTCGTACGGGGGATACGCGGGTGCCAGCAGCAGCAGCAGCCGCAGCAGCAGCCGCAGCAGCAGCTGCCGCCGCAGCTGCAGCAGCATTGGCAGTGGCCGCCGCCGCGGCCGCCGCCGCCGCCGCCCCCGCTGCCGCCGCTTCCGTGTGCGCCTCGGCGTGCGCGTGCGTGGCGGCCTACGCCTGCACCGCCACGGCCAGGCTGGCGCCGCCGACTTTTGCACCAAACAAACCATCCGTGAGACACTGGCAGGGCAGGAGCGCATCTCAGCCTGCATTGTTGTGTCGGCTGCCGACGCAGATGGGCTGCACCGCACCGTGGCTCTGGGCCACACGGGCCGTGGCAGCGCCACGGTTGCGCCGCCGGTGGACGTGTACGTGTACCTGCTGTCGCGGGATGGTGTGGGAAACCACCAGCTGCCAGATGGCAGCCGCCTGCTGCACGGCACCTGCGAGGGCGCGCCGCCGCTGATGCTGGCGAACGGCGATGCGGCTTGCCTGTTTGAGGTGCGGGGCCGAGGGGTTGTTGCTTCACTGTGTGTTCGTTGGGAATGGCTGCCATTGTCCCGCATTTTATTCATGTTGCGTCATGCTGTCTGCTAGCCTTCCGACCATGCACCAACCCTGTCCTGAGGGCAACAACCCGATGCCTGCCACTCGCACGTGCGCCAACCAGCAGTGCTGCACTTGTTGCTTTTGCTGAAAGGCCGCTCCGCCCCCTCCTCTCTGTTCACCGACAGGTGCTGGCGGATAGGGAGGGCGTGCCCGGCAGCGGCTTGCGGCTGGCCACCCAGCGGATGGCGGCCGTAGGTGCGGCTGCTTGCTATTCATGGCTGCAGCTGTTTTTTGTGGCGCAGTGTGCATCAGTTTGCAGCTGTTGCTGAGTTTGCTGCCACTGCTCAGCAGTCTTGCTGCTGCCATGTCCGCTTTGTGCTCAGTATTTCTACCGGTCCTGCTGCTGCAACAATTGCTGCTGCACATCATGAGTGCTTGCCCGTGCTGCTGCACTTGTACTTGCGAGTGCACTGCCTTGATTTGTCGCACTGCGATCGTTGTGATTGCAGTAGGATGAATACTGAAAAGATTGCCTATTAAAGCACTTTTCACTACACTTTGCTGACTTTGACTGCAGGGCGGCTGCTGGTGCAGCAGGGGCTCCTGGTGCAGCCCAGCAGCCTGCCTTCGCAGCTCACTGCGGTGCGGCCTGCTGCGCCAGCACCCCGGCCAGCAACCGCCGAGCTGCCGCTGCCCTGGGAGCGTCCGCAGATGGGCTTCCAGCGGCAGCTGCACCGGCCCGCCCTGCAGCAGCTGGCAGGCGACGTGCGGCTCTTCCACCTGGATGGGCCCCAGCTGTCCAGCCTGCAGTGCCTCTTTCTGCTGCTGGCCGTGGAGTATGGCCAGCCAGAGGCGCAGCAGCGCTGGCAGGAGCTCACGGCAGAGCAGCAGGACGAGGTGTACCGCTGCGCCGGCGAGCTGGCGCCGCTGGCAGATGCACACCACCGCTCGCTGCGGAACGATGTGCCTCGCCTCTCGCGAGCAGCGCTGGAGGAGTATGTGCGGCAACACCCTGGCTGCCTGTGGCAGGAGGTGCTGCACGCGCCCGCTGTGGCCCTGCTGCTTGTGGCGGCGGCTTGTGACACGGCGCCGCAGGTGAGCGGTGGCAAGTTGTGGGGTTGGATGGATTCTGTTGGCAGCGTAGGTGTGACCTGTGGGCAATGCGTTCGTTGCATGAAGATGCTTCGTGCCACTGCAACATGTCTACCAACCATCGGTGTATTATGTTTTGTGTTGCAGGGCGGCGTGGAACAGTACTGCCGCAAGGCGGAGGAGGAGGTGGGCAACGCCCTGTCCGGGAAGCGCTTCTATGAGCAGGTTAGCCATGCTTTGGGGTTATGTGAACTCAGCTGCTGCGTGGGCAGGTGATGCATGCGCGACATGTCCCCAAGATTAGCTGGTGAGACGCCGATGGTGCACGAATGCAGCGGCTTTGCGCATGATTCCTGAAATCCATACCCTGCGGCTGCCGCCTGAGCCGAGCCGTTGGCAAAACGGGTTGCAGATGGGGGCTTTAGGTTAGGTTGTTTACTAAAACGTTGCAACCCCCCAATCCAAGTACCCGCCCGCATCTCCTTGCTGCCCAATCACGCAGGACGAGAAGGAGGAGTGCGTGCGGGCACTGCAGCAGCAGCTGAAGGGCAGCTGCTACGAGCCGCAGCTGCTGGCGGCGCTGCAGTGTCTGGCAGAGGTGGCGCCCGATGCCTTCCTCATGCGGCGCGAGGCGCTGCGGGCTGCCACGCAGCTGCTGCTGTCTGGCGCCCTGCAGCTGTCGCACGAGCAGCGCCGCGCGCTGCCCTGCTTCTGGTCAGCCGTCAGCGACTCCCGCGGCGGCTCCAAGCAGAGCCCTGCGCAGAAGGCATCGCTGCGCAAGGCCCAGCGAGCTGCGCACGAGCAGGGTGAGCAGTTCTGCTTGCAATCAGCTGTTTACGATCTTTGTGTTTGCAAGCACGCCTTCTGTTTTGCCAAGTGCACACCAAGCTTGAGTACTGAGTACCCCTCGTGGCCTGCCTGTGCATCTGCTTGCAGCCAGGGTCATGTTGCAGCCACACCAGCTTCATCATTAGCTACACTCGCTCCTCCCGCTTGGGCCCCGCAGGTGCGGGCATACTGCAGAACCCAGCAGCGCATGGCCGGCAGAATGGCGAGTGTTCCTGCATTTGACTTGGGGTTCTGGGCGGCTAGTTGGTTGGTTGAATGGCTGTGCCTCTGCTCACTGCGCCTGCGAAGTTATCGCTTTATGATCAGCCTGCACAAGATGACCAGCCTCCTTCTCAGCTAAAACAATAAGGTGTCGTGTGTGCTCTGCAGCACTGGCTCGGAGCTGCCTGCGCTGCCGCTTCGAGTGGCTTAGGCAGGCGCAGGCCAGCGGCGCAAGCTTGGAGAGCCTGGTGCCCTCCTCACACATAGATGTGCCGCACGACGGCTCCTGCGACGGCTCGCTGCTCTGGGATGCGCCACCCGGGACTGGCGACCATGACACCCGTGTGCAGCGTGGCAACTCACGGCTGAGCAAGTTCTTTAGCAAGGTGGGCATCCTATTTGCTACTAGCATTGAATGCGTACTTGGGGAGGGGAGCGAGTTGACAAGTTGACATGCTGCCACTCCTGCATTGCTCGCATGCATGAGCTGCGGTTGCATGATACAAGCGCCAACAGCTCTCAGCGGCACACCAATTGCACCCGGCTTGTACACTTCGCAGGAGAAATGGCGCAAGAAAGCCATTGGTGGCTTTGGCGATGCCGCATTGCAGCACCTGCTGCGGCCAGTAGGGAAGGCGCACCCAGGTGCCAACAAGGGCGGCCGCCGCGCACGGTCGCCCGAGGCGCAGCAGCGACAGCACGCGCAGAAGAACGCAGGCAAGCGGCAGCGGCACTGGGACGTCACGGTTGCCAATGCGCCAAAGAAACAGGGTGTGGCCAGCAAGCGGCAGCAGTGAACGCTTGAGCGCTGCTCTCTTCCCAGCTGCTGGGCCGGACAGCCACATCGCGGCATCCCTGGCCGGCCCTACACATCAGGCGGCGCCCCTCGCAGCTCTCGCAGCTGCAGCCCCAGCCTGGCCTTGTGCCGGGCAGCCCTGCCGGCGGCAGCCCAGCTGCAGCCTCCACATTCCCTGGCAGCTCTTTGCACAATCTGCCAAAGCTTGACAGCTGTGTTGCCATCGTAGTCGGAGGCAACTAGCCATGCCAGCAGCGCTGGGGTGTCCAGCACCTGCTTGCCTGCCTGTAAACATGCAGCGAGTCAATTTAGTTGGAGGGGAACCACACAGTTTGAGGGTCAAACGGTAGCCTGCAACAACAGCACCGGCGACAACACAGCGGGCGGGGGCCAGAGGCGAGCTGTCACCGCTTGCCAGCGAGCCGCCGTTGGGAACCTGTGCAATGGTTTTGAGTGGCGTGCTGCTGGAGGCATGCCACCAGGCCCTGCCGGCCGATCGCCGCCGTTGGTACCCACCGACGTCCAGCACCTGCCCCACGCAGGCTGCTTCAGTGTTGTGAGCTCGCTGTGTGCTGCTGGTTGTAAGCAAAACAAACAGAGCTTTACAACAGAGCAGCGGAAGAAGGCAGGGAGATGTTACAGATACCAGTCAAAACCGAAAAACAGCTAAGTCTGGGGATCAGAAGCAAACTTTGCTGGGACAGTTGGTATAAGCTGCAAGGCCCCGTGCGTTGCACTAGCTGTGGCCGCCATCACCCACAGCTTGGCCCACCAGCGCCGGCGCCAGCGCTGCGTGTCAAACCTGCGACAGGACAGGCGAATTCGAAGGGAGGGAGCGATGTGCGGTGATGCATATCTAACGAGGGGAGCAGCATACTTAGCTTCAGTCAGCATTCACAATGGCAGCGCCAACCAGGAGCATATCCACAGCATGGTTCAGCTTTGCTCTCTGCTGCAGGGTGCAATCATCTGCCAACAGTCGAGGCAATGCCACCCGCACAGTTGCATGTCATGCATGCAAGCGCATAACGGCCGGCAGCCAGCTGCTGCAGCTGCGCAGCATCACAGAGCAGGGCAAAGCGCACCTGTTGGCCATACTGGTGGGGCAGACAAGCAAAGGCGCCGAGCAGAGATGCCCAACAGGCCTGCCTCCGCTGCGCAGTGGGGCAGGGGAGAGGGAAGGGCTTAGCTGCACCTAGGTGCAGCGGCGGCAAGTGGTACTGCTGCTACAACTCACATACCTCACTAGCCAACATTCCTCACTCTCGCATACCAGGCAGGCTGAAGTGCAATGCTGCCAGTGAGCGGCATCCAGACGGCACAGACCGTAGCCGGCGGCACAGCCATAGCTGGCGGCACAGCCATAGCTGGCGGGCAGCCTATGGCAGGGCGACCGGTCACCGGCCAAGCCGCTGGCCTGCTTGCATGTGCGCACTATCCAGCACACAGGCCACAACTTGCCTGGGTTTGGCGGGCTTCATATGCCTCCAACGACGGGCAGAGCAAGCAGCGTAGGCCTGACTGCACGTGAGGGAACGGGCAGACGGACGCTGATCAGAACGTGAGGCAATGGTCCCTTTGCAAAGGGGAGACCCTTGCATCAGAGCGAGCCGGGTCGGCAGTGGCGCCCAGCTGGCGATTCTGCCTGCTCACAAGCAGGCAACAGCTGCAGGCAGTCCAACAGTTGGCGGCGCTGCGCCATGGCGGTGGGGCGCGCGCCCGCCGCCACAGCAGAACTCGCGCTGCACGCCGATCAATTGCATGGGTGATGCTGTGTGCGTGGAAGACGCGGCCGGCCCACCGAGCTGCTCTCACCTTGGCGACGGGAGAGGAGCAGGGGTCGGTTGGCCAAGCCGCAGCCCTGCGCCGGCTTCATCGATGTCGCCACATGACTCCAAAGAGCTTCGGCGGTGTCGCGGAGGGGGAAACCGCGCCAGCGCTGGGGCCGCAACCCGACCCTAAGGAGGGCGGCCCCTGCGATGCTGGCGGGCTGCTAGCAAGGCTCTTAGATGCATGGAAAGGCGAACAGAGTGTCGCGCCGACCGTTGCGAGGCGAAAGCTGAGCATGCTGCATGAGGAGCGGCAGCGTGCTTTGCCCGACTCGGCGCACCCTGCATTCCACGCCTGCCGAGCCGTCCAAATGCCTCCCTGCTTATGCACCCCTTCCCACATGTTTCAATCGTTCTTCCCAGCCAGTTCAAAGCAGCAGCGCGGCTGCCTGTGTGTGTGGGTGAAGGATGGGAGAGCAAGGGGCGCGTGCGGGCGGCGGCGCGCTGCGCCTGTTGCTGCGGAGGGCCCCGAGCCTTCCATTGCGAGTGCAGAGCGGCTGAGAGGGCTTGAGGCATGTCACAGGCACTTGTGAGCATAAACAATGCAAGGGCCTTGGGGAGCGCTGCACAGGGAATGGCCAAGTGCTGGCAATGGGCTGGGTAATGGGCTGGACTAATGGCCAAGGGGCTGCCAACGGGGCTAATGGACCAGGCCATTACCGGTAATGGCCTGTTTTCCCAGGGCGAATTACTAGTGTGCAGTGGAACGCCAAACTCAGGCTCATCATTGTGATGCAGCCGAGCTGTGCACAGCTGTTGCTGCGCCGCCGCCTTGCTGAAGGCGACGTCGTTCTTGCTGTGCTGCCACGTTGTGGCCAGGGAAGGTGTGGGCCTCATCAAAATGCTGTGCGCCGTCAACCTGCACCAGCCTACTGCTGGCTGTGCGAAACTGCAACACCAAACAGCTGCAGCGTACCGCTGATGCCGCTTCTCACTCAGCAGCCGCACCTCAGCTGCAAGCCCGCCACAAAGGACAGCTGGACGTGCAGACCTCCTGCCGCCCCTGCATCGCAGACTTTGGCAGGAGCGGCGGCGGTAGGCGTCACTGCACAGAGGTGGCTGCAGTGCTGGGCCGCCTCCACGCCAGGTTGCAGCATGAATTGGACAAACCCATGTGGCTGACCACGAGCGAGCCATAGACGCAGCTTGGAGCTACGAGCCCGCTCCAGCGCACAGGCGTTGATCTTAACCGCTTGTCGAGCACTTCCATCAGCCAGTCAACTGCGTGAACGACCTGTTTTAAGTTTTAGTTGTTGTTGTTGTTTTGTATGAAGAACAAGCCTCCCATAAGCATGAATGAACGGGATTTGTGGAGCGACTGCGCCAAAAACAAAAAAAGTCTTGACCGGTGAAGGGCTCGAACCTCCGACCTACAGATTTGGAATCTGTCGCTCTTCCAAACTGAGCTAACCAGCCAACCCATTCTGGGCAATGCGTTGAATCCGATTGATAGGCACACAACACATGTCTTAACAAATCAAGTAGACCCTGCCCACCGCTGCGCGGCAAGTGGCGGCGTGCTGCTGGTGCCGCGCCGCTGACCCTCCGTGCCTTCACGGTGCGTGAGGGCACAGCCCTGCTAACGGCGCCCCAGCCCTCACGTGCCCTGACCGCCCGGGGTGCGCTGTTCACACCAGCAACCCTACACACCACCCACACCAGCCTAGAAACGTGAGAAGTCAGCCCTACCGAGTCCGGCTCTCGAGTCGAGCCTCGGCCCGTGCACCCAGCCTCGGACGGCTTGCAGCAGCGCCTATGGCATCTCAGCAGGCAGCAGCAGGCGGCCGAGGCCGTGCAGGCACCAGCGCCGGCCGCGGCGGCGGCGGCGGCGGCAGCAGCGGCGGCAGCGGCGGCGGCGAGCGCAGGGGCGGCGTCGTGGTGTTGGATGCCACTGCAGCCCTGCCTCAGCAGCGCTGGGTGTGCTTGGAGCTCACAGCCCATGCAGGCAGCGGCCCTCAGGAGGCAGCCAAGCTGCGCTTCGGTGCAGCCATTGGCGAGTACCTGTCGGACCTGGCGGCGGCGGGCAAAACGCCGCTGCCGGCGGCCGGCCCTGCGCCGTGGAGCCCTAAGCCAGGCGTGCTGCGGGCGCGCGTGCACCTGCCGCCAGCCCTGCAGCCAGCGGTGCAGGCCAGGATGCGGGAGGGCAGCCTGCTCAGCCTGCCGGGGGTGCCTGGCGGTTATGCTGTGGCAGAGTGGCCGCTGCAGGGCGGCACCGCCACCTACCGCTTGGTGGGCACCCCGCCTGAGCTGGATGAGACCGCTGTGCGCGACGCGCTAAGCGCTGCTGGCTGTGCAGTGCTGCGTGTGCGCCGCCAGGGCCACCCAGCCTACCCCCACCTCACTGATGGCACCAAGCTGGAGGTTCAGCTGCGCCGCACGCCGCACCCTGTGCCGGCGGCCCTGCAGCTCAGCCAGCCCGGTGGCGCTGTCATCACCATGCGCCTGGACCCAGTGCGCCCCGAGCTGCCCTCCCTGGCAGCCATGCGGGACATTGGCTCTCCCCGCGCACCCGCAGCTGGTGGCAGCCAGCAGCAGCAGGCGCAGTCTGCTCCCGCTGCTCCGGCCCCCGCTGCACACCCCAACCAGCAGCCCGCTGCAGCGGCACCTGCCAGCAAGGGCCGCAAGAAGCCGCGCCGCCAGCACCAGCCTGCTCAGGAGGACACAGCGGTGCTGGCTGCTTCGGTGGCGGCAGCTGCTGTGGCGGGCGCACTGGCTGCGGCAGCGCCAGCGGCCACCGCTGCAGATGCTGGGCCTGCAGCCCCTGCTGCTGCCGCCACCGTGGCGCAGGCTGAGGCCTCGCCAGCTGGCTCGCCTGCTTCCGGCAGCGCTGAGCAGCAAGGCGTTGCACACGCACTGGCGGCTGTGCCTGCCTCCACCCCTGCTGGTTCTGCCAGCCTGGCACACCCTGGCGCAGCTGCCACACCACCCTCCAGCGCTGAGGCGCACATGCGGGAGGTAGTGCTTGGCAAGCGCCCCGCCTCGTCGCCTGGCGAGCCTGCAGCCAGCCCCACCACCAGCCCCCACAGCACTCTGCGCCGCCGCACCAACGGCGGAGGAGGCACCCATGCCACCCATGCCTGAGCGCCGGCGCCAGCGCCGGCTGGGGCCCACCCTGCGCATTGGCAGCATGAACGTGCGTGGCATTTGCGCTCCACACAAGGCGCTGCAATTGCTGCGCGCCTGGAGCAGGAAGCGGTACCACATTGTCCTGCTTCAAGAGTGCAAGACCAGCATGTTCTCTGCCATTCACGTGGCTCAGCAGCTGCACGGCTGGCGCCTTTATTGGGCGCACGGCCCACAGGCAGCAGCAGCCACTCAGCGCAGCCAGGCTGGGCCTCATGCACCCCTGCCGCACCACCACGGCAGCAGCGGTGCACAGACTTCTTCCCCTGCCTCTGACACACCCGCCGATGCTTCCGGCAGCGGGCACTGCACAGCAGGCGTAGCTATTGCAGTACGCCTGAGCGCCCTGCGGCAGCATGGCGGCGGCTTAGCCGTTGACAGCGACTGGCGCTCTGCCGATGGCCGGCTGATCAGCCTGCGGGTCCGCTGGGGCAAGCACACCTTGAATGTGGCCAGCGTGTATGCCCCCAACGGCTCAACAGCACAGCTCGCCTTCCTGCACAGCGCTGTGGCAGCCCTTGCGCAGCGGCCAGGCCAGCCAGTCTGGGGCGGCGACTTCAACTTTGTGGAGGAGCCCCGCCTCGACCGCCGCACCTCTCGGCAGAGTGATGCTGCTGAGCTCAAGGTTGCGGCAGCCTGGCAGCAGCAGCTGGGCAGCCACCGCCTCAGCCTGCTTGACTCGTTCAGGCACGCCCACCCCAACCGGACCAGCTTCAGCCACTTCAGCCACGTTGGTGCCGCTCGCCTTGACCGCATTTATGTGGCGGCGGCGCTGCAGCGCTGCATTGGCGAGGCGTCCATTGGCGGCGCAGCAGACAGCTCAGTGTCTGACCACCGCCCTGCCACTCTGGCCCTGCTGCCCTCGACGCCGTCTGGGCGCCATCGTGCCCCCACCAGGCGTGTCCGCCTCCACTTTACCGCTACCCCAGCCTTGCGGCAGCGGTTCAGTGATGCTGTGGCGGCAGCGGCAGCCTCCGCCCCCACCACCCCCGCCGCCTTTGTGTCCTGGTGGCCCTGGTTCAAGCGCCGCGTCAGCGCGGCGGCTGTTGACTGCAACCAGCGCCAGCGCGCCGCCAGGCAGCATGGCAGCGATGCAGCTGCCGCCACCCTCACTGAGCTGTACCAGCGCTATGAGGGTGGTGATGACTCAGCCTTGGCCCCTCTGCTGCAGCAGCGCCAGCGTGTGGCAGAGATTGTGCAGGCTGAGCTGGCAGCTGCCAGCATGGCAGAGCGGCGGCAGTGGCTGCATGCCGGGGAACGCCCCTCCCCCGCTCTCACAGCCAAACTGCGCCCCAGCAACGAGCGGCACATTGCTGGCCTGCGCTGCCCGTCTGGCCGCCTCTGCACCAACCCCGCCCAGCTTGCTCAGCTCACTGCCCAGTACTGGGCTGGCGTCTCAGCCGAGCCGGCCACTGACCCGGCAGCTCAGCAGGAGGTGCTGGCGGCACTCGCTGCCGGCCCGCAGCTGCCAGCGCAGCAGGCAGCACAGCTGGGCAGTACCACCGTCACTGCGGCTGAGGTGCAGCGAGCGCTCAGGCGCTCCAAGCCTGGCACAGCCCCCGGCCCAGATGGCATCCCCGTGCAGCTGTACCGCAGGTTTGCGGACCTGTTCACGCCGCTGCTCACGCGGCTATTCAGCAGCATGGGTGCCAGCAGTCTGGCGCCAGCAGGCTTCAACCTTGGCACCATCTCAGTGCAGCACAAGAAGGGTGACCCCTGCCAGCCCTCCAACTACAGGCCCATCACCCTGCTGAACACTGATTACCGCCTGCTCTCCAAGGTGCTGGCTCACCGCCTTGGCACCTGCTTGCCTGGCCTCATTGGCCCTGAGCAGGCAGCCTTCCTGCGCGGCCGCAGCATCGGCGAGAATGCCCATCTGCTGCAGCTGCTGCCCCATCTGCTGGCACGGCAGGGCCGCTGGGCGCTGGTGGCCTTTTGCGATTTCCGCAAGGCCTACGACACAGTGGCCCGCGGCTTCCTGCTAGCAGTGCTGAGGCAGCTGGGCCTTGGCGACGGCTTTGTGCACTGGGTGCAGCTGCTGCTCATGCACACGCAGACAGCGGCCGTCGTCAACGGCTGCCTCTCCCGCCCAGCCCTGTTCCTGGCCGGCGTGCGGCAGG
>VFQQ010005057.1_pt1 | contig 11192 bp, 21 predicted proteins | sample 3512341 | NCBI WGS metagenome assembly VFQQ01 (sample SAMN10412373, study PRJNA504923) | tailings metagenome | isolation source: Relicate 2 Philex TSF1 revegetated site | place: Philippines: Tuba, Benguet | collected 2017-08-29
GTGGGGAGAGAATTGTTGGGTGCATTCAGCAGATATTTAAGGTATGAATCGGTGGACCCAAGAAACACACACTCATCCGCAACAAAGCTCCCTCACCGCATACAGCAGGCTCAGGTCGTTGGCGGTGACAAAGATGGGGACTCGGCCGCGCGGCCGCACCGCTGCCCACTCCTGGCCCACAGACACCGAGTGAGGGTTGTCGCACAGGTTCATCAGCTCGCCTGCAGAGGCAGAAGATGAGTTGTGGAGAGGGCAGGGTTGAGCAGGTTGGAAACATGAAATCATAGACACCGAGTGAGGGTCGTCGCACAGGTTCATCACCTTGCCTGCATTTGCAGTTAGGGTTGAGAATTGCATTATGTTTAGCAGAAATGAAATGAAACCGCCAACAAGGAGCGAGGTTGTCGCACAGGTCCATGAGCTCGCCTGCATTTCAACAACAGGCAATACAATCACAAGCGGGAGGAGCAGTTCGAGTCAACGGGCTGCTGTAGGGCATACGCTTTATCTGCTGGTCATCAGCGGCGGCTTGCCAGGCAGACTCCAAGTTGTATCCTTGTTGCAGGGCAAAACAAGGACTGCTGCCGCTCACCCTGCAGGTTTTGTGTGTCCTGCAAGCAGGCCCGCCTTGCAAAGTTGAAGCCACAAAATTCTGCTGCCGCTCACCCTGCAGGTTCTGCGTGTTCACGGTGCGCTGCGTGTCCTTGAAGTTGCCCGCCCCAGCGTCCAAGTCGCTGATTACCAAGCAGGTCGGCTCTCCCGTCGTCTCAGTGTGCCGGGCTGCAGCAGAGAGGGTGGGCAATGCAAAATGAAGGCACCGGCATTTCGTTTCAAGTCACAGGCATTCAGACCGCTGATCACCAGGCAGGTGGGCTCCCCGGTGGTTTCAGCGTGCCGTGCTACAGCAGGTAGAGAAGACCAAGCTGTTCAGGGCGCCCGTGGGCTAGGACACGGCAGCAGCACGGACGCGGCCGCCCAGCCTGCCCGCCCAGCCGCCTCACTGGCCCCAACCTGCAAAACAGAGCATTTGGTCAACAAAAGCAACCCACCTGCAAAGGCGTATCGCTCTCTCAGGCGCCGCCCCGGCTCCCCCGCCCATTCATCCTCCAGCTCTCCAGCACTGAGGCAGACGGGCAGCACGCCCATGCGGCGCAGGCACAGCTCTAGCGTGAATGTCTTGCCCACGCCCTGTGTGGAGAGAGTTGAAATGGGAGCAGTGCGGAGAATTAAAATTTGAGGCAGGCACAGCTCCAGCGTGAACGTCTTGCCCACGCCCTGATTAGAGGGAGGCGGCAGGGAGAGCACCGGAGCATCAGGCTGGATGGGCTTCACACTCCGGCTTCAATGACAATCAATGGCGACCTGGTCGCACTGTGGCGAGCCCATGCGCGATCAGGTGAACAGACTGGCCTGCACAATCAAACAGCAGACGCTTGAAAACGACAAGCGTGACTTGGGTCCCCAAGTTCCTAAAATGAGCGGCAAGCACCTGGCCGGGCAGCGCGCCCAGGCCTGCCAGCTTGAAAACGACAGTCCACCACGACATGGCAAGGGTTGTTGTGGCGCACCTTGGGCCCCCAAATGCCGAGGATCAGAGGCACCTGGCCGGGCAGCGCGCCCAGGCCCGCCAGCTGGTTGCGAGCATAGTGAACCGCCACCCGTTCCAGGAAGCGAGGGGGCGCCTCTAGGCCGGCTGGCAGGTGGGACAGGGAGCGCAGGTGCGATTGGCGGTAGTCCACGGATGCCACCTGCAGAGAGGTGATGGAGGCAGCGCTGTGGGTATGTTGCTGGGGGGCAGAGAGGGGCAGGGAGCGCAGGTGGGGCTGGCGGAAGCCCACAGATGCCACCTGCAGAGGTGAGGGGTGTGAGGAAGACAAGAAATGTTGATGCGGGGAGGCAGAGAGGAGCAGGCAGGTGGGACGGTAGAGTGCAGGGGCCAACTGCCGGATGCCTCCTGCAGAGAGAGGGGGTGGCACGGCAGCGCAGGCAGGCCAGCTTGCTGCAGCGCTGGCCACATGCGCGCTTCGTTGCCTCGCCACTGATCCAGCTTAGTCCCCCTCCCAGCCAGCCCAATGTGCAAGATCAGCATTGCCCTCCCTTCCTCCTTCCCTCCTCACATCTGCATCCACGCCCAGAATGTCGCCCTTGAACAGCTCCTCCTCAACTCCGCTGCGCTGAGACAGGATGAAATCCTCGCCTGTGCAAGGGGGAGGGAATAAACGAGTGAGTGCATGGCCTGCTGAGCACAGAGCGTGGGGAGCCGGCGGTAACCGCTCCGCCGGCCAATCCGGCAGAGATTGCCATATCAAACATGCATTCACCTTAGTCTTCACGCTCACCTCCCAGCACAGCAACCTCGCGCCGTGCATCGCGGCCCGATGCAGCTGCTGCAGCCTCGGCGTGGGCGGCAGCAGCGCCGCCCTCCCTGCCTGCCGCCGCTGCTGCCGCCGCTGCCCGCCGGCAGCGGCGATGTGCTGCAGCGCGCGCCGCTGATACATTTGTGGACGCTCTGCAGGTCGATGCGCAGCTGCAGGCTGGCATGGCGGGCGCCCGCTGCTCACGACCGCCGCTCCCGGGTGGTCTGCGCTTGATCCAAGCCGTGCGCCGCCTGTAAATGACAGAGGGACCGCTTGGGCCGCGAACTACGGTGCGAAATTCGCAAATGAGCCCAATATGCGTTGGTGCGCTGCGGGCGCTGAGCGGTGGCGGCGCTGCCGCGGCAGCATGCCGCATGCCGCCTGCTTGCAGCGTGCCTTGCGTGACCGACTTGTACCACACGCAATAAGCATCTGATGCGTCGGGCATCCACCGCCGAGTAACATATCATTTCATCAAGCAATGCATGATACCGCCTGCCCTGAATGTGAGTGCCGGCATTCCCCACCTCCCCTCAGCCGGCCTGCCGGTGGCGTGGAGCAGCGCAGATGGTAGGACCCGCAGGGCCTCCCGTCTTGATACCCTGCCTGATCAAGGCATGGCCAATCCGTCAGCGGACCTCTTACACAGCTGCGGCAGCATCACCTCAGGCAAGGCATCAAACTGGGCAGTCGGTGGCAGGGCGGCGCTGTGAAAAGGCTGGGAGGGGAGATGGGAGGGGGGGATTCGGGGGGAAGCATCGTTTGCGGCAGCACCAGTCAGTGCAGTGCGCTGGCAAAGGGATGCTTGGGGATGGTCAGTCAGAGTCATCAAGGGGAGGGACGTGGGCAGCGGTTATAGATCTTCTCACAAAATCGATACGCCTGCAGCAGGCACACGCTCACAGAACTCCCGGACACTGGCAACACTGCAAGTTGGCATGCAGGGCAATAGCCACGGCGAGCCAACAAGAAACGCTCAAAGCAGGTGGGCAGTGCCAGAAGCAAAGGAGCGGCGGTGCCGGCTCCAGGAATGTATCATGCAAACCAGAAAGCGCAACATATTTTGGTGACCACTGGTTAGCCGTGGGCCAGCGCTAGCTAGGCAGCCAGCCGCTAGCACCCCATACCGTGCGCTCTGCCGCATTGCGGCGGCATGAGCGGCGGCCCAGGCCGTGCGCCTGGGGCGCTTATAAGGCACTGATATTTACTCCAGGGGCACCTCAGGGGGCTCCACCAGCCAGCCAGTCAGCTGCTCCCCGAACTTGGGAGCCTCAGTCAGGGTCGCCTTCCTGTGTGTGGCAAAGGGGGGTTGAAAGCGAGCACAGTAAGTGAACGAGTCGGCTGGCACACGACGCAGCTGGAATCAAGCCATGCACACGCAAGCTGTACACACCACGGGTAGCATGGCAGCTCAGCTGTGCCTTCCGATTTGTTCGGGCCCGGGGCCACCGCCCGCCTCCGCACACCAGCGCTTGCCGGCCCACAGACCTTGCGCGCTGCGCAGCCTGCCCGCCCCACATGTGTACACCCGCATCCCATCCCAGCTACCTCCCGCAGTGCTGCACTTGCGGCATAGACTTCCAGCGCTGCGCCGCCTGCACACCCTACCCCCACCCCCTGGCTGCAGGAGTCCCACCCACCCCCACCCCTGCACCCCACTCACGCTTCCGGGTAAGAAAGAAGAAGAGAAGAAGAAGACACAAAAGACACACCGACGCCATAAGAGTAGGAAAGAGAAAGAAGGGAAAGCACTCACGCTTCCAGGTAGGGAGCCCAGGAGCCCTGCGCCCCGCGGGGGGCGCCCGGCAGGGGCTTGAGCCAGGGCTGGGTCAGCACGACCTTGATGAAGGGGCGCACTGTAACCTCAACGGTGCGGGGCTGGCCCTTGCGCTCGGGGGCATAGTTGATGGTCACCTGCGGTCGTCAGAGGCAGTGGGAAGAAGAACAAGAGTAGAGTAAGAGTAGAGTGTAGAACAAGAGCCGCGAAGGTTAGGGGCTGAGGTCATTGAAATTGTGGGCCGACTGTCCAGGTTGAGCTGTTCTTGCGACCAAGCAGAGGCACACCAAACAGCTAGCGGCGCCTGACTCTGTTCAGAGAAAAGACAGCTTCAGCCTACCAGGGGGCCCAGCTGGAGAGTGCGGCCCGGCTTAAGGGGCGTGGTGCGCTCGGCAATCAGGTTGACGGTCAGGCGGCTGTTCAGTGGGTTGACCTCCGCAGAGACGATTGCGCCGTAGGCCCAGGTGATGCGGGTCTGCAGACCATGGGCAGGCAGGAACGACGTGCACTCACCAGCTGTAAAGTATCTGGTGGCGCCGTTGCTGTTGCTGTTACAACCGCCCGAATGACTGCAGGCCTCGGCGTGAGCGCACAGCCGGAGAAGTGAGACGAGTGAGCTGCCAAGTGCCTGTCAAAACAATCCTGCTCATACACACTCCCTCGGTGCGGCTGCCCAACCAGAGGCGTGTCCATGAAAGCAAGAACCCACGAGCGAATTCCATAGCGGTCCTGCACCAACCGGATTGTTCCCCAGCAGCCCTGCCAATCGATCCTCAGATGGCGCTGTGCTCACCAGCTCGGCTGGGTTGTTGAATGTCCTGCCCACCAACTGCCAGCCCATCTGGCCACGGGGGCGGTCCAGGTTGGACACAATCTGCGGGGCAGTGGGAGAGTGGTGGGAGGCTGAAGGGTGGGTGCGTCGTGTGCATGAGGGCAGGAAGAAGCAATGGTAGCAGCAGGCACCTCTTGCAGGGGTCGGGCTGCGGTGGCATGCGTGCATTGCAGTCCCAGCAGCTGCGCCTGCTTGCAAGCAGGCGCGCGCCGCAAGGGTGGTTGGGGTTGGCAGGCGTGGGCATGGGCAGCTGGGCGGCACAGCGGGGCTCACGTTGATACGGTTGTTTTCGTCGGAATACCAGTCGATGGGTGCGCCATCAAAGGCAGTGCCCTGATTGTCAGCCTTGACTGCAGGTGGTGGGTTGGGTCGGGGCCCAAGGAGACTTCGATTCTGAGTGCATGCAAGGGTCTGCTGCAGTAAGGCTCAGCCCCTGGCCTGCGAGTGGGAAGTACACTGTCCGCCCTACTGAGGCCTCGCATGGCGCTCCCATATGCATGCACACGTGCACGTGGCGTTCGCATGGCAAATGGCAGAGCAGCGCCGGGGAGGGCCGAGCCATATTTTCAAGCATGGAGCTCCGGCATGCAGGATCCCCATCCAGCGCACAGCATGGAATCACAGCGGCGCAAGTAGATGCTGAGAAGTCGCCTCCTCACTCACTCGTGCCGGTGACCGGCTTGAAGGGGGGCGGCCTCTGAGGGGGCTTGACGGGCTGGGGCTTGCCGGCCAGGGCGGGGGCCGCCAGCAGGGCGAGGAGGGTGAGGCACAGGAGGGCGCGCATGGTGAGGGCCTGCGTGGGCGCAGTGGGAAGGGCGTCGGGGGTTGGTTTGGGCCTGTGAACTTTGTGCAGAGCAGCAGAGTGAGCAGAGCGCTTCATTCAGTCGCGGCGCCGGCGTTCCAGCTGCCTGCAGAGGTGGCGAGATGGAGAGTTACCAGCAAGTGAAGTAATGTGTGTACCGGCAGCATCCGCTTGCAGCGGCGGCGGCGGCGCATTGGTAGTGCAATCATAGGCCTGCAGTGGCGACCCAACAGTTTTCGGGCTAGACCACAAGCATCAGCCCACACCAGCGCTGGTAGCACGTCTACAGCCATGCTGCTGGGCCCTGCCTCGTCTCCGGACTTTGGGCAAGTCCGCTAGCCCCGCAAGCTCTCGTAGCACCCATGCAGCCCCCAAACCACCGGAACATGATGAGGCGCACCTGGTTGAAGAAGCGCAGGGGCGTGGCGGCCTGCAGAGGCGAAGCTTGGTTCACTGGGTGTCGGGGCAGTGGCGTAGACGCCTGTGACAGCAAATCAGCCGTAGAGAACTCGCGCACGATAGCGGGCAAGGGCTCAATTGGGATGGCGGGGCGGCCTGGAGCTGATGATGTCATGCCGCGACACGCCGCAGCGAGGCCGCGGCGCGCCAGCCATGATGGTCATTTGAACTTGCGGGGCCCTGAAGCCACGCACTGCATCCAATGGCCTCCCAGATCCCCTTGACGTCCAGTGTTCCAATCTTTCCAAGAGAAGCTGGCCTCCAGAGTTGCCGGAACAGCCGGCACTCGAGCGCAGTGGCGCTCGCCGCACCAGCGTACCGCACTCACCGCTGGTGGTGGCTGTGTGCTGGCGAGTGGCCGCCTCGATAGGTAGCAGCTTCGCCTCCCATTTGGGTCTGTTCCGAAAGAGTCAGAACATTTCAGCTGCAACCGGGCCACTCAGGCCTCATACTGCGGCTCTTAAATGGCAATTGGCTCGGATACTGTTGGCGCACATGCGCCGTGGCGGCGGCGCTCCCGCCTGCTTCCAACCCATCACTGCTAGTCGGACTGTGACTACTCCAGCGAGTAGAATAAGAGCAAACTTTTGGTTGATATGGAGTGGCATACATTGCAGGCTGCCCGACGCCAGCCCGCACCAATCAAAACGAAGCTGCACAATTGAAACAGCCTGCTGATGTAAGTTGAGGACATGAGGCGCCATTTTCGAGCGGGCATTCATTAGCAGCAGCAATGTAAGTAAAGCAGGAGGGCAGGGGCGAATGCAGTGCAGCATGCTTCGGTCGTCGTGTTTCTCAACAAAGCCAACATGAGGGAAAAGCACGGGACGTTGCTTTGGTAGTGATTGGGTCACATGTAGCAATGCTGCAAGTGTGTCCCCACAAACAGCAGTGGGCTTGCAAGCAAATGTTGCAGGGTATGCCTGCATGTGGCTGCAGCTGTAGAGAGACCGCAAACGGGCGAACGCTCCGGGGCCGGCGCCAGCAGCGAGAGCGCTCTCACTGCCGGCTAGCAGGCACAACGCCATGCACATATGTTATATGCAGCGGTGCATGCAAGCATGGCAACTGCAGGACGTGGCCGATCGGGACCGGGTGGCTCACCAAGATGGGCAAGGGCGTCAAATGAGGCGCCACATGCTGCCATACAGGGTCAGCAGGGCGTTGCCGGTGGAAAGGGCTTGCAACTTCTGGACACGATCGAGGGTTGCAATCTGAGGGTGCAGGCCCTTAGTGAAGGTGGCATTGGCCTGCGGGGTCCACTTGGCGCCGTTCCAGGTGTGGGACACCAGGGTGCCTGTCTTGCGGGCGTATGGCAGTGTGTGGGCCAGCACAGCCACAGCACGGGTGGGGGAGCCACTGGCAATGCTCACGCGCACTTCAGGGCTGTGGATGTACATGGGTTCCTCCAACACATCCGAGCCTTCGAGGGAGCTCTGCCGGCTGACCTTCATCGCGGTGGTCCACTTGGCGCCATTGAACTGCTGCAGCGCCACCGTCGTCTTGTTGGGGTTGTTGCTGGGCAGCACCTCCCACACCAGCGCGAGCTTGGTGCTGGCTGCGTCAAAGCCGCCGGGGTTGAAGGTGGGATAATCAGGGGTGAGGAAGCGCCCTGGGTACTTGCCCGTGGTGCCTGCAGTTTTCTGCAGAGCAGAGCATGAGTGAAGGAGGCGGAAGGATGGCAGTGTAAGGCGTGAGCACACAGGTGCAGGGCTGTGTGCAGCAGGCAAGACGCCACCTGCAAGCAAACATTCCATTCCATTTTCGGGTTTACAGTCTGCATATCCACAACGGAGCTTGCGATACAGACATGCAGGAGCCATGGCCATCTATAGATGTGGCTGCGGTTGGGGGGCATCAAGCGCCACTGCAGTACATGCCATCAAAGTCGAAGGAGGGCCAAGATGGTGTGCGCGCACCTTGGCAGTGCACCGGGTGGTGTCGCACAGCAGGAGTGTCTCGGCGTCAATGCCGTTGGTGGTCTTGGTCAGCTTGGCCCAGACCGCGGCAGGGCTGCTTCCAACAGGGGGCACCGCCTTGAGCAGTTCTACTCTCTCTCCTGCAGCGCCCTTACGCTGCTGCACCCAGGCCTTGCCGTCCCAGCGGAGGACGTTTCCTGGCGCGTGGGGATGTTGGGCGCATTGCAAATGTCAGGGCTCCCATCGGAATGGCCACAGGTGGGGCAGCTGCTGTGCACCCAGTGGAGCAACCCAATAGGCCCTGCAGCCCTTGGGCTGATGCCATCGTTGCACCAGAATCGCGCCTGCCCAGCACAGTCCACTTGCCTGATGAGGTAGCCCAGGCAGCCGTAGGACTGGCAGCCACCAAATTTTGAATCTCATAGGTCACCTGCAATTGCGGGCAAGTCAGAATGGTATGCTCGTCATCCACTAGCCTAGTGGTGTCATCCACTACTCATCCAGTACTGGCGATGTGAGTAAGCGTTGGCAGCGATAACAGCGCAGGACAGCATCTCGACTAAGCCAAGCCAGCACATGACACACTCTGATCAATCCCGAGCATGCCTTGATGAACTTCCAGGCAGTGCCACCACTCCAGTACAACGCGCCGTGCATCTGGCTTGGGGTCCTGCCGTCCGTGCAGCCGACCATTCCCAAGGCAAATGCCTTGCTTTGCCCGGGGACGGGGGCCACGCTCCTGAATGACTTGTAACTCACAGTCAGGCCCTTGGGGACCTCGACAGCCAGTTGGGCCGTTTTGTTGGTGGCTGCAGTCAAGCTGCGGGCAGTTGAAACACATGGGATGTGCAAGGACGGCTGAACTTTCAGTTCAGTGCCGGCACTGTGCAAGTTGCGGCCCGCAAGAATGGTTCGACGGCATTGCATGCAGAGCTCGTGCGGCTAATGATCTATTGCAGCGGGCGCCTGCACTGCAGTGCTGCACCCCGCACTCACTGGCCCACTTGGGGTTGAGACACGAGGGTGTTCACACGCTCAAGGTAAGTGACTACTGCGTTGCCGTTTGCCAAAGTCCAGTACTGGCCGTAGTCGCCTTTAGGAGGCTTCATCACGCTTCGCCACGTCCTGCGGATGAAAGAGTGAGCCGTTGGGTCAAAAGAAGTGGGCGCCCATAGACCAGGCTGGGTATTAAGTTTGGACAAACCGCCATCACTGACATGAGCTGCCGTGAAGCCTAAACAACGCGAGGCGCTGCCACTTGGCATCTTAGGGCCAAAATGTCTTCCCTTTAGCACCGCTCCAAGTGAGGCCACTCACTTGCCGCCATCCTGGGTGCGGCGCACGTCTACGATGTCAGAGCGAGCGCCGGCCCGTCCAGCGTAGCCAACGCCAGAGGGCAGCACGTCCATGTCCCATGAGCCTGTCATGGGGTCATTGTAGCTCCTCCAGACTGCCGCACCGGCCTGCAGCGCAGCGTGCATGGGTCCCCGTAAGCGGCGCCAAACTGCGGATTTGAGCGTTGAGAGCGCTCAGCTCTCGGCGTCTACAACCGACGCCCAAGGGCGTATCACTGTCTTTCTTTCTTTCTTTCGCCAAACTGCGGGTGCGCATCATGCCAGGCCAAAGCAGCTGCCCGGCTGGCCATGGCAAGATGCGCGGCTTGGAGCTGCACGCGGCAGGCATATTGATCGGTGACTGACAGCAAGGCGGCCAAGTGCCCAGCCGTGCTGCCACTGCTATCTAGATTATAGGCGCAGCTGTTGCAGGCTCACCGGTGGTGCTAGTACAAGAGCGAGGAGGAGAGCGCGCGCTGCCAGTTGCTTGCAGTGAGACATGGTGGCAGGTCTTCCTTGCTGTCCTGGAGAGGGGGAGGTAGAGCAGAAACCGAGGTGAGGGCAGTCGTGAGATCTCACGAGCAGCGCGCTCACGGGAATGAACACTGTTCAACAGCATGCGCGGCCCGCCGACCGAGCGGCGCCGCTGTGAAGCAGTATCCCACCAGCGGCAGCTACAACCCGGGCCTGCCTACCCCGCATCAGGCCTCAGACACCCTGTTCCCAGCAGCAAGCCATGGCCCAGTGGCGGCAGCGCGGCGAGCGGGAGGGAACAGCACCTGCCAAAGAGAGGCATGCGGACGGGAGCTCTGCGGGCCCGACTGCAACCCGGAACCGGCGGTTCTGCGCACCCGAGTGAAGTTGCGCAGGAGATAGTGCCCTGAAAACAATGTAGCGCGCCAGACAAAGTGGGCGCGCGCTCTGCGTATGAGGTAGGGTCGATATGCCCTGTTCAAAGGGATGATCGCAGCTTGTAGATGCACGATTGAGGCGCAATAACGTTGTGGGAGGGGCCCCTGCGGCTGGGCTTGCATAACCTGCACAGCGCACCGCAGCGTGCCGCTTGCCGCCGCTGCCGCCTCAGCTGGACGCGGACATTATTGACGCCCCACTTATCCACCTGCAGTTCTGTGTATTGCAGGGCAAGGAAGTCTGTTCGAGCAGCGACAGAAAACAAAAAAAAGGGCAGCATCACCGCCAAGGCATGCTGCTGCAGCGCGGCGGCCGCGCCGGCGTCATGTCCAACAGAATCTAGCCTGCTTTGCGTTGCCATCTGCGGTGCAGAGTCGCACATCCAACCACTCTGGTGATAGGAGCGCATCAGGGAGGGCATGGTATGATGGTGATGCAGCAGCGGCGGCGCCCGGGCACGCTGCGACTCGCCGCAGCACATGCTGCATGGAAGTCCCGCCCCTTGGGCCCTCCCGCCGGGGCGCTGCGCTCACATCCAGCAAACTTCTCCCCTAATATTCGCCTGCAGAAGGCATACCGCCCATCGCACTTCAGCAGAGCGCGGCCCACCCCACCCGGCCCACTGCGTCGTTTTGAGACCGCTTCGACTGCCGCAACAGAGCTCAGGTGCGAGCGCCGGCCGTTTGAAGCAGGGTTTTGACCGCGACCCCGCCCTGTATGGGGGCCGCCTGCCGGCGAGGCCATGTGTTGCACCCCATCTGGGCATCATCGGCAACTGGGCACTGAGGCCTGAGCGCTTG
>VFQQ010005059.1_pt1 | contig 11189 bp, 7 predicted proteins | sample 3512341 | NCBI WGS metagenome assembly VFQQ01 (sample SAMN10412373, study PRJNA504923) | tailings metagenome | isolation source: Relicate 2 Philex TSF1 revegetated site | place: Philippines: Tuba, Benguet | collected 2017-08-29
AGTGTCAGCGCGGCGGTCATGCCGATCGGCCCGGCGCCGACGATGACGACCGGATGCACCGTGGTCGCACCGTCCAGTTCGGGGGCTCGCCGCGCCTCGAAATGCGGATAGGCGAAGTAGAGCGAGTCGAGCGGGCCCCGGCCCTCCGGCCTCATGAGGCCCTCCCGCTCACGCCTGCGCCTCGAAGCCGCCGAGCACGGCGGTCAGGTTCGGGCCAAGCTGATCGGAGAGGTAGCCGCCCTCCTGGACGAACAGGGTCGGGAAGCCGAGCCGCGCTATCGCCTCGCCGGCCCGGCGGAAGCCATCGGCCGTCACCCTGGCGCCACCGAAGGGATCGTCGGCCGAGGCATCGAGACCGAGTGCGACGACCAGCGTGCCAGGGGCGAAGGCGAGAATGGTCTTCGCAGAGGCCTCCACAGCCGCCACATAGGCGTCGTCGCCGGAGCCGACGGGGATCGGCAGGTTGAGGTTCGCGCCCTCCCCCGCACCCTCGCCGCGCTCGTGGGCGTAGCCCCAGAAAAACGGATAGAACCGCGCGGGATCGGCATGGACCGAGACGGTCAGCACGTCCGGCCGGTCGTAGAAGATCGCCTGCGTGCCGTTGCCATGATGGATGTCGATGTCGAGCACCGCCACCCGGTCATGGACCGAGCGCAGGTGCTGGGCGGCGACCGCCGTGTTGTTGATGAAGCAGTGGCCGCCGGCCATGTCACGATAGGCGTGGTGGCCGGGCGGCCGACACAGCGCATAGGCCGCGCGCTCGCCCTCAATGACCAGTTCGGCGGCGGTGATCGCGACATCCGTCGCCGAAGAGGCGGCGGTCCAGGTATCCGGCCCGATGCCGCAGGCCATGTCCTGCATGTACCAGCCGGCGCGGCCGGTGATGGACTGGGGCATGGTGCCCTGCCGCCGGACGGGATGGACGTTGCCCAGCACCTCGTCGGAGGCATCGGCGAGCGTCTTCCATTCGGCGGCGGCTTCTTCGAGGAAGCGCAGGTAGTCGACCGAATGGACGCCGAGCCGCGGGCCCTGCCCGAAGACCTCCGCGGGAACCAGTTCGTGCCTGCCCGCCTTCAGTCCCGCCGTCAGCCGCTCCGCGCGCTCCGGCCGCTCCTCCCCTTGCGCAAACTTGCCGCGCAGGACGAACCGCTTGGGGTCGTGGCCTTTGTGGAGGTCGGTGAAGACGGCTTTCATGGCATGGACTCGAAGGGACTTCCGCGAAAGGCCCGACAGTGCCGCCCCGGCCTGTCCGGAGCAAGGACCGCAGGACATTGGTCTCAGTCGGCTCGCTGTGCGATACGCCCCGCCGGCGTATCTCGGCTGCGGCGGCAGCGGTTGCCTGCCGGCGGCGCCCCGCTAGGCTCGCCGCCACACAGGAGCCCTGCCGCATGCCGCTCGATGCCGCCCTCGCCGACCGTATCGTCAAAGCCGTCGACGACGGGTTCGACGCCCAGCTCGACTATCTCAAGACGCTGGTGCGCTATCCCTCGCAGCGCGGCGACGAGCATGCCGTGCAGGACTTCGTGTTCCAGGAACTGAGGAAGCGCGGCTTTGCCATGGAGCGCTTCGCGATGGATGAGGAGGCGATCAAGCGCCATCCCGGCGGCTCTCCCTTCTCGCCGACCCATTCGACCGCGCCGATCGTCGTCGGCATCCACCGGCCGAGGGACGAGACAGGCCGCAGCCTGATCATGCAGGGCCATATCGACATCGTGCCGGTCGGTCCCGAGGACATGTGGACCTCGCCGCCCTACGAGCCGCGCATCGACGGCGACTGGTTCTACGGCCGCGGCGCCGGCGACATGAAGGCCGGCCACGGTGCCATGGTCGCCGTGTTCGACGCGCTGAAGCGGGCGGGCGTACAGCCGGCCGCCACCGTCTATGTCCAGTCCGTGGTCGAGGAAGAATCGACCGGCAACGGCGCGCTTCAGTGCCACCTGCGCGGCTACAAGGCCGAGGCGGCGCTGATCCCCGAGCCGAGCCAGGGCCGGATCACCCGCGGCAATGTCGGCGTCGTCTGGTTCCAGTTCACCGTGCAGGGCTTTCCCGTCCATGTCCGCGAGGCCGGCAACGGGCAGAACGCCATCGAGGCGGCCTTCGGCGTGATGAAGAAGCTGCGCGAGCTCGAGGCCTTCTGGAACACCAAGACGCCGGACCATCCGCTGTTCAAGGACGAGGCGCACCCGATCAACCTGAACTTCGGCCTGATCAAGGGCGGCGACTGGGCTTCCTCGGTGCCGGCCTGGTGCACGGTCGACTGCCGCATCTCGATCTTCCCCGGCGAGAAGCCGGAAACGATGATGCGCGCCATCGAGGACACCATCGCCAAGGCCGCGCGCGACGACCGGTTTCTCGCCAACAACCCGCCGAAGGTCGTGTTCAACGGCTTCACCACCGAGGGCTACATCCTGCAACCCGGGTCGGAGGCCGAAGCGGTGCTCGCGCGCGCGCACCAGCGCGCGTGGGGCGAGCCGCTGAAGGAAGCGGTCACGCCGGCCTATCTCGATGGCCGCGTCTATGCCCTGTTCGACGAGATTCCGACGCTCAACTACGGCCCGACCGCCGAGCGCGTGCATGGTTTCGACGAGCGCTTCTCCATCGAATCCCTGCGCAAGGCCACCAAGTCGATGGCGCTGTTCGTCGCCGAGTGGTGCGGCACCGAGGCGGTGTAGCGCCGCCCCTCGCTTGACCGCTGCCATCGCGATTGCCGACAGTCGCGCCGCAAAGCCCCGGAGTTCCCCATGCCGCAATCCGTCCGCGAGACGCTCGAAGCCGCCCTCGCCCGCATCGACGACCCCAATTCCGATGGACGGGTGACCTACACCAAGGTCTACGCGGAACGGGCGCGGGCCGAAGCCGACGCGGCGGATGCCCGGGCGAAAGCGGGCGTGAAGCTCTCGCCGCTGGATGGCTGGGTGATCTCCATCAAGGACCTGTTCGACGTGGCCGGCGAGGTGACGACGGCCGGCTCCATCATCCTGCGCGGCCAGCCCGCGGCGAAGTCCGATGCCCCGACGGTGGCGAGCCTCAGGCGCGCCGGCTGCGTCATCGTCGGCAAGACCAACATGAGCGAGTTCGCCTTCTCCGGCATCGGCATCAACCCGCACTACGGCACGCCCGGCAATGCCGCCGACAAGAGCCGGGTGCCGGGCGGTTCCTCGTCCGCGGCCGGCGTGTCGGTCGCCGAGGGCACGGCCCGCATGGGCCTCGGTTCCGACACCGGCGGCTCGATCCGCATCCCGGCCGCGCTCAACGGCTGCGTCGGCTTCAAGCCGACCTACGGGCGCATCCCGACCGCCGGTGCCTTCCCGCTCTCCTACGCGCTCGACTCCATCGGACCGCTGGCGATGAACGTGGCCGATTGCGCCGCCACCGACGCCGTGCTGGCCGACGAAGAACCCTGGGGGCTGGAGGCAGCGCCGCTCGCCGGCCTGCGCCTCGCGATCCCGCGCGGCCGCCTGTTCGGCCAGGCCGAGCCGGAGGTCGAACAGGCCTTCGAGGCGGCCGTCGCCAGGCTCACGAAGGCCGGTGCGCGGGTCAGCGACATCTCCATCGAGGATCTCCTGCAGGAACTCGCCGACGCCATGGCCAAGGCGCCGTTCGTCGCGATGGAGGCGGCCGCCGTCCATGCCGAGTGGATGGAGGAGCGGGCCAGGGATTTCGATCCCCGCGTGCTGGCGCGCATACGCGTGGGCGCGCAGGCGCACGCGCCGCACTACATCCGCCTGGTCAACAAGCGCGCGGAGCTCGTCGCCCGCATGGCCGAGCGGCTGGCCGATATCGACGCGCTGATCCTGCCGACCACCCCGATCCGGGCGCCGAAAATCTCCGACCTGATCGCCAATGACGAGCAGTTCTGGACCGCCAACGGCCTGATGCTGCGCAACACCACCGTCGGCAACATCTTCACCTTCACCGGCATCTCGCTGCCCTGCCCCGACGCCAAGGGCCTGCCGGTCGGCTTCATGATGACGGCGCTCGCCGGGCAGGACCGCCGGCTCCTGCGCATGGCGGCAGCGGCCGAGCGGGCCTTCGCGGGCTGAACGGAAAAGCCCGCCGCGGGGTGCGCGGCGGGCCTTGTCCTCGGTCCGGGGCTGGCTTGATCAGGCCGCCTTGACCTCCTGCAGGAAGGTGCCGACGGAGTCGCGCAGGCCGGCGACATCGGCCTCCAGACCCTTGGCGACGTCGTTGAGCGTACCGACCGCCGTACCGACGGCGCGCAGGCGGTCCGACACCTCGCCGATGGAACGGCCGGCGGTCTGGGCGACCGACGCCGTGCCCTCGACGCTGACGCCGATCTCCTGGGTCGCCTGGGCCTGCTGGTCGATGGCGGTGGAGATGGCCTCGCTGGCGCGGCGCATCTTCACCACCGTCTCGGTGATGTTGGTCATCGACGTGACCGTGCGGCCCGTCGCCTGCTGGATGGCCGAAACCTGAGAACCGATATCCTCGGTGGCGCGGGCGGTCTGGGAGGCAAGCTGCTTGACCTCGCTGGCGACCACCGCGAAGCCGCGGCCGGCCTCGCCCGCGCGCGCGGCCTCGATGGTGGCGTTCAGCGCGAGCAGGTTGGTCTGCTCGGCGATGGCGCGGATCAGTTCCACCACCTCGCCGATCTTCTCCGCGGTGGCGGCAAGGCCCGACACGTCGGCGGATGCCGATTCCACGGCCTGGGTCGCCTCCGTCGAGACGTTCATCGCCTCCTCGGTCTGGCGACGGATCTCGACGATGGCCGCGTTCAGCTCCTCGGTCGCCCCGGCAATGCCGGTGACGCGCTGCAGCGTTTCCTCGGTCGCCTGAACCGTCTCGCGGGCTCCGGCCGTGGCGGCTTCGCCGGAGGCGGCCACGGTGCCGGTCGAGCCGGACACGGAGACGGCGCGCGAGGCGACGCGCTCCATGACGGAGCCGATGGCGGCATCGAACTGCGAGATGGCCGCCTCCATCGCCGCGCGCCGTGCACCTTCGGTGGCGATACGCTGGTCCTCGGCGGCCCGCATCTCGGCACGCTCGGCAAGGCTGCGGGCGAGGCTGTCGACGGCACGGGCCATCTGGCCGATCTCATCCTGGCGATGGGCGTGGGCCGACATGTCCACGGGCTTGTCTTCGGCGAGCATGTTGATCGCCGCCGCCGCCTCGCGGACGGGCTTCAGGAACACGGTCAGCAGCAGGAAGACGCCGCCAGCGGCTGCCACGATCAGCAGGCCGAGCGCGACCAGGACACCCTGCCGCATGGCGGCGGAGGACTGCTCGGCCGCGGAGCGGCTGATGCCCGCGCCGATGGCGCCAAGCACCTGGTTGTCGGCAGTGACGATGGGCGTGTAGCGGGCGATGCGCGGAATGTTGGCGACGACGATGTGGTCGGTCATGACCTCGCCGCGCTTGATCGCCTGGGAAATCGGAGAGGCCGCCGGGATGCGGGTGCCGACCACGCGATTGCCCTGCGCGTCCTTCACCGAGCTGGAATGGCGGATCAGGTCGCCGGTCGCCGGATCGAGGCGGAACATGGACGCTGCGTCGCTGGCATGATCGACCACCCGGTGGTCGCCTTCGGGGCTCAACGCCTTGGCGCGAATGCGCAGGACTGGCCCGTTGCCGGGCGCGCGCTCGATGCGACCGCCCTCAAGCCCGAGTTCGACCGCCTTGGCGATGGCATTGGTCCGCTCGGTGACCTGGTCCTCGACAATCGCCTCCATGCGCGCGTCGATCCGGCTGAGGGCGTAGAATCCCGCCGCCGTCGCGACCACCAGGATCATCAGGGCTGAGAGGCCGGCGACCTTGGCCGCCAGCGGAAGTCGATTGAAGATGCGCATGGAAGCCCCGAGGGTTGAAGACGCAGGGACAATCCGTGGAAATCGGTTAACAAACGGTATTAATGAACCGTTTCCGATCACAAAAACACAGCAAAGCCGGCATCTTACGCAACGTCATTTGCCGCCAAGCGGCCGCGTCATGCGCTTCAGCCAGGTCCTGTCAGCGCCAGCGACCTTCGGCGACAGAAGCTTCCAGACTGCCGCGTGATAGGCGTCGAGCCAGCGGCGCTCGGCCGCATCGAGCAGCCCAACTTCGATGGCGCGCCGGTCGATGGGGCAGAAGGTGATCGTCTCGAACTGCAGGAAGCCCTTCCGGTCGCTCTCCTCCACGACCAGCAGGTTCTCGATGCGGATGCCGTGCGAACCGGTCTCGTAGTAGCCGGGCTCGTTGGACAGGATCATACCCGGCTCGAGCGGCACCTGCGACAGGGGCGAAATCCGGCCCGGCCCTTCATGGACGCCGAGATAGACGCCGACGCCGTGGCCGGTGCCGTGGTCGAAATCGAGCCCGGCCTGCCACAGCGCACGGCGCGCGAAGGCGTCGATGGCGATGCCGCCGGTGCCGGCCGGGAAGCGGGCCGTGGCCACCGCGATATGGCCCTTCAGCACCAGCGTGAACTGCTGCTTCAGGCGCTTCGGGACACGCCCGACAGGAATCGTGCGGGTGATGTCGGTGGTGCCGTCGAGATACTGGGCGCCGGAATCGACGAGCAGGAAGGTCCCCTCCTCCACAGGTCGCGTTGTCTCGGGCGAGGCGCGGTAGTGGACGATGGCACCGTTCGGGCCCGAGCCGGCGATGGTCGTGAAGCTCGGCCCGCGGTGCAGCGGGTCGACGCCGCGTGTGTCCTCCAGCTGCGCCATGACAGCGAGTTCGTCCCGGCCGACGGCGCTGCTGTCGATCCAGCGCAGGAAGCGGACCATCGCCGCACCATCGCGGATGTGGGCGCGGCGCGTGCCGGCCAGCTCCACCGGATTCTTGCGGGCCTTTGGCAGGACGGAGGGGTCTGGCCCGTGGATCACGGTTGCACCGGCATCCTTCAAGGCCTTCTCGATCCATGCGGTAGCGGTTTCCGGCTCGATGGAGACGGTCTTGCCGGCAAGATCGGCGAGGCCATCGGCGAAAGCCTCGATCGGGCGGATCGTGACGCTGTTGCCGAGCCCCGCGACCAGGCCCGGTGTCAGCTTCTTCGCATCGACGAACCAGGTGGCGTGGCCGTCCGCCGCCAGGATCAGGAAGCTCTGGACCAGCGGCGTCGAGGGCGTGTCGCCACCACGCACGTTCAGCACCCAGGCGATGGAATCGAGCTGGTTGAGGACGCTCGCCTGTGCGCCCCGCTTGCCGATGTCGGCACCGAGCCGCGCGCGCTTGTCGGCGCTGGACTCGCCAGCGAGCTTCAACGGCTGTGACCTCACGGCCGAGAACGGATCGCCGGGCTGGTCCCGCCAAAGACGGTCGACGGGATTGCCGTCGAGCGGCACGAGTTCCCCACCGGCCTTCGCGACCGCCGCCTGCCAGCGCTCGGCTTCGCGCACCGGCGTGATGCGGGGATCAAACCCGACGCGATCGCCCGCCTTGAGCCTTTCCGCCAGCCACTCCGGCGCCGGAGGCTTGCGGAAGTGGCGACACTCGATCACCGAGGCATCGGTTTCGGCCGGCGCCTGCAGCGTGTAGCGGCCATCGACGAAGAGGGCGGCCTGCTTCGGCATGACGATGGCGAAGCCGGCCGAGCCGGTGAACCCGGTCAGCCATTTCAGCCGCTCGGCGCGCGTGACGATGTACTCGCCCTGGTGCTCGTCGGCACGCGGCACGAGGAAGGCAGCGAGCTTTTCCTTCTTCAGGAGCTTCTGCAGGGCCGGGATGCGCCCGGCGTCGCGGGCGAAGGATGGCTCCGGTGCTGCCGCCAGCGCCTTGCGCAGCGCAGCCTTCTCCGGCGTGCCGGCTTCCGGGCAGGCTGCCGCCATCCAGTCGTCGGGGTCCTTGGCGGGCGGCGTCGCCTTCACCCGCGCGAGCACGGCTGCGAGCGCCTTCGGATCGGTGGCGGTGCTCGCCGCGGACTTCTTGTTCGCCATGAGGATGCTCGGCAGGTTCAGGACACGAGGCGGGCCGCCTCCCCGCCCGCGATGCGTCCCAGCACCACGGCGGTGAGGAGGCCGTTGCCGGAAAGATAGCCGGAGGCGTCGGGGCCCGACACCCCCACCGCAGCGCCGCCTGCCGCGAAGAGATTGGGCAACGCGCTTCCGTCCGACCGCAGCACACGCGCTGCGGCATCCACCGCCAGCCCGCCCTGGGTATGGAACAGTGCGCCGGTGACCCGCACGGCCTGATACGGAGATTCAAGTTGAGGAACGCCGGTCCAGTCGCGACCGAACGGATCGATGGTCCGGTCCTGCTTGAAGCGGGCGACGGAATCGAGAGTCGCGCGAATCACTTGGGCCGGAATGCTGAGGCGGCGCGCCAGTTCATCCGATGATTCCGCTTGAACGACCGCGCCGGCTGCTTCGGCCCGGCGGAAATCCTCGAACTGGCGTGCAATGCCGGCGATCCGCTCATCGAAAATATCGAAGGCGATGCCGCCGGGCTGGCCGAGCACGGCGAGGGCGGCCTCCGAATAGCCGGACGATTCGTCCCAGAAGCGCTCGCCGCTCGCGTTCACCTGGAAGCCGCCTTCGGTCATGGTCGCCCAGGTGACGAGGATGCCGTGTGGATGCGCCACCGAGCCATGCCCCTGGTGGCCGCTCATGTGCTTCAGGGCCGCCCCCAGCGCCTGACCCCACAGAACCGCATCGCCCTGGTTGCCGGGATGGCCGAAATAGAGCGCGTCCCGAAGTGCCGGGATGTGCTCGGCGACCAAGGCCCTGTTGCCGCCGTAGCCGTTGCAGCCGAGGACCAGCGCGCCGCAGCCGATGCGCTCGACCGATCCATCCGGGCGGCAGATGACCAGGCCGCGAACGCGCCCTTCAGGGGTCGCGACAAGGCTCGTCACGCGGGCACCGGTGACGATCTCGACACCGGCGGCTTCCGCGGCCCCGCGCAGCCGGTCGATCAGTTCGGCGCCGGAGCGGGAGGCCAGCCCGTGCATCCGCCGCGCGGAATGGCCGGGATAGGTGAAGTCGTCGATGACGGTGAAGGCGAGGCCGTGGCGTTCCGTTAGCCAGTCGACGGCGGGGCCGGCGCCCTCGGTCACCGCCTTGAGGACGACGGGATCGGCGTCGCCATGCGCCTTGGTCTGGATGTCGCGGGCGAACAGATCGATGCTGTCGGCAATGCCGGCGGCGCGTTGGGCTGCGGTGCCGGGAGCCGGAATGAGCCCCGCCGACAGGGCCGTCGAGCCCTGCGGCAGCGCGTCCCGTTCGAAGATCACCGGTTCGGTGCCTGCCTCCAGTGCCGCCAGCGCGGCGCACAAACCGGCCGCGCCACCCCCGACGACGGCGACGGGAATGGTCAGCTCGAAGGGCAGGTCGTCGACGATGACGCGGGACATCACCCGCCGAGCTCCGTCAGCAGCTCGGCCACGGTCGCGATCCGCGCCACGGGCCGCAGGCCGGCGATGGCTTCCGCGTGCACCCCTGGCGAGAAGGCGGCGCAGCCGTCCTCGATCACGGTGACGTGGAAGTCGCGCACATGGGCGTCACGCACCGTCGAGGCGACGCCGCCATTGGTGACGATGCCGCAGGCCAGCAGATGGTCGATGCCGGCCTTCCGCAGCACCCATTCGAGCCGCGACATGTAGAAGGCGGAATAGGCGACCTTCTCGACCTTCATGTCGACGGGCTGGAGTTCGTCCACGGTGTCGTGCCCCCACGAGCCCGGCACGAAATCGCCCTTCTTGAGGAACGGGCGGAGCTTGCGCAGGTGCTCGGAGATGAACGGCTCGCCGCCCCGGCCTGGCACCAGCGTGAAATGGGTCGAGACGAGGAGGCCGCCCTTCGCGCGCACGCGGTCTGCGAGCGGCCTCACGCGCGCCGGCACCGCCGCGATCTCCGGCGCGGACTGGCCGGCGCGGCCATAGGCCCCGTCCGGGTGGAGGAAATCGTTCTGCATATCGCAGACGAGCAGGGCGGTGCGGGTGAGGTCCATCAGGCGCGCTCCAGCACGAGGTTGCCGAACCGGTCCACCCGTCCGCGCTGGCCGGGCGGCACCAGCGTCGTGGCGTCGGGCTGTTCGAGCACGGCCGGCCCCTCGACCACGGCACCGACCGGCAGGTCGAGCCGGGCGAAGACATCCGATTCCCTCCAGCCGCCGAACCAGATCCGCCGGGTACCGGTGCGTGCCCTTGCCATGGATGCGGAGGCATCCGGCGCCAGCGCCGCAAGGTCGACCGGCCGGCGGCGGCCGATGGCTGCCGTCCTCAGGTTGACGATGCGGATGCCGAGCCCCGGCAGGAGGCGGGAAAACGTCCGTGAATAGGCCGCCTCGAACGCCGCGCGGACAATCGCCTCCGTGACCCGCGTGGTTCCGTTGGCGAGGGTCACAGGCAGCGGCACGGCGACGGTGTGGGTCTGGCCGACATAGTGCATGTCCAGTTCGTAGGCGATGTCGCGGCGTTCGACCGACAGGCCGGCGGCGGCCACGACGGCATTGGCCGCCTCGCCTTCCTGGACCATGCGCCAGTCGAGCGCCGCGGCGTCGAGCCCGTCGAGCATGAGGTTCAGCGTCCGGACCTGGTCGTGGCGGATGTCGGCGATGACGCAGCCCATGGCCGAGGTAACCCCCGGAAAACGCGGCACAAGCGCCGCCTTCAGACCGATATCGGCGATCAGGGCGCCGGCATGCAGCGCCCCGCCACCGCCGAAGGGCACGAAGGCGAACCGGCCGGGATCGTGCCCGCGCTCGACCGAGACGAGGCGGATGGCCCCGGCCATGCGCGCGTCGGCGACCCTGACGACCGCCTCGGCCGCCTGCTCGGGTGTCAGGCCGAGCGGCCGGCCGACATGCCGCTGCAGCGCCTCGCGGGCGGCCTCGACGTCCAGCCGCGCAAGCTTGCCGCCGATGGGGCGTTCGGCGTTGATGCGCCCGAGCACGATGTTGGCGTCGGTCAGCGTCGGCCGGTCATTGCCCTGCCCGTAGGCGACCGGGCCGGGACGCGATCCCGCGCTCTCGGGGCCGACTTCGAGGAAGCCGCCGCGATCGACCCGCGCGATGGAGCCGCCGCCCGCGCCGATCGTGGTGATCTCGATCATCGGCGAGCGGATCACGAGCCCGAAGTCGATGGTGGTCTGGGCGGCCAGCGCCGCCGCGCCTCCGGCGATCAGGGAGACGTCGAAGGACGTGCCGCCGAGGTCGCCGGTGATGACGTCGGGATAGCCGGCAGCGGCCGCGATGGCTGCGGCCGCAATGACGCCGGCTGCCGGTCCCGACAGGGCCGTGCGGACCGGCAGGCG
>VFQQ010005060.1_pt1 | contig 11188 bp, 11 predicted proteins | sample 3512341 | NCBI WGS metagenome assembly VFQQ01 (sample SAMN10412373, study PRJNA504923) | tailings metagenome | isolation source: Relicate 2 Philex TSF1 revegetated site | place: Philippines: Tuba, Benguet | collected 2017-08-29
TTACCGGAATTTTGATTGTACCTGAAACATGATTAACAAAATTGAATGTTTTAGAGGCTTTTTAAGGGTTGACTAAATAGCCGATTTAACTCTTGGCTATTTTTTTACTTTGCCGGGATTTTGCGTTACAAAAGATTTCCAGCTGTTTCCTTTACTTTTACTGCCGTTAACGCCTGCTCCATTTTGCATAAAATGACAATATGCAGCAGCTAGTCCGTCGGTGGCATCTAAAAACTTATCGTCGTATTTAAATTTTAACAAATGTTGTAACATGGCTGCAACTTGTTCTTTACTTGCATTGCCATTTCCGGTAATACTTTGTTTTATTTTTTTTGGCGAGTATTCGTTAATAACCAACTCCCTGCTCATGGCAGCTGCCATGGCAACACCTTGTGCCCTACCTAATTTTAACATACTTTGAATGTTTTTGCCATAAAATGGAGCTTCAATGGCCAATTCATCGGGTTTGTATTCATCAATAATACCAACTGTTCGCTCAAAAATCTTTTTAAGCTTAAGCGCATAATCTTCGTATTTGTCTAATTTTAAAATACCTAAAGTAACTAAGCTAACTTGTTTTCCAACGCAACTAATTACGCCATAACCCATTACAATGGTTCCGGGGTCAATGCCCAATATTAATTTTTCGCTAACAGGCGTGGTGTTCAAAATCTAAATTGTTTAATGGCATTTATATGCCGTTATTTGTTAAGCAAACATACGTGTTGTTTTCGCTTTTTCAATATCGCAATTTAATTAAGGCAGTTAAACTGTTGTTGCTGGTGGCTACACTGGCTTTTATTTTTTATAGACTGTTTTATACCTACAAAATTAACGATTTATGGCTTACCTTTAAGCAGTCTACCACCCAATTAAACGGATGGATTTTGGTTATTGCAGCCGTTTTATTTATTGTAAATTGGGGTATAGAAACACTTAAGTGGCATTTGCTTATTAATCATTTCGAACGCTTTACATTCTTTTCTTCTCTAAAAAGCGTGCTTAGTGGAGTTGCTTTAAGTATTATTACGCCTAATCAACTGGGCGATTTTGCCGGCCGAGTAATTCACTTACAAACATTTAACAAAATAAAAGGTTCGTTGGTAGCTGTTGTTGGCCATACCGCACAGGTTTTTATAACTTTAATTGCCGGTTTGTTTGGCTTATTAGTTTTGTTAAAATTTAAATGGAATATACCCTATTTAAGTATTGTTACAATAATCATAGTTACAGCCTTGTTTTTAATGCTTTTGGCCTTGGTTTATGTAAATATCGGCCAGATTTTTAATGGTATAAATAAGTTGCGTTTTTTGGCCAAAATAACCGATTATCTGCACGTGTTTACGGTGTTTAGTCGCCGGTTTTTGTGGCGTATTTTTATATTATCGCTATTTCGTTATTTGGTTTTTTTTATTCAGTATGCTTTGTTGCTTTGGTTTTTTGGCATTCAAATGCCCTTAATCTTATTGTTGGGTTGTATTGCATTAACATTTTGTGTACAGTCTATTGTGCCATCGTTTATTCTATTAGAAATTGGTTTGCGTGGAGCAAGTGCATTGTGGTTTTTTGGTATGTTTAGCATCAACGATATTGGCATTTTGCTTTCGGCATATGGGTTATGGATTATAAATATGATGTTGCCCGCATTGCCTGGTTTGTATTTTATTTATAATGTAAAATTTAACAACGAATGATGCTGTGGTTTATCATATCGGTAATATTACTGGCTGCTTATTGCTTGTTGATTTTGTTTTATTGGTATGGTTATAATCGAATACCCTACAGCAAAGAATTGAGCCCACCCGGCCATACATTTAGTATATTAATAGCAGCAAGAAATGAAGCTGCCAATATTGGAAAATGTTTAGATACGATTTTACAACAGAATTATCCTAAAGACTATTATGAGATAATTATTATAAACGACAGATCTGAAGACAATACGGCTGAAATTGTAGCAAATTACATGCATAAACACAGTAATGTTAGATTACTGCATACCGCAAATGAGCAAATAGCAGGAAAGAAGATGGCCGTTACATTAGGTTTTAAATCTGCAACCAACGATTATTGTATATTAACCGATGCCGATTGCAGTGTGCCGAATACTTGGTTAACTGCATTTAATGGTTTCTTGGTTCAAAATCAAACGCAATTTATTTATGCGCCTGTAACATTTACCGGAAAATCTTTGTTTGAAAAAATACAATCGCTTGAGTTTGCCGGTTTGGTAGGTATTGGTGCCGCAGCCATACAATTAAAAAATCCTAATATGTGCAGTGCTGCCAATATGTTAGTTAAAAAATCTGCTTTTAGTGCTGTAAACGGATATGAAGGTAATTTAGAAATTGGTAGTGGCGATGACGAATATTTATTACATAAAATATTTAAAAAATTCCCCCATCAGGTTTACTTTTTAAAAAGTTACCAAGCTATTGTACAAACGGGTGCTAATGCAACCCTAAAACAATTAACAGATCAGCGCAGAAGATGGGTAAGTAAAAGTACAAAGTATGAAAATCGTTACATTACTGCGGTGCTTGTGGGTGCTTATTTGTTTAATTTTTCAATTGCCTTAAATTTAACTTATGGTATTTATAACCATTGGTTTTTGTGGCTTGGTGTAACACAGCTAGTGCTTAAAGCTTTAACAGAAGGCGCATTTTTATTTTTTGTTACAAAGCTGTTTAACAAACAAAAATTGTTATGGCTACTGCCACTGGCCGAACCTTTGCATATTGTTTATGTTTTAGTTATTGGCATATGGGCAAATATAAATACCTATAATTGGAAAGGAAGAGATTTAAACTAATGGATTTAACGCTTAACGATATTGAATGGGAAATTTTAAATGCACTATATTTTGTAGAGCCGTTTCAACATGTGTTAGATGAAGTAAAGCAACCTGCGCCCATAGTTGCAGATTGCCTTAAACAACTTATACATAAAAAGTATGTTGTTGCCTTAGCCTGGAGCGATGAAAAGCAAGATTATGTAAAAACTTTTATGTATGATTCGGATAACATGCACATCTATCATTACCTGGCAACAAAAGATGGATTAATGGCTCATAACAGTAAATAGTTTTATGCTAACAAAGGTAAAAGGCATTGTAATAAATAAAATTAACTACAGCGATACCAGCGTAATTGCAAAGGTGTTTACCAATGTTTATGGGTTGCAAAGCTATTTAATTAGTGGCGTTAAAAACAATAAGGGACCCATTAAACAATCGCACTTAATGCCGTTAAATTTACTTGAGTTAGATGTGTACCATCAGCAACAAAAAAATTTACAACGCATTAAAGAGTTAAAGTGTTTACCTGTTTTAACGCAATTGCACTTTAACATAACCAAAAGCAGCATTGCATTGTTTATAGCCGAGTTGCTTCATAAAACCATAAAAGATGAGCATATTCCGGATGAAGCTTTGTTTACATTTTTGTATCATACCATACAAATTTTAGATGCCACCGATGAGGCTGTTACCAATTTTCCATTGTATTTTATGTTGCGGTTAAGTGCATATTTGGGTTTTGAACCCAAGCAAAACTACTCTTCGGTAAATAATGTTTTTTCTTTAGCTGAAGGTGCATTTGTAAGCAATGTTTTGTTTGAACCAACAGCGTGTAGTGAGCCTACGAGTGAAGCACTTAGTAAATTATTGGAAGCAGGTTTTGATAATTTACATGAAATTAAACTTAATGGTACGCAACGGCAAGCGTTATTTGATGAGTTAACGCGCTATTACGAATTGCACGAAATTGGTTTGGGAAATTTACATTCGTATAAAGTTTTAAAACAAGTTTATAGTTAACAAGCATGGAAATAATATTTTTAATAGTGGGCATTGCACTAGGCGCAGTATTGGGTTGGTTTGTAAAAAAAAGTAGTCAACCTAACGATATTGCAAAGCAGGAATTGGATGCGTTAAAACAAAAGTTTGCTGCACAACAAGCAGAAAGTGAATTATTAAAAGTACAGCAAAGAGAACTGGAATCAAAAGCAGATACTTTACAAAATAGTTTAACTCAAGCCAAGTCAGACTTAGCTGCTAAAGGTGCAAACGAGCAAAATTTAATCACAAAATTGGCTGAACAAAAGCAAGAGTTGGTTCAGCTTAAAGAACTGATGGCTAAAGAATTTGAGAATTTAGCCAATAGGATATTTGAAGAAAAAACAGAAAAGTTTACCAACCAAAATAAGTTAAACTTAGACCAGGTGCTAAGTCCGTTAAAAGAGCGCATTAAAGATTTTGAAGAAAAAGTACAAAAACACTACGATGAAGAAAACCGCGAAAAGGCATCGTTAAAAGAACAAATAACTTTGTTGCATGGCTTAAACCAACAAATGAGTAAAGAGGCGCAAAACCTTACACGTGCCTTAAAGGGCGATACCAAAGCACAAGGCAATTGGGGTGAGTTTATTTTAGAGAGTATACTAGAAAAGTCGGGCTTGGCAAAAGACCGTGAATACACCATGCAAACAAGTTTTACAACAGAAGATGGCAAACGTTTTCAGCCCGATGTAGTGGTAAATTTACCGGAAGGGAAATCGTTAATTATTGATAGTAAGGTTAGTTTGGTGGCATACGATAAATTTATTGCTGCCGATGACGATACAATTAAAAATCTGGCTATTAAAGAGCATTTGTTAAGCTTAAAACAGCATATTAAAGGCTTAAGCGAAAAAAATTACCAGCAGTTATATGATCTTAAAACACTAGATTTTGTACTGCTTTTTATTCCGGTTGAACCAGCGTTTGCCTTGGCCGTGCAACATGATAACCAATTGTTTAATGATGCTTTCGATAAAAATATTGTTATTGTATCGCCTAGTACGTTATTGGCAACTTTGCGCACAGTAGCCAGCATTTGGCGACAAGAAAACCAAAACCGAAATGCCATTGAAATTGCTCGTAAAGCAGGCGATTTGTATGATAAATTTACTGGTTTTGTAGATGATATGATCGACTTGGGTAAAAAGATGGATCAAAGCAAAAACAGCTATGTTGATGCCATGAAAAAACTATCTGAAGGACGTGGAAACCTGGTAGGAAGGGTAGAAGACCTAAAGAAAATGGGCGCAAAAGCCTCTAAATCTATTCCACAGGCTTTAATAGATAGAGCCACCGACGAGCAATAGTTGGGCTGAAGCCTTGACCTGTAATTTGTTACATTGTTGAATTTTTATGCCAAAATGGCTACAAAACTTTTTCTGGATTAATTTGTGCAGCAGGTTTAAAATTAGTGCTATTATTTACTAATTTTACACCCATTTAGGCTGTGTAGCCTGCAACAGATTTTATGATAGGAAACATTTTAAAAAGCATTACCAAAATTTTTGGTACCAAAAGTGAAAAAGATTTAAAGGAATTATATCCTTACGTTACACAAATTAACGAGGCCTTTGCTGCTTTACAAAATTTAAGCAACGATGCATTACGAGCAAAAACCGCCGAATTTAAACAAAACATTACCGAATACTTAAAGCCTATTGATGAGGAATTAGCAAGCCTTAAACAACAAGCCGAACAAAATGATTTGGGTTTGTTGGAAAAAGAGGCTTTGTTTAAACAAGTGGATGCGTTAAAAAAACAACGTGATGAAAAACTGGAAGAGGTTTTAATGGAAATTATGCCGCAGGCTTTCGCTGTTGTTAAAGAAACTGCTCGCAGGCTATCACAAGGCAACTTAGAGGTTACCGCTACCGAGTTTGATAAGCATTTGTCGGTTCAAACAAAACCTAAAAAACCGGTAACCATACAAGGCGATAAAGCCATTTGGAGCAATTCTTGGGAAGCTGCCGGAAACACCGTACAATGGAATATGGTACACTACGATGTGCAATTAATTGGTGGTATGGTATTACACCAAGGCAAAATTTCTGAGATGGCTACCGGCGAAGGTAAAACATTGGTAAGTACCTTACCGGCATACCTTAATGCATTATCCGGGCAAGGTGTGCATGTGGTTACTGTTAACGATTACTTGGCTCGAAGAGACTGTGAATGGAATGGCCCTTTATTTGAATTTCATGGTTTAAAAGTTGATTGTATAGATTATCATCAGCCTAACTCGCAAGCCAGAAGAAATGCCTATATGGCAGATATTATTTATGGAACCAACAATGAATTTGGATTTGATTACCTACGCGACAATATGGCCACACAGCCGGAAGAGTTGGTACAACGCAAACACCATTTTGCTATGGTGGATGAGGTGGATAGTGTTTTAATTGACGATGCAAGAACACCCTTAATTATTAGTGGTCCGGTTCCTCGCGGCGAAGAACAACAGTTTTATGCACTAAAACCGCGTATAGAAAAGCTGGTTGCTGCCCAGCGCCAATATGTTAGCACGGCATTAGCCGATGCAAAAAAATTAATTGCTGCCGGAAATGATAAAGATGGCGGTTTTAAATTATTGCAAGCTTACCGTGGATTGCCCAAAAATACCGGCTTAATTAAGTTTTTAAGCGAACAGGGTATGAGGCAAATTTTAACCAAAACCGAAAATTATTATTTGCAAGACCAGCAAAAAGAAATGAAAAAGGTTGACGCCGAACTGTATTTTGTGATTGACGAAAAACTAAATTCGGTAGATTTAACCGAAAAAGGTATTGAGTTAATTACCTCTAGCGGCGAAGACCCTCACTTTTTTATTATTCCTGATATTGGTGGCGAAATTGCTGAAATAGAAAAGCAACAAATTGCCGATGAAGAGAAGTTGAAATTGAAAGATCAGTTGATGCTTGATTTTACAGTAAAAAGCGAACGCATTCACACCATTAACCAGTTGCTAAAAGCGTATTGCATGTTTGATAAGGATGTGGAATACATTATACAAGACAGCAAGGTAAAAATAGTTGATGAACAAACAGGTCGTGTATTGGATGGCAGAAGATATAGCGATGGCCTGCACCAAGCTATTGAAGCCAAAGAGAATGTTAAGGTAGAAGCTGCAACACAAACTTATGCCACCATTACCTTGCAAAACTATTTTAGAATGTACCACAAACTTGCAGGTATGACGGGTACTGCGGTTACAGAAGCGGGTGAGTTTTGGGAAATTTATAAATTAGATGTGGTTGAAATTCCTACCAATAGGGCTATTTCGCGCAAAGACGAAAATGATATTATTTACAAAACCAAACGCGAAAAATACAATGCCGTTATTGATGAAGTTTATAAACTTACCGAAGCCGGCAGGCCTGTTTTGGTTGGTACAACCAGTGTTGAAGTAAGTGAGTTGCTTAGCCGCATGCTAACCATGCGCAAAATTAAACACAACGTATTAAATGCTAAACAACACCAGCGTGAAGCAGAAATTGTTGCAGAAGCCGGACAAAAAAGTGCTGTTACCATTGCCACCAACATGGCGGGTAGGGGTACCGATATTAAATTAGGCGAAGGCGTAAAAGAAGTGGGTGGTTTAGCTATTATTGGTACTGAACGCCACGAAAGCAGAAGGGTAGATAGACAGTTGCGTGGTCGTGCCGGTAGGCAAGGCGACCCGGGCTCTTCAAGGTTTTTCGTTTCGCTGGAAGATGATTTAATGCGCTTATTTGGTTCAGACCGTATAAGCAGCATTATGGATAAGCTGGGCATGAAAGAAGGCGAAAACATTGAACATCCTTTAATTACTAAAAATATTGAACGCGCCCAGAAACGTGTTGAACAAAACAACTTTGGTATTCGTAAACGTTTGCTAGAATACGATGATGTAATGAATAGTCAACGTGAAGTAATTTATACCAAACGTAGAAATGCCCTTAATGGAGAAAAACTAGAACTTGATTTTAACAATATGCTTGCAGATACCTGTGCCGAGATGGTTGAGTATTATCAAGATATTAAAAACTACCCGGAGTTTCAGCTAGAAATTATTAGATTGTTTACGCACGAAACAAGCATTACGCAAGATGAATTTATGAGCAGCAAGGCTCATACGTTAGCCGATAAGTTATTTGATGAATTATTGGCTCATTACCATAAAAAATGTGAAGACATGGCTGCTTTTGCAATGCCTGTTATTACAGATGTTTTCTTAAATCGTGGTCAGCAGTTTGAAAGCATTGGTGTTCCTATAACCGATGGCATACACAATATACAATTGCCCGTAAATCTTAAAAAGGCTTACGATACAAAAGGCAAAGAAATTATTAAATCGTTTGAGAAATTTTCGTCGTTGTGGATTATAGATAACGAATGGAAAGAGCATTTACGCGAGATGGACGATTTAAAACAATCGGTACAAAATGCTACCATAGAGCAGAAAGATCCATTGTTGGTATACAAATTAGAATCGTTTAATTTATTTAAAGCCATGCTAAGTCGTGTAAATAAAACGGTATTGGGCATGTTATTTAAAGGTCATATACATGTAGAAAATCCGGCAGAGGTTAAACAGGCTGAAGCCCCTCGTAAACAAGACCAATCGCGCTTACGAACCACACGAACCGATCAAATTTCGGCCGAACAGCAAATGGCGCAACAGGCTGCTTTAAATGCAGGCGAAGGTATTAAACAACAACAAATTGTTAATACTGTAAAAATTGGCAGAAATGATCCTTGCCCTTGCGGCAGCGGTAAAAAATTCAAACAATGCCACGGTAAAGACGAGGCGTAAATAATATAACCATGGAACTAAACCAACACATAGAGCATACATTGTTAAAGCCTGATGCTGTTAATCAAGATATAATTAGGTTATGCAACGAAGCTGTAGAAAATAAATTTTATGGTGTTTGTGTACCACAGTATTTCTTGCAGTTGGCAAAAAAAACCATTCGTAAAAACGATGTTAAATTAATTACGGTTGTTGGTTTTCCCTTAGGTTATGATACAGTTAGCAGCAAAGTAGAAGCTGCCAAAAAGGCAATTATATCGGGCGCATACGAAGTAGATATGGTTATGAATATTTCTGCATTTAAATCGGGCGACTATGCATACGTTCAAAACGATATTCAAAGTGTTGTTACGGTTTGTCATTTAAGCAATATTAAATGCAAGGTAATTATAGAAACCTGCTATTTAACCAATCAAGAAATTGAAATGGCTTGCAAAATTTGTGCAGATAGCGAAGCCGATTTTGTTAAAACAAGTACCGGTTTTGGTACGGCCGGCGCTACAGTAGATCATATAAAACTAATGCGTAAGGTATTACCTGCAAGAGTTAAAATTAAAGCATCGGGTGGTATTAAATCTAAACAAATGGCTTTAGATTTGATTAAAGCGGGTGCAAACCGTTTAGGATGCTCGGCAAGTGTTGCAATAATAAACGAAGCATAAAATGAAAATAGCAAAGTTTACATTATTAACCTTTATGCTGGTTTTGGCTTTTACCAATGTTAATGCTCAGCAAAATAATGTGTACCTAACCCCAGATGTGCAACTCGATTCTTTAATTCAAAAGCACAAAGATGTAAACCAACAAGTATCTATTTACGATGGCTTTAGAATTCAAATTTTCTCGGGCAATAACAGAAACAATGCAGAAGAATTAAAAACAGATTTTTTTAAACGCTTTCCAAATATTGGTTCGTACTTAATTTACCAACAGCCCTATTTTAAACTACGTGTTGGCGATTTTAGAAACAGATTTGAAGCACAAGAATTGTATTATCAATTATTAGATGCCTACGGGCAGGCCATCATTGTGCCCGATAAGATTAATACACCATCTATAAAATAAACAATTTAAATACAATCAATAAAGTATGAAAATAGTAACCTATAAAGTAAACGGAAAAATACAATCGGGCATTTTGCATAATGAGCAAGTTTGGCCTTTTGTTAAATTAGATATTACATTGCCCAACACATTGCTTGAGCTTATTGAGGCTGGCGATACTGCCATGAATAAAGCCAAAGCTTTAAATCAAAAAATTATTGCGGGTAATGTTGGTGTTGAACCCACACCATTAGCTGAATTAACTTTAGAAGCTCCTATACCAAATCCAACCAGTTGTAGAGATGGTTATGCTTTTAGACAACATGTAGAGGCTGCTCGCAGAAACCGTGGTGTAGCCATGATTGAAGAATTTGATCAATACCCTATTTTTTATTTTACCAACCATAATGCGGTACAAGGTCCGGGCGAGGTGCGTTGCATGCCCGACCACTTTGAAAAATTAGATTTTGAATTAGAAGCAGCTATTGTTATTGGTAAAAAAGGTAGAAATATTACTGCAGAAGAAGCTGATAATTATATTGCCGGATATATGATTATGAACGACATGAGCGCGCGTACGCTGCAAATGGAAGAAATGCTTTTAAACCTAGGCCCGGCAAAAGGCAAAGATTTTAGCACTGTTATTGGTCCGTATTTTGTTACTACCGACGAACTTGAGCCTTATCGCATACCTGCCAAACCTAATCATGTAGGCAATAATTTTAACCTAAGCATGAAGTGTTGGGTAAATGGCAAACTTGTTAGTGAAGGTAATATGGGCGATATGGATTGGACATTTGCTGAGATTGTTGAACGCTGTGCTTATGGCGCAGATATTTTACCGGGCGATGTTATTGGCAGTGGTACGGTTGGAACCGGTTGCTTTTTAGAATTAAATGGAACCGGATTACTACACGATAAAAACTTTAAACCACAATGGCTTCAAGATGGAGATGTAGTAGAAATGGAAATTACCGGATTAGGTAGGTTGGTTAACACCATTAAAAAAGAACAAACCGATTTTAGTCTACTAAAAAAGAAAAAGAAAAATGGTTAACCGTTTTTGCAAGGTAGCTTTAACCGAAGGTTGGAGCTACCTAATACTGCTTTTTGTTGCCATGCCATTTAAATATTTATTAGGCATCGACATACTTGTAAAAATTGTAGGTTGGGCACATGGGGCTCTTTTTGTAGCTTATATGTTGCTGTTGTTGCAAATTTGGATAAAACTAAAATGGCCTTTTATGAAAGTGTTTTGGGCCGGGTTTGCAGCACTAATTCCATTTGCCACTTTTATACTCGAAAAACAGTTGAAAAAAGAATATCCAAACGGGTAATTATTTTAAGCTGTTTATATTCCTATTTGTGTTTTTATTTTGTCAGCCATTAAAAAGCCTCTAAAACATTCAATGTTGTTAATCTTGTTTTAGGTATAATCAAAATTCAGGTAGTTTATTCTTTTTTCCACCTTTGCTTCTCCAAAGGTGGAGCCAAAGGAGCCAAGCAAAGCCAAA
>VFQQ010005061.1_pt1 | contig 11187 bp, 16 predicted proteins | sample 3512341 | NCBI WGS metagenome assembly VFQQ01 (sample SAMN10412373, study PRJNA504923) | tailings metagenome | isolation source: Relicate 2 Philex TSF1 revegetated site | place: Philippines: Tuba, Benguet | collected 2017-08-29
CTCATGCGCTGCAACTGAGCCTGCAGATTGTCGCGGACACGCACACACACACACACACACACACACACACACACACACACACATCAAACTGTGAGCGTAATGCCGCGTACTAAGCAGCATGTCCTTGCTATTGCTCTGAGCGAGCGTATGGATAGACTGACAAAGGCCCAGACATACACGCACCCACACACACACACACAGCGCAGTACTCACCTCTTTCTCATCGATGGCTAGCTGCAGTGTGGCCAGCACGCTCTCGTGCTCGTGGCACAGACGGTCCTTCTCAGCGTTGGCGTCGTTCAGCTTGCGTTGCAGCGGCGCGATGAGCTCCTGAAGCTGCTCGCGGTCTGTCTGCTCCTGTGAGGACAAACAAGCCACGCAGGGCACACGATGAAGGCATCCTGGGAGTACAAGCTTGCCTTGTTTGAAAGCGCAAGTGTGTGAGTACCAGTACAGGGCACAACAAGGCAACTGCTGGGCAGCTGGGGACACAGGTGGTGCACTTCGCTGGCTGCTACCCACAGCCAAACAAGCGAAAGCCATGACTGGCACTTTGCTGATAGTGCACCAAACTGACCGTTGCGAGTTGCTGTTGGGAGTCTGCCAGCTGTTCAGCCAGAGAGGCGTTGATCTCTTCCTTCTTTTCACTGGCTGCCTGCAGCTGCGCCAGCTCGCCCTTCAGCTGCTCGACAGCCGCCTGCAGCCCAGCCACCCTCGCCTCGTGCGCCGTGCACGCCTCACTGTGCTGCTTCAGCAGGGCCTCTTTCTCGGCTGTGTGTGCTGTGTTGCTGGCATTGATTGCGTCTTGCACGGCCGTTTCTTTCTCAGCCTGCAGCTGCTTGCACGTGGCAGCGACCTGCTCGGCTGCGGCCGCAGCCTGCGCATCCCGCTCGTCGCGCAGCTGCGCCAGCTGCTGCTGCAGCTGCTCAGCCGTCGACGCAGCCACGGCGGCGGCGGCCGCAGCAGCGACGGCCTCCTCCTCCAGCCGCACCTGCACGGCTGACAGCTGGGCAGTCGCAGCCTGCAGCTGGTGTTGTGCGGTGGCGAGGTCGTGCTCTGCTGTGGCGTAGCGCTCTGCTAGGTCTTTGACGTGCTGAGCCCAGGCACCGTCCTCGACAGCAAGGCCCAGGGCCTCTTTGCACTCAGCGACCTGCCTATTCAGCTCGCGTGCAGCAGTCTCAGCCTCGTTTCTGCATGTAGACACCACACAAGACACATTTTGGGTTCTCCTTTACCCCATGCTCTGCACCCCGCTGAGATGACGATTCTTTGTGAAATTGTACATGGGTTGCTTGCTGGCAGGGCCGGTGGCAGACGCGAACCTGAAGGCGAGGCAAGCACTTACCTCTCATCGTGTGCCACGCGCAGCTCTGCCTTGAGATTGATCTCCTGGGGCGTGCCACCAGTGATAGACGTCTGCGTGTACACACACACACACACACACACACACAAACACACACACACACACACACATGTGCCGTGAGCCTACCAGCAAGCGCAACACACAAGACTATCCGGCGGCCGCCAAACTGGGCTCGTGCGTCTGTGGCCTTCTTGTGAGGCAGCCCATTCTTCTTGCTCGCAACCAGCCCATTATACCTTGCAAGCATCCAACTGGCGTGCTATGTATGGTCCATGCTGTCTAGCAGCCAACAAGGTGGTCAATACTCACGAAGGGTGTGGCAGGTGTGCCGTTGGGAAGGCCAGCACGCGTCTTGTGGGAAGTAACAGGCGTAGTCGTGCTTGACCTGAGCAGCTCAACATTCGCCTTGCGTCCACGGGCTTTCTCCATGGCAAGGGCTCCCCTGCGCACCACACCGCACGGTACACGCATTGCGCGCCACACGCAAAGGTAAGTACTGATTACGCGCCCTGCTACGTGTCGTAAGAAGACACCCACGAGCGGCCTACTCCCAGCCTTGACACGGCTCCTGTTGCACTCAATCTTGCTGCATTTGTGATTGCTGATTGTGCTGTGCCCGCACTCACTCGAGCTCCTTCTTCTTCTCTTCCAAATCCTTGTTGTACTGCTCAAGCTGCTGCACCCTCGCCGTGGACTCGTCCAGCTTTCCTTGCGTCGCTTGCAGTTCACCTTCCTTCTTGCCCTGCGTGCGCGCGGAGCAGAGGTGCGGGCTCAGTGCCAAGCGTGCGGGACCTGAAGCGGGCGCCAACGATGGGTCGTGCGCGGTCCACGTCGCCGACCCGCAGTTTCCCTGTCTTGCGGCCTGCTGGTACCCGCAAGGTGGAGCCAGGTAGCTCGCGGACTCACCAGCTGCTGCTTCAAGGCCTCGTTCATTCTCTGCTGGCTCTCCAGGTCCTCGCGCAAGCTTGCTGACACTGCCTCCTCCTTTGAAAGCTCGTCCTCCGTCCTGCAGATCAGAGGCGCCACAACGCAGATCAAGCATCGCCACAGGCTGCAGGTAGCTCTGATGCAGCCCGCGGGCAGCGCGTAGGGCTAAGAGCAGGGCTCTGACGTAGGCCTGACAGGACTGCGGCGTGCCCACGAACCTTTTCAGCTTTGCGTCGCACCACCATAGCAAGCCGACAAAGGCAACGGCTGCTAAGGCCACGTAGAGTGCCATCCCGTCGAGCGCCATGGGAACACTCAAGGGGCAGCCAAGCCTCCACAGGGTGGTCTACTCGCCAGGGGCAGGGTCGCCCATCGCTGCTAAGCTGGAGTGCTCCCCACCACTTGTAGTGCTGTGCTGCTTGATGAGCACTGATGATGCTGTCACTGCTGCTGAAGCGGAAAGGTCCCATCCAACCAGGAATTCGAATCGTCGGTTGCAATACAAATCGTTATAGTTGCAGAGACGAGACAACATCCGCACGCAACACAGCCCGCAACACAGCACGCAACACAACACAACACGACCTAGCATGTCAGCAAGGCAACACACGCAAGGAGCAAGCGCATACACAGTAAACTGTTCACAAGGGCACAAGGGTGTAAGCACAGCACATCCGTGCTTCAGAGCAACGCGCTGTCTTGCCACATTCGGCTTGCACAAGTCAACACAGCTTAGCATCATGCCGTGCGGAAGAATGGCAAACAGAGACCTGAATGAATAGCCTAATCTACGCGCAGTACACAATGTATCTGTCATCAAGGAACACATGGACACCCGCCAGTGGATGCAACTGGCCGCTGCAGCTACTTATCCGTACAAGCACTGGGCAGTCCGTCTGTGGCGTGCTAGCCTTGCAGCAAGTCCGATAGCTTCAGACCGGGGGCTGCATTGTGCTGATGAGGTGCAGGCTGCTTCGGCGGCAGTGGCAGTGATGGCAGATCCACCACGACCTGCGGGGCGCCATTCAGGCCTACAGAGAGCACCAGAGGAGGCAGGGACGAGCCCTGCTGGGGCCCTAGAAGCTGGTCCAGCTTAACCTGCGACCAAATCGCATCAGCTCGCACCCACGTCTGCGACCTGCCTGGCTGGGCCTCGCACACTGCCATTGAGACACTGCTGTCAAGTGCTGGCCTGCTGACACGGCTGCAAGTGCCGCGGGGCCTGCTGAGACTCTCAATGTGCTGCGGTTGGGTCGTGACCAGCAACTCAGGCCGGAGCGCGATGCGCGAGCCGCCCACCTGCGGTGCTCCTGGCTGTTGAGGGACTGGCATATGCTGCAAGCACAGACAATGCATAGGAGGAGGAGAATGTGTCAGTGTCAACGTGATGTGCTGGGCTGCGATGACCGGGGTGGGTGCGATGACCGCGGCATGCGCACCATGAGCTTCCGCGAGCGCACACTGGACTCGAGACATGCTGTGCTTGCGACAAGGGCGCACAGCAGGATGAGGCAGCAATGCGTCGCTGAGCTGCGTCGTGCTCGCTGCATCGGCGCGTTTGACAGGTCTGACTCGTGTGTCACGAGGTGTGCTGCTGATTGCTGAGCCTTTGTATGTTCTTCTGTATGAGCTCAGTGCTGGCCATTCGCGACTGGGATGCAGGGCAGAAGCTTGACAGGCTCTGCTTGCGCCAGGCCTGCCGCCACGGCTGTGTCGCTTCCTCCGTGCGCGTAACGAGTGTGACAAGTGCGTTACACGCACTGGGCGTCAAGTAACAACAGCGTGGCGGCATGTATACAGTGCGCGCGTAGACGAGGGTGTACCCAAACGGGGTAGCCGCAGGGTACAAACATGAGTAGTACAAACATGAGAGTAACCAGCGTAAACGGCCGCTGATCAGCACAACTGCGCCCTAGAACAGCGGAGCGGTCAAAACTCAGCCGAGATTGCATCGTCCAACCATACAAACACATGTACATGTCAACAAAACTGATCACAGAACCGTGATGCAAGTTACTGCCTTTGCCCTGTCAAAACGTCACTGGCCCCGCGCCCGGCCCTGCCTGCCATGTGTCTCTTTCAGCCACGCGCCTCACACTTGGTTGCTGTACAGTTGTCTACTCTAGTTGTTCTTGCCTTTGCCGCCGCGCCGCTGTCTCTGCCGCGGCGCGCCGCTGGCCGCCCCAACGGTGACCAATTCGTCCGCCTTTGCCGACACTGTCGCTGTCGCCACTACTGCCTCATTCTTCTGCCCACTGCTACTATGACTGCCATTGGTACCGTTGCTATGTGTGCTCACATGACCGTTTGGCACGGCGCTGCCATTTGAGGCTGACACTGATGCTGGCATCGACGTGCTAGCTGTACTAGCACCGGGAGCTGCTATAGGGCTAGGTACTGTGCTTGTGGATGGTCCTACACTACCTGGATTAAGACTGCTGGCTGACCCTGACGCTGATGCTGGCTGTGTGTCTGTTGTAGACTGGCTGGCCCCTGCGCCCACCATGGCCGGCAGTTTGAATGGCAGTTGTGGTCCGTTTCCTGACCATGTGGCGATGAGGCTGGCTACGAGGATGGCTCCGCTGCCTGCCCAGGCCTTTGGGCCCATGCCGTCATCACCGAGGACAAGGAAGGCCATGATGGCTGACCAGATGGGGGTGAGGGAGTACACGACCCTGACACACACACACACACACAGACACAGACAGCATTCATGTCTACATCCGCACACCGCCAGTCCAAACGTAGGAGGATATGTAGAAGGCCTGTACCAGCCGCTGTGCGCATTAATGAATTGTGTGTATGTGTGTGTGTCTACACTCACTGTGCTAGTGTGGCAGGTACTGTGGCCTGTCCCTTGGTCTGAAGGTACGTGGCTAGAGCACCAGGGCCCAGCGCTGAGTACGCGATCTGCAAGCACACAGACAACACCGGAACCGTGCTCGTACGGAACGTGCTGTCGGTGCTGGATGCGCTGACAGGCCAGCTAGCATGTGTGCAGTTATGGTGAGCTTTAGAATGTGATTGGGCGAGGCAAGTGCCTGAGCAAGAAGTGAGCATATGCTTGCAGCACCCACCAGGAACCAGTCCCAGGGTGTCTGTTGTCCTATCGAGTCTGTGAGCCCGTCAAAGCTGGCTGTCGCTGAGGCAAGCCACACCATGCTGGCAGCCCCCAGTGTGAACTTCTTCACTGCTGTGAGGTCCACGGAGTTGAACTTAGGCGATGAGAAACCTGCACGGACAATGCATGCCCGCATACACGGACGTTGTGTTAGAACGCCGTGCAAGTGCATTACCCAGAGTCTTCACAGACCCAGGCCAGGATGCATTGCAAGTGAACAACGCGTTCACGTGACTACCCAGAACCAGGGTTGGGCTGGTGGCGTATCTCATGACAGCCAAAGTGGCCGAGCCATGTGTCGGTCTGCATGGCCATCCTTGCGTGCAGCTCAGGCTCTTATCCTGCCAGTAAGCGTGAGTCAGAAACACGTACCGAGTCTTACGGTAGCCAAGCTATAGAACAGGCACGCGCCCAAAAGGTACAGATCACCCACAGCGATAGGGCTGTCAGTCGCCGCAGACAGCGCGTCGCTCGCGGGCGCCGCGCCATCGAGCGCGATAAGACACGTGCCGGAGAGCGCGAGCACAGCGGCGCCCCAGATGCGGCTGCTGACTTTCACGCCCGCTAATGCAGACAGCACGGGTACCAGCACTGCTGTGAGCTGTACGAGGAAGCCTGCGCGTGTGGCGCTGGTGAGTTGTAGACCCATGGCTTGTAGACTCGTCCCGAGGAAGTTGTAGATGCCTGCGAGCCACGCAACGCACAGTGTATGTCAACTGTGCCCTGTCAGGCGTTGTCAACGCACACACCGTGCGGCCATGTGCGTCACAGCGTTTGGGTCGAGCCAGGTGCAGATAACCCTTGTCAACGCGCACACCGTGCAACTTTGCGCGACTGCTTCTGCGCGCATAGCCACATGCCTAAACTACGTTCCGGCACAACCTCTACCTTTAGACCTGCACAACCAGGTGTGTGTGTGTGTGGGTGGGTGGGTGAGACTCACCAAGCTCGATGCCTGCTATGAGGACCCAACTTGACGTCCTCGCAAGAAAAGGTACGTTTTCAGCTTCTGCTGTCGTTGCGCTTGTGCTGGGTGTAGCCGTGCTGGCCTGCAGGGCTCGCTGGCCGATGTCACACTCGCTGCCTGCTGCTGGTAACTGTTGGTGCACAAATGCTGCGAGGCATAGAGGAGGAACCCACAAACTTAGTCAGTAGATGAGCAATCACAGGTCGGCTGCTCCCACTGATTGGTGCTGGTCTGGCTGAGTGGCAGGGACCTCGTGTGCAAGACCTGGCCCTGTCAGCTATCACAGGACGACGGAGCTGCGTGCTAAACAACAGTCTGGCTGTGCGCGCCCATGCCACTGTGTGCGCGAGCTGACACATCGTGCAGGCCGCACCTGTGCCCTCCTCGGGTGTCAGCGGCAGCCTGCTGGTCTCGTCATCTGATGTCTCTGACTCCTGGGATGCTGAGATGTCTGGATGGTGCTTGTGTTCGTGTTTTGGCTTCACAGCCAGCGCCACAGCGAGCGCGCCCGCTGCAATCGCTGTTCGGATGCCAGTGAGGGTAGCTGGCTCAAGGTGGTGTGGCGAGTCGTAGAGCCATCGGATGACAGGGTTGCTGCACACAGATAAACAAACACGCTTGCAAGTGTGCGGCCTGGACACCTCATCCCTGTGCGCGCTGAGGCCTTTGTTTCCGAGCACACTGCTGTAGGACCTGCCACTCACTATGAGCCCCAGAGCATCGTCACTATCACCAGCGTGGACAGCGCGCCAGCCATATCCGCTGCCGCGGCTGGTTGTGCTTGCGCAGGTGCCTCCTCCTTCGCTGCCTTGGTTTGTACACTCCTTGCGCGTGCACGGCTGCAGACTTGGCGCCCTGCACATACTGGCGGAACTTGATGTGGCTGCGCCGGGATGCACACTGGCCTTCTACATGTTCCACATTGTGGCACATACACGAGGGATGCCCCTGATGCTGCATTCCTCTGTCTAAGGCACTTCATCTCGTAGCAGCACTGTACAGGCAACAGTGAGCGCTGAGCTAAGGCCCCAAGAAAGCCACTGGGCCCCACAGGGCTTCCTGAAACTTTTTGCGGTTTCTGCCAGGGCAACCTCAACTTCGTCCTTTTGCCTCTGTTTAGCCTCCTATGAGCGTATGGATGGGTAAGGAGTAGTTGCAGATGGGGACTCGAGGCTACAATGTCTGGACCACAGCCGAGGAGGACGCCCTGCGAAAAGGCGTCAAGAAGCACGGCCTCGGAGCGTGGGAGATCATTCGTAAGGATCCAGAGTTCAAAGTCCTCGAGTGAGTGTGCGTCAGCGCCCAGGCCGCAAAGAGTCAGCCTCGCAGAGAAGCCCTAGACCGCGACTAAGCCCTAGCGTTCCTTCTGAAACGAGGATCAGTCGCAAAACGCCCAATACAGGGTTTCAACAGGCTCGCAGGGCCATGCGTCGTGACATCACCCAGCTCGCAGCTGGCAGTTTACGCTGGCCGGAGCTTCTCTGCAGCGAGTCAGGGCTTTCACGCAGCGCACACTGGGGTTTACCTCTGTGCGTGCAGGAATCGAACTGGCGTGCAGCTTAAGGACAAGTTCAGAAAGTGCGTGTCAAGTTCGGCGCCTCAGCGGCAGCAGTGCTTTTTCTCAGCCTGGCGTCAGGGTTTGCAGCAAACCCTACACCCTACACAATGTTGTGCACTCTCCTGCACTTGCAGCTTGGTCAAGTTCCGACACATCAGCCTAGAAGAATCAAAGGGCTTCAAACCCAAGGGGTCAGGGCCATGGAGCAGGAAGCACACAGCCCTCACCGCGTCCAGGGAGAGGTAGGCTGAAGCAGGCGTAGGGTCATATGCGTGAGCTGTCACGGCGGGGGGAGAGGGGGAGATTGAGTCCGGCGTGGTGTCTGGGTCGGCGCGCGCTTTGTGCAGGTCCGTCACCCCAAACGATGTCAGCATCGGCGTGCAGCCCGCGGAGGAGCGGGAGAACACGGAGGAGCACGCTGCTGCGCTCCTGGCGCTTGACGTAAGTAGCGCAGAGCAGATGGAGCGCACAGGGTTGCAGGCAGGCAGGCACAGACGGGCGCTGCTAGGCACTGAAACTCCATTGCCATGTCTGCTCACTAGCCATCTGTGCCCCGCCTCTCTCACGCGCAGGCGGGCAAGTCTCAGGGGGACACTACAGCATCAGATGCAGGGGTAAGGGGCTGAGCACACGTCTAGTTGTCCGCAGCAGTACAACATTCGTATACACCTCTTATGTTTGGTCCAGTGAGTCAACCACGCGTGTTGACGGGAACGCGGCTTTGCCTGCAGGGCCACAGCGGCGGCAGACGGAAGCGGCGCCGATCGCAGGAGAATCTCAGCTTTGGTGAGGAAATACTCAACATGGTGAGTAAATACTCATGCTGCAGCACAGCGCCTCAGCCCAGTGCTTGACAGCCGCCCTGGCGTTTCAATCACTCTGCAGGCATCTACGACCAGCGCCGATACCAGGCAGATGGCACGCTACGAGATGACACCGAGCTGACAGAATCGGACGAGAACAACGGCAACCGGCCGCCGCGGCAGCGGCGCAGCACAGGCGGCACCAGCGCGCTGCGGAGGAGTCGTGGCCGCAGTCGACGTCGCAACGTGGATGATGAAACGACAGAAACGACCACTGAGGAAGAAGATTACGTAAGCGAGGAAGAGGTGAGCTGCACGCACAGCCAGCTTTGACGCAGATGGTCGCAGCCTGCATGGCACTTGCACCAACAGCTGCAGCAGCAGCAGCAGCAGCAGTATTCGGAAGGCTGCGACTGCTGTCAGTCAGCTAGGTGTCAGGGCAGGGTGGGTAATGCATAAGCGTTCATACCATTGTGGCTGGGAGGGTCGTGTGTGGGGATGTGAAGGGGTGTTGTGCTGTGATGTGCATGGGTGCGGCTGCAGGCAGCAGAGCAGCAACGGCCGCGGCAGCGACACCCGCAGCAGCAGCAGCCAGCCGACGACAGCTACATCGTCGATTGCCCTTGCGGCGTCACGTTTGATGACGGTCATATGATGGTGGAGTGCGAGTCGTGCAAGACATGGGCGCACATCGGCTGCCTGCAGTACCAAGCCGCAGCCAACCCGGCAGTTATCAACTACGACTTCAACAACTACCAGTGTCTCAGCTGTCAAGGCAAGCTCAATCCAATGGCAGCGGCCATAGCGCTCACAACGAAGGCCAACAAGCAGCGGCAAGCCAGCGCAGCAGACATGGGTGGGCTGATAGACCCCACGGGCATGCTTATGCCAGGGATAGCCATTGGGCTGGGGAGCCATACAGACGCGGGCATGCTCGCGCGGCTGGGGCTGGCGAACGGGGACGTGGCAGGCAATGGTGCGAAGCAGCTGAAGCGGGAAGCCACGGGGTCTGGGTCGCTCGGTGTGCTGCATCCCGTGTTATCAACGGGTGCGTTGCAGACCCCGGCGTACCTAGACTCCCTCTCGCTGTTCCTGGCAGCGGCGGCGCGGCCGTCGAGTGCGCTGGGGCACCGGGGGCCTAACAGCCCACGCAGCAACCCAACATCGCCGTCCAAGGGGGCACACAGCCGCAACGGCATCCGCGCGCCGGACGCGGCGGTGGGCAACCACGAAGCCTTCGACAAGCTGCTCGCCGCGGCCAACGCGCCGTCGGCGGCGCCGGCCGACGACGGCGCCGCTGCAGTCACGGTGAAGGTGGAGCCCGGCGCGGCGTCGCCGACGTCGATGCGGCGCGCGGCGAGTAACGCCGGGGCTGCTGCGACGGCGGGCGGTAGTGGGGATGGTCAGCCGCAGGGTCCAGGGGCGGGTGGGACTGGCGTTGCTGGTGTGACTGTGGTGGGTCGGCCTGCGTCAAGGGGTCCTGTGGTGGCCACAGAGATGTTTGGGGACTCGGATGATGACCTGCACCACTCTGCAGCGTTGGCGCACCTGTTTGCGGGGCACCCAGGCGGTAACGACAGGCTGCTGCAGATGATCTCTGCCAACCGTGCAGCTACACCATCACAGGTGCGCATAGCAATGTTGCCAGCTGCCTCCCTTGTCAGCTACCAGCGTATGAGGCCTTCCATACAGACATGGCCATGCCTTTGATGTGTGCTACGGCTGATGAACATTTGTACTGAAGACGTGATTTTGTGTGTGTGTGTGTGTATGTGTGTGTGTGTGTGTGTTTTCTGTACGCAGATGTTCCTCGAGCAGCTCATGCGTGGCGCAACACCAGACATCACACTTGCACCGCTCATTCAGGGCGCAGCGCTCCAAGGGGCTGCCGCAGCAGCCGCAGCAGCAGCGCAAGCACAGCTGCACTACCTCCACCAAGCCAGTCTCGCAGCGGCCCAGCCACACCCTGTACTGGGAGGGGACCTGGGGACACTGCAGCAAAACCTAGCGGTGAGAGGACTGTGTGCACTGGCACCCGTTAGACGCCTCTGTAGTGTACGATTTGAGTGCTAGCCAGCAGATCTCACCTAAGCATTGGGATGGCTCGCCTGAGCAGTCATCACTCAAGCGAGCATGCGTGTGTGTGTGTGTGTGTGTGTGTGCAGGCTGCTGTGGCAGCTCAGACCAGCGCTACACAAGGTGGAGCGGGAAGCGCAGCGGGCACATCAAGCAACCCAGATTCAAAGGCAAACGACAAGGTGGGACATCATACCTCTTGTCCTTACATGTTACCCCACCACCAATTGACCTGTGCACAATTCAACAGCGTGCTCTTGGATGCGTAAGGCCTCTGGACGTTACATGCCTTCAGTGCGACTGTTTGTGTGCGTTCACCTGGATGCAGGGTCGGGCAGTGAACCCCGAAGACTTGCTTCAATACGCAGCCGC
>VFQQ010005062.1_pt1 | contig 11186 bp, 15 predicted proteins | sample 3512341 | NCBI WGS metagenome assembly VFQQ01 (sample SAMN10412373, study PRJNA504923) | tailings metagenome | isolation source: Relicate 2 Philex TSF1 revegetated site | place: Philippines: Tuba, Benguet | collected 2017-08-29
CCACCCGGCGCCTGCACCCTGCCCCCGCCCCCACAGCCCTCCCAGCGTCCACCTGCACCTGCTGCTGTCTAGCCCTCGACATAGATTCATTTGACTTTTGATGGTGAAGCTGATACTTTGATGACAGACCCTGCTTTTCCACACCTTCCGTTAATTTCATTTCCCCACACCCAGCGCCCTGCCCAGCGCCCTGTTTGCCTGAACCGATTTTGCCCTGCTTCCCCACCTGTGCACATCTTGCTAGAGCAGCCGTGTTACGTAGCCCTGTGCCCGTGTTTGATTGCGACCTGAACAACTTTGAGCAACCTGCCTTCATATACGCATATGCACATGCATGTAATACTACCACCCGGCCTGTTACAAACTGAGCAGCAGGTGCCCAGTTCACCGCTGCCGCCGCCGCCTCCCGCACAGCACAGCAGGCATGATGCGGCCCGCGACGCGGTTCGGGCATTGCATCGCGCCTTGCACATTACACTGACCCAATTCACAGCTTCTTGCGTCTCCAGCTTGCTTCCTCGCACCAGCGCGTGGCTCCACCCCAACGCGGCCCGCGCTGTGCCTCGGCGCGGCTTTGCGCCCTCTCCTCGCGTCCTCCGGGAGTTGCTAACACGACAGCAGCGCCGCCCACGACGCTGCAAGGCATGCCGCGCTCTGGCCTCAACCGGCGGCGCCCCGCCGCCGCCGCCCACGCGGCGGCAGCGGCGGCCATTGCCGCCCTGCTGCTGCTTTCGGCCTGCATCGCACCTGCGGCAGCTGAGACGACCGCTGACACGGCACAGCAGGTTGCAGTCAGCCCGGCGGCGACAGCTGCCGCCGCCACGGGCGCCGATGCATCGCCCTCGCCAAGCCCGATTGAGGCGCCATCAGCCAGTCCCTCGCCAGATCCCGAGCCCTCCCCATCCCCCTTTCCATCCCCTTCCCCCTTGCCTTCTCCATCGCCCTCTCCGTCTCCCTCGCCCTCGCCCACACTGTTGCCATCCCCATCCCCTTCTCCCTCTCCCTCTCCCTCGCCCTCTCCCGCCCCCGCGAGCCCCTCTCCTTCGCCCTCGCCCTCGCCCTCGCCGGCTCCATCCAGCCCCTCTCCTTCCCCCAGCCCCAGCCCAGCCGCCTCGCCGCCGCCCTCGCCGTCCCCAGCGGCATCCCCGCCGCCACCCCCATCTCCCTCTCCTAGCCCTTCACCACCGCCGGCCCCTGCCGCCGCTCCTGCCACATACTCGCTTGTGCTCCAGCTGACCGGCACCAACCTCTCGCCATGGAGCAGCGCTAAGGCCGGCCAGCTGCTTGCGGGGGTGCAGGCCAGCCTGCAGGCCGCCAGCCTGGCGGTCAACGGTACCGACGTGGTACTGGTCAACATCACAGCCACCAGCGCCAGCGGGCGGCGCCTGGCGGCAGCAGCCATCCCCAGCATGTATGCACTGACCCAAGTGGCGGTGCTACAGGTGCGCCGCTGTCCAGAGCCAGCGATTGCAAGGCTAGCAGCCTGGGTGATGGCGTTGCTGGGTGGCATGCAGGGGTGGGCAGGGAACATTCTTGCACATACTGCACGCAAGCAGCCCAAGGCAAATGCTCTGCACAGCACGCTGAGCCTGACCTGCTTGCACATGCAATGGCTCTCATCCTCAGCTGCCCTTGAACTGCCGCCCTGCCGACTGCAGGTGGTTGTAAACTCCACCAACAGCTCGACTGCGCTTCAGTCCGCCCTGGTGACCTCCATCTACGACGGCACCCTGGCTGTCCGCTTGCGCAGCAACGGTGAGAGATTGCACCAGTCTGAGGATGAATTATGCGAGTGTGCACCAGCCCTGCTTGGTGTCGCAAGTGGCAGCACGCACTCTGAATTTGCTTTCTCCACTCTGATCATCTTTGGTTCTACATGCAGTTCAACCACCAACCAACGCGTCTCACATCTTCCCTCCTGCAGGTCTGGCCGTCACCCAGGCGGCCGCACTCTCTGTCTACGCGGGCACCGCAAGCCCTCCCTCCGGCCTGGCACCCCTCAGCCCCTCCCCCTCACCTTCACCTGTGCTGGACAACACCACCCAGCCGGCCAGCGCTGATGGTGGCATGCCCATTGCAGAGATTGCAGGCATTGCCGGCGGCGCGGGCGGCGCCGTGCTGCTCACAGGTGCGGCGGCAGGGGGCAGGGGGTTGAGGCGTAACGCACCGCTGTTCCAGTGGCAGCCAAGCGGAGGATCCATGACACGGCGTGCTGAGGCAGGCATTGAGTGCTAGCCATTCCGGTGTCCTGGCTGCCTGCAAGCTCCCTCTACCATGCTGCCATGCTGCCAATCTGACTAAGCATGCCTCCTGCCCTCCCTCCTCCTGCATTTGCAGGCGCCCTGCTCATCTGGCTCAAGCTGCGGCGCTCATCAGCAGACGGTGCTACTCCCAAGGAAGGAAGGCGCTCGGCCGACATCCGCCGCGCCTCTAGCGCCACAACCGCCGACCTGGAGGGGGCAGCCACTCCTCGCTTCCGCCAGCCCATCACCCCCCGCCGCTCGGCGCTCAAGCACTCATCCTCTTCAGGCAGCCAGCGCGGGGCCATCAGCCTGCACGCGGCGGCGCACACCGGCCCGGGTTTCAGCTTCCCCATGCCGCCGACCGGCCCGCAGCTGGTGCCGGGCGTACACCTCATGCCTCGCGCGCCTCCCTCTGTGTCCAGTACCAGCGGCCTGAAGCCCAACGTGGCGCGCACCATGGCCGCGGTGCAGAGCATGCGTGAGGCGCAGGCCAGCCAGCGGGCACAGCAGGCGGAGCGCGCGCAGCAGGCAGAGCGTGAGCGCTCGCAGCAGGCGGCGGAGCAGGCGGCGATGCGCGACTACCTGCGCTCCAAGCCCCCTCAGGTGAGCTTGGTTAAAAATGCAGCTTGCTCACCCAAAGTAGCTAAGACCAGGCTGTTGAGTGTGCTTTCAGGGTGCCAGCCTGCTGTCTGGACAACTGGCTGCCTCTTGCCGGCCAGCCCAGCATCCTCACCACCCTTTTGGCTGGCTTACACTGCATCCCTTGCCACTTTCCTGCTTGCAAGCTTGACAGGCTCTGCCCATGCCTTGCCTCCAATGCAGGTGGTGTGGGAGGACGAGGCGGCCCGTGCCGCCTCTCGCGAAGCCCTGGCACGCCCCCAGCACCACCGCCTCTCGTCCCAGGGCGGCAGCAGCCGCCACTCCCAGAGCGGCGGCCAGGCTCACGTGCCGCCATACGGCCTCGGTGGCGGCTCTGGGCTGGGCAGCGCTGCCCCCTCCGAGACAGGCAACAGCGAGATCTCGGTTGACATTGGCCCCGCCTCTGTGCTGAGCGGCTGGAGTGGGCGCAGCGCCGCCACGGTGCAGCCGGTGCCCCGTCGCCTTACGGGCACTGGCGCCTGGGCAGGCTCCCATGCTGGCTCCCATGCTGGGTCGCACGCTGGGTCCCATTCTGAGCACCCAGCCACGGAGCAGCTGCGGCGTGCAGCGGCACGCGTCCAGCCGGGCAGCCCGCGCAGCAGCGCCGCAAGGGCGGGCCGACCGTTTGCAACCAAGGTGCGCAGCGCTGTGGTTTGACTGGGTTGAAGCGCCTGCACCTTGCATTGATTGTGCTCAAGCATTAATCAAGCATAACTATTGCTGCAGGCCTATCAAGCTCTTCATCTTGACCCACCATCTTCCACTGCCGCAGGGCCCATCCAACCTGGCACGCACGTCATCCGCCCCAGCCGAGGGGCAGCCCGAGCTGGGTGCACCTCAGGAGCGCCGCCAGCTCACCGGCGCCTGGGTGGCAGCTGGAGGCTGCATCCGCGCTTCCGATGTGCTGGAGGGAGGCTCCCAGCCGCCGGCCCAGCAGCAGCCGCAGCGGCAGTAGCGGTTGCACGCGGGCGGAAGGTGGGCGGGCACAGATGTATGTGCATCCGATGCTCGCTACCTTCCACTCTGACCATCAATTGAGCTGACGCGTTGCCCGCGACATCTTTGATTCATTGTGCCATATTGTGTTGCAAAGTTATATCAATCGAACCTACCGCCTCTCTCACTGCCTCGCTCGACCCCCGATGCTTGCACATGTGCCGCCTCCCGATCCAAATTCAATTCAATCTGACTTGTTCCTACAGCACCTCCCTTCTTCTGACCTATTAACTCCCTCTTGTCAACTCTAGTTGTCATCGGGAGAAAGGGCATGGTGGTTGAGGCTCAGGCATGTGTGGCCGATGCGGCAACAGCTGAGCGGCGGCGGCTGCGGTCAAACTCAAGAGGACCCTTCGTTTCGATGGCTTCCATCCACACGCTCTTCAAGCATGCAGCTGGAGCAGGGCGGGGCTAGACCGCTGTTTCAGCTGGGAGCCGCAGTGTCCAAGCTGCTGGGCAGGGCGCTGGGGGCCTGCCTGGCCACTGGAGCGCCTCCCAGCGATCACACCGTCTCGCTGGAGCTGCTGCAGAGCTCCAGCCAGCCCGGCCTGCTTGGGCTGCGAGGTGAGGCGCGCCTCCTGGCCATGTGGCGATCCCACCCTGAGCTGCCTGGGGCGCAGGAATCAATATGGCGTGATCAGTTCCCTGCCCGCCTGCCGCAGTGTGCGACGACGGCCTGCCGCTGCCGGCGGACGAAGCGCCACTGGAGCGCTGCTGCGCCACCACTTTGGCGGGCTTGGCACCGCTGCTGGCCAGCCCTGCATTTCTGGACAGCGCCCTGCTGGTGCAGACCACAGGCGGGTGCACGGGGCTGTGAGCTGCAGGGCGACGACAGTGGCGCAGCAGCACATTCACGCTGCGCGTTCCTGCAAGCCCTGCGCTCAACCGCCCGCCAACCGACTGCTTGCTCACAGTGCTGCCACGGTGGTTTGTCACGTTGCCACAGGACTGGAAGAAGTGGTGGTGCGGCGATACAGCCGGCAGGCTGCGCACGGCGGCAGCCTAGCAGTGGTGCCAGCGGGGGCAGAAGGCAAGCCGCCAGGGAGCGGCCTGGGCGGGACCGTGATTGAAGCCACAATCCAGCTGCGGCCTAGCCCGCATGAAGCAGCGGCAGCTGACTGGGGCGATGGCTTGCACCCACACATGCATGCTGGAGTGTCGCCAGCGCTGCTGCCGGCTTCAGCAGAGGAGGTGGCGGGCAGCCTGCAGCAGCTGCTGGGCATGCTGCGGGTGCTGGCGCCGCCCGTCCAGCTGCTCATGCGATTGGATGGAGTGATGCTGCAGGTGGGTGCTCAGCTTTGCTGCTGGAATTGCCATCCTGTCCTACACGATGCTCAGCCCGTGGTCTGGTGTGCTGTGCTGTGCTGGTAATGTTGAGCTCGCTGCTGAGTGCCACCACTGGAACCGGTGTGCCTGCTCAACTTCTCAACCTCTCAGAAGTGCGGCCAGCCTTGCCGCTGCCTCCACCCCTTGCAGGCTCCCGACGGCAGCCTGCAGCCAGTCAGCGGCAGCCGCCGCATGGACCTGCCGCTCGACACTTCTTTGACTGGGCTGGAGCGGCTGCGACAAGGTGAGAGTGTGCATACGCAGCAGTGGCTGAGCTGGGCAGCTTAACCGCTCCTTTGCAGGCCGGTGGCGGCAACCCTAAGCGCCAAAAGACGCGTTTGCCCCACCTGTTGCCATCCTTGCTGCCTGGCCGCTGCTTGTCTGCTCCTCCCACCTGTGCAAACAGTGTCAACCAACCGCAGGCATGGCGGCTGAGTTCCTGCCGCCGCCGCCAGCCGGCGCTGAGCCTGCTGCGCCACATGGTGGCGGTCCTGCATCGGCGCTCGACGACAGTGCACTAATGTCAGCCAGCGAGCAGAGCCTGCCCAGCCAGGAGCCTGCCGCTGCAGCTTCAGATGGGCACCTGGCTCAGGCGGGTTCCGGGCAGCCAGCAGCAGCTGCAGAGTGCGCGGTGGCGGCAGCGGCAGGTGGGCAGGCGGCAGCAGGCACTGCTGCCGCTGCACCAGCCAATGGCACAGAAGCAGGGGCTGCGGCGCCAGGACCGCCCCCGCCGCTGATGTACGTCGGTGTAGGAGAGGCAGGGTGGAGCTGCACCGGAGCGGCGCAGCAGTTCCGAGGCTGCAAGTGGACGGCTCGTGCTGGGCTGGTGCTGCAGCTGCCCGACCACTCTGGCCTGCGTGCTGCGCAGCAGGCGCAACAGGCACAGCAAGCACAGCAGGCTCAGCTAGCGGGGCAGGATGCGGCAGCGACAGCAGCAGGGGCAGTGCCGCCGGCTGGGGCAGAGCAGCAGCAGCAGGCAGGAGAGCCAGCCAGTGACAATAACGGCGGCAGTGGCGGTGGCAGCAGCGATGGCGGCGTCGGCGCAGAGGCGGGTCCCAGCCGGCTGCCGGTCTATCTGTTCCGTTCCTGGGCGGTGCAGCTGGAGGGGCAGGCACAGGCTGCCAAGGGGCTGGAGAAGGTGGACTGGTGAGTCGACCAAGCAAGTTTGAATTCTGCTTGCAAGATGAGGGCTGGCAACAAAGCAAGGGTTTTGCAGGGCTTGCGTCGCACGGGTGCCGGTACCTGAACATGGCTGTGCCTCCCCAGTGCATCTCCTGCAGGCCCAATTACGGCTTTCAGCTGCTGGGACAGGCTGCAGAGGCGGCCGCCAACACAGGCACGCATCTCAAACTGCTCTCGCTGATGTAGCAGCCATGGAGTGCTAAAACCCAGCAGATGCGGATGCTACCCTGCCTTGCATGGCTGAGGCGTGTGACAGCCCAGCCATGCCGACGCACACACCTGCAATGCTCCCACTCCCAAGCAGATGGCGCGCTGCATGTGACGCTGCAGTGCGCCCAGCCGCTGTCTGGCGCTCGGCTGGTGGCGGGGGTGGTGCACCTGGCCCCAAGCGAGTACCGAGCAGCCGCTGAGCGAGGCAAGCCGCCAGGCCTGTCGGCCGGCTATGAGGTGGGCGGGCGCTTGAAGGGTTGTAAGCCAGCCAGCTTGCAGTGCATGACTGCAGGGTTGCATAGTGTTTTGGAGGATGCTCACATTGCTTGTGTCGCAATCTGTAACTGTGCTGGTCCTGCTGCCCACACTCACTTGGCAGGCGCGGCTGGTGCGTGCGGCGCTGGAGGGCGCGCTGCAGCAGCTCAAGGCGCAGTGTCCTGCGGTCATCAGCAGCCGGCGGGAGCGGAGCCTGGGGCGTGCGCTGCCGCTACTCAGCAAGGCGCTGGCAGGTGGGCCCTGCTGTGGTTTGTGCACAGGCACTACAAAACGTTGGGGTCGCTGGCATCCATGGTCACTTTTGAGCAGCAGCCGCTTGCAAGTGCACACACAGATGACGTCTCATAACCCTGGTGCCATTCGCCTTGCCTGCAGGCATCCTGCTGCAATCGGAGGACGGCTGTGCACCAGCCAGCCAAGATGAGGAGGGCAGCGTGCTGCAGCAGGCGTGCGCCATGGTGGGGTGCCAGCCGGCAGGCCTGGAGGCATCGCTAGACCAGCTGCTCCGGCAGGCGGTGACTGAGGCGGCTGATGGGGCAGCGGGCGGCGAGGGCGGCAGCAAGCGCCAGCGGGCAGAGGATGGCTGAACTGCAGGGCTGCCTGCTCAGCAGACGACATCCCCAGATGTGACACTGCTCTAGGTTCTGATGTTCATCAATTACACGTGAAGCAATGCAAAACAATCACAGCTGGGCAAGGCATCAATGGCTGGCAATGGGCTATTCAGCTGACAAACGAGCTGCTCTAAGCAAGGCAGGGAAACAGGCGGGCAGGCGAAAACGGGCATGTGTTTGAAGAGGCAAAGGTGGCTGCCGGCCAGTGTGACTGGACCTAGACAGTGTGCTGCAGGGATCTGGCTTGGTTGAATTGCACTGCTGCTGAGATGTATCTGGGGATGCACGGGGATGGTTTGCGATCAGAGAAGAGCGGATTGGAGTGATGGATCATGGATGGCCGGGTTTTGTGCAAGCCACGGCGGCTTAGAGGATGGCACGCAGGGTGGAAAGGGCGCAGAAGTGCACCGGCTGGTTGCAACCAGTGGTGGTGCAATCACGGGGCAACGCGCAGGCGTGTTTGGGGGGAGGTTGGAAATGAAACAAAAGAATGGCGTGGATGCAGGGGGGGTCTTCTCGCTTAGGTCGCTTGCGGGTTTTTTAACGATCACATGGGGCGCCGGTACTGGTTGCCTGGGTCTGGGCCGCAGGCGCTTGGGACTGGTGCCGCATTCGAGCGCTCCTTCAGTGGTGCCTGTAGAATGTGGAGCAGACGGCGGTGCTCAGTGGGTGGCAGGAGCACCAGAAATGGCAGCCATATGCAATAGGGCGACGCATGAGGGGGATGGATCAAGTTGCACAGTTGCATGCATACATAGGCTGGAAGCGGAGCCAACCACCCGCGTTGTTGATGGATGCAAGCCTTGCACACAGCCAGCCGTACCTTAGGGCAGGGCGGAGCGCTGGGTGTGGTAGATGTGGTGCATCCAGGCGGTTGCCTGCATCAGCGCATCCTCAGCCGCCGCCTCGCGAGCACCAGGGGCAGGGCCACTGCCAGCGGTGTCCAGGAGGCTGCGGGGCGGGTTGGGCGGTGACAGGCGGGAAGGTGAGCGGGTAGCTGCAGCCAACTCAGGAGGGAGGCCAGCGCATGCAAGGCTGTGAATGCCTCTGGGCATCAAGCAGTTTCAGCCTTGATGAGTGACCCATGTAGCTCACCCAGCCGCCAGGGGCGCTGGAGCGGGGCGCAGCGACGCCAGCACCGACGCCGGCACTTCGGGCGGCGGCGGCAGCGGGGCGGCATGGCGGCGCGGGGCGCCTGGCGGTCCGCGCTGCGACGGCGGGCAGGCGGGCGGCAGCAGCGGCGGCAGCGCGGCTTGGCCGCGCGCCGGCGCCTGGCCGTCGCCCTCTCCCATGGTAAACAGCAGACCGTCCAGAATCGAAGCGCCTGCGCCCGCAGCAGCAGCGGCGGCGGCGGCGGCGGCGGCGGCCGCAGGCGGGCGGGCGGCGGCAGGGCGGTCGCCACGCCACCAGCCTGCGTTGTTGTCCTCGGCCTCAGCCTGCAGCCATGTGGGAGTAGGGAAGCGGGGAGGTCAGAAAAGGGCCAGCAGGGGCAAGATGCTCGAGTCTGACGCAAGGAAGGTGGCTGCAGCCTGCAGCCTGCTCACCGCCAGGGGAGTGATGGGCGGCAGCTCCTCGTGCCATTGGAACAGTCCAGCGCCTGCAGCATGTGGGGGAGGGCTTGTTGTGGTGGGAGAGCAGCTGCAGCAGGCGCTGTGGCAGGCCTGCAGGCACTGCAGCGCACCAGAGGTCCCTGCAGGGCTGGGGCGGCCTCACCAGGCAGGCCGCAGGGCGGCAGGGGCGGAAGCATCGTGTGTGGGTCGCTGGCTGAGGGCTGTGGCGAGTTGGAGAGAGGGACGGGAGGGCTTGGTGGTGGTCGGAGTTTGAAGGAAGGAGAAAGGCACTAGCAACTCGCAGGCACGAGGGGAAGGCATGGGCTGCGAGACCGCACCATGCTGGCGCTTGCATCGATGCGGTGCTTACATCATCTCAACAGCACTGCTTCATCGTGGCCCAAGCTTCATGTGCAGCCAAGATGGCGCATTTCAGCAAATGAGCACTCGGTATGAGAGACGCTGTCATATCTTGAGGTGCCATGCGAGCGCCTGCCGCCAGCGCCCTTGCGGCCATCCTACCTGGTGGCGCCATCACTGCCAAATGCGACTATTCTAGAATGCTCGTCGTTCAGCAGCTTTCACTCCATCTGTACCACTGAGCAATATCCACCAATCAGCCCAAACTGCTTGAGCTGAAGTCGGCATGTGATGGCTGGCTGGCATCCTCCCCTCAGTTTCCGAAGCTTTTCAATTCCATGCTTACATGCAAAGTAAATTGCACTCTTACTCAACGCAGCCGCAGCGCGCGGGCAGGCGAGGAAGGGATATGGGTTACTTGCAAGGAATGCAGTGGGAGCGAGCATGCAACGGAGTTCATGGGAGCGCCTTGGGAAGGCGCGGCAAACGGGCGGGAAGGCGGCGGCATGGCCGCCCCCAAGGCTAACATGGATGAAAGCGCACAGTGGGTTGCAGGCTGCGCTTGGCAGAGCAGGGTTGCTGTTGGGCACCGAGCTGAAAATTGAGCAGCGCTGCGTCTTGAGACAAGCCAGCCAGCACTGGCGGCAGGGACAAAATGAGCATGGCGGGGCATGAGCACAAAAAGGGAAGAGCGGGCAGGGGGCATGAAACAATGCGTCAGTGTCAGGTGTCAGGCATAAGTCAAAGGTAGCACAGTCAGCAGAGCAGAGGGCTCAGAGGTACGGCTCAGAGGGATGAGAGCAGGCGCCGCATGGGCTGTGACAGCGGGCATGAGGGGAGGGTTCACCGCATAGGTTCACAAAATGGGGGGACACGGACAGTTGCTGGGACAAGTCGTCAAAAAATGTGGCTCGCTAGCATTCATTGGCATTGCTGAAATGCGCCGCGCTGGCTTTCCGCTGAGGCACCGCGGCAGCGGGGCCGCAGCCTGCAGGGGTTCCGCTCAAGGCACCGCCCTGCAGGCTGGAAAGGAGGGGGCGGGTATGCTGGCTGCGGCTGACTGATGGAATTGTGCAGCACTTTCGGACTCATTCGTGCCGCGCTGGGGGCGGTCGTTCCTGGGGGCGTCGGTCGTTGACGGCTTGAAAGTTGTGGCAGGCTGGGCTGCCCGCCTTGTGTTTTGCGTGAGGCCGGGCGCTATTGCAGCCCACAGGCTGGCACTCAGGCGCGGGCGGTGGTGGCGGCGCAGCAGCAGTAGGGCCCCAGGCGCCAGCGCAGGTTCTTCAGGCAGCGCATCTCCAGGTCAATGGCCTGTTGGAGAGAGGGGGGAGGGCAGGCGGGTTAAGCGAGCAGGCATGGGTGAACACATAGTGCCATGCGCCTGCTGCAATGATTGCCGTGCAGCTCAGCTGCACAGCGCAGCTGCAGCCGGGCCATGCAGGCAAGTATAAAATACTCCATAACATGCTGCCCAGCCGCACCTTCTCAGTGGGCACGGGGGAGCCCAGCACGTGGCTCAGCACTGCGGGCGGGGGCAGTGGCCCGGGGGGGGAGTTGGCGCTTGGTTAGGAGCGCTGCCGCATCAACCATGCACATGCATGTTCATGGCGTGCAAGCAGCACGCACGTGCTCAGCTGCCGCTGCTCCTTTTTCTGCCGATCAAGCTTTGCACGCAGGCTGCCCTCCATCCCGCCTGCAAATCGCAACCCCTCCCAACTGACACTTGCAAGCAAGTTGCTCACTGGAGGAGAGCTGGCGCGCAAACTGCGGGCCCTCGGTCACCTTCACAC
>VFQQ010005063.1_pt1 | contig 11185 bp, 17 predicted proteins | sample 3512341 | NCBI WGS metagenome assembly VFQQ01 (sample SAMN10412373, study PRJNA504923) | tailings metagenome | isolation source: Relicate 2 Philex TSF1 revegetated site | place: Philippines: Tuba, Benguet | collected 2017-08-29
AGAAGTCGGGCGACTTGAGCAGCTCGTTCAGGGCGGGGATGTCCACCTCAACCGTGTCCAGCTCGTGGTACTGCTTGGGGGGTGAGGGAGTGGGAGTGCAAACAAGAGGATCAGATCAGCATCGATGTGGAGCTTGTCGGAGGCAAGTCCCGGGGGCACCGCCAGAGCTGCAGACAGCCCAGACACTGGCACAAAACTCGCCAAATACGCAAGGCAGAACCAGCCAGCAAGCTCCCTGCAAACTGTAAAAGATCCTGCTTCTCCCAGGCAAGCCCAGGCACGCGCAAAATCACTGCCCACCTTGACGCCGCTGACGCCCTCCAGCGCGTGCCGCACAAACGCCGCATTAGAGCGGCCGTGCACCACATACAGCGCCCACTCGGGCCCCAAGTGGTACATAGCGTTCTTCACAGAGTACTCAAACGCTGCAAGGATCGTTTAAGAATAAGGGCGAGGGTTGAGTGGGGTGCAAAGGCTGGTAGTGCAGGTCAGAAAGCAGGGCAGCGGCTGAAACAGTGCAGGGCTTAGGGCTGGACATGGGCTGCTTAATGTCGAGACGCGCAGAGCCAGTGCACACACTCAGCAGGCACATCTGCAAGGCTGGTGCACGCTGCCCCAAAGCCCAACCCACCGTAGTGCTGGCGCGGCTCGATGATGAGGGCGGCCTTTCTGGACGAGGCCGGCAGCGTGAAGTTGCGGGAGTTGACCAGGTCTGCAGGCAGAGGGCAGAGGGGCAATACAGTAGGTTCAGAACACCAGCCGCAGCGGCGGTGCAGGAAGCCTGGCTGGCTTGACTGGCATGCAGTGCAGCAGTGCAGCACGGCAGCACCTGCCGCCCACCAACCGAGGGGCAGCTGCGACCCTCTGCAACAAGCAGCCTGCAGGAGCTGGTACTACTCAGACTACTCAGCGCCACGCACTCCAAGCCACGCACCCGTGGTCTGGGCGATGAGGTGGCGGAAGGGCTTGGTCAGCACGCCGCGGTGCGACAGGATGCGGAACTTGCGCGCAAAAGCGCCCTGGGAGAAGCGCTTGACCCAGCTGATCGCGTTCCTGCGGCGCAGCAGGCGGCCCGGGCGGACGGGGGTTGATGGGGGAGGCATTTGTACGTGCGCTGCTGGGTGGGGCAGCATGGGATGCAGTGGCACTTTGGCACGGCGCGCATGAAATCATGCTGAGCGCATGCTCGTGCCCTGCTGCACTTGCACCCGGCATCCAGAGCTGGCTGCCGTCCCGTATCGGCCCCCTATGGCACCCCACCTGCGCAGCTCTGCCCGGCGGGTGAGGTCCAGCTGGAACACTTCCGTGGTCAGTCCAGCGATGCCCTGCAAACGTGGAAACCGAACCAAACTCGTTCACAATTGCACACTGACATTAGGGCGGAGTTCCTCCTGGGGTTCAGTCAGGAGAGCAAGCCAGGCAAGGCAGGGTGCCAAGGGCGCCAGGCAGGCCGGCTGCACACGTCCTTGCGTTCAGGGCAGTCAGTTGACTCCCACACTTCCGCTGCGTAGCAGGCCAGACGCCTCACGTCACACAGCTGCTGCAGGCCTGACCAAACGCAACCTGCAGCCTGCAGCCCACTGCCCCTACCTGAGCAGTGGGCGCAAGGAAGCCGTTGTGGCCGTGCTTCACGATATCGCCCACGCCTCCGCGGTTGAGCACCACAGGGATGACTCCCGAGCTCATACCTGCAGCGAGGCAGCATCGAGGGTGGGGCTGGACAGATGACCGAGCAGCTTGGCGCCTCAGCAGGCACGCGCAAAGCAGGCATGCACAGAGCATTGACTGCGCATGCTGGAACGGCACAAGGGGGATGCAACAGGCCTGGCTTGGCCTGTTGCACATGCGACACACGCAGCACGGCAGTGGGTTGGGCAGCAGCAGGGCCAGCACTACCGGCGGCAGCAGTACAGCTCAGCTCACCCTCGGCCACCGAGATGCCAAAGTGCTCCTCCGAGGCCGGGTCCTCCTCGCTCTCCAGCTCAATGCCGGTCAGGTGCCACTGCAGCACATGTGGAAGCATGGGGTTACACGCAAGCAAGCAGGTCAGCTGTCGGCGGGGTGACCCTCCACCCGCACGCAAGCAGCAAGGCAGCTGATCAGCACGGGGCCCAGGGGCAGGGCAGGCGCCACCGGGCCATCGGTATTGTCCGGGACGGAAACCATGGGCTGCACATGGGTAGCATGCCCACACAGCAGGGGCAGCTGCTTGCATGCACCTGCAGCCGTGAGCCGCTCAGCAGGCACCTGACGGGCAGTGCCACTGACAGCCCGCAGCCGGCTATCAGGAGCAGTGGCTCAGCAACTAGTGAGGTGTTCCTGGGCCGTACAGCTGCTGAGGCGAAAGCACGCACCTGCACCAGCGAGCCGTGCATCAAGTCCTCAATCTTCTCAGCGGGCACACCGATGTGGAAGTTGACCGGCAGGCCCACGGCTTTCTGCAGTTAGAGGTGGTGGGTGCAAACTGAGCGGGTGTGCATGTGCATGTGCATGGCAGGGGCAGGCTGCACATCGGGGCTGCAGAATGGGGTCGAGCCAGGCAAGCGATGCCTCCAGGCAGCTACCGGCCCACATGAAGGTCAGGAGTGGCATTGCAGGTGAGTGACCCAGGGCTCGCCTTGCGCAGGTCATCCAGGTAGCTGCTTTGGTTGGGCACGCCCAAGCGCAGCAACCCGGCATCGCACAGTGAATGCAAACAGCAAAGGCAGGCTGCCAGCAGAGAGGTAACACGGGCCTTGCCTTGCGCAGGTCGTCCAGGTAGCTGGTGTGGTTGGGCATCAGGTTGCCGATGAGGTGCAGCTGCGTGCCGTCCGGCAGATATGGCAGGATGGAGCGGAAAATTTCGATGGCGGAGCCATGGCCCTGGATACAGCGGGGGGCAGGGCAAGGTGAATGAGCTCAACACTCCAAAGTGCCCTCCAGGCGGCACCTGCACCGCAGCTGGTTGTGCTTGCAGGTGGTGGGCACAGCATGCCGCAGAGAGCCCAAGTTGGAGCAGCACAGCCAGGCCGGCCTGCAAAACGCAGGTCATTGCACCCACACCCACCCACTCGTGCAGTCCAGCGCTGTCACCACCCACCTTGCTCTGCCGGCCGCGGAAGAAGCGGCCCAGCATCATAATGTCCTTCCGCCTGGCCCCAACCGATGCTGCCGCCGCCGTGCCTTCCCACCCTGCCGCGCCCGGCAAGTCCGCTGCGCCTGCTGCGACCGCCGCGCCTGCTGTGCTTGCAGCACCCGCTGCCCCCACCGCTGCTGCCCCCGCCGCCGTCCCTGCCGCCCCGCCCTGGGCGTCGCCATCCGTCTTCCAGCTGAAGGAGCCCTGCAAGCTGCGGCGCGCCTGGGCCGCAAGGGAACTGACCTCACCCACCAGCGTATCGCTGCCCGCCTGGCGCGCGGCCGCTAGCAGCGCTTTATCTGCCTCCACCTCATCAGCGGGGGCTGGGAAGGGCTCCACAGGAGGGTGCAGCACGGTGACCAGGGGTGCGGAGCCGTACAGGCGCAGGGCAGACTCAATGTGGTTCTGAGTGGCCTTGTTGTACCACCTGCACAGCAGGCAGCGCAGGGTGGCAGTGCAGTTGTAAGCACGCTGCTTGTGGGCGATGAGCCGCTTCAGTGGCATGCACGGGTCTGGGCTGGTGCAGCTGCTGCTGGTGCAAGCTGCTGCTGGTGCAGCAGCCCGTGCACATCGGCTGAGCTGGCCTCTTGCCACTCCACCAGCAGCCACGTTCGTGGCAAGCAAAGGGTGCATGGAGCTGCTTTACGCAACTCCTCGCCTGTCGGTGAACTCGCTGTTCAGGTCACCACTCTTGCCACCCAACCAGCAACCAAGGGCAAGAAAGGCAAGATCCTGCAGTGGCCTGCAGCGGCATCACCAGCTGCCCACCTGTCGGTGAACTCGCTATTCAGGATCATATCCTGTTGCCACCCAGCAGCCAAAGTCAAGCAAGGCAAAGTGAGCATGCCGCGGAATCATCAACTCCTCACCTGTCTGTGAACTCGCTGTTCAGGATCACGTAATCGTAGGTGGCAAAGGCCTTGACGGCTCCCACGCGCGCGGGGCGATGCAGGTCAAAGGGGAACTGCGAATGGCCGGGCGGGGCGGGATGGCCGTGCACGCTTGGCGGCGTCGCAAGGGAGCTTGCATACTTCCAGCCAGGCCCTGCTGGCCTGGTCTGCTATGCATCCTGGCGGCATGCACTGCCCACCACGCAAGGCCCCAGCGCACATGCACAAACTCGCAAGGCAGCAACAACCAGGTACAGCCGGGGGCACCCTGAACTCCCACTCCACCACCACCACCGCACCTGGCACATGTAGAAGTTGACGTGGCCCAGCCCCACCACGATGGGCAGCTTGTCGTTCCCCAGCAGCATGAACACGCTGTAGCTCTCCTGGGGCGCCTGCGGGGGTGGGGGCGGCAGCGCGGCAGCAGATTCGCAACGCAGCAGCATGGACACGCTGGGTGCTGTGTTTTCTGCCGGTACAGCCGCCAGCAGCAAAGCATTCACTGGCTGGCAGGGAGCAGCAGCACCGTGCCAGCACCCATCCTCGCACAGCAGCACGACCAGGAGTAAGAGCGCATCGCTGCCGAGCCGCCTCCTCCGCCCCGACAGCAGCAGCCCCTTCACTGCCCATCATTCCGGTCAGCATGCTCTCCCAACACTCCACCAGTATGCACGCACCCTTCGGAAGCCAACCATATACACAAGCTCTCCCCAGCACCCCGCCAGTATGCACGCACCCCCCGCAGGAAGATGGCCTGCTGCGTCACGTTGTTGAAGTAGCGCAGGCGGGATGGGTCCAGCGACACGCGCAGGCCCTCCGCCACTCGTAGCACCTCCTCTTTGGAGCGGCACACGTTGCGGGGGAAGGTCAGCACGTCAACCGAGTAGCCCATCTCCTGCACATGGCATATGGACAGTCAGAGTGAACAACAACTCACAAGCGGTGGGTTAGCAAGTGGAGCACATGCGGACGGCAGCTTCCATGTCGCTGCCGCATGCATGTGGTGCAGGGCTGGACCTCATTGCCGCTGCATGCCTTATTGCAGCAGCAGCAGCAGCCAGGTGAATCAAGCTGGGTGCACTGCGGCAGGCGTCAATGCAATGCATGGGCAGGCTGCCCAGCTTGCCTGCATGGTCTTCACCACAGAGAGCAGGTAGCGCTCACCGCCGCCAAACACCTGCAATGCAGATCATGCAGCCAATGGTTTAGCTGTGCGACATGGGGCACTGCTAAGTAAGGTCTTAATCCAGCACTGCAATGCAGCTGCTGCCAGGGCGTGCCCACGTGCCACCCCCTGACTGCAGGCCTCACAACACAGGCCTCACAATGTTGTAAGGCGTGAAGACGGCTGCACGCTTCTGGGCGGGGTCACGCGGCAGCGCGCTCCAGTCCACCGGCTGCGCCACCGGGCAGTGCCGGTTGCGCTTGGGCAGTGTGACGGGCGCCTTGGGCTCCACCCAAGTGCTGCCGCCCTGAGAGGCGGCGCTGCCCATGCTGCCCCTGCCGCTGCTTCTGCTGCTTAAGCTGCCGATGCTGCTGCCCCTGCTGCTGCTGCTGCTGCTGCCGGTGGAGCTTGCACCTTCCAGTCTACTGGCAGTGCTGCCGCCGCTGCTGCTGCTGCCGCTGCTGCCGCCGTGCACCACGAGGGGCGTGGCGGTGCCGTCGGCGGCGACGGACGCCGTGGCGGCAGCCAGCCGCAGCTGCTCCCGCGTCCTGTCATCCGCGAGCTGTTCCAGCCTGTCTGCCAGCCGCAGCGAGTGGTATTGCCTCTGCAGGGAGCGGGAAGGGCGACGGCTGAGTTCAGGAGTTCGAGTGGACGAAGACGGCAGGGGCGCCGCCGCGGCTGGGCACTCACCAGAATCACGACGCTGATGAAGAACACCAGCATCCACTGCCAAAAGAGCGAGAGGGGTGCGCGGGCCAGGCGCGGCGTCTCCGCCCGAAGCCGGGAGGGCGGGAAGTGGGGCCCCATCGCGGTCAGAGCATCTGGCAGGCGCACTGAGGTGTGTGAAGTAGCAACTGCCCAGCTGCTGGCAAACTTCGGCACCTGCCGCTGGCGCAGCGCGTCAGGCAGCAGGGCCCTTCTGCCGGCGCCGAGCAGTTACGCAGGCCCCAGCCCATTGAGGCCGACCATCATATCACAATTGACTGCAGGCAAACCATGTCGAGCTTACGGCTCCTGCGGCTACAGCAGTCGGCGCCACAGGAGCGAGCCACCGCACATGCGTGCTGCCGAGACGGCAGCTGCCGCTGAGTCGCAGTGCCGCTGCACCTTGATGCCGCACCATACTCTCCATCCCCAGGATGTGTTCAGCCCTCCACATAGCGCTTTATTGGCTCGTTAGAATGAAGGGTTGCATGCTGCGCATGCCGCATCGGCAACGACATTGCTGCCCTCCTGCTTACGCATCCCTTGCCCAGTGGGCAGGCATCATTGCACGGTGTGGCCCGCTGGACCATCCTGAGCCGGCTGGCCCACATCCCAACATAGCCGCTCAACCTTTGTACGATTCCATCCCTTCGCTCCTTCGAGCGGCAGCGGGCGCAAGGCGCGACTGGGAGGGCACCACCTGATTGGCACGATCAGACGGTAGCAATGCATGCCTTTCATGTTGCTTCAGCTCTGCCTCCAAACTGCCTCCGCCTGTACCATGCCATGCTTTGCCTCTGGTTCAGTCCAACCTGTGACATGCATGGAGGAGCAAGCCCATGTGTTCATGTGCCAAACCAATCGCATCATTTTTGACATGCAAAAGTTGCAGCACCCCCGAGCCGCCCCCCGGAACTGGGGCAGGGGCGAGCTGGGGCGAGGCTACACGTGCATCCGTCGCTTGATGGGCGGGGGACACACGCCTGACCACCCACGGGGACGGCAGAACCACAATGGGGAGGTCAGCTGGGCACGGCAACATGTGTTGCTTTAGCGACAGCATGGCCGCAAGGGGAACAGGCGAGGCAGAAGCCCTTGAGAGGGGGATTGAACGCCTGTACAGGCGAGCACCGATTATTTAGGGTTGAAGAGCTGTGGAGTAAGTCAGCCCTGGCGGGGCCGCATCCGCAGGCCTCCACAGGGGGTGCGTGGGGCCATGCATTTCCGCCGCCGCTCAAGTGCGGGCGCAAGCTGCCCTGTTCAGCGTTTATGGCCCGCGCGATTGCTGCTTGCCTGGCGCACTCTGGGCTTGTGTGATGGGCCGGTTGGGCCCTGATCAGCCCCAAGGGCCTCTTCTCTGCTCGCTTCTCAAGCTGGACATGGCCTGTTGCAAGGCCCAGGCCGCCCTGCTTGGCTGTTGAGTGATAGTAGTTGCGTCACGGCCGAATGCAAGGCAGGGGATTGCACCAGGCGCTGCAAGGGCGGGAGCTGGGCCAGCGAGCGCCGCTCCCCCAGCTGCCGCGCCCAAACAGCGGCATACTGGTGCTAGACGACAGCGTGAGAGCGCGATCAGAGCTGCAGCCCCGCCATTGTGAGGCCGCTGATGACCGCCGCCGCCGGCCACGGCGGCCGCTTTCACACCGCGCGAACTCCATCACCCTGCCCCTGCCTGCAGCATTCCGGCCTGCCTGGAGGCGTGTTGAGCCACGTTGAGGGCACAGTGCACTATCTGGACCTGGCAGGACTGGCGGCCAGGAGCCTGCGTGACTTTGGTGCGACGATGCTGCCCCCGCCCAACCGCCATGTGTCGGTTAGGGTTTGCAAGGACGAGATTGGCACAGCACAGCACACACGGTCAGCCAATTTGGGCCTTGTTTGACTGGTTTGACGATGATTGGAGTGCAGGGCAGGCCAGCCTGCAGCCCGAGTGAACACGCAGCCATGTCGCCTAGTAAACCGCATCATCGTCGCCCAACAGGCAGCATCGCAGAGCATGCTGCTCCCGTCTGGCGGATCGCTCAGCTGTTGCAGCCCAGCTCACCCAAAACTTTCCTCACTGCCTGCAGGTGGCAGCCCTGAGCTTTGGGGCAAGGTCACCAAGCTGTACGCCTCCAACAGCGGCCTCCAGGTGAGCACTTTACAGCTGTGTTTTGTCGCGGGGAGGTTGCAGTGCACGGGTGGGGACCATGGCTCAGTTCCGGCCGGCCGTCAGCGTGGGGATTGGTGTGGGCATTGGCATGAGCATAAGTGGGGCACTGGGTGGACGCCTCCGTGCCCTATGCGTGTGCACACAACTAGACACCACATGGCCCTTTCACACGCAACCATGCACCTGTTGCTTGTCACATGCGCCTGCTGTGCAGTCATTAGATGGGCTTGAGCGCCTGACGGCAGTCCGCTTCCTATATCTAGATCACAACAACCTACCAGAATCGGAGCTGCTCCGCCTGCCAGGTGTGCCCTGCTTGCAGCTTGTCGCACTGCAAAGCAGCCTGCATGCATGGCTGTCCGTTAGGTGCTGCCGACAGCACCCCTGTTCTGATCCCCCGATGCACCACCCAACCGGCCGCCCTGCGTTGCTCCCTGCCCCTTCAGATTTGCTGCCGGCGGGCGTGAGACTAGAAACCCTGGACCTGCGAGGCAACCCCGGCCTGACACCGGCAGTTGAGGCCGCCCTAGAGTCCAGCCCATTGTTAACCCGCGCCGAGTTTTTCAACGGTTGCCGCCTGCGCCGCTGACAATGCCTACACGCACTGCTCCCAATACCTGCACTGCGATTCTTTATACTCTACTGCTTTACAAGTACAATACGCACCAGCCCAGCTGTTAACATACGCCTGTGCATAGCTGTGCCGCCGCCGCTCAGTCCGCCATGGGGACGGGCCCACCTGCCGCTGCCGCCGCCGCTGCTGCTGCTCCCTGGCTGTGCTGCTGGCCTGCGCCCTGTGGCTGACCCGGCACAGGGGGCAGGTGGTCTGCAAGCACAAACTCTGGGCCATGCCCGCCCGCCAGCTCATGCAGCTCGCGCTGTGGAAGGGAGGGCAAGGAAGGATAAGGAATCAGCGGTCGATTTAGAGTTCATGTAATTCAGGGGCAGGCGGAGGGGGTGCGCAGGCTCGCCGCTGCCGGCGAGGAGGAACTAACGTATTGACCTGCGTTGGTCCACGTGGCATGCGCTGCAGGCTCAGGCTCTCCAACAGGGCGCAGGCCCGCCCCAGCGCACCTGTGCCGCCGACAGCTGGCGCAGCACCAGCTCCAGCGCAGCCTGCACAGCAGAGGGAGCAGTTGTGAGAGCCAGGGGTGGGTGTTTTGACAGGCAGAAGAGGTCAAGCACGTGGCCCTCAACAACTGCACGCCTGCTCGAGTGATGAGCGGTCCGCTGAAACCCGTGTCAGGGCGAGCTGGGCAACATGCGCACAACTAAACACAACCTGCATGGCAGCCGCCCTGCACGCCCCTCAACCAGCACCCCAGGCCCACGTCTCAGCACGCACCTGCGGCTCGGGAGTGCCCGCAGGCAGCCGGGAGCGCAGCAGCGCGGCGTTCACCACGTCAGCCGTGGCCTCCCGCTGCGCGGGCGCCAGCAGCGCGCTCAGCGGCGACTGCGCAAGGGGATGGGCGGGAGCAGACAGGGGGCACGTGAGCAGGCTAGAGGCAGGGGGTTGCTATGACGGGTCACAGCAGGTGCTGCTTGGGAGCGCCGTGTGCAGCAGCAAACATGCCCCAATGTGCTCCAAACTGCACAGCAGCGACGTCCACGCACCTGCTCCGGCTGCTGGTATGCGATGAGCGCTACCACGTCCCGCAGCCGTGCATCATGGTCGAGCGAAGCGCCCCGCAGCGTGGACAGCGGGCCCTCAGCGTAGCCCAGCGCGCCGATGATGTCGCCCCGCCTGCACGTGTGGGGCAGTGGCCGAGAAGGATGTGCGGTCAGGAGCAGGGGTGGTAACAAAGCACGGGCGCCGCATGGCAGGGGGTGCAAACACTGCATGGCAAGGATGGCAAGAACAACAGCAAAGCCTGCCGTGGCCCGGCCGCCCCCATCCCCCCCACAGCGCATGCGCACCACAAGCGCAGACCCCGGCTCTACATTCGCCCAGCCAGCACGCACCGGATCAGCTCGATGTAGTGCTGGCAGGCAAGGTGGAAGCGAAGTTCAAAGCTGCCGCCTGCAGTGCCCGCTGCGCCTGCTGAGCTGGCAGCCGCCGACAGCAGCTCTGGCGCGTGCTGCTGCAGCAGCGCCTGGGCTGCGGCTGTGTCCCCAGCCATGAGCAGCTGCCGCAGCTGAGCCCGCAGCGGCAGCAGCGCCGCCTCGTGCGCCGCACTGCTGCCGCCGCCGCTGCCGCCTGCCGCTGCCGCTGCTGGTGGGCTTGCGGCACCCTGCTGCTGCTGCTGCTGCTGCTGCACTGCTGCCGCAGAGGGTTGCAGGGCGTCAGCTGCCGCTGCGCCAAAGTTTGCCTCTGCCTCTGCCATGCCCGCTGCCGTGTCAAAGGCGGCGAGGGTGTCTGCATAGCCGTAGTGCAGCAGATAGTCGCGCACAATCTGATGCACCTCGCCCGCTGACACGCTTGAGCTGCGGCGGGGAGCAGCGGGGCAGCGCAGCGGATGAGGGCCAGCAAGGCAGGGACAGGTGAGGGTGGCAGGCACAAGACACCATGCACTCAACTGCCGAGCCCATTTGGGGCCGTTTCGGACATGTCTGCGGACGCCTCTGGCCCAAGGCTGCCCCAACTGCTCCACTGCAGTGCTGCACAGACAGCACCGAGTATGCAGCTCTAACAAGAGAAAAGCGTGGGCCTGCCTTGATGCAACACAGCGCGCACCTGTGCAGCGCCTCCTGCTGCGCCGCCTCCTCGCGCGCCACCAGCACGGTCCAGTCGTACTGGAAAGGCTGCCGCCCAAAGTTGACCTCCACCTTTGCGCCCTGGCTGCACAGCAGCAGCGGCGGAGGGGCAGGGTAGCGGACATCAGCGGGGCGGCAGCAGGCGCAGCGAAAGGGGCAGGTGCGGGCAACATCTGGGCGGCAGCAGGCGCAGCGGAAGGGGCAGGGTGCAGGCATCATCTGGGCAGAAGCAGGCGCAGCACCCATCGCACAGGCCGGCCGGTGAAAAGCAGCGAGCATTTCAGTCGATAGTCTGCTGCTGTGCTGGCCAGCAGGGCGGAAGGCCCAGCTGTTGCGTGCAAGTTGGATGTTTGTGCAACCCACTACTGACCCCCTATCAGGCACGGCGACATCAGCCGCCAGCCTGTGACCAACCATCCCTCCTGCACAATCGCCTCCGCACCTGTGCAGGCCGATGGTTGGGAACA
>VFQQ010005064.1_pt1 | contig 11183 bp, 10 predicted proteins | sample 3512341 | NCBI WGS metagenome assembly VFQQ01 (sample SAMN10412373, study PRJNA504923) | tailings metagenome | isolation source: Relicate 2 Philex TSF1 revegetated site | place: Philippines: Tuba, Benguet | collected 2017-08-29
CCGCGCGCCTGCGAGATCTACGAGCGCGGCCTGCGCGACGGCCACTCGTTCGACCGCATCGAGCAGGCGCTTGCCGAGGCCTTGCCGCAGCTGAAGAACCCGCTGGTGCCGCGCAACGTACCCTGGTTCACCGTGCGCGCGCAGGACTTCGGCAACCCGGCGCTGGCGCGCGAGCTGATCGAAGCCTACGGCGAAGACCGCGGCGAGGGACAGCACCTGTACCGCTTCCCGGTGGTGTTTCCGTCAGACCACTGGCAGACGGTGATGCCGCACGAGCTGGCGGCGTGGGGCACGCACGACAAGCGCTACTGGTCGGAGTACGCACCCGGTGGACGCGTACGCCACTGCATGTGCCACGCACCCGTGCCGGTGGACGCGCAGGGGCGCCGCGCGGTGCGCCTGTTCGGCGGGCGCAAGACGGTGATGCGCGAGGCCAACGGCGGCGTCTGCGAGCCCGAGGCATGCCGCGAGTACCAGCAGCGCGAATGCAACCTGACGGGCCGCTTCCTGTTCTTCGTGCCGGGCATCCGCTCGCTGAGCGCGTTCGAACTGCACACGACCAGCTTCTACGCGATGAACGCGGCGATCCAGAAGTTCGAGACCGTGGCCTTTCTGCGCGGTGGCCGCATCTCGGGTTTCCTGGATCGGCAGCGAACGCCGTTCTTCCTGTCCAAGCGCCTGATGGAGGTCAGCCACATCGACGAGCAGGGTCGGGCGGTGCGGGTGCCGCAGTGGATCATCGACCTGGAGGCGCCGGTGGACGTAAGCGCGCTGCTGCGTGACCGCGAGGACGACGAGGCCGTGGTTGTGCAAGCCCGCGCAGCCTGCGGCGTGCTCGACGGCGATCCCGTCGGGTCTGCCGTGGCGGCCACCGAGGTCGCGGACGCCGATGTGGCCCCGGCGCGCGGCGAGCCGACGCTGGACAAGGTGTTGGCCTTGGCCGGGGCGTGTGGTGTTTCCACCGCCGACTTCGAGGCCTACGCGGCGCGGCGCTGGGGGCCGGGCTGGAAGCTCAATCCGCAGGGCCGGCGGCGGGCCTGGGACGAACTGGACCGCCACCGCAACGACGCGCCTGGCTACGCCGACAAGGTCGCCGCTGCGCTGCAGGAGGCGTCATGACTCCGCGCCGGGCGCTGCGGGTCGCGCACTTCTCCGACCTGCACTACGGGCCGCGCAACTTGCCCGAGGCCGATCGCTGCTTCGGTGCGGCGATCGAGCGTGCCATGGACGCTGGCGTCGCTGCGGCGGTGATCTCCGGCGACAGCACCGACCACGCACTCGACCTGCACTCGCCGTCGGCGGCAGCGCTCGTGTCTCGCGTTCGAAGGCTCGCGGACCACTGCCCCGTGATGATGCTTCAAGGGACGTGGTCGCACGAAACACCGGGCACGCTGTCGGTGTTCAGGGAACTGGGCGGGCGCCATGCCGTGCATGTGGCCGACCGGATCGGGCAGGTGGGCTTGACGGCCGCGGGCGACTGGGTTGTGTCACCGGGGTGGTGCTTCGACGTGCTGCCGGAGGGTCTGGTGGCGCTCTTCTCGTGCCTACCTTCGGTGAACCGCGCGGCGATCGCTGCGGTCCTCGGTGCCGCCGACGCTGCTGGCGCGACTGGCGAGCATGTCTCGGCACTGCTCCGCGGCCTGGCGCCGAGCCACGCAATGGCGCGCCAGCTTGGCCTATCGACATTGCTGGTGTCCCACGGCACGGTGTTCGGTTGCACAACAGAGCACGGCGTGCCGATGGCCGGCTTCGACCACGAATTCACCACCGGCAGCCTGTTTGATGCGGGTGCGCAGGCGGTGCTGCTGGGCCACATCCACCGCCATCAGTGCTGGGAACGCGATGACAGCGGCGGACGGCGCTGCATCGCCTATGCCGGGTCGATCGGCAGGTTTCACCACGGCGAGGCCGGCGACAAGGGCTTCCTGCTCTGGCAGGTCGGTCCGGACTCCGCCGCATGTCACCTGGAAGCGACGCCAGCGCGCCGCACCGTCGACATTTGCTTCGACGGCAAGCCCGACCTCGGCGCGCTACGCGCCGCGCTGGTGGCGCAGCCGGTCGAAGGCGCCTGGGTGCGCCTGCGCTGGAGCGTGCCCGAAGAAGAGCGCAACGACGTCGACCGCGCCGCGCTGCGTGAACTGCTGGCCGGCGCCGCGGGTGTGCAGTTGGAGGGGCGCATCCTGCCGGTGGTGCGCGTGCGCTCTGGCGGCATCGGCCAGGCCGGAGCGATGCGGGACAAGGTGGCTGCCTGGGCCGGCGTGGTCGGGGCGCGACCCGAGCCGCTGTGGTCGTGTCTCGACGAGCTCGCGGCGGACGAGACGCAGCGGATTGTGGACGCTGCGCTGGTCGAGCCCGAGGCGGCGCCAGCGGTCGATGCACAGGGTCCCGACGGCGAGGCGGCGAGTGGCTTGAAGGAGGTGGAACTCGCGGGAGACTGCCTCGAAGCTTTAGCAGGAGTACACGCATGAGAGTCCATTCGCTGACGCTCAAGGGCTTTCGCGGCATCCGCGACGGCATCGGGCGGGACACCCTGGAACTGGACTTCGAGCGCCTGGTGCCAGACGCCGCGCTCGTGGCGATCGCCGGCGCCAACGGTCGCGGCAAGACCACCGTGATGGACAACCTGCACTACCTGCTGATGCCGTCGCGCGCGTCGGCGGGCGCACCTGGCGGCTTCGCGTTCTATGAGCACGTCGTGCTGCCGGAGAGCGAAAAGACGCTGGTGTGGGAGATGGACGGCCGGCGATACCGTTCGCAGGTGGTGATCCGGTCCGGCGGCCGGCGACGGACCGAGGCTTACCTGTTCGCCTGGGATGGCAGGGCCTGGCGGCCGGCCGTGATTGCCGACGGCACCGTGTCGGACGGCCGTTGCGACAGCTACTCGCGCTGCGTGGAGTCGATCTGCGGCAGCGCGGAGACCTTCTTCACTTCGGTGTTCGCCGCACAGGGACGGCGCCACCTGAGCCAGTACCGCAACGCCGAGATCAAGGGACTGCTGGCCGACCTGCTTGGCCTGGACGAGATTGGACAACTCGGCAGCCAGGCGCAGGAGGTCGTTCGCGGCTTGAAGGCGGGATTGAGCGCGCTGCGGATTCGGCAGTCCGAACTCGCGGTCGAAGAGGCGAGGGTGAAGGCCGACCTCACCAGACTGCATGGCGCCGAAAACGCCGTGGCCGCGGCGATGAAAGCCTGCGAGACGGCTCGCAGCGGCTGCGACACGGCCCGGCTGGCCCATGCTCGTCTGCTGGCCGAGCAGTCGCATGCAGCCGCCACTGGTGAGCAGCGTTCACAGCTGGAAGACCGCCTGCGCCTTGCTGCGGCGAACCTGCAGCGATCCGAGGCCGAATGGCAGCGGCAGCAGGACGACCTGCGCGAGCGCACCGAACGGCTGAACCGGCGTGTTGCCCAACGCATGGTCGGCGCCAAGACCCGGCGCGAGGCAGCGCAGGCCCGGTTGCGCCGCTGTGCCGGGCTTTTGGAGGATGCGGGACGTGTCGCCCGCGCAGAGCGCCGACTGCCGCTCGCCCAGCGCGTCGCCGTTGCATGGCAGGCGCGCCTTGCGCAAGCGCGTGCGGTGGTCGAACAGACCGGACGGACGCGCGATGCGCTTGTCCACGCAAAGCAGCGGCTCTGCGCCGTCGAACAAGCAGCCGGCAAGGCTGCGCTGCGAGCGCAGGAACTCGAACGGCGCTTTGGTCTTACCGGATCGGTACCCTGCAGTGGCCTGCCGCTGCAGGGACGCTGCAAACTGCTTGGCGACGCACGCGAGGCCGCCACCTTGATGCCATCGGCGCGTGGCGAGATCGACCGGCATGCGGAAGAACGCGCGCAGCTGCTGCGCGAGATCGAGCCGCTCGAGCAGCAGGCGGCGCAGTGGCAGATCGCCATAGACGAGCTCCGAGACGCCGAGCGCCGTGACGCCGCCGCCGTCAGCAGGGCGACCACCCTTGGCGCATTGGCCGGGCGCACGGCCGATCTGCTGCGCGCCCAGGAGGAGCACGCGACACTGCTGGAGGAAGTGCGGACGCTGCAGCTGATCGAGGCGAGTGGTGAATCGGACGACGAGCGCGCCGAGCGGCAGGCCATCGCCGCCGGACGGGAAGAATCCGATCAACAGCGGCGCCACCGGTGCGAGGAACATCGCGCCGACAACACCGCCCTCCAGCAGATGTTGGCGGCCTTGCCGCCACGATTCGACACGCAGCGGCTGGCAGAAGCCGCCGCGAACGTCACGGCGGCCCAGCGCCGCCTAGAGGAAGCAGAGCGGGCCCATGCCACCGCGCTGGCGGACGTGCACAAGCGCCAGGTCACTGAAGCCGATCGTTCCCGTCGCGCGGCGCGGCGTTCTGCACTCGGCGCACACATCGACCGAGTTCAGAACCGATTGGCCGACTGGTTGCTGTTCGCGCGCTGCATGAGCCACGACGGGCTCATCGCGCTGGCGATCGAGGATGCGGGCCCCGCGCTGTCGGGTCTGGCCAACGACCTGCTGCTGGCCTGCTACGGCGCGCGCTTCACGGTTGCGATCCGCACCCAGGTCGAAACGGCGAAGGGCGAGGCGCGCGAAGGCTTCGACATCGAGGTGCAGGACAGCGAGTCGGGCGATGCCAAGAGCGTCGCTTTCATGAGCGTCGGCGAACGGGTCTGGATCAACGAGTGCTTGACCCGTGCGGTGGCGCTCTACCTCGCGCAGCAATCAGGCCGGCGCTGTGCGACCCTGTTCTGCGACGAGGCCGATGGCGCGCTGGACGCCGACCGCAAGCGCATGTTCATGGCGATGAAGCGCGAGGTCCTCAAGCTGGGCGGGTACGAGCGCGAGTACTTCGTGTCGCAGACGCCCGAGCTGACGGCGATGGCGGATGCGGTGATCGACCTCGACGAGATGGTGATTGCGTCCGAGCAGGCTCTGCGCGAGGGAATTGCTGCGGGTGTCGCGGGCAACGAAGGGAAGCCAGACCCGTCGCGGGCTGGCTTCCCCTCCTGATTGTTTGCCGCCGGCGTCAGGCCGACAGTTCCGTCACTCGCCCGTCGAGCGCGTGCTCCACGATGCGGTTGCCAACACGGCGGACGCTGTCGGCGGCGACGGCATCGATCATCGAGCGCGGCAGCGCGACGCCGAACTCCTCGAGTCGTCGAACCACCGTGGCGATGTCGCGCCAGTCTGCCGCCGGCTCATCCAGGCTGCTGTAGGTGGGCTCGTCGGCTTCGGCCCCCGGGCCCTCGTCCCAGAGTTGCAGGAAGAACTCGTTCAGCGGCCGGTCGTAGCCCATCACGACGAGTACGGGGCCTGCACCCTGGGCCATGCGCAGGTGGTGCCGGCTCATGCCTCTGCTCCTGGTTCGTCGAAGCGTTCGATGCCTTCGACCTCAGCGCCATGCTCGTCGAACTTGAGCCAGACGATCCCCGCGCTCTCGGCCAGCCCGAACAGGTGGGCGAGGTCGGCTTCCAGCGGCGTGTCGTAGCGCGGTGCGCCGACGTAGACGAAGCCACCGGTGAGAGTAGGGTAGGCGTTCACGGACAACTGGTCCTCCTGCAGAAGCTGGCGCGTGGCCGGTGAAAGGTGCGCCGTCGACAGTGCGACGAGGGGCTCCGCAAGCTCGCGTAGCCGGGTCAGGGCGAGTTCGCTCATGACGCCCTCCCGGAAGGCCGGAGGGACGGGCTCGGCGGCGCTTTCGCGCGCCGGTTGAAGTCGATGCCGCAATCGCGGCAGCGGTACCAGCGCAGGCGGCCGAGGGTGCCGAGCGGCACGCCCCGGCCCGGGCAGACCGGGCAGATGGGTGATTGCGGCGATGTGCCGGTGAACATGGTGTTGCTCCTTCTCTTCTCGGAAGGGGCGCTCGCCCACGAGGGCGATGCGCCCCTCGGGGTTGTCGATGGCGGCGGCTGCCGCAGGTCAGATCAGTCCGCGCTCCGCGAACGACGCACACTGGTCGCCGGCCACGACGAAGTGGTCGAGGACGCGGACGTCGACCAGTGCCAGCGCCGACTTGAGGTTCTGCGTCAGGAACTCGTCGGCACGGCTCGGCTCGGCCGAGCCGCTGGGGTGGTTGTGTGCCAGCGCCACCGCGGCGGCGTTGCGCTCTAGCGCGCTCTTGACGATCTCGCGCGGGTAGACCGAGGTCTGGGTCAGCGTGCCGCGGAACATCTCCACGGCACTGAGCAGCCGGTTCTGCGCATCGAGAAACAGCACGATGAAGACTTCGTGCTGCAGGCCGGCGCAGTGCAGGCGCAGCCAGTCGCGCAGCGCCTGCGGCGAGTTCATCACCGGGCCGGCGCTCAGCTGCGCGCGCAGGTCACGCATCAGCAACTCGCGTGCGACGCCGAGCTTGTGGTCGAGCAAGGTGTCGCTCGCTTCGGCGGCGACGGCCGCGGTACCGAAGTAGGCGGACTCGAGGTCGTTGACCTGGTCCGCGTGTGGATGGTCCTTGGGCAGGACGGGGGCGAGCAAGGCGCCGATTAGTTCGGCGCGCGACATGGCAGCAAGGTTCTGCATGGCGTTCTCCTGGGGGTTCATCGAAAGGACGAACGGGAACGCCGCCCCAGCCGGGAACGGGTTCCCGAGCGGGTGGCGCCGCGAGGGCGCCAAAGGGGGCAGGTGACGACTGCTACGCCTGGCCGGGCCAGGACCTCCTGTCGGAGGGTTCGATCTCGCGATCGGTTGCCGCGTCAGTGTCGTCGGGACGGGGTTCGGCCGATTGGGTGGCGATGCGAACGCCATCGGAGCGGGCCGGCGAAACGGGAGAGTTCTGCGTGGCGCCAGTGCCCGGCGTCGCGTCGCGTTCGCGCAACGCGGCGCTACGTGGCTGCGACTCGAATCGCAGCCGGACGCGACTGGGGTCGAACTGGCGAAGAAAGTCCAACGAGAGCGTGCTTTGCGCTTGCAGCTATGCGCGGCTTGGCGCGAGCATGGCGGCGAGACCCTCGTTTGCGCGCCCGCCATGATCCGCCTTGGAACTCACATTCGACTGACTCGGCCCGAGGCCGAACGCCTGTTCAGGCTCACCGACATCGAGCCGGCGAACATCCACACGGCGGCGGACCTGGACGCCTATGTGGCCCGCTGCAAGGCGCATTACTGGGGCCGCTCGCGCGACACGCAGTTCCTGCACTGGCTGATCGACCAGGAGCGGGCCCGACTCGAAGTCGCGGCGTGAAGAAGGGAAGCCCCGAAGCACGAGGGCTTCGGGGCGAGGGGCGGCGTCAGGCCGTGCACGCCGCAGCGGGCGCTGGCGGCACGATGTCCGACGAAGGCTGCCGCGTGGCCTTGGGGTCGAAAGCGGCAAGGGCCTGGGCAACGTCGGCGTCGCGCCGAAGTTCCCGCACCTTTGCCGCGGCGGGTTCGCGACGCATCTCGGGCAGGCACTCGACGAGCAGATCGATCGCGCGAGAACTCTTCATCCGAAGCGCCCGCAGCGGCTCGGCAACGAGCACGCGGCCAGCCTGTCGCACGAACTGCCCGATCCGCTTGTTGCGCTGCGTGCGCGCCTTGTGCGCGCGCAGCGATTCGCGGCAGCTCAGGTACAGCGCGAGGTGGTCGTGCCGCGCCTGCGCGTCGGCATCGAGCTGGGCCAGCACTTCGGCGGCGATGTCGGCCTGGCCAACCTGCCGGTAGAAGCGGACCCAGGCGCGCTCTTCTTCGATTTCCACGGCCGAGCGCTTCGCCTTGCGCGGAGCCGGGTAGGGCCTGTCGTTCAACATGGGGGACTCCTTGGTGGCGAGCGCACCGGCACCCCGAGGGGAGACGGTGGACTCCCCTGGTTGGAAGATCGCCGACGAATCGGCATCGTTGGCGGTGGGACGCGGAACGCGACCTATCGGCCTCGTCGGGCGAGTGTCTGGCCGTGAGACCAGGCGACTCGCCGACGAATGCACTCTCACGCCGCGGCAGGGCGCAGCAGGGCGGCCAGTCGCGGTGGCGGCGGGACCTGCGCGCGAACGCGTCCCGACCCTCCGAGCAGCACGCCGACGGGCCGTGGCGCTCTCGTTGCTTGGCTTGCACACATGGCAGTTCTCCTTCGTGAAGCGAAGGGGAACGCCGCTCCCTTCGGGGAACATGGTTCCCCGTCTGGGATGCTTCGGCCCGCGTGGGTCGAAGCGACTGGATGGCAAGCCACGGCCCCGTGAGAGGTGTGGTTCGCCATGAAAGGAAGGCCCGCGGTCTTTCGATCGGGGCCTTGCTCGGTGCCGGGCATCACGTTGCTTGCGCAACGCTTGTCGGCGCTGGTGAAGCCAGCACGTCGGCGGCTTCATCCACTCCGGCGCCCGCACGGTGGCGGGAACTGGTGACGGACCGCAAAGAGCGGCCTGACCAGGCAGGGCCTGGCGCTCGAGGGCGGGTAACGACCGCGACGCCAGCAAGGCTGGACTTCAGCGCAGCCGAGGCTGCGGTGAAGGCTTTGCAGGCACGATGCCCACAGGTAGCGTGGTCAGTGTTGAGCGGCGGCCTCGCCGAGGCAAGGGCGACGGTGCGAGGGTCGACGAACGCCATGTGCAACGACCCGCCTTCGTCATTGCCGTGACGTGGCGGAATCAGTGAGGCTCGTCCGCGACAATGGACTCAATGGTCACGCTCGCCAAGAACTTTCGCTCATTTGCCGACCTGGCTGCCGCATACGAGCGCGACCGCGACTACCGCGTCGTGCTGGTGCCACGACACGGCTCCACAGCGGCGATCGTGGCGCCGCATGGCGGCAGCATCGAAGCGCACACCTCGGACATCGCTCGGGACATCGCCGGCCAGGACTTCAACCTCTACCTGTTCGAAGGGCTGTTGAAAGCCGGCAACTTTGCAGCGCTGCACTTGTCGAGCCACCTGTTCGACGAGCCAAGCTGCCTGCATCTGCTGAGCGTATGTCGGTCCGTGGTCAGCGTGCATGGTTGCGGCCAAGCGGGCGAGATCGTGCTGCTGGGTGGACGGGATGTGGTCCTGCGGGAGTCGATAGGCGAGCGCCTGCGTGGCCTCGGCGTCGACTGCGAGGCCGCTCCGGCCGGACTGGACGCGGCGGATCCCATGAACGTCTGCAATCGGGGGCGCGGAGGGGCCGGCGTGCAGTTGGAGGTGTCGATTGCGCTGCGGTGTTCGCCGCATCGAGCCCTGCTGGTGCGCGCCGTGCGTGAGGCGCTGCTGGCCGCAGAAGCCTGACGGCTGTCAGCGGGACGGTCGCTGGAGCGCACATGACCGAGAAACCCGCAGCGCCAGGCGGCCAGGGGCAGGTGCCGCTGCCGCGCGCCCTGGGGCACTTCGCTGTCGAAGATCCAGAAGTTGCTGAGCTGCTGGACCTCTCGACAGGTCGCTGCGAGCGGCACGCCGACGTGATCGGCGATGACTACGAAAAGGCGCTTCAGCTGCGCATGCAACTGCAGACCGATCTGCGGCGCGAACAGCCACGGTTCGTGTGCGCCATGTGCATGACGCCGGTGTACCTGGTGTCGCGACCGGAGGGCCGCAAGTTCTTCTTTCGGCATTCGCTGGAAGACGGCCGCTGCTCCGCGGTGACCCGGGGCCAGCTGTCGCAGGACGAGATCGACGCTCGCAAGTACAACGGCGCGAAAGAGAGTTGGCTGCACCTGGAGATGAAGTCGTGGATCGCGGGCTGCCTGCGAGCCGATCCGCGCTTTTCGGAGGTGGTGGTGGAAGGGCGGTGGACCGGGGCGTTCTCCGGCGAGTGGCGCAAGCCGGACGTGCGTGCCTCGTACGGAAGTATTCGGGTCGCGTTCGAGGTCCAGTTGTCGACGACCTACATCAACGTAATCGCGCAGCGTCGCGAGTTTTATCGCCAGGAAGGTGGACTGCTGTTCTGGGTCTTCGCTCACTTCGACATTGGCGCTCGCCGTCTCACCCAGGGGGATGTGTTCTACAACAACAACCGCAACGCGCGTCGTCACGCAGGCCACCCGAGACGAGTCACTTCGCCAGCGCCGGTTCCTGCTCGAGTGCGTCTGGGCCGAGCCGACGCTGGGGGGAGGCGTCAGCGAACTGCGCCGCGAACTCGTTCCCTTCGACGCATTAACGCTCGACGCAGACACGCAGCGCGACTACTACTTCGACTTTGATTGGGAGCGGAGCCGGCTGGCCAGGGAGGTCCGGGAGCGCAAGTTGGCCCGGCTGAAGCCTTTGCGGGACAAGTTCGAAGGTTGGTACGTTGCCCATGTCACGACCCGCGAGGACGATCACAAGACCTGGGGGCAACTGCGTCGCGACTTTGCCGGCGAGGCTGTCGTGCTACCGGAGTACCCCGGAATGCTCCCGCGAGGGCTGCTCAACGTCCTGTACTCGACGAAGCACGGCCGCGTGATCGGATGGGACTACCCGCACTTCATCCAGATCGCCCACCACGTCGAACCGGGGCTGCGCCAGTACCTTCACCATTTCCGAGCCGCGTTGAAGGCCTTCGAGCGAGCAGAGCTGATCCGCTCCGAGGATGTGTCCGGCAAGTGGGCAGCGAAGGTTGCGGAGTACAAGGCGCGCATCGCCCACCGCGATCCGGCCTACACCGCGGACACGGCGCACGATGCACTGGTCAGGCTGCTATTCCCTGAACTGTTTGCCGACGAGCCAACCTGACAGCATGGGCGGTTCGGATCGGTGCGAAGAGAACCCCTCCCCGTCGTAGCGGGGAGGGGCCAAAGCCGTTTTCAGGCGGCGATCTTCGCGTCCTCGGCATCCATGCGGCTTACGCCTGCCGAGTCTCTATCCAGGTCGAGTTGGCGCTGCAGACTGCGCTGCCGCGCGAGCAGGTCCGCCAGGCGTCCCTCATGCTCGAACGTGCGTTCGAGCTCGATCCGCAGATCGGCCAGGCGCTTGCCGCGCACGGCCAGTTGCTGGCGCGCTGCGTCGCGCTCCTTCGGCACCGATGCCAGCGCTGCAAGCAGCGCGGTCGCCAGACCCTGGGCCGTCTGGTACGCCTCGGCGTCGTACCGGCAATGCCCTTCCAGGTACAAGCCGGGAACGATGTCGCGCCGGCTGGCGCGCACTCCGAGATCGAAACCGGCGAACCGGCCGATCCGCTGCTCCACGCTGGCTTGCGCGGCCTTCGCTGCACGCACCAGTTGTCGCAAGCCTTCGCCGACGGCCTCAGCACCGACCAGCACCTGGCCAGCCAGTTCGACGCGCATGTCGCCGGCCGAGGCCGGCTCCGCACGCTCGCAGTCCTGCTCCAGCAGCGCCAGCTTGCGCTCCAGCG
>VFQQ010005065.1_pt1 | contig 11175 bp, 7 predicted proteins | sample 3512341 | NCBI WGS metagenome assembly VFQQ01 (sample SAMN10412373, study PRJNA504923) | tailings metagenome | isolation source: Relicate 2 Philex TSF1 revegetated site | place: Philippines: Tuba, Benguet | collected 2017-08-29
TGTGGTTTTTTCTGCTTCCAGACCTTATGGACGGATGCTTTCCGCTTCATCGAAACGTGGGTACAGGGAGAAGCCCAAGCCAGGAAGCGCCTGCAACAAGCCCCATGGAGCATGAAAAAAATTGCATTGATCGGCAGCACCCACGCGCTTTGGCTGGGGTTGTCATTCGCCACAGCTATCACCTTCACCCTGTATTTTGCCGAGGCAGGCACGCTATTAAGGCAAGTATTTGCTGGGGAAGCGGCAATTGCAGCCTATGTCACGATTTCCGTCCTCACCGCTACCACTTATGTCGCAGCTGGGTTCGCGCGTGAAGACATCTGCTTTGTGGCCTGCCCTTATGGCAAATTCCAGGGCGTGATGCAGGATCCTTCCACCGTCACGGTCATGTATGACCAGGCACGCGGCGAAGGCCAGCAAGGTCGCCAAGCCCCCACCGCAAAACTCAAGACGGTCGAAACGCGTCGTGAGCAAGGCTTTGGCGATTGCATAGACTGCAATTATTGCGTGAACGTCTGCCCGACCGGCGTTGACATCCGCAAAGGCTTCCAGATTGGTTGCATCTCCTGTGGCTTATGCGTAGACGCCTGCAACAACATCATGGATAGCCTCAAGCTACCACACGGCTTGATCCGCTTCGACCACGACGCGCACCAGCAGAAACCAGAGGAGCGCCAGCAACGGTGGTCGCACGCAAAGCGCGTGGGCTATGCCTCCTTGCTGATCGCCAGCCTGGCCTTTACCTGGCATGCCATCAGCACACTCAGCCCTTTCACCGCTATCGTGCAGCAACAAAGGCAACCCTTGGTGACTCAGCTTGCCGATGGCAGCTTGCGCAACCGTTATGAATTACGCATCAGCAACAAATCTGCCAGCGCAGAAACCTATGCCATCCAGGTGCACGGCTTACCCGCAGACAGCTTCAAGGGCAGCCAGGCAATTACCATTCCGGCAGGCAAGTCTTACGCCAGCAACTTCAGCGTATCACTGCCACCCGCCATGGCTGCCAGCACGCCCAGTTTCATTGTGAGCGTCACGCCACAAACACAAGCTGATGCTGCTGAGAACCTCACGGCTAGTTTTTTCGCGAAATAAGCCTGCCCTTTTACATCACAAAATGAGCTGTCTCAAATCGTCTCATGCAACTTGGCAGGAGTGGCATGGGCGAACGTGTGCAGCAAGCGAGTAATGCGGGCCACGATGTCATCAATCTGCGCTTCACTACACACTAGCGGGGGCAGCAGGCGAATAGTACGTTCACGCGTCACGGTAATCAGCAGGCGTTCCTGCACCAGGGCTTGCCCCACCAAGGCCTGGCAAGGCCTATTCAGCTCTATCCCCAGCATCAAGCCCTGGCCACGAATCGCCAGCACGTCAGGATGATGACATAGCGCCTGTTGCAAACCGGCCAGTAGCCTGGCTCCCAGGGTTGCCGCACGCTGAGGCAATTGCTCGCGGACCATGATATCCAATACCGTATACGCCACCCGGCAAGCCAGGGGGTTGCCGCCAAACGTAGACCCGTGCTGGCCGGGCGAGAACAGATCGGCAGCCATGCCACGTGCCAGGCATGCGCCAATCGGGAAGCCATTGCCTAATGCCTTGGCCAGCGTGATCACGTCAGGCACGATGCCTGCATGCTGATGCCCAAACCAAGCGCCGGTGCGCCCCATGCCAGCCTGGATTTCATCCATCATCAATAGGCACTCATGCTCATCGCATACTGCACGCAAGGCTTGCAAATACTCGGCACTGGCCAGACGTATGCCGCCTTCGCCCTGCACTGGCTCTATCAATATCGCCACAATGTCAGGCACGGTATCCAGCATCTTGCACACCGTGTGAATGTCGTTATACGGCACACGAATAAACCCAGGCATCAAGGGCTCAAAACCACGTTGTTTGGCAGGGTTGCCAGTGGCAGAAAGCGTGGCCAGGGTGCGGCCATGAAAGCCATTTTCCATGACCAATATTTGCGGCGCGCTTATCCTTTGGCGTTGGCCATGCAACCTTGCCAATTTAAGGGCCGCTTCATTGGCCTCCGCGCCCGAATTGCAGAAAAAAACCTGTTGCATGCCAGCCAATGCGCACAAGCGCTCTCCCAATTTTTCCTGCCAGCTAATGCGGAAGATGTTGGAGGTATGCAACAGCATGCTGGCCTGCTCGGCAATTACGGTGGCGATCTCCGGATGGGCATGCCCCAGGCTAGTCACCGCCACTCCGGCAATCGCATCCAGGTATTCCACGCCCTGCTCATCCCACAGCCTGGCCCCACTACCCCGCACAAAAGAAACTGGTTGGCGGGCATAAGCTGCCATCAAGTGGGAGTTGATATGTTCCATCATGGTGTCATCCTCAAATAAAGTTTATGTGTCACTTGCGAGCCAGTAATCAGTGTCGGGGGTCGCGCGTGCGCCAAAGAGCGCCTGGCCGATGCGTACAATAGTCGCGCCCTCCTCAATGGCAATCTCGAAATCGCCAGACATGCCCATGGATAACTCATGCAGATGCATGCCAGGAGGCGCACTCTGCTGCAGCGCATCACGCAGGCAGCGCAGCCGCTTAAAGCAATGCCGCACACGCTCGGCATCACTGGAAAACAAGGCTAGCGTCATCAGGCCTTGTACACGCAGTGCAGTGAAAGATGGCAAGGCCTGGAGAAAACTGCCAACCTCATCAGGTGCCAGGCCATACTTGCTGGCCTCGCTCGATGTATTGACCTGCACAAGCACATCCAGTGAGCGTCCTTCCACTTGCAGGTGACGATCCAGCACCTCAGCCAGGCGCAGGCTATCCAGCGCCTGGAACTCTGAGGCAAAACGCGCCACCAGCCTGGCCTTGTTGCTTTGCAGGTGTCCAATGACAGACCAGCGTAAATCTGCCAAATCCTGCATGGACGTCCATTTTTGATGAGCTTCCTGCACCTTGTTTTCACCCAGCATATGGCAACCAGCGGCATAGGCCATGCGCAAGCTGGCCTCGGGCTTGGTCTTGCTCACCGGCAGCAGCCTGACTGTGGCCGGATCGCGCCCAGCACGGTGGCAAGCAGCCTCGATCCGCGCCCTCACCTGAGCGAGATTGTGCTGAAACTCCGCAAGCGTCGTGGCCTCTGGGTAAAGTCCATGCTGTTCGTGAAGGGTGATTGTGTCGCTTGGCATGGGCATCACTTCAATCCCTTGTTGGCAGAGCTCAACACCATGGCAACATTGGCAACCTGCTGCGGTAGCCTGCCATGCAGCACCGCATACGCCACAAGCCCGATCACCAGCCCCCAAAAAGCACCTCCGATGCCTAGCAACGTAATATTGGCTGCCGAGGCAATGAAGGTGATCAGTGCCGCCTCCCTGGTCCTGGCATCCGCCATGGCAGTAGCCAGGCTGCCAGCGATGGTGCCCAGCAGCGCCAAGCCTGCCAGTGTCGTGATGAATGTCGCCGGGAATGCCATGAACACTGCCGCCAATGTCACGCCAAACACCCCAACGATGATGTAACAGATACCCGCGACCATCCCTGCTATCCAGCGCTTGGCAGGGTCTTCATGCGCCTCCCGGCCTGTACAGATCGCCGCTGTGATAGCAGCAATATTGAAGGCATGTGAACCAAATGGCGCCATCAGTAATGATCCCAGGCCAGTGACGGTCAAGATGGGATTGGCGCTGGTCTTGAAACCGTCATTGCGCAGTACCAACATCCCTGGCATATATTGCCCGGTCAATGTAATCAGGAACAAAGGCAAGGCCACGCTCAGCAAGGCATTGAGCGAAAATACCGGTGCGGTGAATAATGGGCTGGCAACACACAGGGCTATCCCGGAAAGATCAACCTGCGCGGCCACCAGCAAATATGCCAGACCCAGCAACAGGATGCCCACCACGGCATAGCGTGCGCTGATTCGCTTGAATAGCACGTAAGCAAAGATCAGCAGGCCTGCCAGCATTGGGTCGACACTCATGCCGCCAAATGCCTTGATGCCGAATTGCAGCAGGATACCCGCCAGCAAGCCTGCGGCCACGCACGCCGGAATAAGCCGAATCACACGCTCAAACCAGCCTGAGATGCCGAGGATGATAAAAGCTGCCGCTGACACCAGATAAGCCCCCACCGCCTCTGCGTGCGAAGTGGTCGCTAGTGCAGTCACAAGAAATGCCGCCGCCGGGGTCGACCAGGCAGTAATGATGGGGGCGCGATACACCCAACTTAATATGATGCCGGTCACCCCGACGCCAATTGATACCGACCACACCCATGAAGCCGTCAGCTCTGGGCTAAGCCCCGCCACCTTGGCTGCCTGGAACACTAGGATAAATGTACCGCCATAATTGACGATGACCGAAATCAGGCCGGCAACCATGGGATGAATAAAGTCACGCCAGTGGAGCGGAGACGATGAGATTGAATTGGCAGATGACATGATCTGTATATGGCTCCTCAGATAAGGTGATTGACACGATGGCACAAGCGATTTATACCTGATGATTGGACTGACATTACCAGCCAATTTTTTATAGAGATACAGACCAATTGTTTAAGCATGCCCAGCTAGAATCTGTCAAAGCCTGGATCAACGACCCTATCCACGGCACCTTGCCCCTGCATGCCCGCATACAGAGGGCCATCCGCCAACTTATCCTTGATGGCGTGCTGGAAGCTGGCAAGCCACTGCCGGCCACACGTGCGCTTGCCAAGTCGTTGGGAGTGTCACGCGACACGGTAGAAACGGCTTATAGCCAGCTATATGCGGAAGGCTTTATACAGCGACATGTCGGCAGGGGCAGCCTGGTTTCGGAACGGGTGCATCAGCTTGCAGGCAAAAAACCATTACGGCGTCCCTTACCCCACAAGGCCACCCACCATCTCAGCCAGCGTGGCGCGGCGATGCTGCAAGGCGGCGGCGTGCGCGATTTTCTGGCACCACGCGCGTTTGCCCCCGGGGTGCCAGAAACCCGTAGCTTTCCGCTTGCGACCTGGGAGCGACTTGAGCGCCAGGTGTTGAAGGAACACGGTACCCATGTCCTGCTGCATAGCCCGCCACAAGGCATGGATGCATTACGGCAAGCGATCAGCGGCTACGTCAACCTGGAGCGTGGCGCCCACGCCACACCAGAACGGGTACTGGTATTAACCAGCTCGCAACAAGCTCTGGCTTTATGCGCCAACGTATTACTTGATGCCGGCGACCATATTTTCATTGAGGACCCGGTGTATCACGGTGCCCGCAAGGCATTTGAAGCTGCCGGATTAACGTGCCTGCCCGTGCCGCTGGATGAAGATGGCATGCAGGTAGAACGCCTGTATCAAGCCCCGCAAATGGCTAAAGCCGTCTTCCTGACACCCTCGCACCAATTCCCCACAGGCTCTACGCTAGCGCTGGAGCGTCGCCTGGCGGTCATCGAGTGGGCACGCCTGCACCAGGCCTGGATCATCGAAGATGACTACGACAGCGAATTTCACTACGCAGGCAAGCCCAAGGCCTGCGTACAAGGCCTGGATGCGCACGACAGGACCATCTATATCGGCACCTTTACCAAGTCGCTGTTCCCCGGCCTACGCATTGGCTACATGCTATTGCCTGCCGAACTCATGCCCGCCATGACGGTGGCCCGCACCCTCATGGATGGCCATAGCGCACCGATTCCGCAACTCACGCTCGCCCGTTTCATTGAGGGTGGGCATTTTGGCGCCCATGTGCGCACCATGCGCGCTGTCTATGCCGAGCGACGCAATGTGTTGGCAGCCCTGGTCAGGCAATATCTCGCTGATTTCCTGGAGCCAAAAGTACCAGATGGTGGCATGCAAATGCCCTGCCTGCTCAATGGCGACATACCCGAGCACGATGCGATTGAAGCGGCGCGCGAGGCAGGCATAGACTTGCTGGGCCTAACGGCGCTATATGCCTCCAGCCATGACCAACCAGGGTTTCTCATGGGGTTTGCGGCACACTCTCCCCACGAGCTGGAAGTTGCAGTCAAGAAGCTCGCCACTGTATTGCATAGACTGAAAAAACCACTCTCCACAGGCACCACACGCGCTCGGTAGCGTCTTCCCCATATAAATTGCGGGCAAAAAAAAGCCCGGCAGAAAGGTACCGGGCAAAAGGACTCAGACATTACTCAGTGGAGATGAGCCAGAATGAGTCGAGGAGATGATGTGTCAGCACATCAATAAAAACACCTTACAAGCTGAAGACATTCATGGCACCACCACCAGGTGCGGCATTCCAGTCTTTCAACTCCTTGTAACCACCAGCAGCACCCAGACCCGCAGTCTCTTCTTCCAGGCCCAGGTTCATGGCAACGCCAGCCCAGCCGCCGATGCCAGATAACACGCCAACATATTGCTTGCCCTTATGGGTATAAGTGATCGCATTGCCGACCACGCCAGAGCCTACTTGCGCCCTCCATAGCTCCTTGCCGGTCTTGGCATCCAGCGCCTTGAACCAGCGATCCAGCGTGCCGTAGAACACGAGATCCGAACCGGTTGCCAACGCGCCGCCCCAGGCAGAGAATTTCTCTTTGTTGTACCAGGCTGCCTTGCCCTTGAGGCCATCCCAGGCCATAAAACCGCCCATCACGCCATCTGGACCGGCGAACATGGTCAAGGTCGCCCCTACCCACGGCTGGCCTGCGATGTACTTGGATTCAGTAGGCTCATAGGTCATGCACACATGGTTGAGCGGCACATAGAACATCTTGGTACGCGGCGAGAATGCAGCAGGTTGCTCGTCCTTCACACCCAATGCAGATGGGCAAATTCCCTTGGCGTTGTAGTCCTGGTGCGTGGAGTACTTGGGGTCTTTCTGCGGAATGCCGGTCTTGAGGTCAATGGATTTGGCCCAATTGACGAACGGGTGCATTTTCTCGGCCACCAGCAAAGTACCGTTGGTGCGGTCAAACGTATAGCCAAAGCCATTACGGTCAAAATGGGTGGCGAGCTTCTTGCCGTTGGCTTCCCAAAGGATGCTTTCGTTCATGCCGTCGTAATCCCACTCGTCATGTGGCGTCATCTGGTAGCCCCAGCGTGCTTCACCCGTATCCACGTCACGCGCAAAAATAGTCATGGACCACTTGTTGTCGCCAGGGCGCACGTCCGGGTTCCAGGTACCGGGGTTGCCAGTGCCGTAATACATCAGGTTGAGGGAAGGATCATAGGAGTACCAGCCCCAGGTCGGGCCACCGCCATGCTCCCAGCCGTTCTTGACAGCCTGCGGCTTGAGCCAGGTCTTGATACCCAGGTCTTTTTCCGGGAACTTGAGCTTTTCCTTGGGTAGTGCATTGAAGGAGCCACCCTCCTTATTACCACCATTCACATCTTCATATAAAGACAAAGCGCTGTAGTGCGGATTGTCCTTGTTGAAATCCTTGCCAATCAAGGCATCCGCATCAGAGCCAGTGCTGTAGGCACGCCATACCAGGCTGCCATCCTTGATGTTGTAGGCAGAGATGTAGCAACGCACACCATATTCACCGCCAGAACAGCCAGTCACCACTTTATCCTTGATCACATGCGGCGCATTGGTGGTGGAGGCACCGGACTTGGTATCGACGACGGCCACATCCCAAATCTTCTTGCCGGTCTTGGCATCCAGTGCAACCAGGATGCCGTCATTCTGTTGCAGGAAAATCTTGCCATCGCCAAAGCCCAGGCCACGGTTGACGTTGTCGCAGCACAGCAAGGCTTGTACGGATGGGTCCTGCTTGGGGAAGTAAGACCAGAGAATTTTCTGGTTGTTATTCAGGTCAAGCGCATACACATTGTTAGGGAACGCGGTGTGGATATACATCACCCCATTGATCACCAGTGGTGCGCCTTCATGGCCACGGTTTACACCAGTGGCAAACGTCCAGGCGTACTTCAGGTTTTTCACATTGCTCTTGTTGATCTGCGACAGGCCACTATAGCCGGTGTTTGCATAATCCTTGCGTGGATGCGCCCACTGGCCATCGTCCTTCATCAGGTTTTCCAGATCGGTTGCCATTGCCGGGATTGCTGCAAGCCCCAGCAAACCGGCGCCAACTGCCATCGCTATCTTTCTAGCCTTCATGCCATTCTCCATAGTCTATCGTTCATCCATTATTTTGTTATGCCGTATACTGACCCGGGAGTTTTTCCCGGCCATTGACTATGGCAAGGCGTGTGCCAGCCTGCTGAAAAAAGCAGGAATACTTGGCAATAACCAGGCTGGACATGGGCTGGAAGACATCAAGATTTTTCTGCGAACCATCAAAAAACACAGATACTCACATCAGAGTTGTGTCATGAATGAACAGGTGCTACATTGGCTGACACACTTAGTTCATATCCATACAATCAGGTACTTAACCCATGCAAAATCCTGCTCATGATTATTCGCAGCTACTCCATGCAAGGAATGAATTCCTTGCCCGCGGTGTCGTGGAAAATGGTGGCGTTTCCGAGGAGATCGAGCGCTCGTGGCGCAGGTGCGTGGAAAATGGCATGGAGGTTGGTGCCCAGGTACGCACGGAAATACTGACCCGTCAGGAATTACTGGTAAAGCAGGAAGCCAACCAGTTATTGCTCTCGCAGGCCAGGCCAGAAATGGAAAGCCTGAACGAGCAGATCAGCCATACGCGTAGCGTGATCGTGCTGACCGATGCACAAGGTTTTATCCTGCATAGCCAGGGCAATAGTGAGTTTCTTGATGATGCCCAGCGCGTGGCCTTGATTCCTGGCTCATCGTGGCAAGAGAGCTTGCGCGGCACCAATGCGATTGGCACGGCATTGATAGAGCGCGCCGCCATGACGGTGCAAGGTGCAGAGCACTTCCTTGAGCGTAACCAAGTGCTGGCCTGCTCTGCCGTGCCTATTCTCAGCGCACGCAACCAGGTCATGGGCACACTGGATGTCTCCACGGATGCCAGCATGTCACAACAACATACCCTGGCGCTGGTACGCATGTCGGCCCAGATGATTGAGAACCGCCTGTTCACGGCCAGCCACGAAGGTGCTTATTCCTTGCACTTTCACGCACGCCCTGAATTCATCGGTACCTTGTGGGAAGGTATCGCGATTTTCGATGAACACCATCGCCTGGTGGCATTAAACCGTAGCGGCCAATTTCAACTCGGCATGGTGCTGGATGACATCGACAATCTCGCCTTTAGCGACTTATTCGCCGCCAGGCCAGAGACTCTCATGCAAGCGCAACAGGCTGCAAAATCATTGATCACGCCGCTCTATACGGCGCATGAAGCCAGGCTTTATGCCCGTGTCGAGATACGCCAGCCTGTGGCGGCGCAGCCCACCGACGTTAACACTATTAGCATCAGTAAGCGTTGCCCTGCCAGCCTCAACATGCTGAATACTGGCGATCCACGCATTGCCCGGGCAATTAGCCAGGTAGAACTGGTCATCAATCAAGATATCCCCATCCTCATTGAAGGCGAAACTGGTGCAGGCAAGGAGTTGTTCGCACGCGCCATCCACGAAGCCAGTGATTGCAGCCAAGGCCCTTGGATAGCCGTCAATTGTGCAGCGCTACCCGAAGGCTTGATCGAATCTGAGCTGTTCGGCTACGAAGAAGGCGCCTTCACCGGCGCTCGCCGCAAGGGCAGCCCCGGCAAGCTGGAACAAGCCGACGGCGGCACGCTGTTCCTAGATGAAATCGGTGACATGCCACTGGCCTTGCAGGCACGCCTATTAAGGGTGCTGCAGGAACGCAGCGTGACACCGCTGGGCAGCACCAAATCAAAGCCTGTCAACTTTGCCCTGTTGAGCGCCACCAACCAGAAATTGCGGGAAAAAGTCGAGAGTGGTGAATTCCGACGTGATCTTTACTACCGTCTCAATGGTCTCACGATTACCCTGCCCGCCCTGCGGCAACGCCAGGACTTGCAAGCCTTGGTAGATACCATCCTGCAAACTGAAAATGCCACTGGCAAGGCGATTGATGCAGACGTCATGGAATTATTCAAAGCGCACCCATGGCCTGGCAATATGCGACAACTACATAATGTATTGCGTACTGCCTTGGCACTCTCAGGTAAAGCGCCTATTTCCATGATGCACCTGACACAGGACTTCTTCGACGATATGGAAAATACTGGCGCAGAGGATCACGACTTATCGCTTAACAGCCTGACTGCAGAAGCGATCAAAGCGGCCATGCAGGCTCATCGTGGCAATATCTCGGCGGTAGCCCGCCAACTGGGTATCAGCCGCAATACGCTGTACCGGCGCATGCATGCAATGAACATGCTGTAGGCAAGCATCAGATCAGCGCGATGGATGCTCCAGCAAAGCCAACTCCGCTTCGCTAAATCCGGCCGCCCGGCGTGCCGGAAAGTTGAATGGACCTCGTAGCTTAGGAGCTTCGTATTGCGTGGTTAACCTGGCGTAAGTGGATATAGGCTCCAAGCCTCGTTGTTCGCACAGCCAACCATACCAATGATTGCCAATCGCCACATGGCCAATCTCATCGCGCAGCAAAATATCCAGAATGACCGCTGCCTTGAGGTCGCCCGCCTGTGCCAATTTGGCACGCAACGGTGGTGAAGCATCCAGTCCGCGCGCTTCCAATGTGCGCGGCACCAGTGCCATACGCGCCAACACGTCATCACTGGTTTTTGCTACCATTTCCCATAAGCTGTCATGACCCGTGAAATCGCCATACTGGTAGCCCAGGCTTTGCAGGTGCGCTTGCAACATGCTGAAATGCAGTGCTTCCTCCGCCGCGATCTTTAGCCAATCTGCGTAATACTGCTCCGGCATGTCGGCAAACCGCCAGATGGCATCCAATGCCAAGTTGATAGCATTAAACTCGATATGCGCCAGCGCGTGAATCAAGGCAGCCCGGCCCTCGGCAGTTCGCATTGAACGCCGCTCCAGTAACAGGGGGGAAACCAGCTCAGGTTTATCTGGGCGTCCCGGTATCGCGTCCTTGACCTCAAGGTTGGGCTGGGGATCAATACGAGTGACACCTGCCTGCCAGGCTTCATATAAACGCTGAACCGCTTGCGCCTTGGTATTAGGGTCGCACTGGCACAGCATCTGCAGTGCCGCCTGTCGTAATTCCACCCTCGCTTGCTGGGCGCTGCTTGTCATTGCTTGCAAAGTCATGCGCGCATTTTAACTGCGCCACCTACATTCACCAATGTGCGTACGCATTTACATTTTTTTACAAAATCCTTAATACCTCGCTCAATTTGCAGTAATATG
>VFQQ010005066.1_pt1 | contig 11171 bp, 11 predicted proteins | sample 3512341 | NCBI WGS metagenome assembly VFQQ01 (sample SAMN10412373, study PRJNA504923) | tailings metagenome | isolation source: Relicate 2 Philex TSF1 revegetated site | place: Philippines: Tuba, Benguet | collected 2017-08-29
GGCGCGCTCGCCGGATTCCCACGCGCCGCCGACCGTGCCCCACAGCGTCTCGTGCACGGCTTCGCCCGCGAAAAACAGCCGGTCGCGCACCGGCTCCATCAGCACCTTGCGGCCGGGCTGCCCATTCACTGCCGCCGCCGAGAACGCGCCCATCGCGAGCGGGTCCGCGTTCCAGCGCGTCGCCTGCGTCTTGCCGATCGCCTTCTTGACGTCGGCGCCGAACAAATCGGCGAGCCAGCCGGTCGCGAAATCCGTCATCGCGGCGTCGCCCGCCTTCGAGAGTTCCGCACCGAACTTGCCTGCGACCTCGATTGTGCAGAGCGACGTGCCGGAGATATTCGCGAGCAGCGCGGCGGTGCGCGGCCCGCTCGCCTTCTCGAACACGAGGTCGTCGTTGCGCAGTTGCAGCGGATTGCCCTTCATCTCGATCGCGACGTGATCGTACGAGCCGAGCGTGAGGCGCGCGAGCGCGTCGAGCTGGCGCTTCGGCAGTGCGGGCTGGAACTTGATGCGCTCGGCGATCAGCGCCGCGGTCGAAAGCGTCACGATGACGGCGCGCGCCACGATGCGGCCGCGCGTCGTGTCCAGCTCGACCGTATTGCGCAGCGACTGGATGCCGCGCACCGGATTGCGCAACTGCACCGGAATGCCTTCGCCGAGCTTCGCGATCAGCGCGCCCAGACCCTGCCGGCAGAACGAGTCGGCATCGCGTTCGAGCGACCGCGCGAAGTCCACCGCGGAAATCTCGTCGAGATTCTTGCCGCAGCCGAACGGTCCGAGATAAAAATCGACCGACGCCTGCCAGTCGCCAAGGTCCTTCGGCAGCGCCTGCGCGCAACTCATGTCGGCCTTGCCGCGTGCCGCCTCCTGGATCGCGCGGTTCGCGCGCACGATGGCGGAGAGATAATCCTCCATCTCGCCTTCGCGCGCATTGCGCTTGGTGATGCGCAGCTTCTGCCCCGGCGGCGCCGGATAAACTTCGAGCCCACGCGGCGCGAGCTTCGCCACCGGATTGATGTCCGGCATGTGCAGCCAGTGCGCGCCGCGGTCGAACGGAACGCCGAAGGTCGCGGTGTCGGTGTGGCAGCGCCCGCCAATGCGGTCGCTCGCCTCGATCAGCACATAGCGGCGGCCCGCCGCCGCGACTTTGCGCGCCGCAGCAATTCCCGCCGCGCCCGCACCGATGATCGCGATATCGATTTCGCCCGAGGCCTGCACGGCGCCGAGCGCTGGCGAAGATGCCATCGCCGCTGCCCCCGCGATGAAGTTGCGACGATTCACCCGCATGGTTTCCAAACTATTGTCCCGCGCCGCAACATTGCCCGATCAAATGGGCTCGCGCAAACGAACGTTCGAGTTAATGCGTATTTCGTTCACCGCGCCTGTGAACCGAAACGCAATGCCTTCTCACTAAATTAAGGTCACAGACAGACGGGGATGAACCCCGCAAGCAGCCAAGGGATACGCCGTCGGGAACGTGTCATGGGTATCGTGATGGATCGTATCGGGCAGATGATGGCCCGCTATCTGGAGCGGCCAGTCTCCGGTTACGAGCCATTCACGCCCAGCGATCCGAACGCCCTCGCCGCCTCGCTGCGCCCCGGTGACGTTCTGCTCGTCGAAGGCAACAGCCACGTCTCCGGCATCATCAAGTACCTCACGCAATCCACCTGGTCGCACGCCGCGCTCTATGTCGGCCCGCTCGACGGACGCACGACAGACGATGGCGAAGCCCACACGCTGATGGAGGCGGAACTCGGCATCGGCGTCGACTCCGCGCCGCTCTCGAAGTACTCGCGCTTTCACACGCGCGTGTGCCGTCCGGTGGGATTGACCAAGGACGATTGCGAGAAAGTCTGCGCCTACGCGGTCGAGCGCATCGGCCTCGACTACGACATCAAGAATATCACGGACCTGATGCGCTACCTGATGCCGCTGCCGGTGCCGCAGAAATGGCGCCGCCGCGCGCTGGCGATCGGGTCGGGCGATTCCACCCGCATCATCTGCTCGGCGCTGATCGCGCAGGCGTTCGAGTCCGTGCGCTATCCGATCCTGCCGAAAGTGACGCGCACCGAAAGCCGCATGGCGCGGCGCGAGCTGCTGGAAATCCGCCACTCCTCTCTCTACACGCCGCGCGACTTCGACATTTCGCCGTACTTCTCGGTGGTGAAGCCCACCATCGAGCACGGCTTCGAATACAAGCGGCTGCACTGGGCCGACCTGCCGCTGCCGCCCGCCGAGGACGACGTCCCGTCCGTCGAGGCCGGTGACGCCACGCTTGCGCCGGGCATGCGCAAGCGCCGCCGCGCCGCGATGGCGTGGAGTTAGCCGCTCGCGGCGCTTGTGCCGGCGCCCCGCGCCCCCTACTTCTGCTTCCATGTTCGACGCCGCCGCCAAAGCACTGGCCCAGATGTTCTCGCCGCCCTTCCGGTCGGTGCTGCTGCGATCCATCGGGCTGGCGATCCTCGTCCTGATCCTGCTCGGGGTCGGGCTGCATCGCGTGTTCGCGTGGCTCGCCGGCGAAGGTGCGACGTATCTCGAAGGGCTCACCGGTCCCGGCATGCAGTCGCCGCTGCATGTGCTGATCTGGATGCTGGCCATCTTGGCGGGCTTTGGCCTCGCGGCCGGCGCGATCTTCATCATGCCGGCGGTGACGGCGTTCGTGGCGAGCTTCTTTTCCGACGAGATCGCCGCCGAGGTGGAGCACGTTCACTATCCGGCCGATCCGCCCGGCCGGCCGATCTCGATGACGCGCGGCGTGGTCGAGGGCCTCAAGACCGCGCTGCTGGCGTTCGGCGTCTATCTTGTCGCCGTGCCGTTCCTGCTGTTCGCGGGCCTCGGGCTGGTGATCTTCTTCATCGCGAACGCCTACCTGCTCAGCCGCGAATATTTCCTGCTCGCCGCGATGCGCTTCCACACGGTCGAGGAGGCGAAGGCGCTGCGCAAGCTGCACCACACGCGCATCTTCACGGCCGGGATGCTGATCGCGCTGTTCGTCTCGATCCCGATCGTCAATCTCGCAACGCCGATCTTCGCGATGGCGTTCATGACGCACATGTACAAGAAGATCGTGGGACCACGGCGGGAATTGATCGAGCATACGTAAGGCGGATGCCGCACGCTTGGTCTCTCCCCCTTAGGGGCAATTATATGCTTGGCAAGTACCTACCTATTGAACGGGCTCAATAGTACGAAATTTCGCGATGACTTTAAGGGCATTGTCTCGGTTGAACTGGTTGAGGCCCATCTCTTCGAGTTCGACCATTTTCATGTACTTCAGGAAAACTTCGTCGCTAGAACGATTTTGAATCATTGACGCTATAGCGCCAATGTAAGCGTCGTATTCGTCTTCGGGGAGGTCTGGCACCCCAATGGGGTTCCACTCGCGATTGACCACATCGCGAACGCGCCCCATGAAAATGCGGGCAGCTTTCTTATCGATCATGCTTTCTTCGGGTCCAGCTTCTTTTCAGCAGGACGTCCTATCAACTTGTCCGCCGCCAATTTTCGTTTCGGCGGCTTCAACCTCGCGAGCCTACTCCTTCACCCGCAAATCGTAAATCCGCTTCGCCTTCCCCATGCTCCGCTCGATCGCGCCGGGCGCGGTCGTCTCGACCGTCGCCGTCACGCCGATCAGCGCCTTGATGTGATGTGCCAGGTCCGCGTTGCACGCCGTGCGCACGGCCTCGTCCAGACCTGCGCGCGACTCCACCTTCACCAGCATCTCGTCGAGGCGGTTCTCGCGCCGCAGCTCGATGACGAAATGCGGGGCGAGGCGCTCGTCCTTCAAAATCAGTTCCTCGATCTGCGTCGGGAACACGTTCACGCCGCGCACGATCATCATGTCGTCCGTGCGGCCGGTGACTTTCTCCATGCGGCGCATGCTGCGCGCCGTCCCCGGCAGCAGCCGCGTCAGGTCACGCGTGCGATACCGGATCACCGGCATGCCTTCCTTGGTGAGCGACGTGAACACCAGTTCGCCAAGCTGGCCGTCAGGCAACGCCTCGCCGGTCTGCGGATCGACGATCTCGGGATAGAAATGATCCTCCCAGATGTGCAGACCGTCCTTCGTCTCGACGCACTCGCTCGCGACGCCAGGCCCCATCACCTCCGAAAGCCCGTAGATGTCGAACGCGTGCATGTCGAAGGCATCTTCGATCTCCTCGCGCATGGCGTTCGTCCACGGCTCCGCGCCGAAGATGCCGACCTTGAGCGATGATTTTTTCGGATCGAGGCCCTGCGCACGAAATTCATCGAGGATCGCCAGCATGTAGCTCGGCGTCACCGTGATGATGTCCGGCTTGAAGTCGGTGATGAGCTTCACCTGCCGCTCTGTCATGCCGCCCGACACCGGGATGGTGACGCAGCCGAGCTTCTCGGCGCCGTAGTGCACGCCGAGCCCGCCGGTGAAGAGCCCATGGCCATACGCGTTGTGGATCGTCATGCCGGCGCGCCCGCCGCTCGCCACGATGCTGCGCGCGCACACGTCCGCCCATGTGCGGATATCGAGCTTGGTGTAGCCGACGACGGTCGGCTTGCCGGTCGTGCCGGACGAGGCGTGCACGCGCACGATCTTGTCCATCGGCACCGCGAACATGCCGTACGGATAGTTGGCGCGCAGGTCGTCCTTCGAGGTGAGCGGAAATTTATGCAGATCTCGCAGGTCTTTCAGGTCGTCCGGGTGAACGTTCGCGGCGTCGAATGATGCCTTGTAGTGCGCGACATTGTCGTAGGCATGCCGCAGCGACCACTTCATGCGCCGCAACTGCAGCGCCGCGATCTCGTCGCGCGAGGCGGTCTCGATGGGATTGAGGTCAGATTTCTTCGGCGCGAAATCGGCTGAGCGTTTTGACGGCATGGTCTCTCCATTCGTCATGGCCGGGCTTGTCCCGGCCATCCCGCTTAGGAAGGCATGTGCCTCCCTTCTCGGGATCACCGGGTCTCGCTGCTTCGCAGCGGCCCGGTGATGACGAGTTCATATTTTTCGTTGCTGAGCATTCCAGTGCTTCTCGAGATTGCCGATCAGCGCCGGACTGAAATGGCAGTACGCCTGCTCGCGCGCGTACACCGCCATGTAGCGGCGGAACGTATCGAGCGGCTCTTCGCTCACGCGAAATGCGCGCCGGTTGCTCGCCGCGCTGACAACGCCGCTGTCGGTGAGCCCGGACACGACACGCGCGAGCGCCGCATCCATCTCGGCGGGCGGAACGATTTCGTCGCAGATCATGCGGCCTTCGGGCGAGTCGCAGTCGAGACGCCGCCCGTACATGATCGCCTGCCGCGCGATACGATCGCCGACGAAACGCGGCAGGCGCATGTTGGCGGCGCCCGGGATGATGCCTTCCTTGCGGGCGGGGAGCGTCATGTAGGCGTCGCTCGCCGCCACCGTGTAGTCCATCGTGAGCAGGTACTGGCAGCCGCCGCCGATGGCGAAGCCTTCGACGCCCGCGACCCACGGCTTCTCGATCGTCGTGCCGGCGGTCTCGTCGGGGCTTGCGTCCGGCACGGCGTGGCCGCGCAGGAACTTGTTCACGAAACCCATCTCGCGCGTGATGTACCAGACGTACGGAATCATGCCGCGATAGAGGTGCGTGAGGTTGATGCCGGTGCAGAACAGGCGTCGGCCCGCATACTTCGGATTGTCCACCACATCGCCGCGCAGCACGCAGATCTCGCTGGCGGGATCGAGCAGCGCGAGATCGACCGCAGTCTCGACGCTTTGCAGCGTGGCGTCATCCTCGGCGTTGAGATAGCGCGGGTTTTTCAGGAACACCCACGAGGCCTTGCCGCGCCGCTCGATGGCGGCGGTGCCGAAGTCGATCGCGCCCTTCTGTTGCAATTCGGGAAGTCGCGCGACGGCTTCCGGTTTTGGCAGCAGCATCGCGTGGCAGAAGTGCGTGCCGGTGTCGGGACGCGCCAGAATGTGCGCGAAGAAGATGCCCTGATCGATCTCGATGCCGTCCTTGGCGGATTGCATCTTGCCTTCGTCCGCCGCGATCTGCGCGCGCGATGGCGTCAGTCCCGGCACGAGTTCGGCCGCAGCGAACATGAGCTCTTCGGCGCGCACGAACTGCGTGAGCTTCTTGGTGAGAGCCGCATACACCGGCTCGGCGTGACGCAGCATGAAGGCTTCGCGCGAAGCACGGCCCGCGATCAGGATCGTCCCGGCGGCGCGTGCCTGCTCGGGATTGCGCTTGGGCTTCTCGGGAAGCGCCGCGAGCAGCTCGTGGCCCTTCGCCCAGAACTTCGAATGCACGTCCGCGTCGTGCTGAAAATCCTTCGTGACGGCGGGCTTTGACGCGGCCCATGCGGCCGCCGCGTCGGTGACAACTTGCATGCGTTTTCTCCCTGCGGGGCATTATAGGGAGAGCAGTCCGCGCGGCTAGGCCACCGTCTTCTCCGGCCATCGGCACAGATCGTTGATCACGCAGCGCTCGCACAGTGGCTTGCGTGCGATGCACGTATAGCGGCCGTGCAGGATCAGCCAGTGATGCGCGTGCAGCTTGTAGTGATCCGGGATGACCTTCTCGAGATTCATCTCGACCTCGTAAGGGTCCTTGCCGGGCGCCATGTTGGTGCGGTTGCCGACGCGGAAGATGTGCGTATCCACCGCGATGGTCTTCTCGCCGAACGCGACGTTCAGCACCACGTTCGCGGTCTTGCGTCCGACGCCGGGCAACGCTTCCAGCGCCTCGCGCACCGGCGGCACGATGCCGTTGTGCTCAGCCACCAGACGACGCGACAGCTCGACGACGTTCTTCGCCTTGTTGCGATAGAGCCCGATCGTCTTGATGAACTCGCGCACATTGTCTTCGCCGAGCTCGATCATCTTTTCCGGGGTGGGAGCGGCGGCGAACAGGGCGGGCGTCGCCTTGTTGACGCTGGCGTCCGTCGCCTGCGCGGAGAGCGCCACCGCGACGACAAGCTGAAACGGGTTCGCGTACTGCAGCTCGGTCTGCGGCGCCGGGCTTGCGGCCTGGAAGCGGCGGAACGCCTCCTCGACCTCCGCCGGAGCCCACGGCTTCAGCTTCCCGGGCTTGCGCTTGCCGGGTTTCGGCACCGTTTTCTTGACCGGTTTGGGGGTCGTCTTGGCTGCCATGAGGGCGCATAATGACCGCCTCATGAGCGAGAGCAACGTCCAACCGGCCGGCATGGCCGACGAGCCCACACTGTTTTCCGCGCTGATCACGCCGCACCGCTCGCTCGGCAGCGTCGGCTTCATCGTGCTGATGGCGGTGATCGCGGCGGTGAGCTTCATCGGCGGCGTGGTGTTCTTCGTCATCGGCGCCTGGCCGGTGACGGGTTTCTTCGGGCTCGACGTGCTGCTGATCTACTGGGCGTTCCGCGTGAACTATCGCGCCGCCGATGCCTACGAGCAGGTGACGGTGACATCGTCGGAACTGCGCGTGCGCAAGGTCACTCATAAAGGCAAAGTGTCCGAGTGGTCGATGAATCCGATGTGGACGAAGCTCGAGCACGAGACCCACGAGGATTTCGGCCTGATGCGGCTGATGCTGGTGTCGCAGGGCCGCAAGCTTCCGGTGGCGTATTTTCTCAGCCCCGAGGAAAAGGAGAATTTTGCGAAGGCGCTCTCGGGCGCCATCAATGAAGCCAAGCGCGGGCCGACGCGCACCCCCCACTAGGCCCGGAAATCGGGTGGTTCGCCGTACCGTACGAACTTAATTAGGCAACATGATCACACGACCGGAGCCAGCCATGTTGTCCCCCGATCGCCTGCCGGATGTCGCGCGGCTTCAGTCCGCCAACGACGACTACGACATCGTGCGCCGCGCCATCGCGTACATCTCGCAGACGTGGAAGCAGCAGCCCGAGGTCGAGCAGATCGCGCACGCGGTCGGCGTCACGCCGGACGAACTGCATCACCTGTTCCGCCGCTGGGCGCACCTGACGCCGAAGGCGTTCCTGCAGGCGATCACGCTCGACAACGCACGCAAGCTGCTGCGTGACTCGGCGAGCGTGCTCGACGCGAGCTACGAGGTCGGACTCTCCGGCCCCGGCCGCCTCCATGATCTATTCGTCACGCATGAAGCGATGTCGCCGGGCGAGTTCAAGTCCGGCGGTGAGGGCGTCACCATGTCGTACGGCTTCCATCCCTCGCCGTTCGGCCTTGCCATCGTGGTGTCGAACGAGCGCGGCCTTGCGGGCCTCGGCTTCGGCGATCCCGGCGAGGAGAAGGCCATGCTCGCCGACATGATGGGCCGCTGGCCGAAGGCCGCGTATGCGGAAAACTCCGCGCAGACCGCGCAGCTTGCGGCGCGCGTGTTCAATCCGGACCTGTGGCGGCCGGATCGCCCGCTGCGCATCGTGATGATCGGCACCGACTTCGAGGTGCGCGTGTGGGAGACGCTGCTCGGCATTCCGATGGGCAAGTGCTCGACCTACTCGGACATCGCCAACAAGATCGGCAAGCCGAAGGCGCCACGCGCCGTCGGTGCGGCGGTCGGCAAGAACCCGATGTCGTTCGTGGTGCCGTGCCATCGCGTGCTCGGCCGCTCGGGCGACATCACGGGCTATCACTGGGGCCTGACGCGCAAGCGCGCGATGCTCGGCTGGGAAGCCGGGCAGACGGCGGCTTAGGGCGCCGGTTGTCATCCCGGCCGAGCGCCTTGCGGACGAAGTCCGCCGCGAGAGCCGGGACCCATCGGGCAGCATTTGAGAATGAGAGAGATGGGTCCCGGATAGCCGCTTCGCGGCTTCCGGGATGACATTCAGATGCGCTTCCAGAAAAACGTCGTGTCGCAGTATCCGCCCTGCGGCCACATCGCGTAATCCGGAATCACACCCGCGCGGGTCCAGCCGCCGCGCACGTAAAGCCGCTCGGCCTCATCGCCCGCGGTGTCGAGCACCAGCAGCGAGCGCCCGCGCGCTTTTGCTTCCGCCTCGGCGCGCTCCATCAGCTTCGCGCCAAGCCCCAACTTGCGCGCGGAGCGATGCACCAGCAGTTTCTTGATGTCGCCGCGATGCGGCTGGTTCGGCGTCATGTCGAGGCCGACCTGCACGGTGCCGACGATGCGCCCGTCGCGCTTCGCCACGACGAGCACAGTGTCGCTGCGGGAGACCGCCGCGATCGCCTTTTCGAAAAAGGCGCGCGCCTCGCCATGGCTGAATGGCAGCATGAAGCTGACACTGGCGCCGCCCTCGACGCAGTCGACCAGCACATCGGAAAGTTCATCGATCGCGGCTGTCGCGGCCGCGGCGTCGAGGACGGCGATTTCGATTTGGCTCATGTTTCGCGACTACGCGAATTTTTCTGTGCGCATGATCTGATCCGAAAACCGGTTCCCATCCCCGATCGGGGTCGGGGACATGCTTTTCGGGATCATGCGCCGGCGACGCGCCCCTTGAACTGCCCGGTCTTGCGGAAGCGCCAGAGATAATTCGGCACGACCGACTCGAGCGCGGACGGCGTCATGCCGAGCGAGGCGAAGTCGCGTCCCTCGGCCTGCGCGTTCGCCGACACGATGTTGTCGCTGCGCAGCAGCTCCACCTGGTCCGGCGTGAGCAGCGGCGTCGGCATGAACTGCAGGACCATCGCCTTCAGCCGCGCGAGACCGAACGGCACCGGCACGAGCAGGCGCTTTCGCTCCGTCACGGCGAGCACATACTCCATCAGCTCGCGGAACGTCTTCACCTCGGGCCCGCCGAGCTCGTAGATCGTGCCGCCCTTGGCCTGACCGGCGGCCGCCTTCGCGATTGCCTGCGCGACATCGCCGACGAACACCGGCTGGAATTTCTGCTCGCCGCCGCCGATCAGCGGCAGCGCGGGCGCGATGCGGGCGAGCGCCGCAAAGCGGTTGAAGAAGTCGTCCTCGGGCCCGAACACGATGGAGGGGCGGAACACCGTCGCGCCCGGCACGGTGCCGAGCACGGCCGCCTCGCCCTGCGCCTTGCTGCGGGCATAGAGCGAGGTCGATTCGGGGTTTGCACCCAGCGCCGACACATGGATCAGCCGCGCGCCCGCGGTCGCCGCAGCCTGCGCCACGGTGTGGGCACCCTCGGCCTGCACCGCCTCGAAGCCCTGCTTGCCGCGCTCGAACAGGATGCCGACGAGGTTGATCACCACGTCCGCGCCGCGCACCGCCGCCTCGACCGATTCGGGGTAGCGCAGGTTCGCCTGCACGGGGTGGATCTGCCCCACCCGGCCCATCGGCTGGAGATGCCCGGCGAGATCCGGCCGGCGCACCGCGGGGCGGATGCGGTAGCCCTCGCGGGCCAGCGCCCGGACCACGTGGCGCCCGAGAAAGCCCGAGCCCCCGAATACGGTGACGAGCGTCTCGGCGGGAATTTCGGTCATGGAATGGCCTTTGCGGCACGGCGAAGCACGATGCGCCTGTATAGCGGGGCGGCACGGCCATTCTCAAGCGTTGACAAGGGGAAGCGGCGGCCCCTATGTCTCCGCCGCCTGAATGCCGGCCTGTGCCCAGGTGGCGGAATTGGTAGACGCACTAGTTTCAGGTACTAGCGGGTAACACCGTGGAGGTTCGAGTCCTCTCCTGGGCACCATCGCCTTCCCGAGGCGGTGCAACGGCCGTGATCAGCCTGACAATCCGCCGCTTTACGCCGTTGCCGGGGCCACGCCCTGCTCGGCCAGCTTCTGGCGGTAGAGCGAGACGAAATCCACCGGGTCGATCATCAGCGGCGGGAAGCCGCCGTTGCGCACCGCGGTCGCGATGAGTTCGCGCGCGAACGGGAAGAGCAGGCGCGGGCACTCGATCATGATCAGCGGATGCAGGTTGTCCTGCGGCACGTTCTGGATGCGGAACACGCCGGCGTAGAGCAGGTCGAAGCCGAAGAGAAAGAGCGGCTGCGCTCCGCCGATCTCGGCGCGGCCCTCGATCTTGAGGTCGACCTCATAGTCGTTGCCGGCCAGCGGCTTGGCGTTGACGTTGATCTGGATGTTGATCTGCGGCTGGGACTGCTGCTGCTGGAGCGAGCGCGGCGCGTTCGGGTTCTCGAACGAGAGGTCCTTCACGTACTGGGCAAGGACATTGAGCTGGGGCGGCGAATCCGTCGCCTGGGTGTTCACCGCGCCACCGTTTCCGTTGCCGTTGGTCGTCGACATGCTGCTGTTCTCCGGCGGCGCCAGACCGGCGCCCGTCAATCGGCGGTGTGGCTAACACACGCGGTCAGGGCCCACAATCGTCATTCCG
>VFQQ010005067.1_pt1 | contig 11170 bp, 12 predicted proteins | sample 3512341 | NCBI WGS metagenome assembly VFQQ01 (sample SAMN10412373, study PRJNA504923) | tailings metagenome | isolation source: Relicate 2 Philex TSF1 revegetated site | place: Philippines: Tuba, Benguet | collected 2017-08-29
CGACGGTCTCGACCAAGTACGGACCGGTGAAGACCGATCACGTGCTGTTCATCGCTTCGGGCGCTTTCCATGTGGCCAAGCCCTCGGACCTGCTGCCGGAACTGCAGGGCCGTCTGCCGATCCGCGTCGAGCTCAAGGCGCTGACCCGCGATGACCTGATCCGCATCCTCAACGACACCGATGCAAGCCTGATCAAGCAGTACACCGCGCTGATGGGCACCGAGGGCCTGACCCTCGATTTCACCCAGGACGCGGTCGAGGCGATCGCCGACGCGGCCGTGAAGGTCAACGCCACGGTCGAGAATATCGGCGCCCGCCGGCTGCAGACGGTGATGGAGCGGCTGGTCGAGGACATCTCGTTCGACGCGCCGGACAAATCCGGCACGACGATCAAGATCGACGCCGCCTATGTGCGCGAGCGCATCGGCAAGATGGCCGACGACACCGACCTCAGTCGCTTCGTGCTCTGAACCAGATCAGATGAATGCCAAAGGCCGGGAGTGATCCCGGCCTTTTCTGTTCCACGTGAATCGCTCAGGGCTTGGCCTGTGCCTTGGCGGCAGCCTCGGCCTTGCGCTCGCGCCGCTTCGTCACCACCGCCCAGATCGCCAAGGCAACACTGGCAAGGCCGACACAAACGCCTACGGTTGCCGTCCCAGGCAGGATGGCGAGCCAGATCAGGACCGCGGCCGGCCACCAACCCCATCGGCCCAGGCCAGTCAGCTCCTCCGCCGCCTCGCGCACAAAGAACCAGGCGAGGACGGCGAGGATCGGCACCGCGTGCCAGTGCACGGCCCAGCCGATACCGGTGACGCCGTAATTGTAAGAGCCGATGGTAGAGGTGCCCTCGCCGAACATGGCGCCGAAAGAGGCTTCCGAATAGGGCAGGAACTGCGACACCGCGTTGAGCACGATGGCGCCCAACATCAGCTTGCGCCCCTTGCTGTACTTTTCGAGAAACTTGCTGTCCATGGTCAGGCCTTGGCCTTGCCGCGCGCCCGCTGGTGCATGATGGCGGCGACCAGCGCGAGCAGGATGGCGATCAAGCCGAGCGTCGAGCCGAAGGCGCGGATGCCGTCGCTGGGCGAATTGCAGAGCACCACCAGCGCAAAGCCGGCCCACCAGCCCCACTTCTGCATCAGCGGGTGGTCGTAGATGTCGCTGCGCAGGAACGCGAAGGCCAGCACCACGATGATGATCCAGGCCAGCGGGTGCAGTTCCCAGCCGATGCCGTTGAGGCCGAAATTGATCGCGACGCCCATCGAGAAGTTCGGCCCGAAGACCGGATAGGCGCTGTTGCCATCGCCATAAGGAAAGAACTGCGACACGAAGAGCAGCGCGATGGCTGCCAGCATGATGAGATGGTCGCGCGACTTGTCGCGCAGAAGTTCGTTGATCACGGTGTAGTCCCCCAGTTGCCCCGCGCCATTTGGCGCAGGTTTTGGGGACTTTCATCAACTGGTATTTTTCTCAGGTGGCCTCGACCGGCTCGCCGAACTGGGCGCCGTGCAGGCGGGCATAATCGCCGGCCTTGGCCAGCAGCTCGGCATGGGTGCCTTCCTCGACAATGCCATCACGACCGACCACCACGATACGGTCGGCATTGCGGATGGTGGCGAGGCGGTGGGCGATGACGAGGGTGGTGCGGCCCCTGGCGAGTTCCATCAGCGCCTGCTGGATGGCGTGCTCGGTGGCGGTGTCCAGCGCCGAAGTGGCTTCGTCGAGGATGAGGATCGGCGGGTTCTTCAAGAAGATGCGCGCGATGGCGAGGCGCTGCTTCTGGCCGCCCGACAGTTTGACGCCCCGTTCGCCGGTCAGCGTATCTAGGCCGTCGGGCAGGGAGCGGATGTATTCGTCGAGCGCGGCACGGCGCAGCGCTTCCCAGATTTCCTCGTCGCTGGCGCCGAGGCGGCCATAGGCGACGTTCTCGCGGATCGAGGTGCCGAACAGGAAGACGTCCTGCTGGACGATGCCGATCTGGTTGCGCAACGACGCCTGCGTCATGTCGCGGATGTCGATGCCGTCGATGGAAATGGTGCCGCCGGTGACGTCGTAGAAGCGTGGCAGCAGCGAGCAGATCGTGGTCTTGCCGGCGCCGGACGGACCGACGAAAGCCACCGTCTCGCCGGCGCGGATAACAAGATTCAGCCGGTCGAGCACCTTCTGCTCGTCCGAATAGGCGAAGCTCACATCCTTGTAGACGATGTCGCCCTTGAGGCTTTCGACCGTCACCGCATCCGCCTTGTCGGCGGTGTCGGGCACGGTGTCGATCAGGCCGGTGAAGCGGCGGAAGCCGGCAATGCCCTTGGGGTAGCTCTCGAGCACCGAGGTGATCTTGTCGATCGGCCGGAAGAAGACATTGACCAGCAGCAGGAAGCCGACGAAGCCGCCGTAGGTCAGCTCGCCCTGCACCACGAACCAGGTGCCGGCGATCAGCACCACCAGCTGCACGAGGCGGGTGGAGAGATAGCTGAGCGCGATGCTGGCGGTCATGTAGGCATAGGCGTTGAGCTTGGTGGCCTTGTAGCTCTCGTTGCTCTTGGCAAAGAGGCCGCGCTCGTAATCCTCGTTGGCGAAGGCCTTTACCACGCGGATGCCGCCGACGCTTTCCTGCACGCGCACGTTGAAGTCGCCGACGCGGCGGAAGAGGCTCTGCCAGGTCAGCGTCATCTTGGCGCCGTAGCGGGACACCAGCCAGGTCATGAACGGCACGATGGCGGTGGTGATCAGCGCCAGCTGCCAGTTGACGAAGAACATCAGCACGAAGGCGCCGATGAAGGTCATGATGGCGATGAACAGGTCCTCGGGCCCGTGATGCGCCACTTCACCCACCTCTTCGAGGTCCTTGGTGACGTGGGTGATCAGCTGGCCGGTCTTGTTGTTGTCGAAGTAGCGGAACGAGAGCTTCTGGATGTGGTCGAAGGCCTGCCGGCGCATGTCGGTCTCGATCGAGATGCCGAGCGCATGGCCCCAGTAGTTCACCACCGCCTGCAGGCCGGTATTGACCACATAGACGGCGAGCAGGGCGGCGGCCGCGAAGGCGATCAGCCCCCAGTCCTGGCCCGGCAGCAGCCTGTCGACGAAAAGCTGCACGGCGAGCGGGAAGCCGAGTTCGAGCAGGCCGGCGATGATGGCGCAGCCGAAATCGAGATAGAACAGGCCCATATAGGGCCGGTAATAGGCAAAGAACCGCTGCAGCATCGAAAACCTGTCCGCACGTCTCAACAATTGCCGCATGCCTTAGGGCGGTTCGGGGCGCGAGTCCATGTTCGGCCGCCGGAGGGTGTCCCCCGGCGGCCGCTTCGTTCAGGCCTCGTCGCGGAGCTTGACGAGGTCGTTCATCAGGCCCGCCGTACCATTGTGGATGGTCAGGCGCTCGACCTTGCCGGCGATCTCACCCAGCGCCTCGAGCTCCTTGAGGCGCAGCATGACCGGGTTCTCGGCCATGACGCGCGCCGTGTTTAGCAGCGAGCGCGTGGCGTTGGTCTCCTCGCGGCGGCGGATGACGTTGGCCTCGGCCTCCTTCTCGGCAGCGACAACCTTGTTGAGGATGTCGCGCATATCGCCGGGAAGGATCACGTCCTTGACCGCGATCTCACCCACATCGAGGCCGATGGCCGCCATGTCGCGACGCACCTGGGCCACCGCACCGGCTTCGGCCGTGACCTTGTCGGCGAGGATTTCGTCGAGCGTCCGGGCGCCGAGCGACTTGCGGAAAGCAAGCTGCAGGGCGCGGTAGAGCGCTTCGGCGTAGTCCTTGACCGTGGTCGCGGCCTTGACGGCGTCCACCACCCGGTAGTCGGCCGCGAGGTTGACGCGGAGCGTCACGCGGTCGCGGGTGAGGATTTCCTGGCCGGCCACGTCGAGCGAAAGCTGACGCAGGTCGACCAGCCGGACCGCCGGCTTGCGGGTCACCGCCCAGAGCATGTGCGCGCCCGGCTCGAGCCGGCGGAGGTAGGCCCCGTCGGCAAAGAGCAGGCCCACATGGCCCTCCGGCACATCCACCGCCTGCACCGCGGCGAGGCGCTGCAGACCGGCGAGACGCTTGGCGAGCTCGGCCGGCACGGCGAGGTCCTCACCGATGGTGAAGCGCTCGGCCGTCCACGGACCGGTCCCGGTCCAGTAGACCGCACGCTCCTCGGGCTTGAGCACCGCATGGAGCCGGCCGTCGCGCGCGATCACGACGACCTCGTCCAGCCCGGCACGGTACTCGGTGAGGTGGCGCTCGGCCGCGACGCGATGATCGCGGAACAGCGCCTTCTCGTAGACCGAGACGAATTCCGGGCGGGCGAGATCGTGCCACTCGATCTCGAGACGGTTGCGGTTGGCCCGCAGCACGTGCTCGCCCGGGGACAGTATCCCCTGGAACTTACCCTTGTAGAGCGCGATGGCGCGCTGGTTTTCCTTGACGATCACACGCTTCAGTCCGAGCGCGCGATCCATGATCGACGTCACCATGGGATACCTCCTTCGTCCAAGCCTAGGTCATGCCTGAGCCGGTCCTTCATGTTTGCCTCCCACGCGGGGAGGCGGTTGATCCCCGGCCCGCACCACGCGGAACCGGCGGAAACTGAAAATTCGCGATTCCGGGACCGGCCGACCAAGGCGGCAGCGGGATCCGGCGAGCGGGATGGAAATGGAGGCGACGAAGCCGCGCACGCGGAATTGCTTCCGCATGGGGGCCGGGCCGGAACCATCATCATCCTTCAGCCGGAGCCAGGCGGCTCGCGAAGGGCGGTTCCGGCTTGGGGTCGAGCACCGAAGCGCTCTCGCCGCGACCAGCCCGCAGGCCGGTCCCGAAACCCGTAGTACAAAAACCAGCGTGGAAGGCTGGTGCGGCTTTCACCGCGGTGATGGAGGGATTCGAACCCTCGCCAGTCAGATTATCAGTCTGATGCTCTAACCAACTGAGCTACATCCAGTGGAGCACATAACGGGACTCGAACCCGCGACCTCCGGTCTGAGCCGGCGCTCTTACCCCTGAGCTACATGCGCAATCCCGACGCGGACATTTCGCGGCACACGCAGCCTGCAGAGCGGTGCGTGCCAGGCGGGATTTTTGCGAACCCGACCCTTTGCTCGACGTCCGGCAGTCGCCGGGGAGCGGGCGTATAGGCCCATGGATTTTTCCGCGCAAGCGGCCCTGGAGGCGTACTTCCGGGTACTTGTGCGGGGTGTTGCAAACGGGAGACAGGGGGCGACGCACCCTGTTCCACGTGAATCCTATTTCGGGATCGAGGGCGAAACCGGCAGCGGGGCGTCCTTGTGGATCAGGCCGGCGTCGCGCAGATCGGTCCAGAGTTCGGCCGGAATGTCGGCCCGCAGATGCTCGATATTCTCGATCAGTTCGCGCTGCACCGCTGGGCCGGGCAGCAGTGCCGTCACCGCCGGATGCGCCAGCGGGAAGTTCAGCGCAGCGCGGATCAGCGCCACGCCGTGGCGCTTGACGATGGCTTCGATGCGGCGGGTCTTTTCGAGAATCTCCTCGCTCGCCGGCGCATAGTCGAACATCGCGCCGGGCACGGCGCCGTTCAGCAGGATGCCCGAATTGAGCGCCGCGCCGATGACGATGCTGACGCCTTCGCGCTGCACACGCGGCAAGAAATGATCGAGCACGGCCTGGTCGAGCAGGGTGTAGCGGTTGGCGAGCAGGAACATGTCGAACCGGGCGTGGTTCATCAGTTCGTCCAGCACCTGCCATTCGTTGACGCCGACGCCAATGCCGCGCACCGCGCCGGAACTGCGCAACTCTTCCATGGCCCGCAGGCCGCCATCGAGCGCCTGCCGCCGGGCGCGATCATGGTTGTCCTTCTGGCTGAAGCGGCCGATGTCGTGCATCAGCAGGATGTCGATGCGATCGAGCCCGAGCCGCTGCAGGGAGTGCTCGTGGCTCTTCATTATGCCGTCATAGGAAAAGTCGAAGACCGGCCGGAAGGGCGGGGCGAGCTCGCTTTCATAGCGCTTTGCCGCCCAGTCGCGGTCCGGCACCAGCAGGCGCCCGGCCTTGGTGGACAGCACGAACGAGTCGCGCGGCTTGGCGCGCAGGAAATCGCCGATGCGGCGCTCAGAGAGGCCCGAGCCATAAAAGGGCGCGGTATCGAAATAGCGGATGCCGGCATCCCAGGCGGCCTGCAGGAGCTCGAACGCCGCCGCTTCGGTGGGAGTGCGATTGATGTGCCCGATCGGCGCGCCGCCGAAACCGATGCGCGTGATCTCGATGCCGGACTGGCCCAGCGTGACGACGGGGATCGGGGTGACCATCAGCGTGCCGCCCAGGCCATGCCGCGCTTGAGGATGGTGGCGATGGAGGGGTCGGCCAGTTCGTCCGGCTTGTGGCCGAGCGCCGAATAGAACACCCGGCCGTCGCCGAAGCGGCTCTTGTAGACGGCCGGCATCCTGACGCCCTTTTTCCACGACGCGTGCTCGCCGGAAAAGGTCGTGGTCGCCAGCACTTCGACCGCCGGGTCGACATGCATGTAGTACTGCTCGGAGCGGTGCGGGAAGCTCTCGATGCCGGCCATCACCGGGTCATCGGTCTTCACCGGATCGACCCGATAATCGATGATGTCACCGGGATGGGTGGCAAAGGTGCAGCCGCCGAGGAAACGCATGCGCGCATTGGTCTGGAAGCTGGTGGCAAGGCCATGGTGGAAGGCGGCGACGCCGGTGCCCTTTTCGACCGCAGCGCAGAAGGCGATGGACGCATCGCGACTCAGTTCGCCGCCCGTCACCTGCGGCATCACTAGGTCGTAACTGCCGATATCGGCAGCGCCGAGCACTTCGTAGTCGTTGCTCAGAGTGACGGTGAAGCCGGCTTCTTCGAGCCAGCCGCCCACCAGTCTGGCGCCACGCTCGGGTTCGTGCAGCTCGAGGCCGCCCCAGACGATAAGGGCCCGCTTCATTCTTCTCTCCCTTGGCAAGTCGTTGCCTGCGGCGACACCATCATGGGAGGGCGTAAAGATGACAAGGGGTTAGTTCGGGCATGAACTAAAGTTGGAGATAACCGCTTGTGGGAGGTGATGGGCGGCAGGTTACTGCCGCCCATTCCAGGTCAGCGAACGAACTCGTCGATACGACGGATGGTGACGCGACGGTTGCGCCATTCCTCCCGTTCGGTGTCGATGAGGAGATAGTCTTCGCCGTAGCCGACGGTCTCGAGCTGCCGGGAGCGGATACCGAATTCCCGCACGAGCACCTGCTTCAGCGAGGCCGCGCGGCGCTCGGAGAGGATCTGGTTCGAAGAGCGCGAGCCGACCGCATCGGTATGGCCCTCGATGAGGAAGCGCGCACCGCGGCGTCGGCCGGACACGCCACTGAGCGCATCGGCGATTTCACGCACCTTGCGAAACTCCGACCGCGGAATGCTGGCGGAGCCGAACTCGAAGTTGATCGCCTGGATGTCGATCGAGGGCGCAGCCCGGCGCAATTCCGGGCGACGGCGAAATTCCTGAAGGGTGACGCGGTCTTCCGGGCGAACGCGAGTCTGCGGCGCAGCGTCCAGCTGGCGCATGATCTGATCCGCGGAGGGGATTGCATCCTCCTGGGCGAAGGTCATGCGCGTGCTGGCGGCGAGAATGGCAATGCCGGTGATGAAGTGACGGCGGTCCATGAGCGGTCTCCTATTCAGGTCTACTAGTCCGCTGCGACCGTGCGGCGTGAAACCTGAAGCTAAGATGAACAGCCCGGGACCTTGGGGCGGACGAAAACCGACCCGACGCTAACCCCGCGCCCGCTTGATCAGCTCGGTCTTGAGCACCGTCAGATCCTCCACCGAGAGCCGGCCGATATCCTTGGCCAGCCGGTTCGCCAGTTCCGTGGCTTCGGGCGCGAGGCCCGCCGTGTCGATGGACACCTTCGGGTCCGAGAGTTCGGCCAGCCGTTGCAGATCCTCGGCTTCGTCCCAGATGACGTTGAAATAGGTGATGATGCGCTGCAGCAGGATCCAGGTGGGCTTGCCGCGACGGCCGTGTTCAAGCGCCGAGAGATAGGCGCTGGAAACGCGCAGTGCCTTGGCCATGTCCTTGAGGCTCACACCGCGCTCTTCGCGCAGGGCCCGCAATTTTGCGCCGAGCGGGGTCACAGTCGCTCCACCCTCCGCAGCCGGACGTAAAAAGCACCATCGCCGCCATGCCCCTGCGCGGCGACATCCCAACCCGCAATGAGCGGGGCGAGATTGGGTTCCGAGAGCCAGATCGGCAGCATGGAGCGGAGCACGCCGCGCTCGATGATCACCGCTGCGTCGCCGTCGACCTTCTTGAGGCCCTTGCCGGTGATGACGAGGATGGTGCGATCACCGCGGCCGACGCGCGCATGGATGAAGCGGCTCAGCGCCGCATGCGCTTCGGCCTGGCGCATGCCGTGCAGGTCGATGGTACCGTCGATATCGATATGGCCGCGCGTCAGCTTGCGCTTGAGCTTGGGCTCGATCACCTGGTTGGCCTGCCGTCCTGGCTTGCCGGCCGACTGATAGCTCGGCATCGACGGCGCCAGCTTGATCGGCTTGGGGCGCGGCCCGGGCGGCGCCTTGGGGAGGGGCAGGGGCTCCTCAGCCAGCTTCAGCGCCTGCCGGATGCGCGTGCGGTGCAGCGGGCTCACCGTCTGCGCCACCTCCGACCAGAGGTGCCAATCCGGCAGCGCCGGTTTGTCGCGCTTGGCCATTCCCGCATCTCGCCGGTCGTCTCCCCGGGATCAGGCGATCTGGTTGGTGGCGACCAGCTTCCAGTTGGGGTCGCGCGACTTCGGGCTGCGCGCAAAGGTCCATTCGTCGGAAATGGTCTGCACCTGGTCGGCATTGCCCTCGATCAGGTTGCCGTCCTTGTCGCGGGTCGCCTGCACCACTTCGGCGTCGAAGCGGATGGTGACATTGGCGTTGCGCTTGTCGAGCTCGGCGTCGGTGATCTCGATCTTGGGCAGGCCCACGAAGGTGAAATCGACCTTGTTGCCGGTGGCTTCGCGATCCTTGATGGCGCGCTCGAAGCCGTCATAGACGTCCTTTTCCAGCAGGTTCTTGAGCGTCTGCCGGTCGCCCTGGGCGAAAGCGGTGACGATCATCTCGTAGGCCTGCTTGGCGCCTTCGAGGAAACTCTTCGGGCCAAAGCTCGGATCGGCGTCGGCAATGGCCTTCAGGCCTTCGGAAATGCCGGCGTCGCCGTGCGAGAACTGGGTGATTTCGGATTCGAGCTTGCGGGCGCGGCGCTCGATGTCGCCGTCATTGGCCGGCTCGACCGGGCGCGGGCGCATCTGCACCACGGTATCGTCGCCCGGCTTGGCGCCGGCCTTGGCGGCTGCTTCGTTGCGGCGCTCGAGCGGGGAGCGTTCATTGCCGGTGCGGGTGCCGAGCACCGAGCGCAGGCGGAACAGGATGAAGATCGCGAGGCCAATGACGATGAGCGTGGGGAGATCGAAAAAGTCGTCCATTGAAATCTTGCACCGGTTCAGGATCGGGGTGACGCCTCGTAAGCGCCGCGTGTTCGCCTATATATAGGGAAAGCCTCACCTCGAAACCAGTTCACGATTGGGCGAGATTTTGTCGCGAGGCGAAGGAGAGATTAATGGGCCTGGGCCGTATCGTCGTTCTGCTGTTCCTGCTGCTGCCGCTGATCGAGATCGCGTGCTTCGTGATCATCGGCAACGCCATCGGCCTGTGGGCCACGCTGGCGGGGGTGATCCTCTCGGGCCTAATCGGCTCGATGGTGCTGCGCTTCCACGGCATGGCGGTGCTCAACGACATGCAGCGGCAGATCAATTGCGGACAGCTGCCGGGCCGGGCGCTGGCGGACGCGGCCTTGATCGGCCTTGCCGGCCTGCTGTTGCTTATTCCGGGCTATTTTTCCGACCTGATCGGCCTGCTGCTCCTGCTGCCGCCGGTGCGGGCCGGCATCTATGCGGTGCTGCGCTCGCGCATCCGGGTGGTGACGGTCGACGGGCAGAGCCACCCGCGCTCCTATCCGGACGAACCGGCCACGATCGAGCTCGACCACGACGACTACCGCCAGCGTTAGGTACGCCGAAAGCCCCGCGCTTGTGGGCATGGGGCGAAAGTGCTAGCCAGCGGGCCGAAAAGTTTCAGAGGGATTTGCCACAATGGCCGACGAAAACGCGACTGCTCCGGCTGCCGCCCAGACGACCCCGAGCTTCAATCTCGTCGGTCAGTACATCCGCGACCTCAGCTTCGAGAACCCGGGCGCGCCCAGCTCCATGCTGGCCGGCGGCGCCGGTGGTCCCGCCAATCTCAACATCTCGGTCGGCGTCAAGAAGCAGGCCGAGGACATCTACGCGGTCGAGATCACGATGACGGCCAAGGCCGAGCGCGACAAGACGGTGCTGTTCAATGTCGAGCTGGCCTATGGCGGCGTGTTCCGCGTCAAGAACGTGCCCGAGGCGCAGATGCCGCTGCTGCTGATGGTCGAAGGCCCGCGCCTGATCTTCCCGTTCGCCCGCCAGGTGCTGGCCAGCGTCACCCAGCAGGGTGGCTTCGCGCCGCTGATGATCGAGCCGGTCGACTTCCTCCGCCTCTATCAGCAGAACGTCGCCAACCTGACCGCTGCCGGTCAGGCGGCCCAGTCGGCAGACAAGCCGAACTGACGCAATAACGCGATTCTGCTGTGATTTATGATGTTTTGGGCGGCTTCGGTCGCCCTTTGCATCTTGGATAACGCGATTCCGGCGCTATTCCGCAGCGACCGCCGGGGCGTTGTAATAGGCCCAGAGCGCGCTCTCGCCCATCTTGGCGATGAAGGCGACATGAGCTTCCCGCTCCAGATCGCTGACGCGCGACGGCAGCGGCGCCGGACGGGGACGCGCCGGAATGGCCTTGAACTCGACCCGGATCGAGCGCGTCTCTTCGACCAGCGCCAGCCCGACCTGCCGGCCGCCGATCAACTCGAGATAGACGTCGGCAAGGATCTCGCTGTCGAGCAGCGCGCCGTGCAGGGTGCGCTTGGAATTGTCGATGCCGTAATGCTTGCAGAGCGAGTCGAGGCTGACGCGGGCGCCGGGATGCCGCTCGCGCGCCACCATCACCGTATCGATGACATTGTTCCGCAGGCTCGGCTTGCGGACGCGCTCGAGCTCGGTGTTGAGGAAGCCCATGTCTAAGTGCGCGTTGTGGATGACCAGCGTCGAGTCTTCGATGAAGTCGTGGAACTCGTCGGCCTTCTCGGCGAACTTG
>VFQQ010005068.1_pt1 | contig 11168 bp, 24 predicted proteins | sample 3512341 | NCBI WGS metagenome assembly VFQQ01 (sample SAMN10412373, study PRJNA504923) | tailings metagenome | isolation source: Relicate 2 Philex TSF1 revegetated site | place: Philippines: Tuba, Benguet | collected 2017-08-29
TAAATCCCAGGGGAGTGCCTGCCAAGCTGCGGCCAGCTGGCTTCTTTACACACCTCACGCAAACCTGCCGTCAAATCTGTTCCCCCCCTGCAGATGACGCGCATGATTGACATCCTGGAGGACTACTGCCTCTACCGCAACTACGGTGAGGCGGGGCCAGGGGCGATTTTGCTTGGTGTCGGCAACATGGGCAGGCTGCTGAGCTGGTCAGCAATGAACCGCTGTTGCTCGGTTTCGGCTGATGCGCAGGCTGGGCAGCAGACAGCCGCCCTGCCCTGCTTCCTTGCTCCCCAGGAACCCTCTATTGCTGCACCCAGCTTACCTTGCCTGCGCCCTTTCCCTGCCCTCGCAGGCTACTGCCGCATCGACGGCAACACGTCGGGCGAGGACCGCGAGTCGCAGATCGACGACTACAACAAGGTGCGCACTGGGGCGGGAGGGTGGGAAAGGACATTGGCACACAATTGGGTGCTTGGGCGGTCGGCAATTTGCGCACTCGCTGGCATGGTGGCTGGAATTGGCTTGGCGCCGCCTGTTGTCGTTGTGGGGAGAACCGACAATGGCATGACACAGCACCTCGTGCATTCTTCTAATGTCTGTCCTACCTGAACCTGACCCACGTTTCTGCAGGAGAACAGCGAGAAGTTTGTGTTCCTGCTGTCCACGCGCGCGGGCGGCCTGGGCATCAACCTGTACACCGCCGACATCGTCATCCTGTACGACTCGGGTGCGCGAAGCACTTGGGCGAATCTGGCTTAGGAGACACGCAAAGGCAGTCCGAGGGGAATTGGAGGCAGTGCAGGGCCTGCAGGCCAGCCAGGGCTGGCGGCGCCCTTGCAGCGCTTAGAGCCATGCATGCCGGGCAATGCTGCACTGCCCTTCACCCCCCTCGACCCTCCTCCACCGTTCCCCCGCTGCCGCAGACTGGAACCCCCAGATGGATCTGCAGGCCATGGATCGCGCGCACCGCATCGGCCAGAAAAAAGAGGTGCAGGTGTTCCGCTTCTGCACCGACCACTCCATCGAGGAGAAGGCAAGGATGAAGGGGGTTGGACAGGGCTGTAGTTGCACTAGTGCAGTGGCCTGCAGAAAGGTGCATGCGCTTTGCGTGTATGGGGATGTTGTATTTTGCTGCTTGTATGGATGCGGTGGCCACTTGTTGCTGCGCAGCGTCGAGGGCGACTGCAGCCACTATGTGCCTTATTTTCCTGCTCCACCCCTCCCACCACCCTGCCGCTCATGCAGGTGATTGAGAAGGCGTACAAGAAGCTGCGGCTGGACGCGCTGGTCATCCAGCAGGGGCGGCTGGTGGAGAACACCAAGAGCGTGAACAAGGAGGACCTGCTGTCCATGGTGCGCGGGTTTGGGACATGGAGGGAGGCGGGGCAGTTGGTTGGACAGGCATGGCACAGTTTAGACCAGACTAGGGCAGGTTGTACTATGCGGTTTGCGAAATTGATCACTGAATGACGCTTGCCAGCGGATTTCCTTGTGGCAAACGGCCAAGTACACGCCTCCTCGTGCCACAGGTGCGGTACGGCGCGGAGCGCGTCTTCGCCTCGGAGGCCTCCAACCTTATTTGCACGCTCTGCTCACTGTCTTACCAGTGCCCTCATTCCCTCCATGCAGGTGCGGTACGGCGCGGAGCGCGTCTTTGCCTCGGAGGCCTCCAACATCACCGACGAGGACGTGGACGCGCTGATTGCCAAGGGCGAGGCGGCCACCAAGGAGCTGAACGACAAGCTGCAGGCCTTCACCAACGACGCCATGCGCTTCACCATGGACGGCGGCATGAATGGTGGGTGGCCTGGGGGTTGGGGGTCACAGCAACAAGGGCAGGAGCATACTACGCCATGCGCTTCACCATGGACGGAGGCATGAATGGTTGGTGGGCCGGGGTTTGGGAAGTCTCGAATGTGGCGGTTGCTGCAACAAGCTGCAGGCCTTTGCCATGGACGGCGGCATCTCGGGTGGGTGGGCTGGGGCGGGAGAGCGGCCTGCTGTGAGAAAGGTCTGCTGCTGTGGCGGTTGCAGAGCCCTCTACGGTTGGTGGTGAACACGTGAGCACAAGGCAGGCAAGTCCTTCGCACCGCCTAAATCCACTTCACCCACTCACAACCCCACACCCCCTCCTCGTGGCCCTGCCTCCCCCATCCGCAGCCTACGACTTCCAGGAGGACAAGCAGGAGGAGGAGGGCGACGCAGACCTGGCCAAGATTGAGCAGCTCAAGCAGCTCATGGGTGCGTTGGAAGGCTGGTGCCGTAGAGTATTTAGTTGATTAGGGAGAAGATCCTGCAGCTCATGGGCGCGTCCCAGCGCAGCTGGGTGGATGCAGGGTAGCGAGCTGCTTGTGCCTGCATTGTATCTTCAACCTGGGCCCCAGCATAGCCACACCAACCTGCACCTCTGTACATTGCCCTCCCGCGCCCTGGCACCCACCCACCCACCCACCTGCAACCGCAAACGCAACCCTTCTAACCAAACGAATGTTCCGCTTCCCCCCTGCAGGCGCCAACTGGGTGGACCCCCCCAAGCGCGAGCGCAAGCGCGTGGCCTCCTACGCCGAGAACGAGTTCTACCGCATGGCCATGCAGGCAAGAGGCGGGGCGCGGGCTGTTTTGGATGGCGGCCGGGCCGGGTTGCCTGCCGGCTGCCTGGCCGACGGGCAAGTGTGTTGGGCACAGGCCTGGCGTGTAGATCCTGCACCAGTGCCACGAATGCAACCAACACCAGTGCTTCTCACCCTACCTGGTCTCTCCCCTCCTTTGCTTGTGTGCAGAAGCGCGAGTACGGGCCGCGCCAGACCGGCCCCAAGCTGCCCAAGATGCCGGCGCTGCAGGCAAGCTTGCTGTTGCCTGGTCGGAGGGCAGGAATGGCGGGCAGCTTGGTTTTGGCCACGTGGCTGTGTCTGGCGGCAAATGAACAGGAAGCACAGGACTGCCCACCGCACCTGCACGTCCTACACTGCCCCTCAGCTATCCCTCCCTCTGTCCTCTCCCTCTCCTCTGCCCGCAGGACTTCCAGTTCTTCAACATCAAGCGGCTGACCGAGATCTACGAGAAGGACAACGCGTACGAGGTGCACAAGCACGCGCTGGCGCAGCGCGAGGCGGCGGCGCGGCAGCAGGGCGCCAGCGACGAAACCATCCAGAGCGAGGTGCGGCTGCTGCCGCTGCTTGCTGGCGCTATTGTTGCAGGGTGTTGTTGCGGGACAGTGTGTGAGACCCGCAGTGCAGCGGCGCAGTGCTTGCAACCTTGCCTGTTGCCTGGTTGCTGCAAGGCAAATATGCTTGCGTTCATGCAATTGTTGTTCAAACGGCCCGGTGCTCCCCTCCCCCCTCCCCAGATCCTGGCCCCCAAGGAGGACGACCCGCAGCCGCTGACGGAGGAGGAGATTGCGGGTGCGGTGGGCCCGAAAGCAATGTTGACGTGGCATTCTGATGGGGCATCCCAGCTGCGTATGCTTCCCATGCTTCACACGCTCTGCTGTTGTTGTTCCGTTGGCCGCGCCCACCCCCACTCCCGCCCTGCTGCCACCGCCCGCTCCTGCCCCGCCGCAGAGCGCGACACGCTGCTGCAGCAGGGCTTCTCCAACTGGATGCGCCGCGACTTCAACGCCTTTGTGCGCGCGGTAAGTTGAGAGGGAGCTTGGCATCGGAGAGGGAGCTTGGCATTGGCCACCCAGGCGGGCTCGGGGTGTAAGCGCCGCGTCAAGTAGGCGAGAGCATACTCTTGTTTGCGAGCCTGGTCGATCCCACACGCCTCGAAATTTCTCAACGTCTCTTCACTGGTCACTCCCTGCAGTGCGAGAAGTACGGGCGGCACGCGCTGTCCGACATTGCGCGCGAGATTGAGAGCAAGACGGAGGAGGAGGTCAGCTGGCTGCTGCATTCTTGTGGCGGCTTGCCCAGCACAGTGGTGCATGTTTTCCATTGCCACACCCAATTCTGAGCCCGCTTGCAGCCTGTGCTTGCAGCTGAGTCCAAACCATTCACCCTGCTCTCCTCCTCCGCTTGTATTTCTTGCCCGCAGGTGCGCGCCTACGCCAAGGTGTTCTGGGAGCGCTACACCGAGATCAACGACCACGAGAAGGTGGGTGGGAGGGATGTGGGTTAAGTTGGGCAGGCACACACAGTCAATGTCCCGTCTCCTGCAAGCCACGCGTCCTGCGTCTGTGCATGCCGCACGTGTGTGCTGCCCTGCTGGGCAAGGCAGGGGCAGAACGTGGCTTGTTTTTGCCGCACCCAATGGCCGGCAGCTCAGCCACATGTGCAACTACCAGACTCCTGCCACACCGACCCCTCCCTTCCCTGCTGCCCCACCTCCCCTTCTCATCGCGCAGTACATCAAGAACATTGAGCGGGGCGAGCAGCGCATCCAGCGGCAGCAGGACATCATGCAGGCCATCGCGCGCAAGCTGGACCAGTACAAGAACCCGTGGCAGGTGCGCTGCAAGTGTGTAGAGAATGGCAATTCTTTTGGCTGCAGCAGTTGAAATGGATGCAAGCTGGACCAGTACAAGAACCCGTGGCAGGTGGGGAGAAAGTGTGCAGGCGGCGGCTTGGGCAGGCAGGGAATGGTAGGTGTGAGCAGAGTGGCGATCAAATGAGCGGAGGGTGTACAGCCCCCCGAAAAAACACTTTCAGCAGATTTCAGTGAATGGGTCTATATATGCTCGCCCGCACCTGCCCGGTGGGCTGTGCCTGCTCTGCCTGGCCGTCTCTTTCATCCCCAGTCACCCACCTCCGCATCTTCCTCCCACCCTTGCTCCTGCCTCGCTCAGGAGCTGAAGCTGCAGTACGGCCAGGCCAAGGGCAAGGCGTACACGGAGGAGGAGGACCGCTTCCTGGTGAGGGGCTGGGAGTTGTGTTGAGGGGGTGATCATTGGGAGGAGTACAATTGAATATGGTGTGGGGGCTGAGGAGTTGGAGGAGGAGGACCGCTTCCTGGTGAGGGTGGGGCTGTGCGGCAGGGCCTGGAGCAGTGGGCGGGCGAAGTTGATTGGGCAGGCCAGCTTGGGAGGAGGACCACTTGCTGGTCTGTGAGGGGCAGGGGGAAGGAGGGAAGGGGCAGAGGGGTTAGCACTGATGGCTGGGTGCTGGGAGAGGCTGCTCCCTGCCGGGAGCACCGACCGGTGCCCACAGGAGGCACGACTAGCGACAACTCCTCTACTGTTTCACCCCGCAGGTGTGCATGATGCACAAGCTGGGCTATGGCGCCTGGGACGAGCTGAAGGCAGAGATCCGCAACCACTGGCGCTTCCGCTTCGACTGGTTCTTCAAGAGCCGCACGCCGCAGGTGGGCTAAGAAGCGGCCTGGGGTGGCTGTTGGCGACAATGTGCCGGCGCAGGTTGGTTGGACTGCTGCATCTCAGCAGTTGTGCACAGCCTTCGCTGCGCCTGCTTGCGACCCTTGCCAAGCTGCTCACCCCTACCCTACCTGCCCCGCGCCCTTGTGCAGGAGCTGTCGCGGCGCTGCGAGACGCTGATCCGCCTGATTGAGAAGGAGAACGAGGACGACGAGGAGCGGGTGAGGAGGGAGAGGCTTGGACTGCTGCTTATCTTTCGCTGGGCATGGCCAGCTGCTTCCATGGCATCCTGCAGTCGTTGGGAAGCGAGGCATGGTTGAGCAGCCCTTCCTGGCAACCCCTAGCTGCAGTTGATGAAGCAACGTGGCAGGTAACTTGCTGCACCAAAACATAACTTCCTGCCCCTGCCCACACTTGCCTCCCTCGACAGGTGGGCGGCCCCAAGAAGCGCGGCCCCAAGCCCAAGGGCGGCGACAGCCAGGCGCCGTCCGGTGGGTGGCGGGAGGGGCGGCTGGGGTTGGGCTGGATCTGCTCTGAAAGTGGGAGCAGGGCGGCTGATGGGCTGCCTGCACATCTGGGGTCCGCCCTGCTTGCCTTTTGCAGCACTTTTTGGGGGGCATGTCGCCTTGCCCAGCAAGCAAATGCGCAGTACCGCCTGCTGCTGAGCAGTTCCCGTCTCCCGGCCAACTTATTAATGCAGAGAGCGGGCGCGGCGGCAAGCGCAAGGCGGACAGCTCCGGCATGCCGTCCGCCAAGCGCAGCAAGGATGTGACGGCGTGAGGGCCTTGGAAGAGAACCCTTGATTGAGCTCCGCAGCTGAGCAGCACCGGCCAGCTGGGCGGCCCCAGCTGCCAGCCATGCCGCCTGCACCGCTGCGGACTAGCTTCTGGCTTCTGCACTGACCTGCCTGCATGCGGGTCGGCAGGCGCGGCCGCGGCAGCGCTGCACAAGCGCTGCCGATCCGGCTGCGGGCGCTGCGCAAGCGCTCGCGGCCCGGCCGCCCTGACTGCACCCCAGACTTGATGTTTCATCCGCTTGCTGCTTGCTGTTGCACACCCCTCTGATCTCAGCTGTAGCAACTGTGCCCTGCAATGTAAACTAAACAGAACCTGAAGCCCAAGGGTGGGTTATCTTGCATTGCTGACTGCGTACGCAACGCCATTTGGTCTGCAAGGAGCTGCAGGGCCATTAGTGTTTACCGAACAGCCTCTTGCTTTGAACCATGGCATGCCATCCCGTGCTGTCTGACCAGGCTGGCCGCGAGGCACCAACTGCCCCAAGCACTCCTTGCTCTCCAAGAGTCGAATCGAACTCATGAGGGACTGCCTAAAATGAGGTGTGAAAAAGCGGAACAGCGCAAAGCAGAGCAGCAGAGCGAGGACAAGCAAGCAACAAACCAAATCAAGACGGGCAGTAGTGCTGGCCCAGCGCTGGACCACAGCGCTCACGCCGCGGCCTCCGCTACCTGCTGCACGGCACGCTGTGCCTGCTGCGCCTGCTGCGGCCGCTCCATCGGCTCCACCATCACGAAGCGCCGCTTGGTGCGCGGGTCGCGGCTGAACTTGACGCGCCCCTCCACCAGCGAAAAGATGGTGTGGTCCCGGCCCTGCGCAGCAGCACAAGTGTGTGGGGGGTATGAAGGTTGTGGCATGGGTTGGAAACGTGCAAGCAGCAACGGGCTTTGATGTGGTGTTGGCAGCAACAGCTGCTGAGCATTGCGTTGAGGAGCTGCGCAGCCTCTCGCACACAGCTGCATGCTGTGTGGCCGCAACTCAGCAACCTAGGCTGCCTGCTCAACGCCACCGTCCACTCGTAGCCACAACAGCGGCATTCCAGCAGCACCAGCAGCCGCAGCGCAAGGCAACAGCACATTCATAACAGGCACACACCCACAGCAACTGGACGCACCATGCCCACGTTGGGTCCCGGGTGGAACTCGGTGCCCCGCTGCCGCACAATGATGTTGCCGGGCCGGCAGCGCTGCCCGCCAAACAGCTTGACGCCCAGGTACTTGGGCAGCGAGTCCTTGGTGTTCTGTGTAGAGCCGCCCTGCTTCTTGGAAGCCCAGCGCAGCTGCTGCCACTGCAGGCCCGCCGCCGCGCCGCCGCTGCCGCCGCCGCACGAGCTGCTGCAGGCCTCGATGGCCGCTGCGCTGCGGGCTGCCGCTGCTGCATAGGATATGGGAGGGATTGGAGATCAGTGTGGACCCCAGCAAAGGCCAGCGGCGCGCCAGGGCGGGCGAGCGGGGGCCGGCTGCAGCGCACCTGCTTCCACGCCGCGCGCAAGCTGCAGGCCTAGTTGCCGGGTCGCCGCTGCAAGCCGCTGCATGTTGGCGCGCTGCTTTGGGTTTGGGTCGGTGGCGAGCGACGCTGGGGCGGTCGACTGGGGCTGCCTGGACGTATGTGGGCTGCGGGATGAGGTCGGAATCGGAGTGATGCCCAAACAGCGCCGCATGCGAGCGGCAGAGCCGCAGCACGGGTGCGCAGCATGCAAGTGCCAATTGAGCTCTTTTTGGGACATGACGATTGATTGATTGCGCGCCTGGATTGCCGACATGTCTCTGATAGCGCCTGCACAGCCCCTGGCCTGGCGACAGGAAGTCTTTCCCCACTCGCCCCAGCAGGCCAGGGAGCTGGTGCCCCTGCTTGCTCGGAACGGCATCACGAAATTCAACCTGCCCAATAAACGAAAAGATGAAGGGCAGGCACTGGTGGAGCACTGCCGCGCGCTGGTGGCCGCCCTGCCGCCCGACGGCGCCGTGTGCTGCCACTGGAGCTGCGCCAAGTGCGTTTCACATGGCTGTCGCATGCTTGCTGTAGCCGTTTTCATTATATGCAGACCGATGAAATGGCATTGCTTCAACCTTCTTGTCGCAGCAACTACCGCCGCAACCCAGAGGCCACCTACGAGGCGTTTGCTGCCTTTTGCGGCGACCTGGCCGCCGTCGGACGCTGCTCCCTGCTGCTGGTCTCGGGCTCGCAGCGCAAGAAGCTCGACACAGTGGCTGTGAGTGTCTGTACTGGTGCGAAGCTGTGGTGGTGGGGCAGGCGCACCGGCAGTTACTGCAATGCATCCAGGCCAGCCAACCGCTGCTCTCCTGCAGCCAACCATGCCTCAATCACATCCTCGTTGTTTGCATGACTTACAGAGCCTCCACTCCTCCCATCCACCATTCAACCACTGCAGACCTTGGAGCGGGCAGCGGCGGACCCACGGCTGCGCCAGCTGGCGCTGCCCCTAGCCGTGGCATTCAATCCCTACCTGCCCGACGAGCAGCGGCAGCAGGAGGAGCGAAAACGCCTGCGCAGAAAACTGGAGGCGGGGAGGGGCATGGTGACGGCGATATACCTGCAGGTGGGTTGCCAGAGGCTGGTTGGGATGCATTCTAAGAGTCAGGGTGCCACCCGCCTGTGGCAAGCAGGAGTTTATAGCTGGGAGTTTGGGAAGGGCAGCTGTTAGTAGCCTTTGAGCGCCGTGTGCTGCTTGATCTGCCACCAAGAAGCAGGGCGCTCTGACCTTTGCACATGTTTGCACTGCTGCTCCCTGACCACAGACAGGCAGCGATGTGGGGCGGCTGGAGGCAGGGCTTCAATGGCTGCGGGCGCTGCTGGATGAGCTGGAGCAGCATGGGGCAGGGCACAGCAGCACGAAGCAGCACCAGGAAACGCAGCAGCAGCAGCAGCAGCAGCAGCAGCGACAGCCTGCTGGCACCAGCAGGTCGGCCAAGCGGCAGCGCAGGCAGGGCGCAGACGCTGAGCAGAATGGGCAGGAAGGCAGCTCCCAGCAGGAGGGTCAGCCAGCAGCGGCTGATCGCAGCCAGCGGGCGGGTGGCGCAGCTTGTGCGGCGGACATTGCTGCTGGCATGCCAGCTCTTCAGCCCAGCCAGCCCAGGCAGCGCATGCAGGTGTATGGCTCGGTGCTGGTGCCCAGCAAGAAGCTGCTGGCCCAAATGAAGTTTCGTCCCTGGGGCGGCGTGTTCCTCAGGTGCGCGATTGATGCTGATACGAGGCTGCTGGTTCGCCACCCTTGCTGCTGTTGCTGTGGGCATCAGCAGCCTGGAATTGGAATTGCTCAGATACTACATCGGCCTCCTCCCTCGCCCTCCCATCTTTACAGCGAGGAGTACCTGAGTGGCGTGGAAGCAGCCGACCGCATCACGATGCAGCTGCTGCAGGCGTATGCACGGCACGGCGTGGCGCCCCTGGTCGAGACGGAGGTGGCAAGCGAGGCGGCGGCGGAGCGAGTGCGGCAGCTGCTGCAGCAGGCGCCAGCTACCGCATGACCTCCTGCATGCTGTGCATGGCGTCATGGCAAAGTGTGAATGACTGACAGTCCCAGGACGTGAAGCACTTGAGCACTGCTGAGTACTGGTGCAGCTGAGAAGTTGCGTGTGACGGCAGGATGGCCCTCTGGGGTCATTGTGCCACCTGGCATTTGAATGCCTCTTGTATCTTCACAACATATGGATTGAGCAGATGTTGGAAGCAGACTACCTTCCTGTTTCTCCAACTGCCGCTCCCCGCCTGCCCACCACATTGGTGCACGGGGCTGCGCCTGCCCTGCTGCCAAGCGGCGTCTGACCAGGGTGCTGCTGCAGCCAGCGTCAGAGGCGGCAGTGATGATATGAGGTGAGGTAATGCACAAAGCATCACAGCTGTGTCAAAACAAGCTGAAGCAAACACCGTCATCAAATGTGTGACTTCACAAGTCTCGGCGCCCTGAGTCCCAGCGCGCAAAGCAGGTGCCTGCCTGCACATCCCAAGCCCTGACGCCCCAACGCCCTGTTCGCACCTCCAAACGCCTTCAAATATGCGGCGACCCCGTTTCTACATGCGGGCGGCGGCCCTGCTGGTGGCGCTCGCCTGCGCCGTTTCTGTGAGCCCTCCCTAGGGGCTTGGGGCGCCCTGGACCAGCAATGCATACTTTTAATGCATCTGAAACACTCAAATAATGGCCGAAAACGCCGATTGCGAACCGGGGCACGCAAGTTGCGACCGCCTCCGCCGGCAGACATGCACAGCGAGAAATGTTACAGTGTTAAAACACTTTCTGTCAACCGCAGGGTGCGGCCGAAGCGGCGCCAGCTCGTTCCCAGGGGCGTAGTGCTTCTGGCGCCGCTGCCGCCCGCCCGCCCGCCCGGCGCCAGCTACGGTGCGATGTTGCACTGCATCCTGCAGTCTGCATGCATCACGCGTGCGCATGCGCTTGGCGGGCAGGGTATGGGGCGCAAAGCAGTACTGCTGCTGCACTGAACGCATGTGAGCTACTGTCTGCAGGGGCATCGAGGCGAGCATCCACCCGGCAGAGGCCAGCAACGTGACCACTAAGGGCCTTGCTGAAGACGTGGACAGCTTTCTGACAGCTTTCGGCAACGTTATCACTGTTGGTGTTGAAAACGCACGCGAGGTGCGTCCTATACCGTAGTGTATGATAGCTTCTGCCATTGTATAATAGCTTCTGCCATTGAGACCGGTCGAACAAGCACTCCCACTCACACCCAACCCTCCCGCCCGTGCTTGGCTGCAGCACGTGACGGGCCAGTGCAACTGGGGCAACTGGTGTGGGGCGGGACCCCATCGATGAACTGGACGGGCACTGCAAGGATCATGACTACTGCCTATCAATCGAGACGGACGCCTGCCTGCGCTGCCGGTGCCACGCCCTCCTGGTTCGCGACATCAAGCAGGTGTGGGCAGGTTGGGTTGGGTGTGGGCTGGGAGAGGCGTGTAGTTGATCATACTAGTGGTGTGCTCAACTTGCCTCAATCATAGCGCCCTGCTCCTCATGTCCGCCAGACGCTGGACGACAAGGGCTGTACCGGCGACAGCTGGGCCGGAGACGCATGCCAGTCGGATGCGGC
>VFQQ010005069.1_pt1 | contig 11165 bp, 10 predicted proteins | sample 3512341 | NCBI WGS metagenome assembly VFQQ01 (sample SAMN10412373, study PRJNA504923) | tailings metagenome | isolation source: Relicate 2 Philex TSF1 revegetated site | place: Philippines: Tuba, Benguet | collected 2017-08-29
GGCGTCATCGGCGAGTCCGAATGCCGTCCGAGATAGCGGAAGATCGTGCGGATCACGTCGATGAACGTCTCGTTGCCGAGGTCCGGCACGAGGATTCCGACCGTCTGGGAACGCCCCCGGCGTAGCGTGGCCGCCGTCATGTCGGGCCGGTATCCGACCGCGCGCGCCTCGGCGCGGATGCGATCGCGCGTCTCGGCGGCCACGAGATGCGCCTTGTCGTCGCTCAGCGCACGCGAGATGGTCGATCGGTCGACACCGAGCTTGACTGCGAGTTCCCGCATGCTGAGCCGTGCCATGTGCCGCCTTTGCTCTCTACCGCAGGGATAGTTTGCCGTTATGCTTCAACCAGCGACTCCGAATACACCAGAGATCTTTCCGGAGCGACCTGGGGATGCCTTGTTTGCGGCAGTATCCACATCAGTGACCCGGCTTCGCAAGGCGGGCCACGGCCTCGTCCGCGCGAACACGCCACGCAGGAAAGCATGCTTTGCAATCGATTGACAAGGCGGGGCATGAGGGATAACCAGCAACCGACGCCCGGGAGGAGACGAGGCCGGGATGGCGCCGAGCGACTTGGCCCCGACGGTCGCGCGCATGGTTCCATTCGTCCTTCTTTCGGGAACGCGCGTGGTCGCTTCATGCCCAAGAGGGCCGACGGCGAATCGCCGCGACGGTTTGCCGGGCGCGGCGCCAGGCACCAGCCGTCGTCTGCAACACGGACAAGGGCGGGCGCACGGTCCGCGCACAACGGAGGAAACGAACTGACATGAGCGCAAAGACGGGAGTTCTCACGGGCGCCGCGGGCGGCATCGGCCGGGCCACCGCAGAACGCTTCGCCAAGGACGGCTGGTCGCTGATCCTGGTCGATCGCACCGACGCCGTGAAGGATGTCGCGAACGACCTTTCCTCGTCCGGGGCGAAGGTCGTCGGCGTCGCCGCCGACATCACCGACCCGACGCAGTATGGCGCGATCGACAAGGAAATCGCCGCGATCGGCGCGCCGTTGAAATTTCTCGGCCTGATCGCCGGCGTGCTGCAGGAAGTCGGATCGATCGAGACCATGGAAGTGGCCGAGTGGGACCGCGTGTTCAACATCAACACCCGCGCCAACTTCCTGTTGATCAAGCATTTCATACCCGCGCTCCGCAAGGCGGAAGGTGCGTCGATCGTCACCATCTCGAGCTGGTACGGCAAGAGCGGCCACGCCTTCTTCGGCGCCTACTGCGCGTCCAAGGCCGCTGTCATTTCGCTGACCCACACCGCCGCCGCGGAACTCGCCGGCGACCGGATCCGCGTCAACTCGGTGGCGCCGGGCAACGTCGCGACGTCCATGCACTTCGACGCCTTGCGCGAGGAGGCGCAGAACCGCAACATCAGCTTCGAGGAAATGAAGAAGATCGAGTGGGACAAGATACCCCTCGGGCGTGCCGCCGATCCCGCCGAACTGGCATCGGCCGTGGCCTTTCTCGCCGGCCCGGACGGCGCCTACATCACCGGCGCCACCATCGATGTGAACGGCGGCTGCCTGTTCTCCTGACGCAACCGGGGGTCGCCGCTATCGCAGGCGGCGGCCCGATGCCGGCCGGCAGCGGCCGACGACCTGACAACCCGCTCGCCGGAAAAGAAGCCTCCGGCCCCATGCATGCAATCGATTGATCGGAGGAATCCACAATGACGAAGAGGGTCGACGTCGAGTTCCAGTCTGAAGGCACGACCGTCCGCGCCTGGCTCTATCTCGCCGAGGGCGGCAAGAAGGCGCCGACCGTAGTGCTGGCCGGCGGCTGGTGCTACGTGCGCGAGATCGTCATGCCGACCTACGCGAAGGCCTTCGCCGATGCGGGCATCAACGCCATGATCTTCGACTACCGCAACCTCGGCGTCAGCGACGGCGACAACCGCCAGCATCTCGATCCGTGGATGCAGATCCGCGACTACCAGAACGCGTTGAGCTTCCTGGAGCGCCACGAGGCGGTGGATCCGGACCGGCTGGGTGTGTGGGGCATCTCCTATTCCGGCGGCCACGCGCTGATCCTGGCAGCCATTGACCCCCGCGTGAAAACCATCGTCAGCCAGATCCCGGTGATCGACGGCTACGAGAACATGCGCCGCGCCCACGGCACCATGGAATACCGCGCCCTGTGGGACATGATTCTGCGCGACCGCGCGCTGCGCTACGAGAAGCCGGGCGAGCAGCTCTATCTGCCGCATGCCACCGAAAATTCGGCCGAGGAAGTTTCGGCCTGGCCGTTCCCGGAGACGGTCCAGACCTTCATGGCGATCAAGGCCAAGGAAGCCCCGCTTTACCAGAACAGGAGCACGGTGGAGTCGGTTGACCTCTTGATGCAGTACGACGTCGGTCCCTTCGTGAAGCGCATCTACAACACGCCGACTCTGATGATTGTGGCCGAGGGTGACGACCTGACCCTATGGGATCTGGAGATCAATGCCTTCAACCAGATTCCGACCACGAAGAAGAAGCTGGAGGTGCTGCCGCACACCTCGCACATGACGCTCTATTCGGACCGGTCGAAGGTCGAGATCGCCGCGAAGATGGCCACCGACTGGTTCGTCGAGACGCTGAAGCCGTGACAAGGGCGCCTGTGCTCCCCGTTCACGGGGAGAAGGTGTCACGAAGTGACGGATGAGGGGCCGCGCGAAACGTCAAGATTGACGCCGCCCCTCATCTGGCTGCCGCCATCTTCTCCCCGTGAACGGGGAGAAGGCGCCGGCCGCGCGGCCGGCTCCCTTCCGCAAACCGGATGTGTGAATTCCGTAGCCTCCTGAGGTGGGGGAGAGGTAGTGCGCCGGATGGGCGAGACGGAATAGGGGCCTTTCGCTAGGATTTAATCCGGTCCGGCCCGGAAATCGGAACGGGTCGCGATTGGCGCCCTGGACAGTGTAGGAAAACCCGATGGACCTCTCCGGACAATCGGCCTTGGTCACCGGCGCCTCTGGAGGGCTGGGCCTGCACTTCGCAAAACTCCTGGCGCAGCAGGGCGCGGCGGTGACGCTTGCCGCGCGACGCGCGCAAGCGCTCGAAGCCGGCCGTGGCGAGATCGTCGCCGCCGGCGGCCGGGCGGAGGTCCTCGAACTCGACGTGGCCGACGCCGCGAGCGTCGCCGCCGCCTTCGCCGGTCGGCCTGCGTTCGACATCGTCGTCAACAATGCCGGCATCAGCGGCGCTGGCCGTGCCATGGATCTGGCCGTGCGCGACTGGGACGCCGTGATGGACGTCAACCTCAAGGGCGCGTTTCTGGTCGCGCAGGCCGCGGCGCGCGCGATGAAGGAAGGCGGTACGGGCGGCTCGATCGTCAACATCGCCTCCATCGCCGGCCTGCGCGTCGCGGGCGACCTCTCCGCCTACGCGGCCTCCAAGGCGGGGCTGATCCAGCTGACCAAGGCGCTGGCGCTGGAATGGGCGCGCTTCGGCATCCGCGTCAACGCGCTCTGCCCAGGTTACATCGAGACCGACATCAACCGCGACTTCTTCGCGACGCCCGCCGGCGAGGCGATGGTCAAGCGCATCCCGCAGCGCCGCCTGGGGCGACCGGAAGATCTCGACGGCGCACTGTTGCTGCTCGCCTCGGATGCCGGGAGCTACATGACCGGTTCCGTGATCGCCGTCGACGGCGGCCACCTGCTTTCCAGCCTGTGAGGCAACCGATGGACTTCCGTATCCCAGCCGAGATCGAGGACCTCCGCGGCCGCATCGCGGCCTTCGTCGAAACCGAGATCTTGCCGGTCGAGGCCGACCGCGCCAACTGGGACCCGCACGGCAACATCGCGTCCGCGCCGCTGGCGGAGCTGCGGGCGAAAGCCCGCGCGCAAAGGCTCTGGTGCCTGCAGCTGAAGCCCGAAACCGGCGGGCGCGGCCTCGGCAAGGTCGGCATGGCCGTTTGCTACGAGGCGATGAACCGGTCGATCTTCGGCCCCGTCGTCTTCAATTCGGCGGCGCCCGACGACGGCAACATGATGGTGCTGGAAGCCATGGGTACCGACGCCCAGAAGGCGCGCTGGCTGGCCCCGATCGTCGACGGCCGTGTGCGCTCCTCCTTCGCCATGACCGAACCGCATCCCGGCGGCGGCTCCGACCCGTCGATGATCCTGACGAAGGCGGAGAAGCGCGGCGACCGCTACGTCATCTCCGGCCGCAAATGGTTCATAACCGGGGCGGAGGACGCGGCGCATTTCATCCTCGTCGCGCGCACCTCCGACGACGCGCGAAAAGGGCTGACCGCCTTCCTGTTCCACCGCGACCAGCCCGGCTGGCGTATCACCCGCCGCATCGGCATCATGGGGCCGGAGGAACATGGCGGCCATTGCGAGCTCGAGTTCGACGGCCTCGAAGTAGCCGAGGAGGACATCCTCGGCGGAATCGGCGCCGGGCTGAAGGTCACGCAGGTGCGGCTCGGCCCGGCGCGGCTGACCCACTGCATGCGCTGGCTCGGCCTGTCCAAGCGCTGCGTCGAGATCGCCACCGACTATGCGGCGACCCGCACGGGCTTCGGCAAGCGGCTGGCCGACCGCGAATCGATCCAGATGATGCTGGGCGACCTCGCCATGCGCATAGAGATCGGCCGGCTGCTGGTGATGAAGGCCGCCTGGGCGCTGGACCAGGGCAGCTTCGCGCGCAAGGAAGTGTCCATGGCGAAGGTGCATGTTGCCAATCTGCTGCACGCCGCCGCCGACACCGCGATCCAGATCAACGGCGCGCGCGGCTATTCGACCGACACGGTGCTGGAGTGGATCTACCGCTATGCCCGCCAGGCGCGGCTGGTCGACGGCGCCGACGAGGTTCACAAGATGGTGCTGAACCGCTTTCTGGAGGAAGAAGGCCCGGGCTTCTGGACGTGGCCGGTGGCCGGGGAGGGCTGATGCGCATCGAGCCCTATCTCGCGCCTCGCCCGGCGAACTTCCGGCCGCTCTCGCCCGCCGACCTTCTGGTGCGTGCGGTGGAATCGCACGGTGCGCGCACTGCGATTGTCTGGCGCAGTCGAAGCTGGACCTATCACCAGTTCGGCGCGCTGGCGGCACGGTTCGTGCGCTGGCTGGAGGCCAACGGCGTGTCGGCGGGTGACGTCGTCTCGGTCATGTCGGTCAACCGCCCGGAGATGCTGGCCGCGCACTACGCCGTGCCGGCCGTCGGAGCCGTGCTCAACACCATCAACACCCGGCTTGATGCCGACACCGTCGCCTACATCCTCGACCACGCCGAAAGCCGGATCATTCTCGCCGATCCCACTTGCGCGGCGATCGCCGGCGAGGCGGCGCGGCAGGCGGGCGTTCGGCTGGTCGTGTTCGGCGACGACGACGGCACCGACTCGCTCGACCTCCTCGCCGAAGACGGGGTCGACGCGGCCTTCGCCGTCACCGGCGTCACCGACGAGTGGCAGCCACTCTGCGTCAACTACACGTCCGGCACGACGGGGCGGCCGAAGGGCGTCGTCTACCATCATCGCGGCGGCTATCTGAACGCCATCGGCAACGTCACCGCGCTCGGCTTCACGCGCCACACTGTCTATCTGTGGACGCTGCCGATGTTCCACTGCAACGGCTGGTGCCACACTTGGGCGGTCACCGCGGCCGGCGGCACGCATGTCTGCCTGGAGAGGATCGACCCGGCCGAGATATTTTCTGCGATCGAGGCGCATGGCGTCACGCATTTCGCCTGCGCGCCAGTGGTGCTCTACATGCTGCTGAACCATCGCGGCCGCCCGGAAAGCCTCGGCGGTCGGCGGGTGCTGGTCGGCACGGGCGGCGCAGCGCCGACCGCCACCCTGATCGAACAGCTCGACGCGATCGGCATCGACATCGTCCACCTCTATGGCCTGACCGAGTCCTATGGCCCGGTGACCCTGTGCACCCTGCCGGACGACATGACAGAGGCGTCTCCAGCGCAAAAGGCGACCTGGCTCGCGCGTCAGGGTGTCAGCCACGCCACCGCCAACACGGTCCGCGTCGCCGACGATCATGGCGACGACGTACCGTCCGACGGCGCGGCTATGGGCGAGGTGCTGCTCGCCGGCGGCACGCTGATGGCCGGGTACTGGCGCGATCCGGAGGCGACCGAGACCGCGTTCGCCGGCGGCTGGTTCCATACGGGCGACCTGGCCGTGCGCCATCCGGACGGCTCGATCGAACTGAAGGACCGGGCCAAGGACATCATCATATCCGGCGGCGAGAACATTTCCTCCATCGAGGTGGAAGGCGTGCTGCACCGCCACCCGTCGGTCATGCTCGCGGCAGTGGTCGCCGCGCCCGACGAGAAATGGGGCGAGGTGCCCTGCGCCTTCATCGAGCTGAAAGCGGGGGTGGAGGCGGACGTCGAGGCGCTACGAAGTTTCTGTCGCGAGCATCTGGCGGGCTTCAAGGTGCCGCGTCGCTTCGTCTTTGCCGAACTGCCCAAGACCGCGACTGGCAAGATCCAGAAATTCGCGCTTCGGCAGGAGGCGGCGAAGACATCGATTCGACCGCAACAATGACCACCGACTTCGACCCCTCCGCCCTCGCCACCTACCTCTCCCGCCGTTTCGGCCCCGGCGCACTCTCACTTGAACGCATCGGCGGCGGCCAGTCCAACCCCACCTACTTCGTCGATTTCGCCGGCCGGCGCATGGTGCTGCGCAAGCAGCCCGCCGGACCGATCCTGCGCGGTGCCCATGCCGTAGATCGCGAATTTCGGGTTCTCTCGGCGCTGGCCGAAACCGGCGTGCCGGTGCCGCGTCCGATCCTGTTCGAGGCCGACGCGTCGGTGCTGGGCACGCCCTTCTACCTGATGGAGCGGGTCGAAGGTCGCGTCTTCCACGACGCGTCGCTGCCCGGCCTGCAACCGGCGGAACGCCGCGCCATCTACCGCGCTATGGCCGAGACGCTGGCCGAGCTCCACGCCCTGCAACCCGACGCGATCGGCCTCGGCGATTATGGCCGGCCCGGCAATTATTTCGATCGCCAGCTCGCCCGCTGGTCGAAGCAGTGGCGGGAATCGCCGCAGGACGGCATCCCCGATCTCGATCGCCTGTCGGACTGGCTCGCGAACAATCTGCCGCCGGACGATGGCCGCGTCGCCATCGCGCATGGCGACTTTCGCATCGGCAATCTGCTCTATCATCCGACCGAGCCGCGCGTCGTGGCGATCCTCGACTGGGAGCTCTCGACGCTCGGCCATCCTCTTGCCGACCTCGGCTTCTGCTGCATGCCCTGGCGCACCGCGCCCGACGAATATGGCGGCATCCTCGGCCTCGACCGCGCGGCACTGGGGATCCCCGACGAAAAGGAATTCGTCGGGCACTATTTCGCCCATGCCGCGCCCACGGCGCCGCTGAAGCCGTTTCACGTCGCCTTCGCGCTGTTCCGTTTTGCCGTCATCTTCGTCGGCATCGCGGACCGGGCGGCGGCAGGGAGTGCGGCCGGAGAGAACGCCGATCGGCTCGCACCGCTGGCGGCGCGGTTCGCGGCCCGCGGACTGGAGGCGGCGGGCATCGCCACCTGATCTCGTCGCCTCGCTGACGAGCGCGGGTCCGGCAATACGTCGTCGATTTCCGAACTGGTGCGGTGGAATTCCCCGCGCTGGTTCTCGCCCGTGCCGGACGGGAGGCCGAGTGTCGGGCTTCGAGGAGATCAATTTCCGACAATGGCCACAGCCGAAGCGACGGGCCCCCGGGCCGGCATCGACGGACCCTATGCCTGGGCGCGCCTTGCCGTCAGCGTGCTCGTCGCCACGATCGGCGGGGCGGGCATGTGGGCGATCGTGGTGGTGCTGCCAGCGGTGCAGGCCGAATTCGGGATCGACCGCGCCCACGCCTCGCTGCCCTATACGGCGACCATGCTCGGTTTCGCGCTGGGCAACGTCGCGATCGGCCGCGCCATCGACGCCTATGGCTATTGGCGCCCGGCCTTCGTCGCCACCCTGATGCTGGGGGCCGGGTTCCTGCTGGCCTCGCTCGCCACCGCACCGCTCTGGCTGGCCCTCGCGCAGGGCCTGTTGATCGGCGCCGGCTCGTCGGCGACCTTCGGACCGCTGATCGCCGACATCTCCCACTGGTTCGTGCGGCGGCGCGGGGTTGCCGTGGCGGCGGCGGCCTCGGGCAACTATGTGGCGGGCGGCGCCTGGCCGCTCGTCATACCTCACCTCATGCAGGCCGGTGACTGGCGGTTCGCCTACTGGACCATCGGGCTGGTCTGCCTCGCGACCATGCTGCCGCTGTTGCTCCTGCTGCGCCGGTCGCCCCCGGCTGCCGCCTACGCCCCGCGGGCCGACGGCCTTGGCGCGAGACCGGTCGGCCTGTCGCCGGCCGCATTGCAGACGCTGCTGATCGTCGCCGGCTTTGCCTGCTGCATGGCCATGGCGATGCCGCAGGTGCACCTCGTCGCCTATTGCGCCGATCTGGGCTACGGCGTGGCGCGCGGCGCGGAGATGCTGTCGCTGATGCTTCTGGCCGGCGTGATCAGCCGCATGGCCTCCGGCTTCGTGGCCGACCGGATCGGCGCCATCCCGACGCTGCTGATCGGCTCGGTGGGGCAGGGGCTGGCGCTGCTGCTCTACATCCCCTTCGACGGGCTGGCCTCGCTATATCTCGTTTCGGCGATCTTCGGGCTGGCCCAGGGCGGCATCGTCCCCTGCTATGCCCTCATCGTGCGCGAGACCATGCCGGCCAGGGAGGCTGGCCGCCGCGTCGGGCTGGTGATCATGGCGACCATCGTCGGCATGGCAGCCGGCGGCTGGATGTCGGGCTGGATCTACGACCTCACCGGGTCCTACGCAGCCGCATTCCTCAACGGGATCGGCTGGAATCTCCTGAACATAGTGGTCATCACGGCACTTCTCCTGCGCACCCGCTTGGCCAACGGAGCGACCCGCCCCGCCTGAACGCAGGTGCACCGACGAATTGCCGCGGCGCACAACAGCTTCCGTTTGACAGCCGGCCACCACCGACCCTAGCGTCAGCCTAAGTGGTATAAAAGGTATGCCATTGTGCCGGAAGAACTCGTCCGCCGACAGAAACTCTCCGATGAGGTCGCCCGCCATCTCGAGCGGATGATCAACGAAGGTGATTTCGCCGAGGAGGAGCGGCTTCCGTCCGAGCGGGACCTGATGCGCCATTTCGGCGTCGGACGTCCGTCGGTCCGTGAAGCATTGTTGCATCTGAGCAAGATGGGCCTGGTCGAGGTGCGCTCCGGCGAACGGGCGCGGGTGACGCGCCCGACGCCGCAATTTGTCATCGACGCGCTGGCCGGTCCCGCCCGCAACATGATCGCCGCACCCGGCGGCGTGCAGGATTTCCAGAGCGCTCGCATCTTCTTTGAGGTCGGGCTGGCGCGTCACGCGGCTCAGCATGCAACGCCCGAGGACCTCCAGCGCCTCGCCGAGGCGCTGGAGGTCAATCGGCAGTCGATCGGCGATCTCAAGCGCTTCGAGCGCACCGACGTGGATTTCCACTTCGTGCTGGCAGTGATGATGCGCAATTCGATCTTCACTGCTATCCACGCAGCGCTTGCAGAGTGGCTGCTGGAGCAGCGCCGCACGACGCTCGCGGCCGGCGAGGACGTGAAGGCCTACGAGGCACACAGGCTGATCTACCAAGCCGTCGCTTCGCGCGATGCCGACCGCGCCGAGCAGGCCATGCGCGATCACCTCGAATATGTGGCCCGCCGCTACAACGACGTGGTGGAGACACGCCCATGAGCGGGTTCATCATCATCGTCGACTTCCGGCTGAACGCCGGCGCCATGGGAGCCTTCCGGCCTTTGGTCGATGCAAACGCGCGGGCATCCGTGCGCGAGGAAGCCGGCTGTCGCCGCTTCGACGTCGTCGAGCCGGAGGGCGATCCCGATCGCATACTGCTCTACGAGATCTACGACGATGCGGCGGCATTCGACGCGCATTGCCGCACGCCGCACTTCCTTTCCTTCGACGCCGACAGCGCGCCGCTGGTGAGGGAAAAGCACGTCATCCGCGGATCGCTCGTCTGCGAGGGTTAGGAAAGTCGGCCGCGCGAAACGTGCGGTCGAGGGAGGAACGGGAATGGCGGAAAACGCCTTGAGGGAAATGACCGGCCATCGCAGGCCGAAGCTCGGCCATCTCGTCGCCGAATTCGCGACGCCGGGCATCGGGCACATCCTGAAATCGGCAGGCTGCGACTTCGTCTTCTTCGACATGGAACATTCCGGCTTCGGCATGGAGACGCTGAAGAACGCGATCCGCTTTTTCGAGGCTGCTGATCTTCCGGCGATGGTGCGCGTGCCTTCCCACGACACCCACTTCATCGCCCGCGCGATGGACATGGGCGTGGAGGGGCTCATCGTGCCGATGGTCGGCAATGTCGACCAGGTCCGCAAGATCGTCAGCGCGATGAAGTATCATCCGGCCGGCGCCCGCGGCGTGGCGCTGCAGATCGCGCATGACCGCTACAGGCCGGGCACGGTCGCCGACAAGTTCGCCGCCGCCAACACCCGCACCGCCTTCATCGCGCTGATCGAGACGGCGGAAGGCGTCGACAACATCGACGCCATCGCCACCACCGAAGGCGTCGACTGCCTCTGGGTCGGCCATTTCGACCTTTCGGTGTCACTCGGCATCCCCGGCGAGTTCGGACATCCGACCTTCACGGCGGCGATGGACAAGGTGGTCGCGTCGGCGAAGAAGCATGGCAAGTCGCTCGGCCGGCTCGTGGGCAGCGTCCAGCAGGGTATCGACGTCCATGCCGAGGGCTTCGACTTCATCTGCTATCTCGGCGACGTCTGGCTTCTGCACGACGCGCTGGCCGATGCGGTCGGCAAGATCCGCGCCGGCTGCCAGTGAGGGAGCCAGACATGGCCGGCAAAACCTTCCGCGTCGCGCTGTCCGGTGACTTCAGGAAGCCGGACGGTTCACCCACCTATCCCGATTTCGATCTCACGCCGTTGCTGAATGCGCCTGGTGTGGAGATGGAGTACCTCGAATCCCGCAATCCCCTGACGGCGGATCAGCTCGAGGATTTCGACGCGCTGATCCTGCTGATCCACCGCTTCGACGCCGGCAGCGTGCCGAAGAGCGGCCGGCTTTCCGTGGTCGCCCGGTTCGGCGTCGGCTACGACACGGTGAACGTCAAGGCCTGCACGGATGCGGGCATCGCGCTGGTCATCACGCCCGACGGCGTGCGGCGGCCCGTGGCGGTCTCGGTCATCAC
>VFQQ010005070.1_pt1 | contig 11162 bp, 12 predicted proteins | sample 3512341 | NCBI WGS metagenome assembly VFQQ01 (sample SAMN10412373, study PRJNA504923) | tailings metagenome | isolation source: Relicate 2 Philex TSF1 revegetated site | place: Philippines: Tuba, Benguet | collected 2017-08-29
CCAGCTCGTTTCGGCCACCTGGTCGTAGTCGAGGAAGCCCTTCGGCTTGGCGGCCCCGTCGCCGGCGACAAAGGCGGCCCCCTCCTGCTCGGCGAAGGCCGTCTCGATCTCGCCGGCGATCCACTGGTCGAGGTCGACCACCGCGTCCTCCAGCAGGCTCGGCGTCGCCGCCGGCATGGCGTAGAGCTCGGCGGTCGGAAAGGACAATTCGTCCAGCGTCGGCGAGGCGGTCTGCGGCCGCGACGCCGTCTCCGCGACCCATCCCACCGCCGGGCCGGTCACCGCGAAGGGCTTCTTCAGCACCGCCGACGACACCTGCCGCACCGAGGCGATCGAGCGGATCGGCGAGATCTGCGCGAGCCTGCGGCCGATCTCGCGCTCGACCTCGTCGGGCACGAGATAGCCGCCGTCCGGCGCCGAACCATAGCTCATCGCCTTCAGGTCGAGAGCGCGAAGGCTGCGGTCGTCGCCGCTGCGGAGGTAGGAATGGAACGCCGCCTTGTGCTCGGAGACGCCGCTGCGCCCCGCCGGATCGCCCAGCGCCGGCCTCACGCGCTTCAGCGCAAGATCGTCCAGCACCCGCTTCTGCTCGTCGACGGCCCGCGAGATGCGCTCCACCTTCTCGGTGGTCACCGCGTCGGCGCCCAGCCGCCGCTCGATCTGGGCGAGCTTCTCGTCATTGGCGTCCCTGAACGCCTCGAAGGTCGACATGAAGGTGTCGAAGGCGTCGGCGACGTCGGCCGATTTGGTTTCCAGGCCCCGGGGGGCGGCGTGAAGGGTCATGGGTCCATCCTCTGTTCGTTGATCATCCGGGTCGCGGCGTGGATGCGCCGCAGCAGTCTCTCGTCCTGCGCATCCACGGTCCGCATCTCGCGGCCGGCGGACCGGTCACCCTTGACCTGCTCGACGCGCGCGCCGGGAAGCATCGGGAAGGTGACCACCGAGATTTCCCATAGGTCCGCCTCGACGATGTGGCGGGTGCCGCGCGCCGGGTCGGTGCGCGCCTTGACGGTCCGGAAGCCGATCGACAGGCCGTCCAGCGCGCCGGCGCGCATCAGCGCGTGCACCTCGCGGCCCTTTGCCGTGCCGCCGGTCAGCCGTCCGAGCACGAACAGGCCGCGGCCGTCCTCGCGGATCTCGGACCATGCACCGATCGGCGTCGCCGGATCGTGCTGGTAGAGCATGCGGATGCCCGCGGCGCCGCGCTCTCTCAGCGAACGCGCGAAGGCGCCCCGCTCCACGACGTCGCGCGACAGGTCGGCCACGCCGAACAGGCTCGCATAGCCGGAGAACGTCCCGTCGGCGGCGATCTCGCCAATGGGCGCCTGCGCGAACTTCCGCTCACCGTCGAGCATCGCCGTCCTCCGTTTCCCCGCGCCCGCCGCCGAGCCATCGCGGCCTGCCACCACCGGCAAGCGTCCGCAACGCCAGGCCGAGCGCCCACCAGGCGAAAAGGCTTGCCGCCGCTGCGCCCATCAGCGCCGTCTCGACAGGGCCGATCGTCCGCTCGATGCCGAGTTCCGTCGCGATCTTCAGTCCCGCGGTCCCGCCGAAAACCAATCCGCAGGTCAGGCCGACCGCGAAGCGTGTCGCGGCCTCGCGCCGGCCGGCCGGAAGCAGGTAGGCGAGGGACACCGCCGAACCGGCGATGGCGCCCGCGCACTTGGCGGCCCAGACCCAGGCCGCTTCCGAAAGATCCGTCATCGTGTGTTCACCGTTCCCGCCCGGCCCTGGCTCGCGGGGCGTAGCCGACCGCCTCGCGCTTCTCGTCGTCGTCGAGGAACGGCGCGGCGGCGAGCCGCGTCCACAGCGCGTCGCGCTCCAGCGACAGGCCCTCGATCTGGTCGGCGTCGTAGGCGAGCCGCAGGCGATCGCCGAAGGCCGGCGCCAGCCAGTCCGAGAACTCCCGCACCGTCCGCGCCACCAGCGGCAGCACCGTCATGCGGTAGAAGGCGCGGTTCGCCTCCTGATAGTTCGCATAGGTGTTGTCGCCGGGGATGCCGAGCAGCATCGGCGGCACGCCGAAGGCCAGCGCGATGTCCCGGCTGGCCCCGTTCCTGGCCTCGATGAAATCCATGTCCTTCGGCGACAGCCCCATCGCCTTCCAGTCCAGACCGCCTTCGAGCAGCAGCGGCCGGCCGGCGCGCGCGGCGCCCGAATAGCCGTCCTCAAGTTCGGTCTTCAGTCGGTCGAACTGGTCGTCGCTCAGATTGCCGCCGTCCTTCGGCGCATAGACCAGCGCGCCCGAAGGCCGCGCCGAATTGTCGAGCAGCGCCTTGTTCCAGCGCCCGGCCGCATTGTGGATGTCGAGCGCCAGCAGGGCGGCCTCCAGCGGCGCGAAGCCGAGATGGTCGTCGAGCGGGTGGAACAGCCGCAGGTGCAGCGCACCTGCCGCGCGCCCGTCTCCGACATGGACGATCCGCCGTTCGCGTCCGGCGTGGTATTCGAGCGCCACCGGCCAACCCTGCGCATCCGCCACTGTCGAGACGCGGTCCGGCCGCAGCAGGTGAAGTTCGCGCAAACCCGCGCCGGCGTCGCTCATCTCCACGAAGGCGTTGCCGGCGATCAGCAGGTGTCCGAACAGCGCCTCCAGGAAGGACGCGCGTCCCTGCCTGCCGTTCGGCCGCTCCACCAGCGCCAGCAGCGGATGGTCCGCGACCTCGACGCCGCCGTCGTAGAGCAGCCAGGGCACGGCCGCCGCGGTCTCGCAGATCAGCCTGACCGAGCGGTGCACGACCGGATTGCGCATGTAGCCCTCGCGGGCCAGCGCGCCATAATCGCGACGTGTCCACTGCGGATCGCCCTGCAGCTGGAGCGCGATATAGCCGGTGCCGCCCTTGCGCTCGGCGCGCGCGTCCTTATCCGGGCGCTTCCGGCGCCCGGGCCACATCCATGCCATCCCGTCATCCTCGATGTTTGCCGCCCGGCGCGGCTGCCAGTCAGGCCCGACCGAGCGCCCGCCGTCCTATCTCAGGTCGCGGATCCGCGGCTCGCCGCCGCCGTCGAGCAGCAGCTCCGTCACCGCCCAGACCAGTGCGTCGACGCGGTCCGGCGAGCGTCCGCCCGAAAGCCCGTCGACGCCGAAATCGCACATCTCGTCCTCGAGCGCCGGCATGCGGCGCGCATGCAGCACCCTGCCCTGCTGGTAGAGCATCGCCACCGGCTCGGCCCGCAGCCACTTGCCGCGGCTCGCCCGGATCTGCTTCACCGGCACCGACGGATCGGCGGAACGTATCACCTCCGCCACCATCTCGCCGCCCATGTTCACCTCGGCCAGCAGGCAGTCCGCCGCCAGCCGCCGATAGAGCGTGACCGCTGCCGCGGCCCATGCCGCCGGCTTGGCGCCGCGCAGGCTCGCATCCTCCAGCACGATCGCCCGGCCGTCCGCGTCGAGACCCGCCGCGACGATCCCGCAGGCGTCCGACGAGCGCCGCGAACCGGCAGGCGGGTCGATGGCGACGACGATGCGTCCAAGCTCGGGAACCTCAGCGACGAAGGCCGCCTCGATCGCGGCACGCGTCCACAGCGCGTCGTCGCGGTCCTCGATCAGTTCGCCGCCGAGTTCCTGCCGGCCGAGGGGCGAGCCGCCATAGCGTCTTTCCATGCTCTCCAGGAAACCGGGCGCCAGGTTCGCCATGTTCTGTGCGCTGCGCATGCGCGACACGAATACCCCCGGTTCCTTGAGGAGACGCCGCAGCAGCGCGATCGGCCGCGGCGTCGTGGTCACGATCTGGCGCGGCCGTCTTCCCAGCCGCAGGCCGAACTGAAGCATGTCCCAGGTCGCGTCCGGATGCCGCCACTTTCCCAGCTCGTCGCACCATGCCGCCCCGAACTGCGGGCCGCGCAGGCTTTCGGGGTCTTCCGACGAGAACGCCTGGGCCACCGCGCCGCTGCGCCACAGCAGCCTCCGACGGCTGGACTCGTAGCGCGGCCGGTCGGCCTTCGCCGAGGCGACGATGCCCGACGGGCCCTCGATCATCACTTCGCGCACGTCGCCCAGCGTCTCGCCCACCAGGGCGATACGGCCGGCCCTGCCGATCCCGAAGGGCGGCATCTCGCGCGCCAGCGCGTTCACCCATTCGGCGCCGAGACGGGTCTTTCCCGCGCCGCGCCCGCCCAGGACCAGCCAGATCGACGGCTGGGCTCCCGGCAGGTACTGCGGCGGCAGCGCCCTGCCGAACCATTCCTCCAGGATCGCCGGGGAGAGATCATGCCTTATCTCCCGCGCCGCCCATCCGTTCTGCCGCCTCCTGAGCAAGCTCAACAATTCGTTCGTCGATTCGCCGGAGTGCGGCGGCAATGTCTGCATCGCTTCTCGTCTGCCGGTCTTCGGGCCGCGGGTCGACGCCGGTCATCTCTCCAAGCTTCTCCACCGTCTTGAGCATCGCCAGCACCGTCTCGATCCGGCTGCGGTCGAGGTTCGTCGTACCCGGCGCGCCCGATGCGGAGACGGCCTCGAGTTCATGCACCGCCGCCTCGACAGCGCGGCGAAGCGCGGCGGCGGTATCTTTCCCCGCGCCGACGGCCCGCCGCCATTCCTCGCGGAGCGCGCGCCGCACGACCGTCGACTGCGTCACCCCGGCCAGCGCGGCGAGATGGGCCGTGTCCGCGCCGAGCTGCTCGTAGAGCGCGCGCGCCGCCGCCCACCGGTCCGAAGCGCCAGGGCTCATGACATGTCTCGTGGATGGCTGGGTGGGGTCGGATAACCGTCGGCTCCGGCCCGCGGCCGCAGATTTCCGACGATGACGAAACACTACCTGATCACCGTCACGCCGTCAAGACATTATTCCTAGGATTTTTTGCCTGAGAGCAGCCGGCCGTGGATCAATTTACCGATTGCGCACGAACGGCGTGCATAGATGCGCCCGCACTGCGATACTGTCGCCGCGAAATCGCCTGCAAGGGACGGCAGATCTTTCGCCGCACAACGGGGACCCGCGCTTCCTTGACCCACGAGACCAGCCGTAAGCCGAAGCGGCGCTTTCCGCGGGGCGGGCGATTGCTCGCACTGGATGCGTGGATCGATTCGTCGGCCTATGCAGCCGCAGCCGCCTTCCGCGAGCGCTGGACCACGGTCAGCATCTTCTTCGAGCGGTTCCGTGTGACGGGCTGGCGGCGCGCCGGCGTCGAACTGGCGAGCGAAGGATTCACGCTCGGCACGGCCGGGTCCGTGCTCATGCTGGCGCTGGCGCTGCCCGCCTTCACCGAGACCGCGGGCGACTGGCGGGCCCAGGACGATTTCGCGGTGACCCTCCTCGACCGGAACGGCGTGGAGATCGGGCAGCGCGGCATCATCCAGCGCGAATCGCTTCCCGTCGACGAGTTGCCGGACCATGTGCTCAAGGCTGTGCTTGCCACCGAGGACCGGCGTTTCTTCGACCACTACGGCATCGACTTCGTCGGTCTCGCCCGCGCCATGCAGGAGAATCTGCGCGCGCGCTCGGTCGTGCAGGGCGGCTCGTCGATCACCCAGCAGCTCGCCAAGAACCTCTTCCTGTCCAACGACCGCACCATCGAGCGCAAGGTGAAGGAGGCGTTCCTGGCCATCTGGCTGGAAGCCAACCTTACCAAGAAGGAGATCCTCCAGCTCTATCTCGACCGCGCCTATATGGGCGGCGGCACGTTCGGCATCGCGGCGGCCGCGGACTTCTACTTCGGCAAGGAGGTCAAGGACCTTTCGCTCCCCGAGGCAGCCATGCTCGCCGGCCTGTTCAAGGCGCCGGCGAAATATGCGCCCCACGTCAACCTCCCGGCTGCCCGCGCCCGCGCCAACGTCGTGCTTTCCAACCTCGTGGACGCCGGCTTCATGAGCGAGGGCCAGGTGCTGTCTGCGCGCCTCAATCCCGCCGACGTGATCGATCGCGGCAGGGGCAAGAGCCCGGACTACTTCCTCGATTTCGCCTTCGACGAAGTGAAGCGTGTGGCCGCGCGCACGGGCCTGCGATCCCTCGTGGCGCGCACCACGCTCGACACGCACATCCAGAGGGCGGCCGAGGAGGCGATGGAGTACAATCTGCGCCAGCATGGCGCGGAGTACGGCGTCACCGAGGGCGCACTCGTCGTGCTCGACACCGACGGTTCCGTGCGCGCCATCGTCGGCGGCCGCGACTATGGCGAGAGCCAGTTCAACCGTGCGACCAGGGCGCTTCGGCAGACCGGTTCGTCCTTCAAGCCCTATGTCTACGCCGCCGCCATGGAGGCCGGCTTCGAGCCGAATTCCATTGTCTCCGACGGACCCATCAACTGGGGCGGCTGGTCGCCGAAGAATTACGGCCGATCGTTCTCCGGCCGCATGACGCTGGCGACGGCGCTGATCCGTTCCGTCAACACGGTCCCGGTGCGCCTCGCCAAGGACCACCTGTCGCTGGCGCCGATCGAGGCGATCGTCGCCGCGATGGGCGTGGAGACGCCGCTCAACGGCCACAAGACCATGGTCCTCGGCACGTCTGGCATGACCGTGATGGATCAGGCGACGGGATACAACGTCTTTGCGAATGGCGGCTTCGGGGGCACACGCCACGCGATCACGCAACTCATGAGCCATGGCGGCGACGTGGTCTACGACTGGACGATCGACGCGCCGGAGCCGCATCGGGTCCTGTCCGAACAGGCCGTGGCGTCGATGAACTCGATCCTCGTCCAGATACCCGAGATCGGCACCGCGCGGCGCGCGGCGCTCGAGGGCATCCGCTCGGCCGGCAAGACCGGGACGACGCAGTCCTACCGCGATGCCTGGTACGTCGGCTTCACCGGGAATTACACGGCGGCGGTCTGGCTCGGCAACGACGATTTCCGCCCGTCGAAGAACATGACCGGCGGATCCCTGCCCGCAATGGTCTGGCAACGCGTGATGACCGACATCCACAGGGGCGTGGAGCTCAGGCCGATTCCCGGCATCGAGAAGCCCTATGTCGATCCGGCCATCGCGGCCCGCGTGGCGCAGGCCGAGCAGGAACGGCTGGCCCAGCAGAAGATCGACGAGGCCCAGCCGACGCTGCAGGACGAGACGGCCGATGCGTTGCGGGCGCTCGCCGACCGCCTGCGCGAGGCCGCACTCGCCCTCGAAGACGCCGCACCGGGCCAACTGTCTTCGCTCTGAGGCGCGGGTCGATGCTCATGCCGCACCCCGTCGAACCGGCGCCGGCCATCGGACCCGCGCAAGCCGCCTCCCCCGTCGCCAGCCCATGCTGAGGACGGCGCTGCTGACGCTGTGGTGCCTGGCGGTCGCCTTCGTCGTCGGCGCAGGCAGCGTCTGGTTCCTCGTGCGGAACCCGGCATTCCACGGCGCCGCGAGCGGACCCTGGGTTGCGCAGCGGGATGGCGCACCCGGACAGGGCAATCCCTACGCGCTGGCGCGGGTCGCACTCGGAGAGACGCTGACGCCCGGACCGGGCGAAGTCCTCGCCTTCGTCGCGGTGCGCGACAGTGCCGGAGAGCCGCTCAGCACCGACTGCCGGTACCGTATCGTCGGTGTTCTCCCGCCCGCGCGTGTCTGGACGTTGCGGGCGCAGGCGGGCGACACGGGGCTGAACAGTCTCGGCGCGATCTATGACGAGCGTGGCGGCGTGGAGATCGCCGCGGGCCGCCGGCCAGAGCCCGGCAACTGGCTGCCCACCGGCCCCGGCACGGTGCAATCCTTCACGCTTGCCATGTACGACCTCCCGGCCGGCGCCGGAGGCACGGAGCCGAAGCTGTCACTGCCGTCCATCGAACGGGTGGCCTGCGATGGCTAGATTCGGTTGGGCAACGCTGCTCGGCCTCTGCGGCGCCGGCATCGTCCATATCGTCATCCTTCTTCTCCTGCCGCACATGTCCGAACGCGGCGCCTGGTTTCGGCTCGCCGACGCGGCGGCGCTCGACGTCCCTGTCGCCATAGACGGTCGCGCCGGCGGCATCCTGCTGCAGCCGCACGATCCCGCCTTCCTCGCGTCGGCCTGTCGCTTCGATGTCGGTCAGGTTCCCCTGCGGGTGACGGCGGAAGGCAACGTTCCCTTCTGGTCCGCGACCGTCCACGACCGCAACGGCTCCAGCCTTTACAGCGTCAGTGACCGCTCCGCGGCGGACGGACGGCTGGATCTGGCCATCCTCTCGACGGATCAGATGATCGAGATCCGCCGCGAGCGACCGGCCATCCTCGAGCGCTCGATCCTCACCGAGACGCCCGTCTCCGAAGGAATCGTGGTCGTTCGCGCACTGGTCCCCGACGGCAGCTGGGCCGAGACGGTGAGCACGTTCATGGAGGGGCTGGTCTGCGGCTCCGACTAGGAGCCTGCGCGCCGATGGAGACACGGGGCTGCGGAAGGACAGCGGTGTCGCATCGACCTCGTGAAGCCGCTGCCCTACTTCGCCTTCTGCGGCGGCGGCATCAGCTGCCGGGCGTTCCAGGCGGCTGTCGTTCCGGGGCTGACGGTCCGCTCGTAGCGGACCCCGGGGAAGATGATGATCGTCGCCTGGACCGAGCCCCGCGGGAGCGCCCGAGTACTGGGCTGCTTGCGGAACAGAAGAATGCTGGCCATGCCCTCGCCTCGCGAATCGGTGAGCATTCACGCAACAGATGTCGTGCAGAGCTTCCGCCGGCGAAGTTAACGGCTTGCTAATGCATTCGCTCTAATTGTGGCAGTCGGTCGCGGCCCCGGTCGCGGCGAGTGCGTCCAGAGTCGAATGCGTATCGTGACAGCGTCGGATTTTCACGACATCGTCGTCAGGCGGGACACGGGCAAGGCCGAGCGGCTGATGCGTGCCTCGGTGTCGGCCTTCTGCTCCCTCACCAGGCCTTCGCGCCGGGAGGCGCTGCAGCTCGACGACCTGACCCTCCCCCTGTTCGACATGGTCTCCATAGACGCGAGACGCTTCGTGGCCGCGGCGCTGTCGGACTGCGGGGTGGTGCCGCCCGAACTGCATGCCCGGCTTGCGGACCAGCCGGTGGAAGTTGCGGCGCCGCTGCTGGTCCGCTCGGCGCATCTGCGCGACGTCGACCTGATCGCGCTGATCGGACGCCACGGCCTGGGGCATGCCCGCGCCATCGCCCGGCGCAAGAAGCTCGATCCGGCGATCGCCCAGCTGATCAGGGCCATGGAGGCTGCGGCCGCCGCTGCCGCAGGCGCCTCAGAACCGTCGCCCGCCGACCCGGCACCCGCGCAGGCGCCTGCCCAGGCCGAGCCCGCCGGCAAGGGCGAGGCCGCCGAAGCCACCCGCGAGCGGCTGCGCGCCATCATGAAGGTCGGCCGGCCGGTCGCGCCTGCCGGTACCGAGGACGAATCCGGCGCCGATTTCGTTCGCCTGCGCGACGCGGCCCTGACCGGCGAACCCCAGTTCCTTGCCACCGCGCTGGCCGAGACGCTCAAGGTCAATCTGGCAACTGCGCGAGCGCTGCCTTCTGCCGGGGGGCTGTCATCGCTCCTGGCGGCCTTCCGGTCGCTGAACTTCACCGAAGAGCGTGCCTTCCTGCTCGTCTCCGCGATTCTCCCGGGACAGTTCCCGCATCCCGAATCGGTCCGGCTCTTCCTGGAACGCTACCGCGCCCTAGACGTCGAAACCGCCCGGGAGCGGGTCCGCGGCTGGAAGCTCGAAATGGTCGCGAACTGGATCCAGTGGCAGTCCGCAAATACTCGCGGACGCCAGCCCGCCCACCAGATTCGTCATACGGGCGGTGCGCTTGGCCGCCTCAGCCCGTCCTGATCTCGAGAAGCTCCGTCACGGGAATCGATCCCGGCTCGATCTCGACCAGCCAGATGTCCGGGTCGAACCGCATCTCCCGCTCGAGCCTCTGGCCGACGGCATCCTCGGTGGCCGCCGCCAGTTCGCGGAACATCCTCGTCTCCGGCTTGCCCTCCTCGTAGGCGGCCTGTTCGGCGGGACCGTAGAGCCGCACGTCTCCCAGCCTGTCGCGCGTGGTAACGAAGATCGCGCCTGCTTCAGTGGCGCCCCGCCGCAGAACGGCTCCGTAGCCGCCGGAGCCGAAGACGCGGCGCAACAGCGCCGACACGAACAGATCTGAAGTCACCCTCATCGCGGTTTGCGCTCGCCTTCCCGAGGCTGTGGCCGACCGGAATTTCCCGGCGATTCAGCCTTCTATCAGGCCAAGTTCGCGCATGCGTCCCTGGACGAGTTCGTCCGCCTCCCCGGTTTCAGGCAGGCCATGGGCCGACTGGAATGCGCGTATGGCTGACCGCGTCTTCGGACCCATCAATCCGTCGACGTCGATGCCTTCGCTGCCGAATGCCCGCAGCCCGGACTGGATCAGGCGGACGCGATCGTCGGCGACGGTCGGCACGGCGGCCGGAACGTCAGGCGCGGGCGGCGCCGCGACCTCCCGTGGGCTCGGGCGCGGCGCCGGGCTGATGCCCGACGTCGTCGGCAGCACGCCGAGTTGCACCAGCAGTTCCTGATCGATCGCGGCCGACGCGGGCAGGCCTACCGTTGCCCGGTAGCGCTCGACGGCACGCGACGTGGCAGGTCCCGGCAGCCCGTCCACCGCGCCCTCGTAGAGTTTCAGGGAGGCGAGCACGTCCTGGACCTTGGCGATCGTCGGATCGCCCACCGGTTGCGGCACTGCGGGCCGCTCGATCAGGAACGTCGTCTCGGGCTCCGGGGCCATGACGGCCGGGTCGATCGGGCGCACGAAATCCCGAGTCGCGAAGAATGCACCGCGATGTGCATGCGGCTGATACCAGAGGGCATTGGCCGCCACGAACACCGTCGCCACGACGAGCGCCGTCGAGCCGCCGGCCATCGCCGGGTTGCGCGCCACCGCGGCCCCGAAGGCGGCCGCCCCCGTGCCCACCGCGCCGCGTTTCGCCTTCACCCGCCTAGCCTGTCTTGCGGAGCCCGCCATTCGCCGCCTCTGGTATGCTTCGCCCGCCCGGCGCCGGCACCTTGGCCGACCGGGCCGGCCCATCGAGCGGGAGGGTGATCGTGACGGTCGTCCCGGCTCCCACCGCGCTGTCGATGGTCATCGTCCCTTCGTGCAGCGAAACGAGCCCTTTGACAAGCGCCAGGCCGAGCCCGAGACCGTCGAACTGCCGTGCGTAGTCGCTCTGGACCTGTGCGAAGGGACGTCCGATCCTGCCCAGGTCGGCATCCGAAATGCCGATGCCCGTGTCGCTGACCCAGAAGCGCAGCCGGCCGTTCAGGCGCTTGGCCCCCACCGTCACGCGCCCTCC
>VFQQ010005071.1_pt1 | contig 11162 bp, 12 predicted proteins | sample 3512341 | NCBI WGS metagenome assembly VFQQ01 (sample SAMN10412373, study PRJNA504923) | tailings metagenome | isolation source: Relicate 2 Philex TSF1 revegetated site | place: Philippines: Tuba, Benguet | collected 2017-08-29
CCCTTATCCGGTTGGTTAACCTTCAGCCGACCTTCTTCAGAAAGGCGGTGATGGTCACCGACTCCCAGACGCCATCTCGTCTGAACGGATCCGCCTCGTTGAACCGCTCGACGGCGCCCCTTCCCTCGGCCTCGACGACCAGAAGGCTGCCCTTTGTCGTCACGCCGTCATCCTCTACCAGCGGACCCGACATGACGATGCGGACGCCATAGTCGCCGACCGTCTTCAGGTGAGCCATGTGCGGCTCCTGATGGATCTTGCGCAATTCCAGGCCGCGCGCGCAGTCCAGCGCGTGAATGGCGAAAAGCATGGTCATCTCCTCCGGTCTGGCCCGCAGCGGGCTCGGCCGCCTCCCCGGCCATCCGGTCACGATAGGGATGGCGGGCGACCGATGGTCGGAAGTTTTTCCCAGACTGAGAAACGGGCGCTGGACTTCCGTCCCGGAGGGAAACCGATCGCCGACCATTCCACGACCAGCCTGGCCCCTTGGAATAATCGATATTCCGTTGACATGACAAGCAACGCCGATTTTATAGCCGGAGACGTCACGCGAGGACATCGATGCGGTTTGCCGTATTCACCGAGGGCGACCGGAACCATCTCGGGGTGGTGGAGGGAGATCGAATCGCCCCGCTCGACCCGAAGTGGCGCGATCTCACGCCGGTGCTCGAAGAGGCCGGGCTTGCCCGGGCACGGGAGTTGACGACGAAACTGCCGGCATCCGCCTGGCGGCCGCTGGCGTCAGTGCGGTTCGCCCTGCCGCTGACGCGACCTGGAAAGGTGATCTGCATCGGCCTCAACTACCGCGCCCATGCGGCGGAAGGCGGGTTCGCGGTGCCGGACTATCCGGCGCTGTTTCTGCGCGTGTCGACATCACTCGTCTCGGCGGGCACTCCGATCCGCCTGCCGCGCGTGTCGGAGAAGCTGGACTACGAAGCGGAGCTGCTCGTGGTGATCGGCAAGGGCGGCCGCTACATTCCGGAGGACCGGGCGCTGGACCACGTGTTCGGCTACAGCTGCTTCAACGACGCGTCGATCCGCGACTACCAGCGCAAATCCCAGCAGTGGACGCCAGGCAAGAACTTCGACGCAACGGGTGCGGTGGGTGCGGTCGTCGTTACCGCAGATGAACTGCCGCCCGGAGCCGCCGGGCTTCGGATCGCCTGCCGCCTCAACGGCCAGACGCTGCAGGACGCCAATACCGACGACATGATCTTCAGCGTGGCGAACGCGATTGCCACGATCTCGGAGTTCATGACGCTCGAGCCGGGCGACATGATCGCGACCGGAACGCCGCAAGGTGTCGGCCATGCGCGCAAGCCGCCGCTCTGGATGAAGGCCGGCGATACCGTCGAGATCGAAATCGAAGGCATCGGCGTGCTGTGCAATCCGGTCGCGGAAGAGGCCGCGCCGTCCACCTGAAAGACGGGACAGGCAGCGCGCCCGGCGGTAGAACGCATTCCGGTCGCGCATCGACACCGCCGATCCAGATGCAAGGAAGATCTTCATGACCAACCGGATCCTCATCAAGGGCGGCATCGTCCTGTCGATGGACGAGGCCATCGGCGCCTTCCGCGACGCCGATGTGCTGGTCGAGGGCGATAGGATTGCGGCGGTGGGACCGGGTATCTCTGCCGACGACGCCGAGATCGTCGACGGGCGCGGGCGCATCGTCATTCCCGGCATCGTCAACGGCCACATGCACACATGGCAGACCGGGCTTCGCAGCCTCTGCTCCAACATGACGCTGCTGGAATATTTCCGCTGGGTGCATCGCGGCCTCGCCACGGCCTTCCGGCCGGAGGACATCCATATCGCCACGCTCGCCGGTGCGCTCGGCCAGATCAATGCCGGCGCCACCACGCTCGGCGACTGGTGCCACAACAACCCGACGCCGGATCACACGGATGCCGCCGTCGACGGCCTGTTCGAAAGCGGCATCCGCGCGGTGTTCCTGCATGGCTCGCCGAAGCCGGACCCCAAGCCGGGCGCGCCGCATTTCTCGGAGATCCCGCATCCGCGCCACGAGATCGAACGGCTGATGAAAACGCGCTTCGCCAGCCGCGACCAGCTGGTAACGCTGGGCATGGCGATCCTCGGGCCGCATTACTCGACCATGGAGGTCTCTCGCGCTGATTTCCAACTGGCGCGGGAACTGGGGCTCGTCGCCTCGATGCATCAGGGCGGCGGCGAGGCCAAGACGCCCGGCGGCTGGGAACGGCTGGAGGAAGAAGGGCTGGTCGGCGCCGGCATCAACGTCGTCCACGGCAACAACCTGACCGACGACCAGATGAAGCGGTTCGTCGACGCCGGCGTCTCCTTCACCATCACGCCGGAAAACGAGATGATCCAGGGCCATGGCTGGCCGGTCACCGGCCGGGTGATCGCCGCCGGCGGCCAGCCCACCTTCGGCATCGACATCGAATCCGTGGTTTCGACGGACATGTTCTCGGTGGCGCGAGCGGCGCTGGCCTGCGAGCGGGCGCTGGAGAACGCAGCCTTCCGGGCCGAGCATGGCGGCATCCCCGACGCGAGCAAGGTGACGACGAAGGACGCGCTGCGCTGGATCACCATCGAGACCGCGCGCATGCTGGGCATCGGCGATCGCGTCGGCTCGCTGACGCCGGGCAAGCAGGCCGACATCACCGTGATCGATGCCACCGACTGGAACATGTGGCCGGTGCACGACCCCTATTCGACTGTGATCATGCAGGCGGGGGTCGGAAATGTGGAGCATGTGCTGATCGCAGGGAATTTCCGCAAGCGCGACGGCCGCCTGCTCTGGACCGACGCCAGCCTCGGCATGCCGACGCAGATGGATGGTTGACGGACGCCAACTCGCCCGACCAAGGTCGATTGCCGGAGCCGCGCAATCTCGACTAAGCCTTGGACATGCTTCTCGCCGGCATGCGCATACGGACCGCAGGCTTGAGCCTCTCTCAGCGCTTCGCGGCGACGGGCGGCCTCGTCATGCTCGCCGCCATGATCGTCATCGGCCTCTGGGTGACGTCGCGGATCGAGCGCAATGTCATCGACAGCACGGCCGCATCCACGGCCCTCTACATGGACAGCTTCATCGCGCCGCTCACCCAGGAGCTGGACGTTTCCGATACGCTGTCGATCGGTCCGATACGCGCCATCGAGGAAATGCTTTCCGGAAGCGCGCTCGGCGAGCGCATCGTGGCGATCAAGATCTGGAAGCCGGGCGGGCTCGTCGCCTATTCGGACGAGGAGGAGATCGTCGGCCGGCGGTTTGCACCCTCTCCGAGCCTCGAGGCGGCTTTCACCGGTCGGGTCGTGGCGGAGTTCGACGACCTCGACGATGAGGAGAACGATGTCGAGCGGCACATGGGGGTGCCGCTGCTCGAAATCTACAGCCCGCTTCGCCAGGCGTTCTCTGGACGCGTGATCGGCGTCATGGAGTTCTACGAAAACGCATCGACGCTGGAAACGGCACTCGCGAAGAGCCGGGCACAGAGCTGGGCGATCGTCGGCATCGTCGGGCTTGCGATATTCGGAGCGCTGTTCGGCCTCGTGCATCGCGGCAGCGTCCTCATCGGCCAGCAGCGATCCGCATTGCAGGCGCGGATCGCCGAGACGCAGCGCATTTCCGAGCAGAATCGGGCGCTTCGGCACCGGGTGGAACGGGCATCGCGGCGCGTCGCCGAACTGAACGAGAGCACGCTGCGGCGGATCAGCGCCGAACTGCACGACGGGCCGAAGCAGCTGATCGGCCTCGCCGCATTGCGGCTCGACGCCATCGGCCGCACCGACGACCCGGACGCGAGAGGCAAGGAAATCGCGATCGTCGCGGACGCGCTGAGCGAGGCGCTGCGCGAAATCGGCAATCTTTGCAACGACCTGTCGGTTCCCGAGATCGGAGCGATGCCGCTCGCCGACATCGTGCGTCGCGTTGCCTCGTCGCACGCCAACCGGACCGGGACGGCCGTGGCGCTCGATCTTGAGGACCCAGCCGCCGATGTGTCGCAAGCTGTCCGAATCTGCGTCTACCGCTTCGTCCAGGAATGCCTCAACAATGCCTTTCGCCACGCCGGAGGCGTGCGGCAGGCCGTTTCGCTGCGACACAGCGAGGGCGAGATCCGGCTGAGCGTCACGAACGCGGCCGGAACGCCGACGGCATCCGCCTCCGTCGCTGCGGCCACGGGTGGGCTTGGGCTTGCCGGCCTTCGCGAACGGGTGGAAAGCCTTGGGGGCAGATTCGACTTCGCGCTCGCCGATGGCCATGCCGCGGCTCGCATGACGATCGGCACAGAGAACAGGGAAAGCCATGACTGACCCCTTGAAGCTGATCGTGGTCGATGACCATCCGCTCTACCGAAGCGGGGTCATCCGGACGCTTGAGGAAAGCGCGGCCTTCGCAGTGGTGGGCGAAGGGTCGTCGGGGCAGGAGGCAATCGACCTCTGCGCGCGTCTCGATCCTGACGTAGCCCTGCTCGACATCTCGATGCCGGGAGGTGGCATAGATGCCGCACGCGAAATCGCGACACTGCACGAGACCATCCGCATCATCATGCTGACCGCCTCCGAACTCGACGACGACATTCTTGCCGCATTGGCAGCAGGCGCTCGGGGGTATGTTGTCAAGGGCGTCGGTGCAGCCGAACTGCTGTCCGCAATCGACGCGATTGCAAGGGGCGAAACCTATGTGTCGCCAACGCTCGCGGCCCGCCTGCTCGTCGCCATGAACGCACCGAGACCGCAGGAAGCGGCGGCTTCACCATTCGATTCGCTCACGGCGCGCGAGGAGCAGATTCTCAAGCAGGTTTCCGGCGGCCTCAGCAACAAGGAGGTGGGCCGCAAGCTGGGTCTGCAGGAGAAGACGGTGAAACACTATATGACCACGATCCTGCAGAAGCTGCAGGCCCGGAACCGGGTCGAGGCCGCACTCAAGGCTCGCGAACGCTGGGACCCGTAGGCTGTTTGGTGCCGCCGCAGTCGATCATCGCGCCTTCGCCGCCGCCCTCAGGCGCGCAGTGTCGCCGGCTCGTGCCGCACGTTCGGCGACGGTACGGCGAGTTCGGTCACGCAGGCTGTAGCGGCCATTCTCGACGGTTTCGGTCCAGCCGTCGGCGTAGCGCACGCTGACCGATCCGGGTGCAATCCTCGACCAGGCGACGTGACCGTGCTTGGCCAGCCTGTCCATGAACCGTCCAACGGATCGGGCCTCCCGCCCCGAATCGTCGTCGCGGCGACCCGAACGGTCGTCGCGGCCGGATGAGTCGTCGCGGCCATCCTTCCCGCGCCCGCCGTCGTCACTGCCGCGCCCGCCGTCGTCACCGCCACCACGGCCGCCACCACCGTCTCCGCCACCGCCACCGCCATGACCGTCCTTGGCATGAACCACGCCCATCGAACCGGGAAGCGACACGGGCTTCAGCACGCCGTCCAGGGCGCCGAGCAGCACGAGAAGGGCAGCTGCGGCACGGAGGCAGGAGCGGCGCTCTTGGGGATCGGGATCATCGCTACGGCTACCCTGACTGGCCTCGGGCGCTAGACTAGCCTCGACATTCGTGACCGTCTGCCGACCAAGGTCCGACGATAGCGAGGGGACGCGGGAAGGCCTCGAGCCTTCCCGCGGGTCGGATCAGCGATGGTTCGGGCCGTCGTCCTTGCCCCGACCCCTGCCACCCCGGTCGTCGCCGGCCGGATCATCCTTGCCCTTGCCGCCCCTCACGTGACCGGCTGGGTCGTCCTTGCCGCGGCCCTTGCCGCCGCCGCGAACATGTCCGGCAGGATCGTCGGCGCCCCGACGGGCGAACGCCTTGGTCTCCTTGAGGGAGATCCCGCTGTCGGCCACGTGGATCGACACCGGTGCCGCCGCGAAACCCGCGGCGAGTGCGAATGCAGTGGCGGCGGCCAGATGCCGGCCGAATAGCTTGGTCAGGAACACGTCTCTTCTCCTTGGGCTGATCCTCGCCTCCAGCGGCGAGCAAGAGGAGCCTAGGCGGGTTCTGACGCCGCATCGATCCGGCCGAGACCTCTGCGGGCTCGGTTCAGCCTCAAGGCCGGGAGGAGCCGGACCTTGGTCCGTCGGACGGCGAGGCCCATCGGCCATGCACCATTCTCACTTTGCGCGAGTTTGCTGTCGCGATGCCGGCCGCAAGACGCTATTCCGCATGGAGGCGATGCCGGCTGACGCAGCGGACGGCGGAGGTTGCCGCGGCGGCGGCGAAGGCTTAACAAGGCGGTAGGGAGTGAGAGACATGAACATCAAGACCGAAACCGCGTCCGACATCGCGATCCCGTTCGACGCCGACAAGCTCGACCGCCTGATGGATAAGGCCGGGCTCGACATCCTCGTCGCCACGTCCAAGCACAACGTCCAGTACCTGCTCGGCGGCTACAAGTTCATCTTCTTCGCCGCGATGGACGCGATCGGTCACAGCCGCTACCTGCCGGTCGTGGTCTACGAAAAAGGCCGACCCGAGCGGACAGCCTACATCGCCAACAAGATGGAGAACGGCGAGCACGCGAACCGGCCGTTCTGGACGCCGAATTTCCATCCTGTCTCCTGGGGCAGTGAAGACGCCGCCGAATTCGCCGCCGAGCACATCCGCAAGATCGCCAAGCCGGGCGCCCGGATCGGCATCGAGCCGCCGTTCCTGCCGTCCGACGCACATGACGTGCTTGCCAAGCTCGGCAACAGCACCGAACTCCATGACGCCACGGACGTGTTCGAGCGGATCCGCGCGGTGAAGACTCCCGAGGAACTGGGCAAGCTGCGGACCGCCTCGGAACTCATCACCGACTCCATGCTGGCGACGATCGAGTGGGCCGGCGAGGGCAGGACCAAGGCCGAGATCATCGAGCGGCTGCGCCTCGAGGAGACACGGCGCGGCCTCCAGTTCGAGTATTGCCTGCTGACGCTCGGGTCGTCGCACAACCGCGCTTCCTCGCCGCAGGCGTGGGCGAAGGGCGAGGTGCTCTCGATCGATTCGGGTGGCAACTGGCACGGCTACATCGGCGATCTCTGTCGGATGGGTGTCCTCGGCGAGCCGGACGCCGAGCTCGAGGATCTGCTCTCCGAGGTGGATGCGGTGCAACAGGCCGCCTTTGCCAAGGTGCGGGCGGGCGCGCTGGGCGGCGAACTGATCGAGGCGGGCCAAACCGTCCTGGCGGCGTCGAAGGTGGCACCCTTCACCGATTTCTTCGCGCACGGCATGGGAGTCATCACCCATGAGGTGCCATTCCTGATGACCGATCACCCGGTGAAATATGAAGGGGTGGATGCCGCCAATCCGCTGGAGGCCGGGATGGTGCTTTCCATCGAGACGACAATGCTGCATCCGTCACGCGGCTTCATCAAGCTGGAGGACACGGTGGCCGTGACCGAAACCGGCTACGAAATGTTCGGCGAGCGCGCCCGCGGCTGGAATCGCGGCGGGGCCTGAAGGGAAGTCAAAGTCTCGTCCGGCTCGACCGGTTCCAGCGGACCGCGCCCAGCCGGATGCGCTCACGGACGATGGTGAGCAGGCCCGAGCCGGCGATGACGGCGAGGCCGCAAAGGGACCAGAAGTCGGGTTGTTCGTCGAACAGCAACGCGCCGATGACGACCGCCCAGACGATCTGCGAGTAGTGGGTCGGAGCGAGCTGGTTGGCCTCGGCGAAACGCGTCGCACGCAGCAGCATGATGTGGCCGCTTGCCGCGAAGGCGCCGGCCATGAGCAGGATCAGCCACTCCCGTGCCGTCGGCATGGACGCGCCGGTCAGGTACATCGCGAGACCGTTGAACGCGACGCCGTAGAGAATGAGGAATCCGAGGATGGTGGTGTGGCGTTCGCGTGCGGAGAGCGAGCGCATCAGGATGATGCTCAACGCGCTGAGAATGGCCATGGCCACGGCCGCCGCATGGCCGAGTTCCAGCACGCGGAAGCCTGGACGAACGACCAGAAGCACACCTGCGAAGCCTGCGACGATCGCGAACCACCGCCAGCGCCCGACCTGCTCCTTCAGCAGGACCATGGACAAGATCGTCACGAACAGCGGCGACAGGAACACGATGGCGTAGACTTCCGCCAACGGGATCGTGGTGAAGGCCAGCACGCTGAGAACGCTGGCCACGAGCCCGATGAGCGCGCGGGTCTGGACCGCCCAGGGATGCCGCATTCGCCAGAAGTCGCTCCAGGGCGCCCCGCCGGGCCGGGCCACGAGGATGAAGGCACCGGCAATGGCGGTCTGGAAAAAGCCGATCTCGAATATGGAGAGGTCGCCGCCAAGCGCCTTGATGGCGGCATCGCTCCACGAATAGGTGGCGTAGGCGAGCAGCGCCAGCAGGATGCCGTTTGTCACGCGGGATGGTCCGGAGGCAGGCGCCGCCCGGTCGGGCGGCGCGACTCGCCTTCTACCGCTTTCGCGGTCTTGTCGCGCGGAAGAGTTTGCGCTGCGCTCCGGTTGTCGGGATCAGTTGCCCGCCGGTCACAGAACGCGCCGCGCCGCCCTCATACGGGGCGGACCGGGTTCAGCCTTCCTTCGGCAGCAGCCTGAAATCCGGCAGGGCGCGGAGCGCCAGTTCCGGGCCGGCCGGCGAATAGACCACGAAGAGTTGCATGGGCTGGTCGCCGGTGTTGAGCGTGGAGTGGAAGCGGCTCTCGGGCACATAGATGGTGCAGCCGGGGCCGACCTTCTGCGTGACCGGATTGCCGGCCTCGTCCTCCACCATCTGCTCGCCGGTGCCCGAGATGACGAAGATGATCTCCTCGGCGCCGGGATGGTTGTGGCGGGTGTGCCCCTGTCCGGGCGGCAGGTCGACCACACCGCCGGAAAATCGCTCGGCACCGTTGACTTCCGGCGCCACGGTCAGCGCCAGCCTGCCCCAATCGAACCCGAAGGCCGCGACATCCTTCGGGTACACGAACACCTTGCTTCGGTCGGTCATTCCTTCATCCCTTCGCCCGGGCGCTGCCTATGGCGAGCGCCTTGAAATCCGCCGTCTGTTTCGCGATCGCCGCCTCGGCCGGCAGGCGCTCCATCGAGGAGGCACCATAGAAGCCGTGCAGGCCCTCCACGCGCTCCAGGATGTAGCGCGCGTCCTCCGGCATGGAGATCGGCCCGCCGTGGCAGAGCAGGATCACATCCTTGCGCACGGAGCGCGCCGCCTCCGCGATCGCGTCGATTTCCCTGACGCAGTCGTCGAGCGACTTCGCGCTGGTGGCTCCGATCGTTCCGCCGGTGGTCACGCCCATATGCGCCACCACGATGTCTGCGCCGGCCTTGGTCATCGCCTCCGCCTCTTCCGTGTTGAAGACGTAGGGCGTGGTCAGCAGATCGAGATCATGCGCCGCGGCGATCATGTCGACCTCGAGCGAAAAGCCCATGCCGGTCTCCTCGAAGCTTTGGCGCATATTGCCGTCGAACAGGCCGATGGTCGGGAAGTTCTGGACGCCGGAGAAGCCGAGTTCCTTCAGATCGGCCAGGAAGCGCGGCATGATGACGAACGGATCGGTGCCGTTGACGCCGGCCAGAACGGGCGTGTGCCTGACCACCGGCAGAACCTCGACCGCCATCTCCTTCACGATCTCGTTGGCGTTGCCGTAGGCGAGCAGGCCGGCCGCGGAGCCGCGCCCAGCCATGCGGTAGCGGCCGGAATTATATATGATGATCAAGTCGATGCCGCCCGCCTCCTCGGACTTCGCGGACAGGCCGGTGCCGGCGCCGCCGCCCACGATCGGGCGGCCCCCGGCGATCATGGAACGGAATTTTTCGAGGATCTTCTGGCGTGGAATGGCTGGCATGGGGGGTCCTGATTCAGGGTTTTCGAATGGGGCCGGCGAAGCCCGCCCTCATCTCGCGATCTCGCGGAAGGCAGCGACCGCGGCGGCGGCAAAGGCCGGATCGTTGATGTGCAGCGGCAGACGTATCACGCGGCGGGACTCCGTCGCCTCGATGGTCTCCTCCAGCGCCGAAAACAGCGCCGTATCCGCCTCCGCATCGAGGAAGGCGCCGCCCTCGGCATCCAGTGCGGAGACGCCCTTTTCGGGAATCAGGAAGCGCACCGGGCCGTCGCAGCGGTTGAGCTTGCGGCCGATCCATTCGCCGATGGCGCGGCACTCCGCGGCGGTCGTCCGCATCAGAGTCACGTTCGGGTTGTGGCGGTAGAGCAGGCGGGCCTGCCACTTCTCGGGCACGGTCTCCGGGGCCCAGAAATTGATCATGTCGAGCGCGCCCGCCGAGCCGACATAGGGAAGGCGGGTGCGCGCCACGACGTCGAGCCTGTCCTCCCCGGCCGGCAACACGCCGCCGAAGATAAGGTCGCAAATCTCCGTGGTGGTGATGTCGAGGATGCCCGTCAGCAGCCCGCTGTCGGCCAGCTTTTCCATGGTGCGGCCACCGGTGCCCGTGGCGTGGAAGACGAGGCAGTCGTAGTCCGCCTTCAACGCATCCACGATCTGCATCACACAGGGCGTGGTGACGCCGAACATGGTCAGCCCCAGCGCGGGTTTGGCCGCGCCTCGCGGGGCGGGGTTGCGCGCCATGCCGACGATCGCCTGGGCGGCATTGTGCAGGACGATCCGGCTGATGCCGTTCAGCCCGGCCATGTCGGTGACGGACGGCATCATCGCGATGTCCGAGACGCCGACATACGGCGAGGTATCCCCGGAGGCCAGGGTGGACACCATCAGCTTCGGGAGGCCGAGGGGCAGTTCGCGCATGCCGGCGGTGACGATCGCCGTGCCGCCGCCGCCGCCGATGCCGATCATCCCGTCGCAGCCGGATAGTTGTCGCGCATAGGCCGCGAATGCCGATGTCATGGCCGATACCGCACGTCCGCGATCCCCCGAGCCGACCCCATCGGCCGTCCCTGATGACCCGTGCACGGCAACCTGGGCCGCCGCGACGTCCACGGACACCGTCGGCGCGCCGATGCCGACGTCAACGATGACGGGTTCGGCCCCGGCCGCGGCGATGCAGCCGGCAAGATAGGCGAGTTCCTCCCCTTTCGTGTCGGCGGTGCCGACGACGTGAATGCGCGTCATGATCCTCCCCGGCCGTCCTGCGAACCTCGCGCCGCAATCAGATGTTCGTGATCCGGTGCAGACATTGCGAAATTCCGAGACGCGTGTATCATATTGATATGGACGTCTCACGTCAACATGCGCCGGCCGCCGAAGTGACCGGGCGGGGGCCGAGAGCCCGCACCCGCC
>VFQQ010005072.1_pt1 | contig 11160 bp, 7 predicted proteins | sample 3512341 | NCBI WGS metagenome assembly VFQQ01 (sample SAMN10412373, study PRJNA504923) | tailings metagenome | isolation source: Relicate 2 Philex TSF1 revegetated site | place: Philippines: Tuba, Benguet | collected 2017-08-29
GGTGGTCGAAGCCTTCCTTGGTCATCGTGCCCTTGTGCGGGTACGGGAACGGCGCGTCGGTCTGCACTTCGCCGTAATAATAATTCGGGAAATCGCGGACCATGGAGGAGTGGTAGGCGCTGGGCAGCTTGAACAGCGTGAACTCGCCCTTCAGCGACTTGCCATATTCGGCCCAGCGCTTGTAGCCGGCCGGCGTATGCTCGGCGCCGCCGGGCACCTCTGCCTGATAGAGCGTACGGTAGGTACGGACCTTATCGCGGACCTTGCCGCCGAGCAGGCGGTAGGCCGGAGCGTTCAGCGCCTTGCCGGCAATGTCCCAGAGCGCGTGCTCGATGGCCGAAACGGCCGAGCCGAACGGCTTGAAGCCGCCGCGCACGCGGATGCGGCGCATGACGCGCTCGACGTCGCGCGGATCCTGCCCGACGATCCAGCTCTTGAGGTCCAGCACCTGTGGCTTAACGTAGGGCTTGGGCGTCTCGATCTGGCCCCAGCCCTCGATGCCCTCGTCGGTGGTGATGCGGATCACCGGGCTGTTGGCAATGATCGCGCATTTGAGATCGGTAATTTTCATTCGGGACCCTCCTCAAAGTCCTTTTCCGCCTGGGTGGATGGCTTGCCATAGCGGCTTTTGGGGAGGGTTTGAATAGTTAGGTTCAACCTAAATTTTGTTAGGTTGCCGGCACCGGCGGCGGGCCGTCTCCCGGCTCGTCCGGCGCCTTCGAATAGGCGGCCGAAAGCTGGCGGTAGTACTTGGAGTTGAACGCGACGATCGTCACCAGCAGTCCGACGAAGCCGGCCACGGTGAAGACCAGAGCGATGCCGCGGGCCGGACCGGTTCCGAACCAGCCGCCGATCCAGTCGGCGCCGGCGCCGTCGGTCATGAACGGAATGACGATGAACTGCGTCAGCGGCCCGATCAGGAAGGCGGTCAGCGGCGAGGCCGACTGTTCCACCGACTGGGCGAAGCCGAAGACGCGGCCCTGGCGCTCCATCGGCACCACCTTCTGCAGCGTGGTGTGCTCGGCGGCTTCGGCATAGGGGCCCAAGAACATCCAGACGAAACAGCCGGCCGCGAGCAGCCAGATCGAGGGCTGGATGGTGAAGAAGATGCAGGCCGTCCAGGTGATGCAGTTGACCAGCAGCAGTGTGTGCAGCGGGTTCCGGCCCAGCCCGGTCTTGGCGATGATGATCCCGGAGACGATGAAGGCGGTCGACAGCACGCCGAACAGCAGCCCCCAGATCTCGACCGACACCAGCGACAGGCCATAGGCGTCGAGCAGCGCCATGAAGATGCCGCCGAGGAAATTGTTGAAGGTGGCAAAGAAGATCAGCGCGAAGAGCCCCGGCACGCCGGAAATCACCCTGATGGTGCCGGCAATATCGACATTTTTGGGCGCGGCCTTCTGCTCTTCGGTCTGCTCCGGCCGTCCCTCGTCGATCCGGACGAACCAGAGGTGCGCGAAGGCCAGTGCGGTGAACACCAGCGCCAGCAGCATGACCGAGATCATGCCGCCAAAGGCCACCAGCGCGCCGGAAATCACCGAAGTGGTGAGAAAGCCGATGCCCGAGACCATGCCGACGAGACCATTGGCCTTGTCGCGGCGGTCCTCGGGGATGAGGATCGTCACCAGCGTCGGCAGCGCAATGGAGCGGATATTGCCCGCGATGACGCCGATCATCACCACGCTCACGAACACCCAGAGCATCGGCCCGTACGGGTTGCGGAACTCGGCCTCCGGCACGAGCAGCAGCGCGATGAGGCCTACCGCGTAAAAGCCGAACGACACCGCGCTCGAGCCCATCATGGCCAGCCGCTTGGAATTGTGGTCGACGATCGAGCCGAACCAGATGCCGAAGGCCGCCGTCAGCACGAGGTAGAAGCCGGCGATCATGCCGGTGGCGAACACCGACTGGGTTTCGAGAAAGACCCAGAAGGTGATGGCGAACCACACCGTGAAGTTCATGACGTTGGCAACGAGATTGTTGCCGAGAATCTGGTGGAACGGACTCATGGCTGGCGACTCGACGCGAGGTGGCAGGGCGGGGAAGTTAGCTGGAACGCACGGACCGATCACGAGGTTGCGAGTGCGGCATAATCGACGCGCGGCGGTTTCACCGATCCGACGTTAACCGCGTGTATTCATCCTAAGAACCTGAACCTGTTGCAGCTCCATCGCGGTCGACCTACTCGTCGTCGACGGAGGAATTGTTGAAGTACCTCAAGCACATTCTGTCGGCGATCGAGCGGCTGGACTATGTCCGCTACGAATACGCGACGATGCTTGCCATTCTGCTCGAGGACGGCGGCAGCGCCACGCCGCGCGATCTGGCGCGCCTGTTCCGTTCGTTCGGCACGCCGCTCGGCCCGGAAGAGCGCAAGGCGCTCGGCCTCCATCCCAATGCACTGCTGACCGAGGAAGCGCTCGCCGCGCTCACTGATCTCGGCCGGCAGGACCCGATCCACGCCCTCGAAACCACGCTGCAGGCCGCGTCGTGGTCGTTCGCCCGTGAAAGCATCGTGCAGGCCGGCGCCCGCGTCGGCGGCGGCAAGTTCTGCGTCGAAGGCAAATTCGGCGAATGCCGCGGCTGCCGGCGCCTCAACGGCCAAATCGTCACCAAGGACTTCCTCGACGCCATCCCACCCATCGACTGCACCCGCGAGGCCTGCGCCCTCGGGCTCAAGCCACATACCGAGCCGGAACGGAAGCTGGTCGAGGGGTAGACGTACCCGCCGTCAGTACTCAGTGGTTGATCACGTAGCCCACGAGCGCGGTCGGCGCATGCGGGGGGACGGCAATCAGGCGGGCGCGGATTTGCCGGAAGCGGCTGCCGACGGCGATGTTGACGAGGCACTCGCAACTTTGTCCAGAGTGCCCCAGTTCTTCGAAGATATCGGTGACCGGGCGGTCGAGGTTCAATGCCACGGCCGAGCGGTCGGCATCGCCCAACTGGGTCAGGACGCCACGCAAGAAGCGGGTGAACTCCGGATTGACACGGATCAGTCGCTTGCTGCGGTCGATGGCGAACGACGGTACCGGCGCCTGCATCATCATGGGCAGCGCAAAGGCGAGTTCGCTCTGCTGCCGCATGGTCGACAGTTCGGTCTCGATCGTGTGCACCGCATAGGACCGGAGCACGCTGGTGGCATTGTCGTCGTTGCCGGCTTCAGCCAGCACGTCGGAGATCAGGTTGGAGCGCTTGATCTGCATGCGATCGGCGATGGCGCTGAGCGCGTGCCAGAAGGCGCGCTCGAGCCGGATCCCCTTCCGGCCATTGGCCGTGGTGACCGCGCGAAACTCGGGAGTGGTATAGTCGTGCGTCGCTCCGCCTTCGGTCGGAAGGGGCTGGCTGGGGGCCTCGATGGCGGCGATATGCACAACCTTGGACATTGCCCTATGATGCCTGAATGCCCGTCCGGCGACTTTACGCACGAAGGTCCGTAAGGGTCTGCGGACCGAGGTTGGTATCGATAGCGACCAAGGTCGCCAAAGGACGACGCAACGGTGGACGAACAAGCGACGCCAAGGCCGAACCGGCGGCGAATCCTGGGGTTTCCACGCCGCCTGGCGTTCGGGGCCCAGCGCGTGCTCGACCAGATGTCTCTGTCGCTCCGCTTTCTCTTTGTTGCCGTCGCGGTGGTGGCACTGGCCATGGCCGGCCTCGGCGGTCTGGGCAGCTACTATGTGCAGGTCGGGATCACCGAGGGCGTGGCGGCGACAGCGGCCGCCAGCATCGATGCGCTCGTGGCGCACGAGGTCGGCGCGCTGCGCACTTCGGGCGAACTGACGGCCGAGGAACGGGCCAATCTCGACGCCGTGTTCGCGATCGGTAACGAGGCCGACGCCACCCGGCTGCTGCAGATCCGAATCCGCGATCTCGAGGGGCGGCTGGTCTATGAAAGCAATGCCGGACTGGAGGACCCCGAGGAGGGGGAAGAGGAGATGTTCGAGCATGCCGGCAGCGGCGGCGTGTCGTCGCGGCTGGTGCAGGTGAGCGTTCCGCCGGTGGGACCGTTCGACAGCATTCCCATCGAGGTGCTCGAAATCGTCACGCCGTTGCGGGACTCGGTCAGCGGCGAAGCGTTCGGCATTGCTGAACTCTATTATAGCGCGCGTTCCGTGCTGGAGCAGCGCGACCGGGCCCAGCTCGATGTGTGGCTGCTGGTCGGCGCATTCGGTGCGCTGGTTATCGCCGCCCTCTATCTCGTGGTCGACCGCGCCAGCCATACCATCGAGCGGCAGCGTGCTTCCCTGGCCGAGAACCTCGCAGCGTCGCGCAGGCTGAGCGACGAGAACGCCGCCCTGCACGATGCGTCCGAAGACCTGCGGCGCAGCGCCAATTTCGCCAACGAGGCGCTGTTGAACCAGGTTGGCTCCGACATTCACGATGGTCCGATCCAGGTCATGACGCTGATCATCCTGCGGCTCTCGGAGACCACTCCCACCACGCCGGAATCGGCGCAGACCTTCCTTCTGGCCACCCAGGTGCTCGACGAACTGCGCAACATCTCGAGCGGCCTCGTGTTGCCCGAACTGGCCGCGATGTCGATTGCGGAGGCGATCGAGCTGGCCGTCCTGCGGCATGAGCAACTCACCGGCGGCGCCGTCGAGCGGCAGATCGCGCCGCTGCCGGATGAGGCGCAACTGGTGGTCAAGATCTGCCTCTACCGGGTGATCCAGGAGGCGCTGACCAATGCCACCCGCTATGGCGCCGGGGCCGGCAGCGTGGTCTCGGCGGAGGTTTCCGGCGCGGATATCCGGGTGCGCATCAGCAATCCGCCCGGCGCGGGCGGCAAGGCGGATACGGGTGGTTCAGGGCTGGGCCTGCGTGGCATGCGCTACCGCGTCGAGTCCTTGGGCGGCCAACTGCAAGCGGACGTCAATGCCGACAGCCGCAGCGTGGTCGAGGCGCGGATTCCGCTCGCCTCCTGAGGCTCAGTTGATCGGTGGTGGTTCCTCATCGGGCGCGCGGCCCGATCCCGACAGCGACTTCACCGCCAGCACAACCTCCAGGCGATTGCGCACCTTCAGCTTGGTCATGAGGTTGGTCATGTAGTGTTTGATCGTCTTCTCGCTGAGTTCGAGCGTGTTGGCGATTTCCTTGTTGGACTTGCCCTCGAGCAGCCCGTCGACGATCTGCAGCTCGCGCGGTGACAGTCGTGCGGACTCGAACTCCTTCTTGCGCTTGGAGCGGTTGCGGAACCCGCTCATCAGTTTGGGCGCGAAGTCAGGGGAGACGAAGAGTTCGCCGCGCAGCACGGTTTCGATCGCCGCGAACAGCTCCGACGACGGCCGCCCCTTGAGGACGAAGCCGTGGGCGCCCGCGTCGAGGGCGCGTAGCGCCATTTCGACATTGGCGAAGGCGGTGAAGATGATGATCCGGATCGATGGAGTCACGGTGGTGATCGTGGCGATGGCGGCGTTCACGTCACCCGGCATCGAAAGGTCGAGGATCATCACGTCGGGTGAACTGGTGCCCGCCAGCGTCACCGCCTCGTCCGCCGACACGCCCGTGCCGACGATCTCGTAGCCGCCATGGCTGGCGAAGATCGCCGCCATCCCGGCCAGCAGCGTGGGGTGGTCGTCGACAAAGGCGATACGCGTCGTGGTCATGCGGCGGCCGACTGCCCCGGGCTAGTTGCCATTACCGTTGCCGTTGCCGTTGCCGTTTCCATTGCCATTGCCATTGCCGTTTCCATTCCCGTTGCCCCCGCCACTGTTGTTGCCGGAGCCGGAATTGGGATTGTCGCCGCCATTGCCATTGTTGCCGCCGTTGCCGTTGCCATTCCCGTTACTGCCGCTATCGTTCCCGTTCCCGTTCCCGTTCCCGTTCCCGTTCCCGTTCCCGTTCCCGTTCCCGCCCGCATTGCTGTTGCCGGCGCCGGCATTGGGGTTGCCCGAACTGCTGCTGCTGCTGGAACTGGCATTGGCGTTCGCGTTGCTGTTGCCGTTTCCATTTCCGTTGCCGCCGGCATTGTTGTTTCCGGCACCTGCATTTGGATTTGTCCCGCCGTTGCCGTTGTTCCCGCTGCTATTTCCGTTTCCGTTTCCGTTTCCGTTTCCGTTTCCGTTTCCGTTGCCGTTGCCATTGCCGCCGGCATTGTTGTTTCCGGCGCCCGCATTCGGATTGGTCCCGCCATTGCCGTTGTTGCTGCCGCCAGCGACACCGTTGCCATTGCCACCGGCATTATTGTTACCGGCGCCGGCATTGGCGTTGCCATTTCCGCTGCCGCCAACGGTTCCGATCACGTCGCCGGTATCGTCGGTGATGACGACGCCGGAGCCGGCGGTGCGCGCCGTCTGTCCCACGGCAAGGTCGACATCGTTGCCCGCCAGGTCGGCGAACTTTGCCGTACCCTGCACGACTTCCACGCGTGTGCCCCCGCGCACGATCGACACTTGGACCTGTCCGGCCGTGAAGGAGATGCGACCATTCGGGGTTTCGACGGTGATCGTGTGCGAGCGGTCCGAGGCCACCGCCAGCGCGCCGGCGAATTGCTTGAGGGCAAAGTCCCGGCCCTTCTCGGTGATTTCGACCGCGGCATTGCCGCCGAGCCGCAGGCCGACGCCGGGGCTCGACAGCGTGAGCCGGCCGGTGCCGAGCGTGCGGACCACGAGGCCGCCGTTGAAGCTGGTGCCGGCCGCGACGTCCACCCATCGCTCGCCGTTCAGGGTCAGCACCGTGCCGCGAACTTCCGCCGCCGACCATTCGGCCGCCCGCGCAGCGCCCATAACTGCCAGCAATGCCAGGCAGGCGGCTGCGGCAGTGCGGCAGAGGCGCAGGAAGCGGGGAGAACCGGTGAGCATTGCCGGACAATAGGGACTATGCGACGCGCTGGATAGCCGGACCAAGGTCCCTAACACCGGAGAGTCTCGCTGCTTCGCGTCATCGAAGAGCGGGCGGCGGAGTCATCGTCGATGAGACCTTGGTCGCCATCCGGGATCGACCGGTCTACGGACCTTCGGCGGGGGCGATGTTAGGGTTAAAAAAACAATAACTACAAAGGAATAACCGTTTATGCCGGAGGCCCTCCGAACGCGTTGAAAGCCGATCCCTGGCTGTGTGCAACTCCCGATTAACCGAGTGTTAACGGTGTTCCGAGGAGCCAGCCGTGACGACAAATGCTTTCGACGACCTCTCCCGCATCCCCCAGGATTCTTCGTCCGAGCCCACCGAGGCGCTGCATGTTGCGCAGGCCGAGACGCCCGCAGCAACGTCGCAGCCGGCGCCGGTGAAGACGGTGATCGAGGTCGCGTCGGACCTGACGCTGACCCTGCCGGCAGGCGCCAGCATCGATCAGCCCCGGGTCAACGGTACCGATCTCGAATTCGTGCAGCCTGATGGCAGCGTCATCGTGGTGCCCAACGGCGCGCTCACCGGCCTGACGATCGTCGTCGGCGACGTGACCATCCCGGCCGAAGCCGTCGCCACCATCTTCAGCGCCAACAATATCGAGACCGCGGCCGGTCCCGAGGGCGCGGGTCTCCCGAGCTCGGGCGGCAATTTCGCGACGCCGGTTCCGGGCATCGGCGATGGCCTGCCGCTCATCGACCTGCTGGGCAATACCGACTTTTCGCTCGGTTCGCCCGAACTCGAGGATCTCGAGGACGGCTTCGCATTCCGGGCGAGCGTGGACGCCAACCGGCCGCCGAGCTTCATCGATGACGGCGACGACAACGGCTTGGGCATTGCCGGACTGCGGCTCAAGGCTGTGTCCGAAGAGGTCGTCGACGATCCGGCCATTCCCGGCAAGGAGAACGGCAACGAAGTCAGCAGCACGCCGTCCAACCCGGACTCGGTCGGCGATCCCGACACCGTCAATGCTTCGATCTCGTCGGGCAAGTTGACGGTCGAGGATCCCGATGGCGACTTCCTGACCTTTGTGCTGGGCGTGCCGTCGACGTCGCTCACCTCGCACGGCACGCCGGTGCTGTGGTCGGGCGACGGCACCAACCAGCTGGTGGGTACCGCAAATGGCGTTCCCGTCATCACGATCACCATCACCAACGGCACCACCGCCACCGATGGCGGCAACTATTCGGTCGTTCTTTCGGGGCCGATCGACCATCCAAAGGCCGGGGTCGAAGATTCCATCGACCTCAAGTTCACCGTCACCGTCTCTGACGGCAAGGGCGGGGTGGACACCACGACCCTGATCCTGCCGATCGAGGATGACAGCCCGGAACCGACGCTGGTCGAGAACGTGCGCGGCGGGGAGGGCGGCGATCCGCTGATCCTGTCGCTCGACGAAACCGTGCAGCCGGACGGCCCGCGCTCGAACAGCTATGATCGCGGCGCGTCCAACGCCAATGGCGGCAGCGACGACGTGGGTTCGCAGCAGGTCTACAACCGCACGCCGGTGATCTCGACCAACCCTGCCGCGACGGCGGCCATCGGCCACCAGCAGACTGGTACGGGCGTCCTCAACAACCTCGTCACCGGCACCCCGAACTACGGCGCCGACGGCCCGGGCACGGAAAGCGTCAGCTTTGCGCTCAAGCTTAGCGCAGCGAACCTCGCCACCAATCTGCTGGTCACCAAGCTCGCCGGCACGGCCCTCGAGACGCTGTCGCGCAACATCGTGCTGGTCGAAGTCAACGGCGCCATCGAAGGTCGGATCGGCGGCGACAATGTCGCCTTCCGCATCTATGTCGACGCCAGCAATCCGGCCGATCCGCGCCTCGCCATCGACCAGTTCCTGCCGATCCAGCACGGCAATACGGCGAGCCTCGACGACTCGATGTCGTTGCTGCTCACCGGCGGTTCGCTCTCGCTGCAGGTGACCTATACCGCGACCGACTTCGACAGCGACTCCAAGTCGCTGACCCGCGAGATCCTGCTGTCCGGCGGCGATACGTCCCTGATCCGGTTTGACGATGACGGTCCGGAGGTGAAGCCCGGCAATCGCCAGACGGCGCTGATCACCGTCGATGAAGACGGCCTGCACGGCGCAGCGGGCGAGCTTTCGACCGCCAACATCGATGCCGGCCGTCCGGGTGAGCAGGCCGGCAACAATTCCGCGATCGCCATCGGCAACGCCGGCGCGCTGAATGCGCTGGTGGATTTCGGCCTCGATGGTCCGAACGCCAACGGCGCGTTCGAGCTGGTCGCCACGCCGACCCCGGTCGAAATCGACGTCTACTCCAAGGGCCAGCGTGTCGTCGTGGTCGTCGATGGCGGCGTGCTGCACGGCTACACCGAGTATGGCACCGGTAATGTCCGCGAAATCTTCACGCTGAGCGTCGGGGGTGACGGCTCCTACGTCTTCACGCTCAAGGATCAGGTCGATCATCCCGCGCCGCCACAGGTGGCTCTGCCGAAAACCTGCTCGCGGGCACCGGCATCGACCTCTCGGGCTTCATCAATGCGGTGGACGGTGACGGCGACAAGGTGTCGCTCGGCAGCGGCGTCTTCACCGTGCAGGTCCTCGACGATATTCCGGTGCTCGATGCCAGGCCGGCCGACACCACCACGTCGAGCATTGAGTTCTCGCTCAACGGCGTCTCCGGTGGTCACGATCGCTACAAGGTGCTGAACGGCGCCGGCGACTTCGACCTGTTGCTCAGCGCCCGTACCGGCAACGATCCGTCCACGGTGAACACCTCCAACGATATCGGCGTCGGCCAGGGCCAGAACATCGACGGCAAGGACAACAACAGCGCCGAAGAATACCTGCGCATCGACTTCGTGAAGGGCGGCGTCACCAGCGGCAACAACAACTCGACGACCTTCACCGCTGTCGAGCACTACGCGGTCAAGACCTTCACCTTTACCCTCCCGCAGGTGCAGCAGGGGCCGGCGAGTGTCTTCATCCAGCTGTTCTCCGTACCCACCAATGCCGACAATAGCCATGCCACCGCCAATTTCGGTGACGACCAGGCGGTCGCCGTGTCCGGCATCAAGGTGAACGGCAGCGCCGCCACCGTGCAGACGATCTACGAAGCGGACGGGGTCACCATTCGCGGCTACCTCGTCAGCGGCATCACCGCCGGCCAGCATGTCGAAGTGACCGGCGCGTCGACCTTCGGGCGCCTGGTCATCGGCAATCTCGATGGCGTCAGCGTCAATACCGGCGGCGTGGGCACAACCACCATTTCCGGCGCCAAGTCCTTCTCCATCCTCGCCGATGCCGCGGGCGTCCAGGTCGACAAGACCTTCGACATCCGCCACGACGAATCCGCCGGCGCCAATCCGGGCGCCGACCCGAACCCGTCGGACGACACCAGCGAGACGCCGCCGGCCATCATCTCGGGTGCCTACAGCTACGCCAAATCGCCGGCCAGCGTGCTCAGCCTGTTCAACGTCTCGATCGGCGCGGACGAGCCGGGCACCAACAGCTTCCGCATCACCGACGCCGCTGGCGTCGACATCAGCAACAAGGCGACCGGTCTCTACACCCTGACCGGGCAGCAGATCTTCGTGTCCACCAATACCGATGGCGTGCTGGTGGGTACCGCCAACAACCAGACCATCTTCAAGGTCTATATCGACGGCAGCGGGGCGGTGTGGGTCGCGCAGTACCTGCCGATCCGCCACGATGTGGCCGGCAGCACGCCGGCGGCCCATGACGATATCGCCACGCTCGCCACCGACCTCTATGTTCGCGCCACGGTAACCGATGCGGACGGCGATGCCGCCACCGCCGTCTCCAGGACCAAGCTGCATATCGAGTTCCAGGACGACGGCCCGAAGGCCTATGCCGACGTCGACTCGGTCACCGAGGACCTCTCGCTGGTCGCCACCGGCAACGTCATCACCGGCATCGACCCCGCCGGTGGCGACGCCAATTCGACGGACGGCGTCGCCGACGATCTTGGCAAGGACGGGTTCGGTTCGATCAGCTGGGCCGGCAAGACCAACAACAACACCGTGCAGGGCCAATATGGCGTGCTGACGGTGGATGCAGCCGGCAACTATTCCTACGCGCTGACCAACACCAGCTCGGCTGTCCAGGGCCTCGGCCCGAACGACCGCCTCGAAGATACCTTCACCTACACCATCACCGATGGTGACGGCGACACGGCCACCACGACCCTCAAGATCACCATCTACGGAAATGACGACGGCGTCACCATCGGCGGCATCGGCGCGGTCGGCGGCGACGAGACGGTCTACGAGAAGAACCTCTCGGACGGCTCCGATCCGAACTCCGGCGCGCTG
>VFQQ010005073.1_pt1:0-5000 | contig 11159 bp, 14 predicted proteins | sample 3512341 | NCBI WGS metagenome assembly VFQQ01 (sample SAMN10412373, study PRJNA504923) | tailings metagenome | isolation source: Relicate 2 Philex TSF1 revegetated site | place: Philippines: Tuba, Benguet | collected 2017-08-29
CATACCCTCTCCGAGTGCACCGTCACTCTGATCAGCCTACACAACACAACACACACACATACACGCACACATACACGTTTGCCACACCTGAGAACACACACCGACACACGCACAGACAAGCCACGAAAACCCGCACCCACACAGCGAACGGCGTTGGCACACGCACGCATACGAATCTGTACAACAGGCATGCAGGCGAACACACGCAAAGACATACAGGCAGACGCAAGCATACGCGTGTGTACACCAGTGCAAGGTCCACCACACCCTTCACATACCCCCAGACACGTGCATACAAGCCCACAGCACGCGCAGCGCCCACACAGTCCTACGTGGAGTGCAGGGCTCACCAGCAGTGTGTGTTTCCCTGTATACAGTCTCATGAGTAGACCCAGGAATGCGAGCAGTTGCGCTCTCCGCTTGATGGTGGGCTGGTCTGCGCCAGTGAGCACTGACACGCGGTTGCAGATGTATGGGTTGGACTGCGGGGCAGGGACACACACACATACACACACGCGCTCAGCCATTGTGTTCATGTGCCGCCTCATTCATGTGGCGTATCGGGTTTTGCCGTACCGGGGCACATATTGCAAGCTGTGTACAGTATAGAATCATGCGGCACGCGGAACCAAATCACACAATCACGTCCAATCATCCTGTGCGCGCGCACACGTAGGACTCCTGCACACGCGTACTACACTAGCCCCTGGCCTATCCACGATGCCATTAAGTAATCCCTAAAACCCAGGACACAGACAAGCACGTCGTATGGGAAACAAATTGCGCAATGACAGTCACGTACCGACTTTTGTTCGCTGAGTTTCTGCAGTGCCTCCTCGTCTGTGTTTGCCTTGAGCAGCAGGTGTGTCCTCAGCCCCGCTGCCACGTCAGGTGGAATGATTTCATCCGCTCTGTAGGCCTGGTCGGGGGTGGTGGCGGTGAGGTGGTGAGGGGGCAGAACACGGTGCTCGTTGGCCTGAGCAAGCACCTGTGATACGGCAACACCCAGACATGCACCCAAACACGCACACACAGACGTCCTTTATAGAGTCACAGATGTGGCAAGGGTTCATGGGACCCAATCAGACTGCAATTGTGTGTGTGTGTGTGTTGTGTGTGTGTGTGTGTGTGTGTGTGTGTGAGTGTGTGCGCCGCGTGTGTGTGTGTGTGTGTGTGTGTGTGTGTGTGTGTGTGTGTCTCAACAGCCCCCACCTGGTTGCGCGTTAGCCCCTGTGCCTGTCCCTGCTGTGCCATCCCCTGCACCATCATAGTCAGTGTCTCCTGTGCGTCACCCAGTCTGTCTGCCTTGATTACACCCTCCTCTCGTGCGTTCATCTGACGCTGACGACGCCCACTGCCGAACTTGGCAACAAGCCTGCATCAAGGAACACACACACACGCACACGACACACACACACACACACATGTACATGCATGTCCCCAGTTCTCAACTCGTAGGCAGGCCTGCACATCCAGTAACACACAAGCGCAGCCGAGTACTGCGCGGCAAAAATGTGTGTGTGTGTGTGTGTGTGTGTGTGTGTGTGTACACTCACGCTTTCTGGTCTGCCAGCTTCTCCTCCCTAGTCTCTGGTCCCTCGTCTCGTGTCTGTTGGTTACGTGTGATCTTGTACTCTAGACCGGGTAGCCGCGGCTCCATCCGCATCACGCGCCCGCCTGCCAGCGGCAACAGCTGCAACGCGCCTGTGGATTTGTCATACACTGCCAACGCTTGACTGCGAGCACACACACGCACACACGCACGCGTCATGTATCCTGTCTCTTCCAACCCGTAGTGAGAAGGGGAGAGAATGGAACTAGCACAGCAAACTGCGTACCTGCATACCGACGCCTGCATCCCTAAATACTCTTCTGCCTGGGATGTGCCAACAAAAGTGACCTTCTCCTGCGCGGCACGACAGCGCACGGGTCCCACATGTAGCGCTCCTGCCTATGGTCACACGCGGCTGATGCGGCTACGGCTTGAAGGGGCTAGGTGGCCACTCGCCTTCGTGCCAAGCAGTGTGGAGGTGGGCCTGCTGGCTGACCCAGACTCGTACAGCGCGTACGACGCGCCCTGAGGGGCGGGCCCTGCTGGGAAGTAGCACGCTATAGCTGGCAGCGTGTCAGACGCTGCGCTGGCTGACACCGCCTGCACCCTGCACTTCTTGGCCTGCGGCTCCGAGTCTGCATCATCGCGGTGCTTCTTAGACTTGTCCTTCTTCTTCTCCCTTTTGCTACCATCACTCGCTGCTTTGCCTTCACTGGCGCTAGGGGCTGGTGGCATTTGTGGGAGAGCGCGGCGCTACGCTGGGCAGCCCGCGGCGGCAAGTGACGGCTGTGTCACGTGGGTGGGCGATGTCTGCACAGGTACGTCCGCCGCTCCCGGTGGCACTGTTTGTCTGAGGTGCTGATGTGCCTGCTGTAGCTCTGGGAGCCCCAAAGAGCGCGAAGAAAACCAGGTGCCTTTTGAACCGCCGAAAGCAACAGGTGTCGCAAGAACCTGCCCCCAGTTCTGCGCTCCCTCTTGGCCTCTAAGTACTCATGACCACAATATGAGTATGCCTTGACTACTTCTGGGCGCAATGTCGACTGGTCAGCGCAAGGTCAGACAGCCCGCCACTCTGTGGCTGTAGTTGCCTGTCGCTCTTCAGCTCGTCGCACTGCCTGTGCAGAAGAGCATGTTGTATAGCGACGCAGGGGCCTCCGGCTTGTTAAGCAGCCCCAAGCCAACGTCTGCGTGCGCGCGTGACTGAAACTGCAGGTAGCATTGACTGAGAATGGCGGCCATACAGAGCTGCACGTACGCTGCACAACCCTCACGGTTGAGCTGCGGGGGGAACAGCTTGCGCGGCAAGAAGCCGAGCGGCGTGCAGCAGACTTGGAAGCCCAGCTTGCAGCGCTGAAAGCCAATGCCACCGCACCACCACCCAGGGCGCCCCCTCCCAGGTCACGCCTGAGCAGCGCAGCACCCAAGGTACAGCCCAGCAGCACGCTTTTCAGCTTTCCCAGCCAGCCTTTGGGTTGTGCAGCAGGCCTGACACGCGGCGCTGGCCGGGTCACGCTCTTGTCTCTTGACCGCAGATGCCTCTTGAGTTGGCCAGCGTCGTCGAGCAGTTCAAGCGTCAAATGCAGGGGCTCCAGCCAAGTGACATGGTCCTATCACGTGACTCCTGGCAGAGCTTCCGCAGCAGTGGGGCCCTCAGCAGTGGCAACCAGGAGCCCAGGGATGACACAGCCATCAGCCCAGACGCCCCAGACCCGACCGCCGACGCGCTCACCAGCAACAGAGCAGACCAGCAACGCAGGAGCGTCGGCAGGGCCGCCAGTGGCGGCCTGTCGCAGTCTCAGCAGCAGCAGAAGGAGGTGCGTGAGTCCCTCGCCACCCTCGCAGCTCTGTGCGCAGAGAAACCCGACCTGCTCACAGACGCAGGGACAGGGCAGCTACCCACCCCCTCGTCCAGCAACACAGTGGCTGAGCCCGTAAGGAACAGCACACAGAAGCACGTGAGAGCCTCGGCGAACCAGCGGCCGGGCCAGCGTGTGCGCCCGCCGACGGACGATGTGTCGGCCGGCGCCCAGCTGCAGCAGAGCCTCAATAGGGACCAGCGTGTGAGCATGGGTGGTTTGGATGACAGCACAGCTGCTGCAGGAGCCGCATACGTGCCGACGCTTGCAGACATGGTCGCGTCCGTGCAGCAGGCAATGCGCGATGTGGCAGCCCAGCCTGCAGTGTCCCTCGTGTCCACGTACATATCCCCATCCACACCATACACAGATACACCGCACCCAGGGTCTGTGGGCATGGACAGCAGGCCAGCCGTCTATGAAGACACGGCTGCGCAGTCAGCACAGTCAGCTGCAGAAGAAGGCAGCGGCAGCACAGCCGGGTCAGCAGCCTCGCCTGCTGGGCAGCTGCAGGCTGCGCAGCACGGTGCGGCAGTGCCTGACGCCGCTGCTTCTGCACAGTCAGGGGGTCAGGGTGGGGGCAGTAACGGCGTAGATTGGTCAGATTACAGTACGTCTACGTCTGGCTATACGCATCCACCCAGTGACAACATCCTGGGTGCGAGTAGTGTGCACCAGAGCCTTGGCTTCGACGGCGTGCCCCTTCACACACCGACCACCTCACACGTGCGTGCTGGTGACGCGCCGTACAGTGGTGACGCGCACAGCGCCACAGCGTCCAGCTCGGCGAGACGCGCCGCCCGCGGCGGGTCGAGCGGCGGCAGCAGTGCGCGTGCGTCGCGGTCATCGCGCGCTGGGGTGGCTGCGGCGGCTGCGGCGGCTGCGGCGCATGCGCCTTCGCATGACGTGGAAGCGCGTAGCAGTGTTGAGGACAGGTTGGCCACACACCGTGTCAGCCAGGACAGCAGCCAGGGTGTGGGTGGCGTGTCGCTGCCTGTCCCGCCGCTGCTCGGTTGGCTGGCTGTGCAGGGTGACAGCCAAAGCCCCGCAGCCGTGCGCTTCCTCCGCGCGTCTGCTCCCGTGGGCCCGCAACACAGGCCAGCAAGGAGCGGCTTGCGCACCATGTCAGGTGTGCCCGAGCAGCCCACACAGGATGAAGACCAGGCAGCCACCACCTCAGGCACAGGCAGTGCAGCTGTGCCTATGGCTGGACATGACCGCCATAGCAGAGGTTTTGTATCGGCAGGAGGCGCACTTAGTGGTAAGGGCATTAGCGGTGTTAGCAACATACAGGGTCAGCATCACCGTGTTGTGACTGTGAGTCACTCCCACTCACAACCCTGGCAGGGCACCCAACCCAGCGCAGGGCCAATCACGCAGCAGCTCTGCAGCTCACCAGTCGCACACACCGACAGCTACGGCCGCTCCGCCCCTGCGGCCACCGGCGCCGGCGTCAGCGACGATGGCGGGCGCCGGTTGCAGCGACGCGACTCCCACCCGCTAGCTGCAACCACCAGCCGCATTCCCAGCGCTCCTCAGTCACATGTGATAGGTATCAGTGGGGGTGGGTCAGGCAGGACAGTGCAGGCACA
>VFQQ010005073.1_pt1:10000-11159 | contig 11159 bp, 14 predicted proteins | sample 3512341 | NCBI WGS metagenome assembly VFQQ01 (sample SAMN10412373, study PRJNA504923) | tailings metagenome | isolation source: Relicate 2 Philex TSF1 revegetated site | place: Philippines: Tuba, Benguet | collected 2017-08-29
GGCCAGGAAGCGGGGACGCGCGAGGAGACCGCCAGGGGTCACAGGGCAGTGAGTGCCGGTTCGCCGATGGGTCGCTGCCTCTTCAGCTTCTTGAGCTGTTGTTTGACTGTGCAAGCGCTAGACTCATTCACACGATGCTTTAGGCTTAGTTTGGTAGCTGAAAGTCCAAGTAGGGCTTGTGACATGACCCGGCGTGGAGGGCGATGTGGATAGCAGCCTGCGCTCACGCTACCAGCAAGAGCAGGCACCTCGTGGCCTTCAGACAGTGCAGCGGCATGTTCTCCATACAGCGAGGCTGGGCCCAGCAGGCCCTCGCAGCCGAGCCCAGCGCGCGCCATCATCAGCACACGCAGCCAGCCCTCCCTGCCACAGCCCTGTTGCCGCAGCCACAGCGTGCATCCATACTTAGACTCCTCGGTGGCCAGCACGCACGCGCACTACAGCTCCCGCCACCCGAAGCAGCCGGGACAGCCCTCGCCCCACAGCCAGCGCAAGAGCGCTTCTTTGCCTCCAAAAGAGCCTCTAAAGGCCCCGCCACGCCCCCTGACCTCCTCAACAAGACCTTCACCTTCGACAGCGTGACAGTGAAGAAGGTCCGCGCCCGCAAGGACCGTGGCTGGGCGTCTTTGTCAGTCACGCTCACCCCCGAGCAGTGGTCCTCCCTCGAGCCCTCCCTGCAGCAGGCCGTGCGCTGGAGGCGCGCGCAGGGTGCCGCGATCAACACCAACACGGCCATAGCCCACCAAATGATGAAGTCCAGGACGATTTCGATGCGGGGCTATGGGCTGTCAAAGATAGGGGAAGGGTGTATGATGTGGGTGCAAGGAACGTGGCGCAGCAATGATATGGTGGGGATGGAGCTGGAGATATCGTCCTTCCAGGAGCTAGAGATCACGTGCTTGCAAGGTGAGGGCTGGGTTTCAGGTCAACTAGGTCAAGAGCACATCGCAGCCCGCAGGACTCTGGATCTGTACACGCGCGAACCCCAGGGTACATTGTGGGGCAAGAATACGATGATGTGTGTATATGTGTGTGTGCGTGTTGTGTACTCGCAGCGTTGCAGAAGCGTCTTGAGAGCATGCTGGAGGGCGCAGGGCCTACCACAGCCAAGCTGCTGGTGGACAAGTACGGGACGAGTGTGAGTGATGTTTGGCACGCA
>VFQQ010005074.1_pt1 | contig 11156 bp, 20 predicted proteins | sample 3512341 | NCBI WGS metagenome assembly VFQQ01 (sample SAMN10412373, study PRJNA504923) | tailings metagenome | isolation source: Relicate 2 Philex TSF1 revegetated site | place: Philippines: Tuba, Benguet | collected 2017-08-29
GGCCGGGCGGATCGCCTACCAATGGCACTAACAGCACTAACCCCACACCTGGCAACACTTCTTTTGTGGGGTTGTCGGATCCTCTTTCCCCGCCGTTGCTCACTCCTCCGCCTTTGAACCCCGTATCAGCTGGCCAGCCGCCTGCCCGACGCCTCAGGCGGCTGGTGAGAAGATTTGCTGTGTGAGCTTGTGTGCATGGAAATGAAAACTGGTTTTGATACCGCACTTGCATGACGCGGACGGAGCCCATAAGAATACCGCGCCGTTTTGAGCGCAGGCCAGCTGGCAATGAGAGCGTGCATGGCCAGAAGCTTTTGATGCCCAGTAGCAATCTCGGAGAGACAGATCAGGGAGCACTGCAGTGTGCATGCATGACGCCTGAAGCACGAGTTTGCTCAGTGTTGGCCTGCTGCCAAATGGCGCTCACGTCAAGCGACGATACGTGCCATGCAGGCCTGCAGTGGTGCATTGTCTTGTATGGGTGCGGACGCCTGCGCCCTGCTGCGTGTGATTCTTGTTGTCCGTATCTATGTGTCGGAATATGATTCCAGTATCTCAGGCGCTATGTACTGCTTGCTCGCTCAGATGCATGTCAATGTTAGACTGTTGTCGTGACGGAAGCCCCAAAAGTGTGGACCTGCTCACCCATGTCACTTTGTTGGGTCCATAGCGCGCGACCCACCTTCAGTTGGCAAAACCAGCTGTGTTGTAATGGTAGCTGTATCATGGGAGCTGTATCATAGCTGTATCATGTTTCCATGCGGCTCCTGTCTTCTTGTTTGCGGTCGGACCAGCAGACTGTCATCTGCATGTCCATGCACATCGCGCCTGTGCATGTTGTTTGCCTGTTCTGTGCTCTTGCGGCGCAATGCGTTGCGTGTTTGCTCGTTTGGGTCTTCAGCTGTTCTTGCATCTCCATGGTTGGGCTCCATGGCCAGTCTTGCTTTCTGCCGTGTAATGCGTTGTTAATTCCGTCTGTACGGCATGGAGCACTCCGACAGCATACCTAGTAGACATGGGTCCACGCTTACAGTGCTACTACGCCCCAGTATCAGCAGCCAACGTATCTGCCGCAGGTCACGAGGACAACACCAGGAACAGACAGTGCGATATATTGAATTCAAGAAATGCCGAAGCCACACACAGACAACAAAAATGAGGGCTTGATGATGATACCACCGCCCTGTCACAATCACATGCACTCAGTCCACTCCTGTATCTTGTAAGCCCTACGCTTATCTTTTTGTTGATCATCATGCAACCAGTATGGATCAATGGCCACGTCTCTTTTTGACATCACTCCCACACAAAAACTTGCATGCATTGCGTTCACGCAAATGTCATCCTGCAAAGTCGAATGCTGGCCAACTGAATGAGGTTGCACACGCGCCACATAGCCAGACAAAACCCTCCCTCTCCATAGCCAGTCATCCCACCTAACCCTATGCAGGCCCACCCAATTGTGGTGCTACCAGCTGTCCACACACCCCCACAGTCCTATCCCATGCCATAGTCGTGTGCGGCTACGTGTGCTTGACCACTCAAGGAAACAACGGTCGGCCCAAAGCTATTTCAACGCGCCTGCTGAATGGCAGTCTCCGAGACAAGCAAAGTCGCTCCGAACCACTCGTGCAACAGTATTGTGTGGCCCCAGGCACTCTTCCCAGCCCTGAGTGCAAGGGCTGCTCCCAAAACCTTATGACCCTGCGCAAATGGCGCCTCTCGTACCACCTGCCGCTGTCCTAGCACCCCATCTGTGCATGTGCGCGAATACGCCTCGCTCCCTCAACCCCAGCTGTACTAGTTGTACTGATTGAACTCTAAACTATGGCTGTATATCTAGATGTTTTCTGTGAACAGGTCTCTGTACTCGCGCTTCTGCTTCACGCCAGGGACGATCTTCAGCATTTCCTTGTTCTTGAACAGCTGCACGGTGGGCGTGCCGGTGATGCCCGCTGCCTCAGCGATCTCTGGGTCTGCCTCAATGTCAACCTGCGAGACCAGATCAGATCAGATCACACACACACACACACACACACACACACACATGCTATCCATGTCACCACACCCATTGAAACTCTGACGCCAATACTAGACAAGCTACGAACCCTAACATTTGCCATTGACTCTTGCAGCCTGTGTGTGTGTCATGCTAGCTCCTCCTACCTCGACGTAATGAATCTTGCCCTTGAATTCATCGACCACTCCGCTCATGATTGGCTTGAGTGACCTGCACGGCCCGCAGCTGGGCGCTGTGTACAGCACCACCATCAGCCTCTCGCTCTCATGGTACAGTCGTCTCAACGCGTACTGGCCCCTGTGTCTGTCCTGTAGGGGGTCGAAGATTGCCTCTGGGTCTTCTGATGGGGTACGACGCTCAGGCACACGCTCCTACACAGCCACACACACACACACACACACACACGACAAGGAAATGAGCACACATGCCACGCACACATGAAGCCACACACGAGCATTCAAGGCTCACTCGTGCGGATGCCGCGGTCAGCAGGCGCATGCTTGTGTGGAAGGCGTACATGGGGCATGCTGGACACATCACAAGGCTTGCTAGCGTGCCCGTGCATTTTTGCGCTGTTTGTGTCTGCTCACCTCTTCTTCTGTTGGATGATCTGGCTGCTTGTACTCAATGGCGAGACCGTTGCTTGTTAGGTACCGCTCCGCTGAGAGCGCCGCCATGCAGCCTGAGCCCGCTGCTGTGATAGCCTGGCGCCACTCTGGGTCGTGTAAGTCACCAGCAGCGAACACACCGTCCACACTGGTGGACACACCGTGCATGACCTGTATAGCAGAGTACGACACAACACAGTGTAGGGTCAGCAACACGCACAGCATCTCGCATCTGGCCTACACAAGGCCGCTGACCTTGGCAAAGCGATCTAGGCAAGCTGCCGCTCAGCAGATGCTTAGCACTGAGTTCGGGACATAACCTATACACGCGATCGGCGATGCGACGTGCTTGCCAGGCAACCATGGGAAGCCAACACGGCCCAATACCTGGCGGTGTGCAGTGCTGATACCCCAACGACCCCTAACAATGCGTACTCATCTCACCTTCACGTATCCCTTCTCGTCCACTTCAACGTACTTGCTGACTAGACCACTGTTCGGCTGGTGACCGATACCGTAGAACATACCAGCCACCTCGAGACGTGAGGTCTCACCTACAGAGGGAACGCACACACGTCATGGTTGCGGGCCCTGCGCCCTTCGCCCTTGAGCTTCTAGAGGCGAGCTGAGTAGCTGAGCACGTGGCAGACAGCCTGTTGCATAGGTCAGTCGGGAACATGACGCGCAGACGTCAGCCGGAGCTGCCACTCAGCGCACCTGTCTTTGCGTTTGTTAGCTGCAACGCTGACAGCACTCCGTTGCCCTCTGCGTCCTGCACCTGGGTGTTGTAGTGGATGGTGATGTTTGAGTTGGCACTGGCGCGGTCTGCCATAGCCTTGCTGGCTCGCAGCCTGTCACCACGCACCAACAAATGCACCTGCGCAGGAGCAAGCAGAATACACCCACCATCTCAGGCTCACTGCGCATGCTAAGGTGTGCGCACAAGTCTTAAACCCACTCGCAGGCTGCAGGGCGAAGATGCCTACGTGACTCCACGCATGTGAGCATCCAAAACCATGCAGCACTATACTCACATGGCTAGCGTACTTGGTGAGGTATACGGCTTCCTCCACAGCTGAGTCGCCACCGCCCACGACAGCGACAGGCTTGTTCTTGAACAGAGGGCTGGCGCCTGCAGACACAACACACTTTGCCCACTGGTGAGCGACTGCGATGCTTGTGACATTTTGTGAGTGTCAGCGCTTGTGTGTGTGCCTCTGTGTTCTGTGTGTGTGTGTGCCTCTGTGTTCTGTGTCTGTGTGTGTGTGTGTGTGTCTGTGCGCTTATATTGGCTGGTGCGGCACAGCTGCGTAACACTCACCGTCGCAGATTGCGCACGCTGAGATGCCCTTGCTCCAAAACTGCTGCTCGCTGGGGATGTGCAGGCGCTTGGCTGTTGCGCCAGTAGCAATGATCAGACTGTGTGCGCGGATCTGCGCGCAGACACAGGTATGCTCACCGGTTTGACAGCCTGCTGGTAGGCTCAGAACCACAGACGCTGCTGCGAGTGGCCTGCTGCCCTGTAGACACGTAAGCTGCCTCCTGGCATTCTTGTGGAATGTCTTGCACTCACCTCTCTCTCTGAAGTACGGACCAGGAAAGGCCGCTGCTCAAGGTCGATGTGCTCAACGTCTTCTGTGTAGAGCTCAGCACCCCAGCGCTCAGCCTGCACGGGACCACAGGACAAGGTGGTACACACACCAACATCCTGTCATTCTTTCGCGTTTTGCGGTGCTGAGCTGCGCGCCGCGCGTGGCTAGCAACGTTGCCTGCTGTCTGCGCGGCCACCCCGGCCGCCGACCCCCTGTCACCCGTTCTGGTGCATCGCGCATCACTTGCCTGTTTGCGCATACGCTCCATCAGTTCAGGGCCTGTGATTCCTTCTGGGAAGCCTGGAAAGTTCTCCACCTCTGTAGTGCCCATCAACTGGCCACCCCTCCCGTTCTGAAGCCCCTCAAACACCACCGGCTTGAGGTTGGCACGGGCGGCGTAGATGGCTGCTGTGTAGCCAGCTGGACCTGACCCTACCACCACGACGTTCTCAACACCTGCGCGCAGGGCAGGGTGTGTCACCAAAGGATATCTCAGCTCCTCATCTCATCTCTCCACACGTGCATTGCCTGCTGCACTGAAGGCGCACTGAGCTTTGGCAGTGAAGAGAGTGCTGAGGTGGCCAGTGTCGCCCTAGCTCGCTGTGAGCCACAACCTCAGCCCGTTCGCTGACCTGTCTGAAGCGACGAAGGTGCGTCGACTCGCTCCTGTACTGCGACTGCGCTCGCCACAATGGATGATCGGGGGCAAAGCAAGGGGACACGGAGCTGTGCTGTAGAAGATGACGGAGCTGTGCTATAGAAGGCGCCCACAAATTGCTCAATACGCATTGCCTGCCACTGTGCGACCCTGTGCGCTGCACGCACTCCTGCGGCAGTATACCCACGCCTGGTGAGCATCGTCTCTGCTCGTGCCTGCGTCTCGCTGGCGTCTCGCTGGCGCTAATGAACGCCAGTTCGCTGCTATCCCACCTAAGCGTAACGAGATGCACAGGAGGAACGCACGACGAGGAAGACGAGGACGAGCCAACGCACAACGGTCGCGAACGGCGAACGTTTCTGTAACACGAACAGGCCGACTACAACAACACAGCGTGCACTCACGCATACTAAGCCTGTCAACTGCACGGCACGAGTGTGTGCCCATGTGAATGAAAGGTACAGGCCGACTACAACAACACAGCGTGCACTCACGCATACTAAGCCTGTCAACTGCACGGCACGAGTGTGTGCCCATGTGAATGAAAGGTACAGGCCGACTACAACAACACAGCGTGCACTCACGCATACTAAGCCTGTCAACTGCACGGCACGAGTGTGTGCCCATGTGAATGAAAGGTACAGGCCGACTACAACAACACAGCGTGCACTCACGCATACTAAGCCTGTCAACTGCACCGGGTTAGGGGGTAGCCCCCGAAGTCCGAGTTGCTGGCCCTCAGCTCCTCCTTCAGTGCCCGTACATGCTCCGTGGTGCGCTGCTCCGTGCTCAGGCTTAAGAAGTGATGGGCGTACTTGAGCCACCACGTCTCCGACAGGCTCCTTGCGTCCTCACCGACCCAACTCCGTACGCAGCACACTGATGAGCGGCGGCCTGGTCCGTTGTCGTAGATACCAATGGTGAACTCGCTACGTGGTTGTCCCCTCCGCGTGTTGACTGTGTGGGTGAGGCCCTCGTACTCACGCTGCGCAGCTCCTGCTGCCACGGTGTTGGCAGGCACACACACGCGTGCAAACACACACGACAACGCAGTTCTCTGACACACAAGCGCACACATACACACTCCAGGCCCGTGTGTGCATGTGTGGCTGCGCGGCTGGTGGGCCAGTGCGGCTGGGTAATGGTCACAAGGTGTGAACGCTGGACAGTTCACAGTGTGCCTGGCTGTGTGCACGCTGCTCCTGACTGGGATGGCGCTCACCGAAGTCTGAGTTGTTGGTTCTCAGCTCCTCCTCCAGTGCCTGTACACGCTCCGTGGTGCGCTGCTCCGTGCTCAGGCTTAAGAAGTGATGGGCGTACTTGAGCCACCACACCCGTCACCCGTCTCACGTAGAATCTTGTTCAAACAGTGGGGTACGAGCACCTGTACAATGCAAGCAAAGGCGTTGTCAGGACATGTCCGCAATGCAGACAATCACACACATGTTCGCGCAGGCCAAAATAAGGCACTTACATTACGGTCAAACCTGTCACCAAAGAGTCCACCTTTGTAGGACATGTTCTCCAGCCGCCTGAGCACAACAAGAAGCACCAGACTACGTCAGCTACAGAACACATGCGGACACTGGATGCCAGTTACGCATGAACCTTCGCTCACCGCATCACGCCAGCAATGTTGGGGTCCCCTGGGGTGATGGTCAGGCTCCCCATATGCATAGATCCGCTATTGGGGCCTATCTCAACATACGCCAAAACAGCGCCCTTGAGCTCCTCAAGGAGTCCGTCTTCCATCCACGCAGATGCAAACTGCATGTGTGGCATTACAAAGCACTGTAAGCTGCAGGCGGCGGGTGTGGAAGCCAGCAAGAAGTGTGCAAGGGGTGGGTGTGCGCACCGGCTGTAGGAAGGACGGGGGCACCTCTGAGTGATGATAGTAAGAGCTGACAAGAGAGTCAATGATGTTAGTCACAGAATGCAGCGGAATGCCCTTGGCTGCGAGGATCAACTCAGCCTCTGTGCTCTCCTTGCAGCAGTCCAACGCCTTGTGAAAGGAACGCCAAAACTCCTCAGGGTCCATCCCTAGCTCCTCCATCTTTACAGAGGTATATGCACACAGGACAGCACTAAGCACTAGCCCAACCCAAAGCCCTTGGGTTTCTACCCTTTCGGCACGTCCAAGACAAGCGCCCACCACTCCGGCTCAGGTCCCAGCTCACGGGTGGTACCTGTTCGCAGCTCTCTCGCTCCGCTCGTTCGCTGCACCATACCCCCTCCCACGCGCACACCGAACACGCGCACACCGAACAGCCAAGCACACAGAACTATACGCACACAGAACGCCAAACCCCGGTTTTTCCTCTTTATGCAAGACTTTTCCTCATAGCTTTTCCTCATAGCTTTTCCTCATAGCAAGACAAGCCCAGACAACGGAGGTGAACGGGGTCGGCCGTCTCCTCTGCGCACTCCCACTTGCAGACCTGCTGCTGAATGCGCTCCGCAGCACTACTGGGGGCATCTTCGCTGCCTGTTGGGCCTGAGCTGATGCTTCGCGAGCCAGTGGGGCTCTGCCCTGCTGGGTTCCGCTGAGAACTTGCATTTTTGCTATGCTGATGTTGGTTGGCAGTGCTATTGAGCAATGGCAGGTGGGCGAGAGGCAGAGGAAGGTCGAACGACCCCAGCTAACCACCAAGTGTGCACTTCGCAACGTGAGCTCCAGCACAGCCCCTGTCTTCCTAGTGTCAATCGTACAAATAACAGGCAAGAGAAGGGGGGTGGGTGGGCGGAAGAAGGAACAGCACGCTACAGGCTTAAGGAACGCACTCTTATGTCATACGCACCCTGTTCTATCCTAGACCCCGAGCGTCTCTAGTGCTTCCGTGTTCAATGTAGCCTGTGTGAAGTGTGGGAAGAAGCGAAGGGGGCAAGAACAGCGAGTAAGCGAGAAAAAGAGAAAAAAGATGAGTACGGCGGGGAAACGCTCTGATTCAGATGACCCTGCGCAATTTGCTTCCCGAAGCCCATTCCGTAGACGCTAGTGCGCGCTGATACTCTGACGTAGCGTAGACATCTCAGCTCGCCTGCGATGGCCCGTCTCGCAGCTCGAGCTGTAGTTTGTGTGCTGCTCGCTCTCTCCATCCACACCTCTTCAGTGCTAGCACAGCGTCTAGATGGCTCAGCGGATGCCTTTGATCAGCTTTGGCAGCTGTACAGGGCGACAGCACAGGACAGTGCGCGGCGCCTGGCAGCTTCCCAATCATCCACCACCCCCAGACGGCCCAACTTTGTCGTCTTCATGACTGATGACCAGGCAAGGAGCACCTGCTAGTGCTGTGATAACAGGGACACGATGCAGCGTGTGCAGCAGCGCTCATCAGATGTGTCACGCATCCGCCTGCAGGACCAGCTCCTGAACTCCACACACCGCACCTACATGCCCCTCATGCATCAGAAGGTGGCAAGCCAGGGGCTGCAGCTCCGCTCCTTTGCAGTGTCAAGCACAGGTGCGTACTGCTCAGCCCTGGGCCAGGCAAATAATGGATGTAGCAGGGTATGCGTAGGCCGACGTTCATATCCACGCTGTACATCAGTCGGCTGTGGCAAAAGGATGGGTCTGATGCGCGTTCCCTCTGTGTGCAGTATGCTGCCCATCAAGAGTCAACTTCTTGACAGGGCGCTACTCTCACAACACAAACGTGAGTTGCTAGTCCGCAGATGGCTACAGCTGCAGTGCTACAAGGACACGATACACAGCACAGGTAGTCAGGGTGGCAGACATTCCAAGCTGGAGTCTGTATCCTCCCGTTGTGCGACTCTGCCACGCAGGTGACTGGCAACATTGCGCCTAGGGGTGGGTACAGCAAGTTTAAGAGATCAGGTCTGGACAGGTCCTATCTGCCTACCTGGCTGCAGAGCCTGGGGTACCGCACCTACTTCACAGGTATGGCACACACACACACACACATACACACACACACACACTTTTGCTGCACACACGGACCATTGCGCGCTCGGTCTCTCTAGCATGGTGTTGCATAGCATGTGAGCTCGACTGTGCCATGTGTCCGCATGCTGTCTATGTACAGGGAAGTTCCTGAACGGGTTTGACCCAGCTGGCAGGGACAAGTGCCCTCTAGGCTGGACTACATTTGAACCTCTTATCAAGGTAAGTGGGGCGCGTTGTATGCAGCATACGGAACAGTGTACCAGGCTCTGCAGCCCTGGGACATATGAGCATGCAGCAGCAAGCTCTGGTGAGGTACTCTATTGTCGCCCGCGCGCAGCCCTACGTGCTGAACTTCTGGAGCACAGCTTTCACGACCAACTGTGAAGGGTTCCATGATCATCCAGACGAGTACAACACAGACGTACTCACTAACAAGACACTCTTCTACATACAGTGAGTGTCAGGTCATAGCAGCCAGCACTGCCAGCCGCGCACCGTACTTGTCATTACCAGACAGTGGAGCAGCGCAAGGAAGCTGCTGCCGTCTGACAGACTCTGTAGTCAGCATAGAAGAATGTCAATCATTTGTGCCTGTGCAGGGATGCTGCCAAGTACGATCAGCCATTCTTCATTCAGGTGGCACCCATCGCGCCACACGAAGGCTGCGGACCGGGCGATGACGTGCGTGACGGCGATAGCTGCACGCAGCCACCCTTCCCTGCGCCACGCCATGAAAACCTATACAACAACGTGCAGCTGCCGCGGACAAGCAACTACGGTACGCAGGGACACACGACACACGCGCTGCTCTTTGCCGCTGTACCGCGCTGAGCAGCACACCATCCCAGCTGCCGACCAAAGCAGCGGAATAACATCAGGCCTGCAGCCCCGCATCCATGCAAGGTTTGCAGTGCTTGCTGGCCTGACGAGTGCGCGCGCATGTGTGTGTATGTGTGTGTGTGCCTGCACAGGAGTGGCGCCGCCTGCCAACACACTGCGCTGGGTGGACTCGGTAGTCGGAGGGCGCAACTGGAACCCTAGCCGCATGTTGCAACTGTACCTAGCGAGACTAAGGAGTCTTCGCTCTGTGGATGATATGATTGGCGCAGCAGGTGAGGGGACTGGCACATGCTGTGCTCAGGCGAACTCACGTAGATGCCGCTTGCTCACCGTGCCCGCTTGCATGCACGTGCTGCATCTGAGCCTTAGCAGCAGGTGAGGGGACTAGCACACTGTGTATGTGTGAATGTGGGCACCTGAAGCTTGTCTCGTGGCTTCCATGCGCACACACAAGCTGTGTATGTGTATGTGTGTGATGGCCTCAGCGCTCCTGTCTGATCTCACGATGCACTGTTGTAAACTGGCGCTTGCTCATGCGCACGCGCCAACTGTGCCCATCTGGCACGCGTGTGCTGTGATTACATGCTGCTTCTCAGCGTCATGGACCTACACCCGCCCGCACAGGTTTGAGTGCTCGCATCTGATCTCATGATACGTTGTGTGTGGTACACTCGTGTTGCTCTGCAGTTGATCTGTTGGACGAGCTAGGCCTCCTAGACAACACGTACGTTATCTTCATGTCAGACAATGGCTTCAAGATTGGTAATCACGGCGTTGCAAAGGGCAAGATGACAGCGTATGAGGAGGATGTGAGAGTCCCCTTCTTTATCAGGGGACCGGGCATACCACAGGTATAGTGTTGTGGCAGGCTAGCATGCAAACCTGTGCATGAGCCCTATGCCCTCACCTTAGCGTGTTGCACTATGAGCTCACGTTAGCGTGTTGCTCGCAGCTGACGGAAATCGCACAGATCATGCACAAAGCATCCACAAGGCAAAGAGCATGCAACGGGCAGTGCCGAAAGCTCATCACAGAATAGGTACACAGAAGCGGGACCCAGAAGCATGGTGGGTTTGTTCCTATCGTGTGCCCGTGCAGGGTGCCATCTCAGACTACCAAGCCACCATGTGTGACGTCCCAGCCACACTCGTGGACTTGGCGGGTGCCACCTCCCCCTCCCCTGTGGACGGCACACCCATCCCCCTGACAACACTGGTGGGCTTCCAACCTATGGTGTTCCCTAATAGCTCAACGCTCACGTCTAGACAGGGATTGGGACAACTGAGGGTACTCAGAGAACAGTGAGTGTAGATTGTAGAGTAGCACACACACACACACACACACACACACACACACACACATACACTTGCACATGCACATGCACGCACTATACGCAGCAAGACTGCAAGCTTTTGCGCAGCCTCATCTCAACGTGCATTGAGGTTCATGATGGTGATTGAGTACAGTCAGAGTACGGTGTGCGACGTGTGTGTGTGTGTGTGTGTGTGTGTGTGTGTGTGTGTGTGTGTGTGTG
>VFQQ010005077.1_pt1 | contig 11149 bp, 12 predicted proteins | sample 3512341 | NCBI WGS metagenome assembly VFQQ01 (sample SAMN10412373, study PRJNA504923) | tailings metagenome | isolation source: Relicate 2 Philex TSF1 revegetated site | place: Philippines: Tuba, Benguet | collected 2017-08-29
TGGCTCCTTTGGCTCCACCTTTGGAGAAGCAAAGGTGGAAAAAGAAAATATTACCAGAATTTTGATTATACCTGAAACATGATTAACAAAATTGAATGTTTTAGAGGCTTTTTAAGGGTTGACTATTTATCTTGGTTTGACAAATTAGCATCACGAATTCGGCAACAGCGCAAGGCCGCAAAATGGTATAATGCAAATCTGAATTTAACAATGGTTTTAAAGCGCTGATGAAATAGCAGGCTTAACACTTACGGCCTATCTAAATCTCTTCTATCGCGCAGCCTGCGTAGTAACTCGCCTTTAAAATCGTTTTCGGCTTTGTAAAGTAATATTACTTTATTGGCCGGTATGGCTTTTTTAAATTCGTTGGCATACTTTTTTATAACTTCTGCTTCTTGAACCCTAAAGTTTACAAAATCGTTTAAAATTTTATCGGCTTCTGCTTCGGTAAGTTTATCGGCCATTTCAATCTCTTCGCGCATCATGCCGCGCATGTTTTTTCTTAGCTTTTGCATTTCAGCTTCGTATTTGTTGTAAATAGGCCAAAAACGTTGTGCTTCATCGGTGGTAAGTTGTAATCGGTTTGAAATAAATCCTATTTTTAAACTTTCTATTTGCTCGTTTTTACGCATGGGTTTTTCTTGCGCCTGCAATAATGAAGGCTGCATTGCCATCATTACTAATAATGCTAAAATCCATTTTTTAGTTATACCATTCATATGCATCTGTTTCGTTAAGTAAATATTCTTCTATGTTTGATTTATTATTTTCGTAAAGCTCGTTACACCAGCCTGCATCGCATAACAAATCAAGTGTAAAACCTTCGTTTTGTAAATGATTTATAATTGCTTCGTCGGTTAACACAGTTTGGTTTGCAACAAAAGTGGGTTCAAACAAAAATAAAAATACAGCTACGATAAAAATTGCAGCAACAGCAGCATACTTAGTTAATAGTATAATATGCGGTTTTTGTTGCTTGCCTGCTGTTTGTTGCTTTATTGCTTGGTTAAGTTTACTAAAATATTCGTTAGGAACATTAAAGCCGCTATTGTTTTTATGTGCATAAGGCATTAATGCAGTTTGTTTGGCAACTTGCAGTTTAAGCTGCGCAAAATAGTTGGGTGGTAAATTAAATCCGCCATTATTATTTTTTAATTCGTTGCTCATGCTACAATGTTTTGATGTGTTTTATTATAAAACGTTTAACGTTTGCTTTAAAATTGCTTCAATTTTTTTTACGGCATGGTGATAGCTGGCTTTTAGCGCACCTTGCGAGGTGTTTAAAATTTCCGACATTTCTTCGTAGCTAACTTCATCAAAATAACGCATGTTAAAAACAAGGCGTTGCTTTTCGGGTAAAGTTAATATAGCTTCTTGTAAAAGCAGTTGTGTTTTGCTCCCATTAAACCACGAATCGGCTTTTAATTCATTTTCCAGGTTGCTGTAAACATCGTCTAAATTAACCCAAAGTTGCTGTTTCTTTTTTTGTAAAAATTGCAAAGCTTCGTTGGTAGCAATACGGTAAAGCCAGGTAAAAAGAGCACTTTCTGCCTTAAATCCATCTAGTTTTTGCCATACCTTAATAAATACATTCTGTACCACATCATCTGCATCATCATGGTTAATAACAATTCTTCGTACATGCCAGTAAACACGCTGGGTATATTTTTCAAGCAATAATTCAAACGCTTTATTTTTTTTGTTAGGCTGACTAAACGCTTGTAAAATATCTTGGTCGCTACTTTGCATGTAAGAATTAGATTACAAAATCTTTTAAAAGTTTAATACAATTAAAAATCCGGCCGGTAAGTGTTAGAAAACAGCCAATTAATTTGCTTTTTCAATTCTTATGCCGGCAGATACAACATGCAATAAGGTATCGTCGCGCATGTTTTGTTCTAACTCAAAACGGTAAACACCGGTTTCGGTAAACTTAAACTGTTGCTTTACAAGTTTACTGTATGAAAAAATATCGCCTAAACCGTTTCCGGTAAATCTACCGGCATCGTCGGTTAATGTAATTTCAATTCTTTCTGATGAGGTAGATTTGTCTACATTGTAAGTATGCAGCATAAAAAACACATTGCTGTATTTAAACGTGTTTTTAACACGCGTATTTACATAAACATTGTAAAGCGCATTGGCATTATCAACAGGTACTTCAAAACTTAAGCGGTTGTTATAATCCCAGCCGCCTGGGTCTATGTTTTTATTAACTTCGTAAACACGTTTTTCGTCGCAGCCAACAATTAGTGCCAAATAAATAAATACAAGCAAAGAAATACGCATGGTTTTACGGCTGAGGTTTATTGTTTGGTTTACGGTTTTTATTTCTAAACTTATTGGGGTTACCGCCACTGTTGTTATTGCTATTGTTTGCAGGTGGTTGTTGGTTTTGCTGTTTAGGCTGTTGTTTATTTTGCTGGTAATTTTTATTACGGTTAGGTTGTTTCTTTTTGCGGTTTCTATCGCGTTCGTCTAAACGGGTAACGCTATCAATACCCATATCGTTTTTAAAGTCGAGTTCTTCTATAACCACTTTTTGTTGTTTAGGTGTAGGTTTCTGACTTTCGAGCAATGGTTTTTCGCCGGCTTTGTTTAATGCAATTAATGTATTAACCTTTTCAACATCAAAGCTAATCCATTCGGTTTGCGACGGGTTGTTAGATGCAAAAAGAATAACGCGCTTTAAAATATCTGTTTTTACTGCACGTAGTGTAATATCCTCGGCAAAGTATAAATTAAGGTGGTCGGTTTCAGGAAAATCTTTTAGCGACTCAAGGTATTGGTCGAGTTCGAAATTTAAGCAACATTTAAGTTTACCACATTGGCCGCTAAGTTTAAGCTGGTTAATACTAAGGTTTTGGTACCTGGCAGCGTTTGTGTGAACCAACTTAAAATCGGTTAACCACGTGCTGCAACAAAGCTCGCGGCCGCAACTGCCAATGCCGCCCAACCTGCCTGCTTCCTGGCGGTAACCAATCTGACGCATTTCTATACGCACTTTAAATGCATCGGCTAATCGTTTAATAAGCTCTCTAAAATCCACACGATCTTCGGCAGTATAAAAGAAGGTAGCTTTGCGCCTGTCGCCTTGGTATTCTACATCGCTTAGTTTCATGGTTAAACCAAGTTCCATGGCAATGCTTCGGGCGCGGTACATGGTAGGTACTTCCAACTCCTGGTTTTCCTTATACTTAGCAATATCTGCCTCGTTGGCTTTTCTAACTATTTTTTTAAAAGTAGGGTCGTCTTCAGATTTGCCGGCTTTTTTAAGTTGCAGTTTTACCAACTCACCTTTAAGGCTAATTTTGCCAATATCTAATCCACCGCCTTCGGCTTCAACCACTACCAATTCGTTAACAAAAGCTTCAACATGATGAGGGTTACGGTAAAACTCTTTTCTGGTGCCTTTAAACCTTACCTCAATTATATCAAATGGTTTCATATGAGGTGGAAGTTCCATCTCGTCTAACCAATTGTATGTATTTAATTTATTGCATCCACCGCTGCTGCATCCTCCTCCGCAACCGCCGGTGCTGCATCCACCTGATCCACAAGCCATAATTTTATTATTATTTTGTTATGCTGCCTTTTGTGCCAGCTTAATTTGTTTGCCAATATACAAACTTAGATTTAAAAACATGATTTTCATGTTTGCATTTCGCTCTAAATGGTAAAAACTTTTGTTTACCGCCTCGGCAATTAGCGGTAAATTCTGCATAGAAAGAAACTTTGTAAAATTTTGCAAAAAAGCAATTTCATTGCTGTTTATGCGCAACAATTGTTTGTCGGCATATTTATAAACAAAACCGGCCCGAATCATTTGTAGGCTGTACAACAAAAAACTCTTTAAATATTCGCGACCATGCTCGGTCATTTCGTCTATCCATTTTTGAATTTCTGCAACTTTTCCGCTGTAACACAAGCGCATCCAGGTGCTAAATAATTCAAAATAACCCGTATTTTCTACATCCAACAACCTTAATGCATACGACATATTGCCTTCAGAAATCCGGCAGATATCATTGGCTTTTGTGGGTTCAACCCCATGTTTTTGAATAAGTGCATTTGTTACCGACTCATCATCGATGCGCGGAATTTTAACCAACTGTGTGCGCGATAAAATGGTTGGTAATATATCGTCGGCCTGGTTAGCAACCAATAAAATAACTGTAGCAGGAGGTGGCTCTTCGAGTAGTTTAAGCAGCATATTGCCGGTTTTGTCTAAATACTCGGGCATCCAAATAATTTGTATTTTATATTTAGCTTCGTACGATTTAAACGACAAGCGCGTTATGATGTCGCGGGTTTCGTCTACTGTAATGTTTCCTTGCTTGTTATCGCCTGCTGCTAAAAAAGATATCCATTCGTTGCCGGATAGGTAAGGGTTTTCTAACAGAAGCTCTCTAAATGTTACCAATACTTCGGCGGTTAGCTTATACGGACTAATAGTTGGAATGGTAAAATGTAAATCGGGGTGTTCTAATTTGTTAAACTTTACACACGATGAACAAGTGCCGCAACTATCGTTTTGTTGTGGGTTTAGGCAATTTATATACTGCGCATATGCAATGGCCAAACCAAGGTTGCCGCAACCTTCGGGGCCGGCAAAAAGCTGCGTATGGCTTATTCTGCCTTCTGAGGCAGCATGAACCAACTTAGCTTTTATTGTATGATGTCCTAAAATCTCGTTAAAAAGCATATTTTAATATTGGGTAAATGTAGCGCAACTTAAAACAATTTATTTTTTTTCTGAAAACAACTTTTTTGGCAGTATTTTTGTCTTGTTGTTAATCACAACATTTTGAGCAAAACATTAGTTAAATACGAATTAGGTTCAACCTGCCCGGATTGTGGCAGTTGGGATTTAGAAAGAATAAAAAGACCTACGTGGGCGCGTATTTTATTTTTCTTTAAAAAAACCCGTGCATATTGGTGCAGAAGGTGTTATGCAACAATAGTATGCTTTAACAAAAAAGGCAACGAACACGAATAACGTTATGAAAAAGGCTGTAAATCTTACCCTTTTGTTTGTTTTATTAGCTTGTTTTTCGGCTTTTTCTCAGCCCAAAACAACTGCCAGCAGCCCTTTTTTTAAAGGTAAATACAAACAAGAATCGTTAAACCTGCAAGATTTTATTAAAAAAAATGGAGCATACCCTCCCGATGCCATGTTAGAACGCATGCAGGGTGTGGTAACTGTTACGTTTACTGTTTTGCCTAATGGCCGTTTAACCAATATAACTGCCAACGAAATAAACAGGCCAAAGTTAGAAAAAGAAGCGGTTAGGATTGTTTCTTTAATGCAAAATAATTGGAAACCAGCCATGCAAAACGGGCAGGCTGTATCTGCTAAACGCACCATAAAAATAGAGTTTTTAATGCGTGCCATTACCGAATTAGACCATGCATTTGAGGTAAACTATTTAGATGAAAAGGGATTAAGGCCGGTTTTGCCTTAACTGTTAGATTTTTTAGTGGCCTCGTGGGTAAGTACAATCATCTGTTTAATGTATTCGTCTAACTCAGAAGCGGAGTTTAAAATAGCTTTAAAAAGTTCATTATTGTATTCAGGTATTTTCCCTTCTTCGGCATCGAGTTGAAACAAGTTAATGATGCCCATAATTCTGCTAAGTGGTGCACGCACTACATGCGAGTTTTTCCATGCAATATCTTTTAATATGGCATTTTGTTTTAATATGGTTTGGTAATGCTGTTTTACCTCTTGTTGAACCAACACCTCGCTGGTAACATTTTTACTAAAAACGGTTACACCTCTAATAATTCCATCTACAACCACCGGAAACATTCTAACTTGTAAATAATAATCGTGGTCTAATGCCGGAACCTTTTCTGTAAACTCTAGCGACATCCCATCTAAAACCTGCTCGTAACGCGGTTTCCAAATTTGTTGCAAAGGCTCGGGCAACAATGAAATAATATTTACGCCTTTGTCTAAATTATGCCCAAAAGCATTTTTAAAATCATTAAAAACAACATCGTTGGCGTAAATAATTTCCAGGTGTTCGTTTACAGCCCAAATACTTTCTGTTGAGCTATCTAAAATAGCTTTTAAGTAGGCATTTGTGTTTTTAATAGATTTTTCGTGTTTCTTTTCATTGGTTAAATCTGTAATTATCCCTGTTATTCCAATAGGCTCGCCCAATAAATTATAATTAGGAAACTTAACGGTACGGTAAATTCCAAGTTCTCCGTTTTCGTCGATAATATGGTCTTCTTGAGTTTGTCTGCTATTGGTTCTAATCAACTCTTCGTCGTCTTCTCTAATAGAATCTGCAAAGTCTTTATCTAAAAATTGATGATTGGTTTTACCAATAACCTTATGTACCGGAGCTTTTAAAATCTTGGCAAACCTGTCGTTTACCTTTAAATATTTACCATCTAAATCTTTTGCATAAAACGCGTAATCAGAATTGTCTGCCATGTGGTTAATAAACAAATCCTGATTTTTAATAATCTCAAGCGCTTTTTCTGCAAAATCGAGCAAACCCGCTTTGTCTAGCTGAGCAAGCTGCACATAGTTAGGCAAATTTTTTACCTCCTCAAACGTATGCATAATATGTTTTTCTCGTTCTGACATGCGCTAAAGCATTACAAAAATATAATATAAGTTTAATGTAAATAACTACAAAATGTGTAAAGGGCATTTTACTTTGTAGAACACCAAAATATTACCATGAAATGCTGAAAATACTTGTTAAAGCCATTATAACTGTTTATTTGCTAGTGCCATTCGTGCATTTTCCACAATATTTACATTATGCGCGTTTATTAATATATTACATTTGTTTATTGCAAGCGATAAACCCATCAAATGGAATAAAAAATGGCGTTGCACGTAAAAGCCAAAATTTATTTTTAATATTGACCATTGTATGCAAAATAAAATTTACACCATTCTGCTAGCTGCCATTTGTTGCGTAAAAATTACCATGGCACAAAAAACCCATCCGGTAAATGGCGTTGCCAACCCTATTAGAAACGAGGTAGTGTATATAAATGCCAATATTGTTGTAAACGCCCAAACTACGCTTAAAAATGCAAGTTTGCATATTGAAAACAATAAAATACAAGGAGTTGGAAATATTGCGGTTTCGCCAAGTGCAACGGTTATAGATTTAAAGGGAAAATACATTTATCCTTCGTTTATTGATTTGTTTAGCACCTATGGTATTCAAAAACCCAATTTTAATAGAAGTAAAGAGCAAATGCAGCAATTTATTTCTACAAAAAAAGGCGCTTACGCCTGGAACGAAGCCATACGTGCCGAATTAAATGCGGCCGATTATTTTAATTACCATAAAGAACAAAGTGCCCAATTATTAGAAGCCGGTTTTGGGTTAACGTTAAGTCAGATTAACGATGGCATTTGCCGTGGCAGCGCAGCCTTAACCAGTACCGGAAACATTGCGCCGCAGCAAGCCCTGGTTCTGCCAAAAGCGGCTGCTGCATTTAGCTTTAACAAAGGCAGCTCGGTTCAAGATTATCCGGGCTCTGCAATGGGCGCAATTGCTTTAATTAGACAAACCTATTTAGATGCAGATTGGTACAGCAAACAACCAAATCCGTTTAATGTAATCGACGAAAGAAACCTAACGCTTGAAAGTTTTAACCAGCTTAAAAAGCTACCCATTGTGTTTGAAGCAGAAAATAAACTGGCGGTTTTACGCGCTCAGCGCATTGCGCAAGAGTTTGGTTCAAACTATATTATTAAAGGAAATGGAGACGAGTACCAACGTGCCAAAGAAATTAAACAGGCTAACGCCAAACTTATTATTCCGCTTAATTTTCCAAAACCTTACGAAGTAGAAGACCCTTTTGATGCGGATTATGTAAGTACTGCCGACCTTAAACATTGGGAACTTGCGCCGTTAAACCCTTATTTGTTACATCAACAAGGTGTTGAATTTGCCTTTACCATGCATGGTTGCAGCAATGCCAACGAGTTTTTTAAAAACCTGCGATTAGCTGTTGCACATGGCCTGCCTAAAGATGTTGCTTTGCAAGCACTAATAAGTAAACCTGCAAAATTTATTGGCTTATCCAACGGTATTGGCACTTTTGAAAGACTTGCTCCGGCTAACTTTTTTATTGCAAGCGGCGATATTTTTAACGACGATACCTACATTATTAGCCATGTTACCATGGGCCAAGAAAATGTATTAAAAAACCAACCCAACCACCAGCTTAGTGGTAAGTATATTGCAAACAATGGTATTAAATTAAATATTAGCGGCGTTTATCCAAAATATAAACTACAACTTATTACAGCCTCAGACACTTCAAAGGTAGATTTAAACACATCTTATGGTGTGTATACTTGCAGCTTTACCGATAAAAATAGGGCTTTAGTTCGTTTGTCGGTTTGGCCAACCAAAGTGGCAGATACCGCATTAAATCAGGTGCTAAGTTTAACCGGCAATTTGGATATGCCAAACAATATTACAATACCATTAAATGCAAAATGGGTTGAACCAATTGCCGATGAAAAAAACAATACAAAGAAAAAAACAGATGAGGTAAATGCCAATGTATATTTTCCATTTGCTGATTATGGGCAACCTACGCAACCTAAACCTGAAACTATTGTTTTTAAAAATGCAACCGTTTGGACCAACGAAGCAAGTGGCATTTTAACACAAACAGATGTTGCTGTTGCAAATGGAAAAATTACAGCAATTGGTAAAAACCTATCTGTTAAAAATGCTAAAATTATTGATGGAACCAACTTACACCTAACAAGCGGAATTGTTGATGAACATAGCCATATTGCCATTTATCGTGGTGTAAATGAATGCACACAAGCTGTTACCGCAGAGGTTAGAATTGGCGATGTTATAAACTGCGACGATATTAATATTTACCGTCAGCTTGCCGGTGGTGTAGTGGCTGTGCAACAATTACATGGTAGCTGTAATCCCATTGGCGGACAAAGTAGTTTAATTAAACTGCGTTGGGGTTTAGCTCCGGAGCAAATGAAAATTGCCAATGCACCGGGTTATATTAAATTTGCTTTGGGCGAAAATGTTAAACAAAGCAACTGGGGTAACGAAACCATTAGGTACCCACAAACCCGTATGGGCGTTGAGCAGGTAATGATAGACGCTTTTTATCGTGCAAAGGCATACGAAAATCAACGTAAAATAAACCCAAAACTAACGCGTACCGATTTAGAATTAGAAGCCATTGTTGAAATATTAAACAGCAAGCGTTTTATTAGTTGCCACAGTTATGTGCAAAGCGAAATTAATATGCTAATGCATGTGGCAGATAGCTTTAACTTTACCGTAAACACTTTTACGCATATTTTAGAGGGCTATAAAGTAGCCGATAAAATGAAAAAACACGGAGCCGGTGCCAGTACATTTGCCGATTGGTGGGCATACAAATACGAGGTAGTTGATGCCATTCCGCAAAACGGTGTATTATTGCAAAAAATGGGTGTTACAACAGCCATAAACAGCGACGATGCGGAGATGGGTCGCAGGCTTAACCAAGAAGCTGCCAAAATGCTCAAATATGGCAATATAACAGAAGAAGAAGCCTGGAAAATGGTTACCTTAAATCCGGCTAAATTATTACGTATAGATAATTTAACAGGAAGTATAAAACCCGGTAAAGATGCCGATTTGGTTTTGTGGTCGGCAAACCCATTAAGTATTTATGCCAAACCTTTATACACAATGGTAGATGGCGTAATTTATTACAGCGCCGAAACCGACATTATACTAAGAAACACTATAAAAGCCGAACGCGAACGCATAATTACTAAAATGATTGATGCCAAACGAAAAGGCGAAAAAACCGAACATAAAGTATCTGAACCCGACCCTGATTACCACTGCGAAGACGAAGATTGGTAATTTGGCAACATGTTTTTTTTAAATTTATTCTTGTAACCTTGCAACATGATAAAACACATACCTAATGCCATTACAGCCGCAAACTTATTTTTTGGCTGCTTAGCCATAGTTGCCATTTTCGATGGCGATTATACACGAGCCGCTACGTTTGTTGGTATTGCCGCTTTATTAGACTTTTTTGATGGTTTTGCAGCCAGATTATTAAAGGTAAGCGGCGAATTGGGCAAACAACTCGATTCGCTGGCCGATGTGGTTAGCTTTGGCGTAGCGCCGGGATTGCTAATTTATAGCCTACACCACGATTATTTGGTATTTGGAAGCAGTTTTCCGCAATTTGTGCCTTTATTGGTAGTTATTTCATACTCGCCATTTTTGGTACCCGTTTTTTCTGCCATTAGGTTGGCAAAATTTAATTTAGATACTCGTCAAACCAATAGTTTTATAGGGCTGCCAACACCGGCAAATGCCATTTTTATTATGTCTATTGCATTTGTTCTGCAATATGGCCCAAATTGGGCATCCGATTTGTTTACATCCGGCTTGTTTTTAACCTTATTGCCATTTGTTTCGGCTTATTTGCTTGTGGCAGAATTGCCATTGTTTGCCCTAAAGTTTAAAACTTTTGCATTTACCGATAATAAAGTAAGATACAGTTTTTTAGCTACTAGTTTACTGTTAATTATGGCATTTAAATTTTTAGGCATTAGCTTGTGTATTTTACTTTATGTAGTTTTGTCGCTTGTAATTTACTTAACCAATAAAAAACATGAAATTTAAAGCAGAAATAGACATTATGCCGCATGCTGCATTGTTAGACCCTCAAGGCAAAGCCGTAACCGGAGCTATGGGTAATATCGGACTTGCAAATGTTGCCAACGTGCGCATAGGTAAACATATATCGCTTGAAGTTGATGCCGCAAACGAAACCGAAGCACATGCTGCCGTAGAAACAGCTTGCACCAAATTGCTTGCCAACTTAATTATGGAAAGCTATTCGTTTACCATAAAACCTATGTAAATGATGTTTCGTGCCGGGCTTACCAAGTGTTTGCTCTTTTTATTGGTTTGGGCTGAACCCACTTTTGCCCAACAAATTGACTATGCGCGCGAAGTTCTTAAAAACCTAACCTCTGAACAATTTGCCGGCAGAGGTTATGTAAATAACGGCGATGCCATTGCTGCCGAATACATAAAAACAGAATATAGAAAATTAAAACTATTACCATTAGCAGAAAATTATTACCAACGTTTTAATTTTCCGG
>VFQQ010005078.1_pt1 | contig 11149 bp, 7 predicted proteins | sample 3512341 | NCBI WGS metagenome assembly VFQQ01 (sample SAMN10412373, study PRJNA504923) | tailings metagenome | isolation source: Relicate 2 Philex TSF1 revegetated site | place: Philippines: Tuba, Benguet | collected 2017-08-29
CAGGAACTGGAAGACCTCTACCTGCCCTACAAGCCCAAGCGCCGCACCAAGGGCATGATCGCCCGCGAGGCGGGCATCGAGCCGCTGGCTGACAAACTGTTCGCCGACCCGTCGCTCGACCCCAACGCCGAGGCACAGGCTTTCCTGGTGCCCGCCGGCAAGATCGAAGGCGCCGACTTCAGCTCCACGGCCGCGGTGCTCGATGGCGTGCGCGACATCCTCTCCGAGCGCTGGGCCGAAGACGCCGCGCTGGTGCAGAAGCTGCGCGAGTGGCTCTGGGCCGAGGGCCTGTTTACAGCCAGGCTGGCCGCCGGCAAGGACGAAAACCACCCCGACGTCGCCAAGTTCCGCGACTATTTCGACTACGACGAACCCATTGGCCGGGTGCCCTCGCACCGCGCGCTGGCGGTGTTCCGGGGTCGCACGCTGGAATTCCTGGACGCCAAGCTCGCGCTGCCCGAGGTGCCCGAGCCTGGCAAACCCAGCCTGGCAGAAGGCAAGATCGCCCTGCATCTGGGCTGGAGCCACAAGGCCCGCCCGGCCGATGACCTGATCCGCAAGTGTGTGGCCTGGACCTGGCGCGTCAAGCTCAGCCTGTCCACCGAGCGCGACCTGTTCGCCCGCCTGCGGGAAGAGGCCGAGAAGGTCGCCATCAAGGTGTTTGCCGACAACCTGCGCGACCTGCTGCTGGCCGCGCCCGCCGGCCCCAAGGTGGTGATGGGCCTGGACCCGGGCATCCGCACCGGCGTGAAGGTGGCCGTGGTGGACGCCACCGGCAAGCTGGTGGACACCGCCACCGTCTACCCGCACGAACCCCGACGTGACTGGGACGGTTCGCTGCACACGCTGGGCCGGCTGGTCGAGAAACACGGCGTCAACCTCATTGCCATCGGCAACGGCACCGCCAGCCGCGAGACCGACAAGCTGGCCGGCGAGCTCATCAAGCTGTTGGCCAAGGTCGAGCGCACGGTGGAGAAAGTGGTGGTCAGCGAAGCCGGTGCGTCGGTCTATTCGGCCAGCGAATACGCCAGCCAGGAAATGCCCGATGTGGACGTGAGCCTGCGCGGTGCGGCCTCGATTGCCCGCCGCCTGCAGGACCCGCTGGCCGAGCTGGTCAAGATCGACCCCAAGAGCATTGGTGTGGGCCAGTACCAGCACGACGTGAACCAGAGCGAGCTGGCCCGCACGCTGGACGCGGTGGTGGAAGACTGCGTGAACGGCGTGGGCGTGGACCTCAACACCGCCAGCGTGCCGCTGCTCACGCGCGTCTCGGGCCTGTCGGCCAGCGTGGCCAAGGCTGTGGTGCGCTGGCGCGAGGCCAACGGCGCCTTCCGCAACCGCAAGCAGCTCATGGACGTGAGCGGCCTGGGCGCCAAGACCTTCGAGCAGAGCGCCGGTTTCTTGCGCATACGCGGCGGCGACAACCCGCTGGACATGACCGGCGTGCACCCCGAGTCCTATCCCTTGGTCGAGGCCATCGTCGAGAAGACCGGCAAGCCGGCGGCCGAGCTCATGGGCCGGGCCGACATGCTCAAGACGCTCAAGCCCGAGCTCTTCGCCAACGAGCGTTTCGGCGTCATCACGGTCAAGGACATCCTGGGCGAACTGGAAAAGCCCGGCCGCGACCCGCGCCCCGATTTTCAGGTCGCGCGCTTCAACGAAGGTGTGGAAGACATCGCCGACCTGCGCGAGGGCATGGTGCTGGAAGGCACGGTGAGCAACGTGGCCCAGTTCGGCGCCTTTGTGGACCTGGGCGTGCACCAGGACGGTCTGGTGCACGTGAGCCAGCTCTCCCACAAGTTCGTCAACGACGCGCGCGAGGTGGTCAAGACCGGCGACATCGTCAAGGTCAAGGTGCTGGAGGTGGACGCGGCGCGCAAGCGCATCTCGCTGACCATGAAGCTGGACGCCGCCCCGGCGCGCCGAGACGGCCCGCGCGACAACCGCTTCGAGGGCGCCGGGCGTGGCCAGCAGATGCCGCGCGGGCGCGACAGCACCCCGCAGCCTTCGGCCATGGCCTCGGCTTTTGCCAAGTTGCAGAACCTGAAACGCTGACGGCTCCCCTATACTGCGACAACCCCATCGGTACCCTGGAAAACACGCATGGAACTCGACGCCCTGCTGGCGAAATCCAACGCCTTGCCCAGCATCCCGCGTGTCGTCTCGGATGTGCTGAGCGAGCTCGATGCCGACGACCCCAGCCCGCGCAAGATCAGCCAGCTGGTCGCCACCGACCCGGCGCTGACCGCGCGCATGCTCAAGCTGGCCAACTCGGCCTTCTTCAACGTCACGCGCCAGATCAGCAGCGTGGACGAAGCCGTCGGCATCCTCGGTTTCTCGCATGTGCGCACCCTGGTCACGGCCGTGGCGCTGTCCAGCAGCTTCAAGGCCGTGCCGGGCGTCAACCTCGAGCAGTTCTGGCGCTACAGCCTCAATGCCGCCAAGACCTGCCGTGCGCTGGCGCCCAGCCTCAAGCTGCCCGATGGCGCGGCCTTCACCGCCGGTCTGGTGCATGCGGTGGGTGACCTGGTCATGCACATCGGCATGCCCGACGTGGTGGCGCCCATCGACTTCAGCGTGGCGCCGCTGGACCTCAAACGCGCCGATGCCGAGCGCGCTGCGCTGGGCTACACCTACGCCGATGTCAGCGCCGCCTTTGCCAAGAAGTGGGACTTCCCCGACACCATCGTGAAAGCGCTTCAGCACCAGCTGCTGCCCTTCGAGGGCGACCTCTACGAACCCATGGCCGGCGTGGTGCACATGGCGGCCTGGCGTGCCCGTGCGCAGGAAATCAACATGGACCGCGAAGGCCTGAAGGCCACCTTCCCCGACGTGGTGGCCATGCTGCTGGGCCTGAGTCTGGAGACCGTGCTGGACAAGGACCCCACCGAGTGGACATCGGCCGGCGAACTGTCGGCCTTCTTGAGCTGACAGCCCCAGACGATGGCCGGCCCGGACCTGCAGACCCTCTTTCGTCAGCCGCATGCGCTGCCCGCCGTGCCCGAGGTGGCTGCGCGGCTGATTGCCAGCTTTGACAACGACGACGTGGACCTGGGCCATATCGCCGCCGACGTGGATCGCGATCCGGTGCTGGTGGCCAAGGTGCTCCAGCGCGCCAATTCGGCCTTTTTCCGCCTGCTGCGTCCCGTCTCGTCGGTGCGCGACGCGCTGCATGTGCTGGGCCTCAACAAGCTGCGCGCGCTGGTGGTCAGCACCGTGCTCAGCGACAGCTTCCATTCGGTCGGCTCGCTCAACCTGGACCGCTACTGGAGCCACAGCCTGGCCAGCGCCGTGCTGGCGCGCTACGTGGCCGAGCACCTGTCGCTGGACGACAACCTGGCCTTCACGGCGGGGTTGCTGCACGGCATTGGCGAGCTGGTGATGCACGCCGGCATGCCCGAAGTCATGCTCAGTGTGGACCGCGACGTGGACCTGCTGGACCCCGTGCGCGCGACCGTCCAGTACGAGAACCTGGGTTACAGCTTTGCCGAGACCGGGGCGGAACTGGCGCGGCGATGGCATTTCCCGCGCCGGCTGGGCGACGCCATCCACCAGCAGAACCGGCCGCTGGACTATGAGCAACCCGAGCCCATGGCCGCCGTGGTGCACATGGCGGTCTGGCGCGCGCGGGTGCATGGGCTGCACGGACCTTCGGACCAGCTCATCCACACCTACCCCGACACGGTGGGGCTGGCCCTGGGACTGGACCCCGACTGGCTGGTGGCCGAGCACATCGCGCCACTGGCGGACCTGCAGGGTCTGTGAGCCGGCCCATGAACGCCCTGCGTCTGTACGCCGGAGCCGCCGCGCGCGCCCAGCTGCAGCGCGAAGGCCTGCGACCCCGCGACGTCCGTGTCGTGCCCGGTGCCGCCGGTGGCCCCAAGGGCCTGATCCTGGGTCCGCTGGACCGCTTCATTTTTGGCGAGTGGCTCCCACGCAGTGACCAGCCGGTGGATCTGGTGGGTGCCTCCATCGGTGCGTGGCGCATGGCCACGGCCTGCCTGGACGAGGCCGTGCCCGGCTTTGAGCGGCTGGAGCGCGACTACATCGCCCAGCACTACGAATTGCCGCCGGGTCAGAAACGGCCCACGGCCGATCAGGTCAGCGAGAGTTTCTCGGCCAACCTCAAGGCCTTCTACGGCGGGCTCATCCCGCAGGTGCTGAACCACCCGCGCTACCGCCTGCACATCGTCACCTCGCGCGGGCGCCACGTGCTCGCGCGCGAGGGCAAAGTGCGTGCGCCGCTGGGTTACCTGGGCGCACTGGCCACCAATGTGGTCAGCCGCAAGGCCATGGGCGCGTGGCTGGAGCGGGTGGTGTTCTCGTCGCGCGGTGACTTGCCGTTCGCCACCACCGACTACCGCAGCCGCCAGGTGGCGCTGACCGAGACCAACTTCATGGACGCGCTGCAGGCCAGCTGCTCCATCCCCTTCGTGCTGCGCCCGGTGCATGACATCGCCGGCGCGCCGCGCGGCGCCTACTGGGACGGCGGCATCACCGACTACCACCTGCACCTGGACTACCGCACAGGCGGCACCGCGGAGCCGGGCGGGCTGGTGCTGTACCCCCATTTCCAGAAGGCTGTGGTGCCTGGCTGGCTGGACAAGCCCCTCAAGTGGCGCCACCGCTCCACCCGTTTCCTGGACCACATGCTGGTGCTGGCACCCGACCCCGAATGGGTGCGCCGCCTGCCCAACGGCAAGCTGCCCGACCGCAACGACTTCACCCACTACGGTATGGACCTGGCCGGTCGCATGAAAGCCTGGAACGCGGCCGTGGCCGCCAGTCGCGAGCTGGCCGACGAGTTCGCGGCCTGGCTGGAGCGGCCTGACCTGGGGCGCATCGAGCCGCTGTAGGGCGGCAGGGCAGGCTGGGATAATCGCCGGGCCATGCCCGCCTACCTCACCGCCGCCCTCTACCACTTTGTTGAACTGCCGGACCACGCCGCGCTCCAGGCGCCGCTGCGCGCCGTCTGCGAGCAAGGGGGTGTGAAAGGCACGCTGCTGCTGGCGCTGGAGGGCATCAACGGCACCATCGCCGGCCCCGAGGCCGGTGTGCGCGCGGTGTTGGCCCATCTGCGCAGCGACCCACGCCTGGCCAGGCTGGTGCACAAGGAATCCTGGGCCGAGACCGAGCCGTTTCACCGCCTCAAGGTGAAGCTCAAGAAAGAGATCGTCACCCTGGGCGTGCCCGAGGTCGTGCCCAGCCGCATGGCCGGCACCTACGTCAAGCCGGCCGACTGGAACGCGCTGATCAGCGACCCCGAGGTGCTGGTGGTGGACACCCGCAACGACTATGAGGTGGCGATCGGCAGCTTCGCCGGGGCGGTCGATCCCGACATCCAGACCTTCACCCAGCTCAAGGACTGGGTGCGCGAGCACACCGATGCGCCCGGCCGTCTGGACGGCAAACGCAAGGTGGCCATGTTCTGCACCGGCGGCATACGCTGCGAAAAATCCACCGCCTACATGCGGCTGCAGGGGTTTGACGAGGTCTACCACCTTGAAGGCGGCATCCTCAAATACCTGGAAGAGGTGCCGCCCGAGCAGAGCCTGTGGCAGGGCGAGTGTTTCGTGTTTGACGAACGCGTGAGCGTGGGTCATGGCCTGAAACCCGGCCCCTACGAGCCCTGCCGCTCCTGCCGCTGGCCGCTGTCACCCGAAGACAAGGCCTCACCGCTGTACGTGAAAGGCGTGAGCTGCCCGCGCTGTCACGACCAGCGCACGCCCGAGGAAAAGACCCGCCTGGCCGAGCGCCAGCGCCAGGTGGAACTGGCCGAGGCGCGCGGTGAGCGCCACGTGGGCGCCACCATGCCTGACGGGCACTGACCCCGCCGTACCGTTCCTGCCGTACCGCTACATCGCCTGCGCCAGCAGCTCGCGGTATTCCTCCGCGCTGGCGATGCGCGGGTTGGTCTTGTGGCAGTGGTCGGCCAGCGCGCCAGTCACGATGCGCTCGGTCCAGTCGCGCTCCACCCCCATGGCGGCCAGACCCGTGGGCAGGCCCAGGCGGGCGTTCATGTCCTTGATGGCTTCGGGAATGTCGCTGCCCGATGCCAGGCCCATGGCGTGGGCCATGCGCTGCAGGCGCTGGTCTTTCTTCACCGACTCGGCCTCGGCGTTGAAGGTGACCACAGCCGGCAGGAACATGGCGTTGAGCGTGCCGTGGTGCAGGCGTGGGTTCACGCCGCCCAGGCTGTGGCTGAGCGAATGCACCGCGCCCAGGCCTTTCTGGAAGGCCATGGCGCCCTGCATGCTGGCGCTCATCATGTTCAGGCGCGCCTCGCGGTCGGCGCCGTTGCGGGTGGCGCGTTCGATGTGGGCCCAGCCGCGCGCCAGGCCATCGAGCGCAATGCCGTCGGCCGGTGGGTTGAAGGCGGCGGCCATGAAGGTTTCCATGCAGTGTGCGATGGCGTCCATGCCGGTGGCCGCCGTCAGCAAGGGCGGCAGGCCCAGCGTGAGTTCGGGGTCGCAGATGGCGGTCTTGGGCACCAGGTGCCAGCTGTGGAAACCCAGCTTGCGGCCATCGTCCACGATCAGGATGGCACCCCGCGCCACCTCGCTGCCGGTGCCGGCGGTGGTGGGCACGGCGATCAGCGGCGGTACGCGATCGGTGATCTTGGGCGAGCCGCCTTCAATGGTGGCGTAGGTCTTGAGCGGGCCTTCGTGGCTGACCGCGATGGCCACTCCCTTGGCGCAGTCGATGGCGCTGCCGCCGCCCAGCGCAATCAGGCCGTCGCAGCCTTGTGCGGCGTACACCGCGGCAGCGGCGCGCACGGCGGCTTCCGTCGGGTTGGAGGGGGTCTGGTCGAACACCGCCACGGACACGCCGGGCAGGGCGGCCAGCACCCGGTCCAGCAGGCCGGCGGCCTTGACGCCGGCGTCGGTGACGATGAGCGGGTGTGCCATGCCGGTGCGTTCGCATTCGCCCTTGAGCAGTTGCACCGCGCCGAAATCGAGCTGGATGTTGGTGACGTAAAGAATCTGGGCCATGGGGTTTGTCTCCTTGTGCCCGGACTATAGGGCGACTGCGCTCGGCTAGCATTCACCTATGAGTCACCCCAACCCGCGTGCGCTGCTCACGCCCCTGATGCGTGGCGTGCTCGACCGCATGGCGCGTGCCAACCGCATCCCTTTGCACCTGCTCACGCCCCAGCAGGCCCGCGCCGCCTATGCGGCCGGCGCCGGTGTGCTGGACATTGCGCCGGCCAGGCTGGTGCGCGACGAGCGCCTGGCCATTCCCGCCCGCGACGGCGCCCGCCTGTCGGCGCAACTGGTGGCGCCCAGCCAGGACCGCCTGCCCGTGCTGCTGTATTTCCACGGCGGCGGCTTCACCGTGGGCAGCGTGGCCACACACGAAAGCCTGTGTCGCCATCTGGCCCACCTGGCGCAATGCGCCGTGCTGTCGGTGGACTACCGGCTCGCGCCCGAGCACCGGTTTCCCACCGCGGTCGACGATGCCTGGGACAGCCTGGCCTGGCTGCACGCGCAGGCGCCATCGCTGGGGCTGGACGGCGGCCGGCTGGCCGTGGGCGGCGACAGCGCGGGCGGCACGCTCGCAGCAGTGTGCGCCATCCTGGCGCGCGACGCCGGCCTGCCGCTGGCGCTGCAGTTGCTGTTCTACCCCGGCTGCACCGCGCACCAGGACACGCCGTCGCACCACACCTTTGGTCACGGCTTCGTGCTCGAGTCGGCGCACATCGACTACTTCTTTGGCCAGTACGTGCACAGCCGCGCCGAGCGCGACGACTGGCGCTTTGCCCCGCTGAACGCCCCCGACGTGGACGGCGTGGCACCCGCCTGGCTGGGGCTGGCCGAGTGCGACCCCTTGGTGGACGAGGGCGTGCGCTACGCCGACAAGCTGCGCGCCGCCGGTGTGCCGGTGGACCTGGAGATCTACCGCGGCGTGGTGCACGAATTCATCAAGATGGGGCGGGCGATTCCCGAGGCGCTGCAGGCCCATGCCGACGCGGCGCGGGCCCTGCGCCAGGCCCTGGGCACCAACGCGGCCTGAGCATGGCGGCCTGAGCCCGGATCCCCAGAGTCGTCAACCCGCCTTGTCCGGCTCCATGGGCGGCAGCACCGTGTCGCCAAACAGGGAGGGGCGGAACTCCAGCGCGTTGGGGCCGACGTCGTTCATGGCCCACAGGTAGAGCATCTTGGCGGCCATGGGCTTGGCGAACACAAAACCCTGCAGCTCCACACAGCCAAGCTGGCGCAGGATCTGGTACTGGGCGTCGGACTCCACCCCTTCGGCCACCACTTTCAGGTTCAGCGCCAGACCCAGCTTGACCACGGCGTCCACCACGGCCTTGGCGTCGTCGCTGGTTTCCAGGTCCATCACGAAGCCCCGGTCGATCTTCAGCTCCTCGGCGGGCAGCTGGCGCAGATAGGCCAGGCTGGAGTAGCCGGTGCCGAAGTCGTCGATGGAGATGTGCACCCCGATCTCTGCCAGCTTGCGAAAGAAGGTCTTGGTGCTGTCCGTGTCTTCCATGGCCACGGACTCGGTGATCTCGCAGGTCAGCAGCGTGGGGTTGACGTCGTACTGCCGCAGGGCGTTGGCGATGCGCTGGGGCAGATCGGGCTGGCGCAGCTGGTGCACCGACAGGTTGATGGCCACCCGCATGCGCAGGCCACCGTCGCGCCAATCGCGGATCTGGCGGCAGGCCTCGTCGATGACCCAGTGGCCGATGGAGCCGATCAGGCCAAAGCGTTCGGCGATGGGGATGAACACGGCGGGGTTGATGAGCCCGCGTGTGGGGTGGTTCCAGCGCAGCAGGGCCTCGGCACCGGTGATCTCGCCGCTGGGCGCGTGGATCTTGGGCTGGAAATACAGCTCCAGCTCCGCGTTGGCCACCGCATTGCGCAGGTCGCGCAGCAGTTCCACCTGCTCGCGGGCGTCGCTCATCATGCGCGCCTCGAAGAAGCAGTAGGTTGCCCCGCCGGCACCCTTGGCCGCGCGGGAGGCCGCATCGGCGTGGGTGATCAGCGTGGACAGCGCCCCGTGCTCCGGGTACAGGGCAATGCCGACCGACGCGGCGATGGGAATGTCCCGCTCCTCGGCCTGGAAGGGGGCGGCCAATCGTTCCAGCAGCTCGCGGGTGCGGGTGGCCACCGCGTCGCGGTCCGCGTTGACGATGAGCAGCAGAAATTCGTCGGCCCCCCAGCGGGTGAGCAGTTCACCCGGGCGCAGCAGGGCACGCAGCCGCTGCGCCGTCTCCTGCAGCACCAGGTCGCCCGCGCGATGGCCGAAGGACTCGTTGATGGGCTTGAAGCCATCGAGGTCCACGAACAGCAGGCCCAGGGTGGTGCGGCCCTGGTCCGCGCGGGCCACGGCCAGCGCCAGCTGTTCCTCGAAATGCTGCCGGTTGGGCAGTCCGGTCAGGCCATCGGTGTGGCTCTGTTTTTCCAGCGTGCCCTCGGCCTGCTGCAGGCTGGCGCGCATGCGCGCCTCGGTCAGCGAGGTGACCAGCGTCATCACCAGCAGGATCAGCGTGCCGAAAGTGGCCAGCAGGCTCAGCGAGTGGATGGGTGCCACCTCGGCATAGGCGGAGCCCGTTTGCTGCGCCAGTCCGGCTGCCAGCAGCAGCCGCGACTGGCTCCACCACAAGGCCAGGGCCAGCGCCAGCGAGGCGGTGGCCTGCGGCAGCCAGTGCCAGCGGTTCAGGCGCGAGGGCCAGTCCAGCCGCAGCCACAGGGCCGCCAGCGTGACCACGAACGTGCCCGCGCATGCCGCCAGCAGATGGGTCCACTGCCAGGCCAGCCCGGGCAGGAAGCCCACGGCAAGCAGCGCCAGCGCGTGGGCCACCACCATGGCCGCGCTCAGGACGGCCGCGCTGCCGGCCAGCCGGGTCACCGCGCTCTGGTGGCTGAAGGCCAGCAGCAGGCCCACGCCGCTCACGGCCACCGCCAGCAGCCACGCGGCCAGCAGGATCAGGGGCTGGTAGCCGGGCTCGAAGGGCAGGCTCTGCCCGATCACGCCCACCACGTGCAGCGACCAGCTGCCTGTGCCCAGGGCCAGTGCCCCACCCAGCAGCCAGCCCGCGGCCAGGCGCGACGAGCGGGTGGCCACGCGCTGGGCGCAATCCAGCCCGACATAGGCGGACAGGCCGGCCAGAAGAACCGTGAAAACGAAGGCTGCGAAGGGCGACAGCAGCTGACCGGCGGTCTGCATGCCCGCTCAGCAGGTGTGGGGCACGCCGCATGGGGTGCCCGTCGAATGGTCGGGAAAGGCCTGGGAGTGGCGGAGTTTCACTGCATCGGCCGCAAGGCGGAGGAAAACAACAGAACTAGCTTACACGTTTATTAACAATCTCGGCACTTTGCGGCACCGCCGTGCCGCGCCGTCTGTCGCATAAAAGCCGCGCCGGCGCCCATAGGGTTTCCCTCAGGCCCCATCCTGGCGCCGGGCATCCAGTGCGCGGATGAGGGCGCGCGCCTCCTCCCCTTCGGGTATGGGGCGGCCGCTGTCGCGCCACTCGATGGCCGACTTGAAGCCCTCTGCCTGCGCATGGCGGCGAAACCACAGCCCCTCGGGGTTGTGGCGGGTGATACCGTCAAACACGGTGGCCATGGTCTGGGCCTGCTCCAGGCCCATGTTCAGCATCACCTGGTTGACCACCAGCTTGTGCATGGCCAGGTGGCTGCTGGGCACGCCGGCGATGCGGTTGGCCAGTTTCATCGTGGCGGCCTCCAGCTCGCCCACCGGCACGGCCAGGTTGGCCAGGCCCCAGTCGGCGGCGGTGCGGCCGGCGATCACGTCGCCGGTGAACATGAGCTGCTTGGCCCGCACGGGCCCCAGGCGAAAGGTCCACATGGCCGTGGTGGGGCAGCCCCACACGCGGGTGGGCATGTAGCCGATGCGGGCGTCGTCCGCCATCACCAGCAGGTCGCAACACAGGGCGATGTCGCTGCCGCCGGCCACCGCCGCGCCGTGCACCTTGGCAATGGTGGGCTTGGCGCTTTTCCACAGCGTCATGAAGTCTTCGGTGTTGCGCTTCATGTAGGCGTAATCGACCATCGGGTCCCAGGGGTAGGACTCCTGCTGGCAGGGGTGCTCGATGTGCTGCTGGGCGGTGTCGGCCAGATCGTAGCCGCCGCAGAAGCCCTTGCCGGCGCCTTCGACCACGATCACGTGGACCTCGTCGTCG
>VFQQ010005079.1_pt1 | contig 11148 bp, 14 predicted proteins | sample 3512341 | NCBI WGS metagenome assembly VFQQ01 (sample SAMN10412373, study PRJNA504923) | tailings metagenome | isolation source: Relicate 2 Philex TSF1 revegetated site | place: Philippines: Tuba, Benguet | collected 2017-08-29
ACTCTGGGCACTGCCATGGGCGCGTGCGCCGGCCTGACGGCCTTTGGCGTGTACAGGTGTGTGACTGATCGAGCTTGCAGCGCCCGCCGTTTCTTGCCTGGTGCCAGCAGCCAGTAAGAAATGAATATTGCTGTGTCTTGACACCTTGCCTGCCTGCCCGCCCCCCTTTTTAAACGTAGCCCAATGAAGAATTTGGATGACGCCTCTGTTAATGGTGTGAACCAGTGGCAGTGAGCAGCCTCATCAAGGTTGCCAGCTGCCGCCTCGGCGGGCAGCCTGGAGGGCCCTCGGCACGCCTGCCCCTCAGCCCGCCCGTCCGCCCAGCCGTGAGCATTTTGTAGCGTCCCCCAGCTGCCAGCCCACCCATAGATTACACAGCACTGCGGCTTTTGTACACTCCCCGCCTGCTTGTCCTAAGATTTGTTGTCCTCCCCCAAGCATTTTCACCCCCCCATTCATGCCACATGGCACCTCGCGCTATGTGCCTCGTCCCCGCACTTGACACCCAAGTGCAAGAACTTGCCCTAGCCCTGACCACGGCAACAAACTCAACATCTGCGTACCACCTGCTTTTCCTCTGACCCGCTATTGATTGCTTCCCGCGCTCGGCCAAACCGCCCAGGCGGGGCAGGTGTTGTGTCCTGCCGCCACTGGCTGCCGGTCTGGCCAGCGCCTCTCCCAACCTACATATCAGTTTGACATTAAGCCCCACCCAGGCATATGTAATGCGCCCACAATTGCTCGTGGAGCAGGCTGGCTGTCAACAGTGGAGTGCACAAAGGGCCGTAGGCAACGGCAACCGCGGGCATGAGGCGGGCGGGGGCACACACTGGCCAAGCAGCTTGGTGCCAACTCGGACGCTTTCCATACTTCTCAGATCGGCGATTTGCAACAGTTTTGCCTGCAATGGCGCGCCCGCTGCTCGCGCAGACCTCCTTGGGAGCGTGGCGCACTGCGTGGGTGCAAGCCACTCCCCGCAGCTGCAGGCGCTTCGCACACGTCCAGGCTGCGCTCACACAGCAAGCAGAGGCGAGCATTGTGGCGCAAGTCACGCCTCCGCCGCTGCCGCTGCCGCCGCCGCCGCCGCCACTGCCGCTGCTGCCACCACTACCCTGGCCATTGTGCGAGGGCTCGATCCCTCAGGCAGCAGACGCTGACCCAGCTGGTCCAGCCGCTTTCGTGCAGGTGTGGCGCCCCTCGCTGGATGATGTGCAGCGGATTTCAACGGGTGATGCCGCCAAGCACCGCGGCACCGGCTCGCGGGCTGTGCCGCACCGGCTGAATGCGGAGGAGCGCAAGGCATATGATCTGGCCAAGCAGGTGAGCAGTGATTGCCACATATTTCCTTTGCAACACGTATTTCTGGTGGCAGAATGCAGGGCCTGGTGACCCGATAATTAGGGGATCGCGAAGCAGGTGGTTGCTCGCGTGCGTCCCGCTCGCCTCCTGTGCTCCCAACCGACCCTGCCCGCTGCCCAGCACATGGGTGGTTCAGCCGCTATCGCCACATGACACCTTCTTGTCCATTTCTGCAACCCCAAGCAGAAGGGATTCCTCACCATTGCTGGTAGCGGGTACCGGCGGGAGCGCAAGGGCAGCCCGCTGGCCAACATCTGGCGGCAGGTGGGTGCATGGCTGAGAAGTTGTGCTTCAAAAGCTGCAACTTGCAGTGCAGGCTCTGCACCGCTGGCACGTCTGCCTTATTGCAAGTCTGGCTACGGGATCCCTCAGCCGCCTGCATCCTTGCAAGTAGCAGATGATAGGCAGGCGTCCAACCAACTGGTGCCCTGTCCCTCCACCCGCCAATGGATGCCAGTGGTGCGATGCCCAGGGCCGGCCGGCCGTGCTGCTGACCAAGGGGCCAACTGGGGAGGACACTGTGCTCGTTGACTACAGCACGCTGCGCCAGCCAGATGTGGAGCGGGTGGGTGGGTGCTGGCTGGGGTTTGAAAAGCTGCTGGGCGGCAGCGACTGCTTGTCTGTCTGCAAGCTGTTCCAACCCACGCACTAACAATGTGCCGTGTGTTTGCCCAGCTGTGTGAAAATTCGGATGTCCGTCCTGCCCACACCCATGCGCAGGCCCGCGCTGCCTTCCGCAGCATCGCGCAGCAGCACGATTGCACAGCACAGCAGCAGCAGCCGGCCTCGCCATTCACAGTCATCCTGCCGCCCGCACTGGTGGCAGCTCTGATGGAGAGCGGCGCTGATGGCGATGCAAGCAGCCACAGCAGCGGGGATGGCAGCAGCAATGATGCAGCAGCGGAGCAGCAGGAGGCGGCAGCAGTAGACGCAGCACATGCAGCAGCGGCAGAGGGCGATGAGGGAGCAGATGCTCCCGCCATGTCAGCCGCCGCTGCTGACGTGGGCAGCAGCAGCAGCAGCATCTTGGCGGAGCAGCTGGCTGAGCTGAGGGCCTCAGCGCCCATCTGGCAGCACCCGCCTTTGCTGGATGCCTTCCCTGCCCAGCGCAACGCAGCAAAGGCCCTGGCCAAGGCGATTGCGGACGCGGTGCAGTAGGCCAATGTTGCTGGCATGTGAGACTGCTGAGACTGCTGTAATGCTGCACCACGTTTGAAGCAGGAGGGTCCCCGCCTGCAGTGGCCAGCTGGTGACAATGAGATGCGACTGCCATGCTCTTGGTGAAGTGTAGCATTGGTTCATTGGTGGGCGACGGCAGGCGGCGCCGCCCGGCATGTCGACGAGGCGGCGCACGATGCCCACAATGCTGCCTGCAACGCGCCCCGTTTCTTGTCGTCTCACACGTCTGTGATTTGATTTGAAGCTGTTGCGCGAGAGGGCAGCAACCGAAAAGTTTGGTTTTGCGGCTCAAAGGGGCCCGCCGCGGACTGCGCCCCTGGGCATCACAGACGCTCGATCAGTTCGTGGCCCAGCCATGAGTGCCAAGCGAGGGTCCTCCCGGCGCGGCCCCTCGCTCGCCGTCCTCCCGCTCGCCCTCCTGGCCACCCTGATCGTGCTGTCGCAGCGCAAATGGAACGCGAGTGGCGCTGCTTCGTGGCTAGCGCAGCCAGGTGCGCGGCAGCGGGCAGCCCAGCAGGTTGCGACAGCCGCCGCCAGACCCTGCCGCCGCTGCTCGCCCTTGCCTGCACCCTTCTCTCATCTCCCCATTCTGCCGATGCAGGCCAGGACCTGGGCGCGGCCTTCGCCAAGGCAGCCGAACGGGAGAGAGGGAGGACTGATCAGTCAGCAGCAGCGGCCGAGGTGGCGGCAAAAGTGGCACGTGCGACAGTGGCAGCCAAGGGTGCCGCCGCTGCTGAGGTGGCTGCAGCAGCCGAGGCGTCCACAACAGCAGATGAAGCTGCGGCCAGGGCAGCTGCAGTAGCTGCACCGGAAGAGGAAGCAGCAGCCCAGGCAGATGCAGCAGATGAGGCGGCAGCGGCAGCAGTAGGGGATGCAGATGAAACTGCGGCCGCCACAGCAGATGCAGATGGCACAGTGGCAGCAGCGGATCAAGGCGAATCGGCAGCAGCAAAGGAGACAGATGACACAGATGAAACGGCTGCAGCAGCAGAGGCAGGCAATGCAGCGGATGCAGCGGCAGGTGCAGCAGACGCCAGCTGGGAGCCAGCAGGGGCTGAGGATTATTTGGACGCAGCAGGAGGGGCAGCAGATGACCCGCTGGACGGCAAAGGCGCAGCCTCAGCACCTGACGCAGCAGTTGCAGCAGCCGGGGAGCCAGCAGCGGCAGGCAAGCCTGGTCTGGAGGAGGAGGCGGCTGCACTGGCGGCAGCACTGGACTCTTCAGAAGCCGAGACCGAGGCAGCTGGGGCGGCAGGGGCAGCCGATGGTGCAGCGCTGGATGCAGAGGCAGACAGCCAATCTGCGGAAGCAGCAGAGGCAACACCAGCAGCAGCAGCAGCAGCAGATGCGGCAGAGGCAGCAGCAGCAGCAGATGCGGCAGGTGCAGCGGGAGCGGTGACCGCTGCGGCCGACGGTGGCCACAGTGAGGCAGCCGCGCCACCAGATGAGGAGGCCGCACAGCAAGATCGCTCGCAGCCTGCTGCCGCAGCTGAGCAGCAGGCTGGGCAGCAGGGTGGGCAGCAGCCTTGCACACCGGCGGTCCAGTCGCCAGCTGAGGCGCTCGACAGCCTGCTGGCCAGCACCCATGAGTATTTCCTTAGCGAGGACGATGTCCGGCGGGGCGTGGTGAGCCGCAACCGGCGCAGCTGGAGAAGAGTGCTTGCTGCCTGCTGTGCTGTGCCGTGTCGTGCTGTGCTGTGCAGCAACCACACTTGACATAACGTGCGCTAGTTGATTCCTGTGCCCTGCCCAGCCAGCCGCCTTGCTAACCACCTCATTCCCACTGGCCGCTGCACGCAGGCTTTCCGCGGCAGCGGCGCCCGCGCGCAGGCCGTTGCAGCCAAGCTGCTGGCGGGCCAGCCGGTGCATGTGGCAGTGGTGGGCGGCAGCGTGACGTGGGGCCAAGGCGCCATCTATGGCGGCAACTTTGGGGTTCGCTTCTTCAATTGGATCAATGCTACCTGGCCCTCGCCGCACCACCGCTTCACCAATGCTGCCAAGCCCGCGGTCACCTCCTCCCTCTATGCCATCTGCGGAGGCTCGATGGTGCCTCAGGTGGGGCATGGGGAGTGTGTGTGGCACGGTGTGATGTTGATGGTGGGAATGGCCAGAGTGCTGTGATGCTGGGTGTTGAGTTTGTGTTGAATGCTGACCGAGAGCTGAGTAGCGGGCTGCCTTGTGCAATCAGGATGCCAACACCATTGTGCTCGAAAGGCACGGAACCCCCTCAGGCTGACCCATCAATCACCCGCCCATGTGTTTCATGCAGGATGCCGACATCGTTGTCCTGGAGTTTGCCTTCAACGACAACTTCCCCGGCATCTCCCTGCTGTCCCCGCCGCGGGCCGCCTACGAACAGGTGCATTACGTTCAGGGTTGATGGGACCCTGGTTGAGAGCTTGCACGCAGTGGCAAACGGAATGCACAAGTGTGGGGTTACTGCGGCGGCAAGTACCGTGGCCAACTGCCTCCCTGTGTCTGCTCCCTGGCCCGCTCCGCAGCTGATGCGGCGCATGCTCAACTTCCCCAACAGCCCTCTCGTCATGTCCCTGCATTTCTTTGGGTGAGGCTGGCCGGCACCCTGCTCTGACACTGCCCGGCAGCCTGCTTTGGTACTGCCTGGCCGCAGCCTGTTGCTTCGTACGACGTGCACCGGCAGCAGCCGGTGCTGGCAAGGCGGTTGCATGCTGATAGTGGTGGGGCCTGCACAGCTGTGTTGGGGCCTGCGCAGTCTATTGCTTCAAGGTTGCCCCACGCTATCAACCGCACCGTGCTTTGCCACCTCCTCCCTGGCAGCTACTGGATCGCCAAGCCCAAGCTGCAGGGCCCCGACCCGCCCCTGTTTTACGCCACTGGGGAGGACGACCTGGCGGTCATTGCGCAGCACTACGACGTGCCCGTGCTGTCCGTCAGGTGGGCACAGCAGGCCAGCTCCCTTGTGTTTAGTCAGTGCCGGCGCGGCCGTGCTACTAACAAAGCTGCTCAAGAGGGTTTGGGCCGGGGGATGCTGTCCGTCAGGTGGGGGCAGGCCTGCCCACCCGCTGTGGATGGGTGCCGGGGGCCTTGCAAGCTGTTGGGAGGCTTTGGCTAGGCCGGCAAACTGTGGCTAGCGCTGTGCAGCCTGCAGAGCAGTAGGCTAGCAGCTCTCTCAGCCTCTGCTGCACTCTTCTCCTGATGCAGGAACGCGGCGCTGCATCACATGGAGAATGGCGACCCCGGCTTCAAGGTCGGGCTGCCATGCCGCTGTGCTTGTGGGAGACGTCACCTGCCATGCTACATTGCTGGAGGGGTTATGCATAGTTTGGATGGATGGATGGATGGATGGGCCATGCCGGCTACAGCACATAGCATAACGTAGTCCCGCAAGTGCGGTTTCCCTCCTTTGCCGCATCGCAGGTGGATGTGATGGACCCGCATCAGGTGGAGGGGCTCAACCTGACCGAATATTTCTACTTCGACGACCACCACCCCTACGACCTCACGGGGCACAGGTGCGCTGAACGTGCTGCTTTGCTGCTGGACGGCAGCGGTTGTGTCCAGCATAGCATGAAGCAGCTGGCGGCTACCACCCCTACGACCTCACAGGGCACAGGTGCGCTGAACGTGCTGCTTTGCTGCTGGACGGCAGCGGTTGTGTCCAGCATGGCATGAAGCAGCTGGCGGCTACCGCCCTACGACCTCACGGGGCACAGGTGCGCTCCAACTGGCCTCGTTCTGTTTGTGTGGCTGCCACCATTTGTTGCTGTGGCTGCGGCTGTGTCTAGCATATAGCATGAAGCAGCTGACGACCACCACCCCTATGATGTCACGGGGCACAGGTGCGACTGAGTGTTGCTGTGTTGCTGCGGCTGCCGCCATCTCAGTCGTATCATGCCGCAGCTGATGCAGTGCAGTCTGTCTGGCAGCACTGCAACTTTTGCCTGAGCTTTTGCTGTGCTGTTCGCTTTGTTCCATTTCGTGTCGACCCTGCTTCTGGCCCTTCCCGTTCCCGCCGCAGGGCAATGGCCGACCTGCTCGTGGCAGTCATGCAGGATGCAGCCCGACATGTGGTGCAGCAGCAGGAGGAGGCGGCACAGCCGGCACAGCAGCAGCAGGTGGAGCAGCAGCAGCAGGCGCAGCAGCAGCAGCAGCAGCAGCAGCAGGCCGATCAGGCAGGGCAGCAAGCGGAGCAGCAGGCGGGGCTGCAGACTGGGCAGCAGCAAGGGGCGGGCAGCCAGGCGGCTGAAAAGGCGCAGCAGGCGCAGCAGCAGGGTCTCAGCAAAGCGCAGCAGGCGCAGCAGCCGAGTCTCAATACAGAGCAGCAGGCGCAGCAGCAGGCGCAGCAGCCGGTGCTGCCGCCGGTGCCAGACCCAATGTTCCCCGGCAACTGGGAGTCACCAGACCCCACCTGCCGGCTGGGGGTGAGTTGTTGAGTGATGGGAGGATGGGCTGGCTGCTGCCAACTGGGCGTGCATGTGGGGCTGTTGGTTAGGCATGACTGCACCGCCCTACCAGGCTGTGATTGCAGCAGCAACACACATTGGATGTGCTGTCTCTCTGCAAGCGTCGCTGCTGCGCTCAAGTGACAGCGGCTGCATATCACACTGATTTATCATTGCTGCCGCCCACCGCTGCCGCAGGCCAGCTTCAAGGACACGGTGGTTGATTCGGAGGGCTTTGAGTGGCGGCCGCAGAACCCCAATGCCACCGAGGCGGACGCGCAGAAGTGGGCGTGGCAGGGCAACGCGCCCGGCGCCTGGGCGCTGCTGCGCCTCAACACCGATTTGGGTGCGTGGTTGGTCTGGACCTGAGATGTGCTGGGTTGTGTGCGAGTTCCTGCTGCTGTCCGTGGCAGCCATGTGTACATGGTGCATGGCTGCATTGGCCCACCGCTGCCACGGCCAGCGGGTGCCTCAACTCGAGCAGCCGACCCACGCTGTTTGACTGGACTCAGGACACTGGTCCTGACTGCTTTGTGCACGCATGCCGTCTGACTGGACTTACTTGGGACACTGGTCCTGGCTTCTTGCTGCAGGTCGGGCGGCCAAGAAGGCAGAGAATGCAAGGGTCATCCTGGGCCACGTGCGCAGGTGTGTTGATTGTGAACAACTGGTCAGATGTCGTTGTGTGCTGCGCCCAGTGTGCCGCTCCAGTCCTTGCACATGCAATCCCGCACTGGCATGGACCTCTGTTTTGCGCTGCTGTACTGTTCTGCTGCTGCAGCAGCGGCGTGGAGACTCACAGTCAAATGGCCTCGTGCGCTGTTTCCTTCATCCGTGTGCGCAGCTGGCGCGAGCTGGGCAGCGCCAGGCTGGAGTGTGTGGGCGGCTGCCGCTGCCCCACGCTGCGCCTGGAGCACAAGTGGAAGCACAAGAGCACCCAGACCGCGCTTGTGGCGCTTGAGGTGCTTGACCAGGAGTGTGCAGGAGGAGCAGCATGTGCTGCTGCTACAAGGCTGCTAGGATGGCATGGCTTTCTCTGTTTAGGCTGCCAGTTGTTGCTGCGCTGCCATCCGGCTCACAGTGTCTCTCCCGCATGCCCCTTCTCCTGCCAAACAGGTCTCCCAGCACCCGCAGTGTGAGATTCGAGTGACCGTTGCCAAGCCCGCCGGCCCCGATGCAGCGACCATCCTGAATGCGGGTGGGTCACGGGGTGTGGGAGTTTGCTCCTGCATCCCATCCATATGGCTGATGCAGCAGTGCTACACGGCGCTCTTTGCTCAAGCAGATGTCTGATTCCCTGCTGCGTGCTGCCCAAACCCGGGGCTTGCCCAGCCTCTCCACCCATCTGCCGTGCCCTCTTGCCCGGCTCTTGTGTGCCGCAGTGATGGTGGATCGCGCGGGAGGAGCAGGCCTGGAGATGGGCAACGTTGGGCAGTGGGACATGATGGGCAATGTGGGAGGGTGACAAGCAAATGCATGCTGGCCCCACCATGTGACCCCCACTCCATTGACGGGATGGTGTGACTGACGCGAGTGTTGTGCTCTTTGACTGCTTTCTTGCTCCTGCTGAGAGTTTCCAGAAGTCCCTCCCTGCTCCTTTTATCGCTTCTACCCAACTGTACTCCATTTAACAACATGCGAAGTTACAGTCCGCTGGCGGCACACAACCAGAGGTAGCAGCATCAGAATTCAGGGAAGCAGAAGCTGAGCCGAAGGAACGTGAAGAGAACAGGTACAGGGGTGCAGCAGGGAAAGAATGTGTCATCGCGGTTCAAGCATGAAAGAGAGAGCGGAGGGATGTATGTGCACGTAGGAGCAAGGGAAGAGGGTTTGCTGGGTTTTGGCAGGCAAGCATGCCATGAGAACCGGCCTGGAGGCCAATCAGGGGGGTTTGCTCAAAAGTTCACATGAACATTGTGGCACTCAGGAGTGCGGGGCAGCTGTCAAGCTGCCGCCGGTGGGGCGCGCCGGCCATCAAACACTGAGCAACTGCCGTGCTGTGGCAACGTGCGGCGCAACAGCAGGCATGGTAGGCGTGCATGCACAACATTGTACGGCGTTCTGTGTGCAACTGCAACTAGACTGTTTGTGCCTCCAAAACTCAGATGAAGAGCTTGAAGACGGATCGCTCGCGCTCGCTGAGCGGCGTGAACACAAACTCGCGCTCCATGCTGCTGCTGAACTGCTCCAGGGTCGCCTCAAACTCCTCCATCTGCGGGCGGGGCATAAGCAAAGCATAAGCACAGCGACACGAGGGCTCGAGTGCTCTCCCGGCGAGATGACGTACCATTATGGCACAACTATCATGCTGCACATGGCCATCGATTTGCCCCGCCTCACCTCGGCGTCAGGGATGCGCAGGCCCAGCAGCGCGGTGGCAAAGCGGTTGCCGGTCTTGCGGAAGTGCAGCAGCGTGACGTCCTGTGGCAGTGGGAACAGAATGTGCACACGCGGTTGATTGATGTGAAACCAGGGTGCGCATGGAATCCGGCACTGCCCTGCGACTTGAGTAGCGACTGCCACCCTGCTGGCACAGGCGCGCCCGAACTGGCAAACCTCCCATGTCCCAGTATTCAACAGCCCCACAGCGGCCATGCTCTGGCCCCCACAAGCGCAAATCACAGCAGCAGCCCAACCACAGCAGCAGCCCAGCCACAGCAGCAGCCCAGCCACAGCAGCAGCCCAGCGCACCCAGCGGGGGCTCAGCGGCGTCAGCAGCTTGCGCAGCATGCCCACTTGCTCGCGGTAGTCCACCTGCGATTTCATTGTGAAACCAAGTGCAACCTTGTGTTAGTTGGATTGTGGCTACACTGAGCGGGCATGTGAACTGGACAAGATGCAGCCTCCGGGTCCTGTGCATTACCGCCACCACTGGCATCTCAAGCTGAAGCGACAAACGCAAACGACAGCCACAGCGCCAGCCACCTCACCTTGAAGATGCGCTCGTCCTGCACCGGGGTGCCGTCCGCCTGCAGCGCCGGCCCGCCCACCATGTGCCGCAGGTGCGTCTGTTGAGGCAAGCAGGAAGGGGCAGGTGCAGGGTGGGTGGGTGACGGTCTGAATGGCGAGGCACGGGCAGGGTGTGAGCAGCACGGGTAAGCGACAGCTTGGATGGCCAGGCAGGCAAGCGAGCCTGCAGACTGCTCCACGGCTGCTAATGTAATTTCCAAAAAATGTTTTTCCCCACCTGGGCCAGGTCCATGTCTGAGATGTCGGCAACCGAGTAGCCCTCAGTCTGCAAGTTTCAACAGGCAAAGCGCAGGTGCGATCGTCAGCAGCAGGGGCTGGGCAGGCAGATTTTGCTGCATGGCGGCAACGGAGTAACCCTCAGTGTGCGGGTTGAGAGCATGGTGTGGACAGCTGGTTGAAGAAAGTTGTGCTGGAAAGCCAGCGGCAGGTGCATGATTCCTCAATGGCAGCAGCGGTTGGCCCAGAGGGGCTGGCCAAGTCCATCTCAGCTCAGCGGCAGATAAGCTCCGAATGCACCCATGCAAGGTTTGCCAAAGCAGTGCACCAGGACACAACAAAGCGCGCCAGCTCACCTGTGCAAAGCTGCCCATCATGCCGGGCAGCCGGCAGTAAACCTGTTGCACCCATCCACCTTCCCTGCAACCCAGGGCATGCCAACCACCGCCAACCTTGCATAAGCATGCCAGCCCACCTGCGCAAACTTGTCCATCATGGCGCGGCAGGCCTTGCCCCCAGGAGACACCCCAAGGCCCAGCAGCACGCGGGCCGTGCCGCCGCGGCCTGCATCAAACGACCTGCGGCTGGGAGAGGTGGCCACGCAGGGGCGGAGCGTTAGTGGTGAACCGATAGGCAAGCGTTCAACCAGCCGAAGGAGCAATCGTTGAGCTCTGCAGCAACATCACACGAATGGACACCCCTTCTCAGCCAGCCAGTTAAGTGATGGCCCTGCATGGCACTAGCCCACGCAATGCAACCTCAGCTGGAGCGCCAAGGAAACAGCGCTGCACCCAGACTCACCGGAACTCAAACTCGGTCACATCAAAGGGCTCGCCGTTGGGCCCGCTGGCCAGCTCCAGCAGCTGCAAGGATTTGCGTGAAGCAAAAATGTGAGTGGCGCAGAAACATCGAATGGGAGGGGAGAGCGAACAGCAGCGGCGTCAGTTTGCGCCTTTGCCGCACCAGTGCATGTAGTGGGCAACCTTTTGTTAAGCCGCGGGGG